>Ga0207714_1001848_pt1 | contig 13366 bp, 13 predicted proteins | sample PonA232FremontCA_2_FD_187270 | JGI IMG/M metagenome (GOLD analysis project Ga0207714, IMG submission 187270) | Marine sediment microbial community from Fremont, CA, USA - Pond A23 Sediment 2 (SPAdes) | ecosystem: Environmental > Aquatic > Marine > Unclassified | place: USA: Fremont, California... | reverse complement strand
CGCGTGACGAGATGGAAGAGACGGAGGGGCGTATTGAGGAGTTACAGGACGAGATTGATGAGGCGGAGGAACGCGCCGACGAACTACGCGAGGAACTCGAAGGCTCCCGCGTCTCCGAACTGACGGACCGCGCAGAGGAGATACGTGACGAAATAAACGCGCTCGAAGCCGACGTGCGCGACGTTGACGGCGAACTCAACGAACTCCAACTCGAAAAGGGCTACAAGGAAGACGCAATCGACGAGTATCAGGAGAAGATACAGGAGATAGACGAGAAACGCGAGAAGAAGGAAGGGCTAATCGAAGAACTCAAAGACGAAATCGAGGCTCTCGAAGACGAGGCGGACGAAAAACGCGCCGAAATCGAGGAGATAGACAACGAAATAGGCGAGTTGCGTGAAGAGCGCAATGCGAAGCAGGACGAGGTGGAGGAGAAAACGGAGGTTTGTGACGCAAAACGCAGGAAGATAGAGCGCGTCGAAGACCATGTCGAGTCGCTCCGCGGCGAACTTTCCGAACTCGAAGACGAGGCGGAAGAGCTACGCGAGGAACTCGACGACGTACCCGATGACGAGGAGGTTCCGGACTACGAAGAACTACAGGACGAGATCGCGCGCGTCGAGGACGAGATGGAGGAATTAGAGCCGGTCAACATGCTCGCAATCGACGAGTACGACGACGTGAAAGAGAGGCAGGAAGACCTTCAGGATAGAAAGGCGACTTTGGAGGAGGAAAAGGACGCCATAAACGAACGCATGGAGGAGTACGAGGAGACGAAACGCGAGAAGTTCATGCAGGCGTTCGAGGCGATAAACGACGAGTTCCGCACGGTTTTCGAACGTCTCTCCGACGGCACGGGCGAACTCGTCTTAGAAGACCCGGACGCTCCTTTCGAGAGCGGCATGACGATAGAGGCGAAGCCGCAGGACAAGCCTGTAAAACGCTTAGAACAGATGAGCGGCGGCGAACGCTCCCTCACCGCGCTCTCGCTCATATTTGCGATACAGCGTTACACGCCCGCGCCGTTCTACGCCTTCGACGAGGTGGACGAGTCGCTCGACGCCGTAAACGTCGAGAAGGTCGCGGAGACCATAGACGAAATAGCAGACGCGACACAGTTCGTCGTCATCAGTCACAGGTCGAACATGGTGGAGAAGGCGGACCGTATCGTCGGCGTGACGATGCAGGACGACAACGTATCGACAGTAACGGGGGTGAAGGTCAATGACGGCAGCGACGGAGAAGACACAGGCGCGACAGCAGACTGAGCCGGTCGATGTTCTCGTCGAGATGGCTCGCGAGGGCGAGATAGACCCGTGGGATATCGACATCGTCGATGTTACCGATAAGTTCCTCGAACGTCTCGAAGAAGGCGACTTACTGCGTACGGGACGCGCTTTGCTCTATGCGAGCATCTTACTTCGCATGAAAAGCGACTACGTCGTTGAGGAGGACAACGAAGACGACGAAGATGAGTGGGAGCCGGGGATGCGCGGGAACAGATGGGACGAAAATCCTCCGCATACTGACGCACCCTTCGACGACAACATCGACGCCCTCGAAGCCGAATTCGAGAGGCGTCTTGACCGCCGCACCGTACGCGACCGCACACGTCCCGAGACGCTCGACGAACTCGTGCGCGAACTCCGCGAGCGAGAACGCGGGAGTTGGTGGAAGGAGAAACGCGAGTACGACACATCGGCGGACGAAGGCATGGAGTTCCGTCCCGAGCGTCCCGCACCCACGACAGAAGACGCGATGGAGACGGCGCACGAGGACGACATAGAGGAACGTGTAGATGACGTGCGCGAACGTCTGGGTGAGGAGTTCGAACACCGCGACGAGATACTTTTCGCAGAACTGCGCGGCGACACGAAACGCGAAACAGTCACGACGTATGTCGCGCTCCAGTTTCTTGCGATGCGCGACGGCGTCGTCCTACAACAGGACGAGTTCTACGGTGACCTCTGGATAAAACGGGATTAGCTACTTTTTTTCCGACCTTACATCGAGTCGTTGCCGTCCATGCCGTCGCCGTTCATGGACTCGTTACCGTCCATTCCGTCTCCGTCCATTCCGTCTCCGTTGCCTCCATCGCCGTTGCCGCCGTCTCCACCGACGACCTCAACGCTGCCGACCATGTTCTGTGCGAGATGTACCGAACAGACGTAGTCAACGGTTCCCGACTCTTCGAAGGTATGTGTGAACTCAAAGCCTTCTTCTGCGGTGAGTTCGCTCTCGAACATAGGGTCGTCAACCGTCTCCGTTCCGTCGGACTGGACGACGTTGTGCTGACTTCCTTCGCCGGTCCAGACCCAACGAACCGTCGTACCGGCGTCGATTCTGATGTCGGCAGGGTCGAACTTGAAGCCCTGCGGTCCCGCACCTACGCTGACTTCGACTTCGTCATTTCCGGTGAGGTCAGCATCTAGGGTTCCGTCCTGTCCGGCGGTCGTGTCTCCACCGCCGTTGCCGCCGTCGCCGTTTCCACCGTCTCCGTCACCGCCGTCGCCACCGTTTCCGTCATCTCCACCGTCTCCGTTTCCGCCACCCGTACATCCCGTCACACCTACGGCTGCTGCCACACCAGCTATCTTTATGAAGTTTCTTCTGTCCATGGTTTTACACCTGTAGTAACGGCTATGAACCGATGACACATTAACGTTTATAAAATACTGCGACTGCTCGGCTGCTCAGATCAGGTCTTCGTCTTCGAGACCTTCCATGATGTCGTCAACGAACGACTCTACGTCCTCGTACGGGAAGTCGCCTGCACCGCTTGTCTGTGTGTTGAGTTCCATCGCGGTCATCGAGAAGTCACCCGACGAGAACTCCGTCTGGGGACCGTTGGGTAGTGCGGGTACGAGATCCATCGGGCTGTTTACCGGATAGTCTGCTCCTCCGAACGCGTCTAGGAACTGCTGTCTCAGGTCGTCTTTGTCAACCATGTGCATACGAAGGTAGCCTCTGTTTAATAACAGTTTATTAAACAGTATGTAAGTTGTTTCTCGTTTTAACTCGGTATTCGGGGGCAAGAGTAGGCTGCCCGCAAGATTTATCATGCTTCTTGACCCCAGTTTTCCTTATGGAGTACTACAACGGTGAACCTCTCAGACATTTCGGCGACCTTCCAGCGATGGGCGCGCACAGATACGGCGACAAAACGGCGTTTTCGACGAGCTACGGTCAGGGGATTACCTACGAAGAACTCGACGAGAATGCGCGGAAAGTAGCGAACGTCCTGATAGACCAAGGCGTAGAGCCGGGTGACAGGGTCGGGCTCTTTGTCCCCAACACGCTTCAGTTCCCGCCAGCGTACTTCGGTATCATAAACGCGGGCGGTGTCGCAGTTCCCATCAACCTCCGGATGGATCCCGACTCGATGGCGTACGTCGTGGAGAACTCCGAGATGGACGTTATGATAGCCTCCGACAAGGTTCCCGGTGGCAGCGCGGAGGAGTTAGCCGAAGGAGCAGACGTTGGTACTGTCCTTCTTCCGGGTGGCGGAGACAGCGACGTCGCGGAGGACTACGACGCACACGTCGAGGAAGCGAGCGCGGAACTCGACCGTCCCGAACGCGACTTTGAGGATGTCGCCGTACAGCCTTACACGAGCGGCACGACGGGTAATCCGAAGGGCGTGCTTCTGACACACGAGAATCTTCTGAGTACGATAGAGTCCTACGAGAAAGGCGGTCTTCCCATCGACCCGGAGGACTCGACGCTTCTCATACTCCCGCTCTTCCATATCTACGCGCTCAACGCTCTGATGGGTGCGTACCTTTACACGGGTGCGAGTATGGTGATGCAGGGCGTCCCGAACCCGCAGTTGATGCTCAACGCAATCGAGGACGAAGAACTGACGACCTTCGCAGGTGTGCCGGCGATATACAACATGATGTTCCGCGAGTACCAGAAGAACCCCGACGACTACGACGTATCGTCGCTCGAGTTCGCGGTCTGTGCAGCCGCGCCGCTTGCGGACGACACACGGAAGAAGATAGAGAGCGAATGGAACGTCAGTCTCGCCGAGGGCTGGGGTATGACCGAGACAGGTCCCGCAGGAACGACGGAACCGATGAGCGGCGGCGTCCAGAAGGAGGCAGGATGTGTCGGTACGCCGCTTCCTAACATAGAGATAAAGCTCGTCAACCCCGACGACCGGGGCGAGGTTCGTGTGACTCCGGAAGACCTGACACCGCGCGGTATGATAGAAGGACGCCTCAACTTCGACGACCCGGAAAGTGTGACGGGTGAGATAGCGATACGCGGACCGCAGATATTCGAGGGCTACTTCAAACTGCCCGAGAAAAACGACGAGGTCTTCGACGACGAAGACTGGTTCTACACGGAAGACATAGCACGTGTGGACGAGGACGGCTACTTCTGGATGGTCGATAGGGCGGACGACATGATAATCGCAGGCGGCGAGAACATCTATCCCGCGGAGGTCGAAAACGGGCTGTACGAACACCCCGACGTCGCAGAGGCAGCGGTCGTCGCCGCGCCGCACGAAATCAAGGGAGAGGCACCCGTCGCTTTCGTGGTTCTCGAAGAAGGCGCGGACGTGACAGAGGAAGAGTTACGTGAGTTCTCGTTGGAGCACACGGCGAAGTACGCGCATCCGCGACGCATCTTCTTCGTTGACGAACTGCCAAGGAGCGCGACACAGAAGGTTCAGCGTTACAAGTTAGAAGACGAGGCGGAGGAAAGAGTCGGGACGCTGGAGTCGAGCGAGGAGCTTTAGGAGCGTGTCGTTTTGGTGTCGAGCTTGACGAAGGCTTATTACCGTTGAGGTTGTATCTAAACAGTAAATGTCGGTAACAGAACGAGATGCCGCGAAGAAACGCGGCGAGATAGCACGCGCCTTGGCGGAACAGGGCATGGAGGACGTTTACGTTCTTGACCGCGGAAGCGCGCGCGAAGTGCTGACCGAGAAGAGAACCGAGGTACTCGACACGCTCAAGTCCGAGGATGTCGAGTCGGTGCGTCATCTTGCGGAGGTACTCGACAGGGACAAGTCGGTTGTGAGCCAAGACCTTCAGGTTCTCGCAAAGAACGACCTTATCGAGTACGAGAAGGAAGGTCGTCGGAAGGTTCCGAAGGTAAAGCACGGGAACGTGGTCGTCGCGCCCATCTGACGAGGATGAAAAGATTCTACGGATACAGGCTTGGCGAGTACAGCGGAAACGTCTATCATATCACCGTCGCCGGTAAGCCGGATATCAACGACGTAGAGGAGTTCTCGGTCAGCGTTCATTACTTCGACGAGGAGTGCGAGGAACAGGTTCAGATAGCAAGGATAGACACGCGTCACGGCGGCATACACTTCGGTAAGCTTTACAGACGTGACCAGCCGCATGAGTTTCTCGATGATATGGAGGAGTACTGGGAAGCAGAGGAGAAGCTAAAAGAGAACTGGAGAACTTACGCGAAAAGCTTCTCCGATACCAAGAAATCCGACGGTTCGGGTACGAGCCGCTGAACGAGACCACCAAAATGTTATATCTTCGGCGTAACTCTTACGCTCATGGCATTACGCACACCCGAAGAACGTTTCGAGGACCTGCCCGGATACGACTACGAACCGAACTACGTCGAGGTTGACGGCACGCGGATTCATTACCTGGACGAAGGCGAAGGAGAAGAGACGTTTCTCTGCCTCCACGGCGAGCCTTCTTGGTCGTATCTCTACCGCAAGATGATACCCGGACTCTCCGAGGAAGGACGTGTCGTCGTACCCGATCTTCCCGGCTTCGGTAGGTCAGACAAGTGGGAAAATCAGGACGACTACACCTTCGACGCGCTTTACGACGCCATCAAGGGCTTCGTCGAAGAACTCGACCTTACCGACGTGACGTTAGTCTGTCAGGACTGGGGCGGAATACTCGGGCTACCCGTCGCTGCGCAGAACCCCGAGAGATTCGCGCGTCTCGTTCCGATGAACACGGGTCTACAGGACGGGAGCGCGGGTATGCCCGAGGAGTGGCAGCAGTTCCACGATTTCGTGGAGATGTCCGAAGAGCTACCAATCGGTTTCCTGATAAGCGAAGCATGCTACACCGAGGTTCCCGACGACGTGAAGGCGGCGTACGAAGCACCTTTCCCAGACGCGTCGTATCAGGCGGGCGCTCTCGAACTGCCCCTGCGCGTCCCGACTTCGCCCGACGACGACGGCGCGGAGGAGATACGCGAGGCGCGCGAGATTCTTTCAGAGTGGGACAAGCCCGCCTTCGTGCTTTTCGCGGAGAACGACCCGATTACGCGTCCCGCGGCGGACGACCTGCGCTCTCTCATACCGACTGCGGACGAACAGCCTGAGGTATGGGTCGAGGAAGCAGGACACTTCCTTCAGGAGGACGCGGGCGAACGCATCGCGGAGCATATTGTCGAGTTCGTAGAGAGGACGCGATAAGGAAGGCTGACCGGGTGGCGGAAATAAACGTTTCTCACTCGGGCGCAAGCGCGTTGATGGTGTCAAGCGCGAGTGCGGTTCCGGTTTTCGGAACGGTAACGATAGGCAGGTCAACGAAGCCGTCACGCAGTTGAGCCATCTGCTCCTGTGCGTCTTCCGGGGTTCCTGCGACGCCCAAGTCGGCGAGCATCTCGTCGGTTACGGCGGCGCGGGCGGCTTCGCGGTCGCCGTCCTCCCAGAGCGAACCAATGCTTTCGGCTTTCTCGGGGAACTTCTGTGCGACGGCGTTTCGGTAGCCCTTTCCGTTCCCGACGTAGTACGCGATATGACCACGGAGTGCTTCTCTCGCCTCCTCGGCGTCGTCGCTGACCGCCGCGGGAACGTACGGCGCGACGGTGATTTCAGAGGCGTCCCTGCCCGCTTCGTCCGCCGCGCGCTCGATTTCGTCGAACGCGCTTTCGAGACGGGAGAAAGGCACCATGTGTGGAATCCAGCCGTCGGCAAGCCGCCCGACGACACGGCGGTTCGCAGGTCCGAGAGCGGCGTGGTACACAGGCACGTCGGCGTCAAGCGTATCGAAGTCCGAAACCTCGAAAAGTTCTCCGTCGTAGGTGACCGGTTCTTCTGCGTCCGAGAGGTACTCCTGTATGATAGCGATGGTCTCGTGGGCGCGCCTTATCGGACGGTGGTACTCCATCCCGTGGAGGTCGGTGACAGCCTTCGGTGTGCTGACTCCGGTTCCGAGTACCATCCTGCCGTCGGCGTACCTATCGACGGTTGCGGCTGCCATAGCTAGGACAGCAGGCGAACGCGAAAAGACGTTTGCGATGGCTGTCCCGAGCATGACATCTTCGGTCTCCCGCGCGACGACGCCTAACTGGACGAAGGCGTCGCTTCCCCACAGTTCCGGCATCCAGACCGAACCGTACCCAAGGTTCTCCGCTGTCGTCGCTATCCCGACAGGGTCCATCACGTCCGCGGGCGGCAAGATAAGCCCAGTCTTCATAGAAGTTTAGACAGGTCAGCGGTCAAAAAGCCTTCCGCTGTCCCTGAGACTGCTGACGAACGAACTGGAAAATTACGCGGTATCAGTACGACCGCGGCAGGTCGAGCGTGTGCTCGGCGATGAAGTTCTTCATCATCTCGCTGCTTCCGGGTGCCGTCTTTCCGAGGCGTGTTCCCTTCCACATCTCGATTATGTCGTACTCGCGCGAGAATCCGTTTCCTCCGTGTGTCTGTAACGCGACATCGGTCGCCTCGTGACCCGCTTCGCTCGCCTTAAGCTTCGCCATGTTCGATACCTCGGCGACCTTCTTGGGGTCGTATTCCTCGTCGTGCATCCGCGCAGCCTTACGGACGAGTTCGCGCGACGCCTGCAGTTCCGTGTACTCTTCGGCAATGGGGTGCTGTATCGCCTGGTACGCACCTATCGGTCCGTCGAAGACTTCACGATCCTTCGAGTAGTCTATCGCCTTCTCAAGAGCGTACCGACCGACGCCTATAGCACCCGCCGCGCCTGTAAGACGTTCGGGGTTGACCGTGTCGAATAGCTGGTAAAGACCCATCTCCTTCGTTCCGATTATGTCTTCCTCGCGTGCCACATATCCGTCTATCGAGAGTTCGAACTGGTTCTCGGGTGTTGGTATGCCGACATCGAGTTTACGACGCTCTATCGCGGGGTCCTGCGGGTCTACGAGGAACAGTGTGACGCCCATCGTCCGTTTCGAAGCCTCCGCCTCCGGCGTTGTGCGCGCCGCAAGGAGCATCTGATCCGCCCTATCGACGCCGCTTATCCACTGCTTCGCACCGTCGATGACGAAGGTTCCGTCTTCCTGATCCTCCGCAAACGTCTCCATTTCGGGCGCGTTATGTCCTGCGTTCGGCTCCGTAAGCGCCATAGCCCAGTTGAGGTCGCCGTTTATGATACCCGGAAGGTACTCCTCCTTCTGCTCCTCCGTGCCGTTCGATTCGAGCGTAACAGCACCGAAGACGACATTGACGACGAACAGCATCCCGACACCCGTACATCCGTTCGCCGCGAACTCCTCGGTTATCATAACGAACTCTTCGAGACCCATTCCCTCGCCGCCGTACTCCTCAGAGACGAGGGTACCGAGCAAGCCTGCGTCCGCGCAGTCCTGCCAGAACTCGTGTGGGAAGTTGTCGCCGTCCATCTCACGCCAGTACGCGTCGTCGTAGTCCGACGCTATGTCCTCTACGGTCTCACGTATCATTCTGTGTTCGTCCGATTCCACGAAGTTAAAATCCATAACAAAAGAATATGACCGCGCGGTATTAGGGTTTTTGGTTCGACAGGTCTGACAGGTGAAATATAGCAACTCTCTGCGGGTTTATTCGCGTTGATTCAGCAACAAGATACGTCGAACAAGATATATGTGGTAGGCAGGTCAAGGTCTGGATAAGGAATGAACCCCGATGATTTTACTTTCGCAGACCTCTTCGCCGGAATCGGTGGCATCAGAATTGCCTTCGAGCGTCAGGGTGGGGAATGTGTCTTCTCGTCTGAGATAGACGAGAAAGCACGGGAGACGTACGAAGCGAACTTCGGCGATGTTCCGGCGGGCGATATAACTGAGATACACGCGGACGAAGTTCCCGACCACGACGTGCTTCTGGCAGGATTTCCGTGCCCTTCTTTCAGCATCATGGGCGACAAGGAAGGAATGGAAGACGAACGCGGCGCGCTCTTCTTCGAGATAGAGAGAATACTGAACGAGAAGAAGCCGCATGCCTTCCTGCTTGAAAACGTCAAGCATCTGACAGGCGTTGGTGGAGGAGACGTTTTCGAGTTTATTCTCGAAAGACTGGAGGAGGCAGGCGACGGATACCACGTCCATTGGGAAGTTCTAAACGCGCTCGACTTCGGTCTTCCGCAGAAACGCGAAAGAACGATACTAGTCGGGTTCGAGGAGAACTATGACTTCACGATGCCGACACGGAAAGGCGAGACTTACGACCTGAATGAAGTTCTGGAATCTGACGAAGAGGTAAGCGACGAGTACGAAGCAACGGACTACATCAAGCAGAAACGGCAGGAAGCGGTGAACGAGGACAACGTCTTCCGTCCTTCGGTGTGGCACGAGAACCGCGCGGGGAATATCTCTGTCCTCCCGTACTCCTGCGCTCTACGCGCAAACGCTTCGCATAACTACCTACTCGTCAACGGCGAGCGTCATTTGACGCCGCGCGAGATGCTGAGACTACAGGGTTTTCCGGAGGACTTCGAAGTAAAGGGTGCGTACACCCGTGTGAAGGAACAGGTCGGTAACTCCGTTCCGGTTCCGATGATAGAAGCTGTCGCGGAGGAAATGATAGAAGCGGTAAAACGCAACGACGTACAGCCCGTATACGAGCAGACGGAGTTGACGGATTAAGATGACTGAAATGAACCCTGCCGAAGCGAAGCAAGAGATAGACACGATGATAAACAACGCGAGGTTCAGGTGTTTCAGACCTATCCGCGTAGCCGAGATACTTTACCACTCGCGTACTGAAGGAGGCTTCGACCTTTCCGACCCTCAGAGCTACCGTGTTGAAAGCGGTAGGTGGAGGGATGAGGTCGCAGAGGATCTGACCGGAAAGGGTTCGTCCTCATCCAACTCGTATCAGAAAGATTTCCTCGACTTAATCAGCAAGGCGTTACCCGCTCTCGACGACCTCAACAAGCAGAATCCGGGAGTAGTCGAGAACTATATTTACACGCGACTAAAGGAGGACAAGTGGGGCGGTCTGATAGACGCCCGTTCCTACATCAACGACGCGGACGTGGCCAATTTCTCTCTGGAAGAGTACATGTCCTTCACAGAGGAAAGCGGTCTGCAGGAGGACGCTCTGATGGAGATAGCTGTGTACGCACTCTTTTCGGCTGTCGCCGATTTTCTGAAGGCGAAAGCTAAGCTGGAACTCGAAAATCCCGACGAAGAAGTGTTACGAGACTTTGAAGGGTTCGTCAAGATGTTCTTGGGAGTTGACCCAAGCAATCCTTCGTTAGAGACGATGGTCAGAATACACAGGGCAGGCTTCGGAACATATTCCTCCGACAAAGGAGTCGATATAGGTACGAACTTCGGAACGATGGTGCAGGTCAAACATGTGTCGTTGACTAAAGGCACGGCACAAAAGGTAGAGAGTCAGACTTACGTGGACAGAATAGTTGTCGTGTGCCGTGAAGCCGACAGAGATATAATCGACAACGTTGCTAAGCAGTTGGGATACGACAAAATAAGAGCCATAGTGACGCTCCGGAACCTCGTCGAATGGTACGAGACAGCTTTTGACGAATACCAAGAGTCGATAGGCGAAAGCCTGCTGGAGAATCTTAGGACAGAGTTTAACGACGAATTTACCGAAGGTAGCTTCAGAATACCTCGTATGGAAGAGTTCATGGACGAAAGAGGATACGGCGAAGACCAACTCGAAGATATGTGGGCGGTTGACGATTAAAGTTCTCAGAGAAAGCTACGGTCTATCTCGATACCCAAGCCGGGCGCATCGGGCGGTGTGACTTCTCCGTCTTCGTGCTCGATATGCGACTCCAAGAGGAAGTCACGCGCTTCGGGTATGAAAGGCGGCTCGTACGGATACTCGAACCAACTCGGGTCCGTCGCGGCGGCGACGTGGAGATTCGCAACCACACCCAAGCCGTTCGTCCAAGAGTGCGGCGTGTACTCAACGCCCTGACGCTCCGCCTGTTCGGCGATGCTTTTCGCCTGTCCGAGACCACACGCGATTGCGCAGTCGGGCTGGACGACGTCGAGTGCGTCGTGGCGCAGAAGTTCGCGTAGTTCGTGTACGGAGTCGGTAAACTCGCCGCCTGCGATACGTACTGGAGACTCTTCGCGGAGGCGCGCGTAGTCGCGGTAGTCGTACCTGTTCAGAGGCTCTTCGAGCCAATCGACGCCTCCTATCTCGCCGAGTTCGCGTGCGACGTGTGCGGCTTCCTTGTAGTTCCACGTCCGTCCTTCCTCAACGACTCGCGCCTTCCATCCCATGTTTGCGTCTACCATCAGCGTCAGGTCGGGGAACTCGTCGCGGACGGAGCGTGCGACTTCGAGGTCGTCCTCGATTTCTTCGCGTCCGAAACGCAGTTTTACAGCCTCAAATCCGTCGGAGACGCGCTCTTTGACGTATTCGAGACGTTCTTCGACCGACTTGTGCTCGCCCGTCGATGCGTAAGCGGGTATCGAGTCGTCGCTACCGCCTAAGAGTTCGTAGACGGGCTTACCTGCGTCCTTTCCGAGGATATCCCAGAGAGCCATCTCGATATGCCAAGGACGCGGACCTAAGAGGTCGAACGTCTCAAGGGTGCGTCTTACGGTGTTCAGGTCGTGTGGGTTCTTGCCGACTAGCAGAAGCGATAGCTGGTCTTCGTATCCAATCCCGCCCGCGAAAGAGGGCGATGCCGCCCATCCTGTGATGCCTTCGTCGGTCTCTACTTCGATTAGCTCCGCCTCGTTCGCCCCCTGCGGATAGCCGGGTATCCAAGTCGGGTTGTACGCGCCGTCGAGGGCGTTCTCGACGTGGTGTTGGGTTACGTCTGTTATACGCATGCGCTGAGAGATGTACGCTTCCCACATAACTTGTGGTGCCAGAAGTTCACTCGAAGACGCGTCTCGCACCTGCGTAACCCTCGACGACCACGTCCGTCTCGTCGCCCACATAGCAGTAGTCGTGCGGGAGAACTTCAAGTGCCATCGTTCTTATTTCGCCTCCCGCTTCTTCGTGACCGTCGCCGCTTCCGTCTCCGCCACCGTACGGCTGTGAAAGCTCCGTTCCGCGGTGCGGCGCGTATCCCTTCCATAGCTCGGCGGCGAGTTCGCATTCTATCTTCGGCTGTGACATGACGTAGACACGGCGCGCCTCTTCCGCTTCGATAGACTCGACAGCTACGGATTCGCCCTCCTCTACGCCGAGCGCGTCAGCGTTGCTTTCCTCCACGGCGACGTAGTTGCCCTTTCTTTCGAAGATGCCGCCCGTTCTCACGACACCAGCGACCTCACCGCCGACACGTACAACATCGCCGTCTCCGACATCTAAGCATTCCGCGGCGGCACGTCCCAAGACGATACCCTCGCTACCTTCGCTGTAACGGAGGCGTGCCTCGGTGCTTTCGACAACAGTCGGTTCGTCCGTCTTTTCCGCCTCGTCAAGTGCGACCCACCGGTACAGCGTCCAGAAGTACTCGCCCCTCACGATAAGGTCGGCGAGTCTCTCTGAGTCCACAGTCTCAATACCGAGTTCTCGCGCCGTGTTTTCCGCGTCTGAGGTAAATCTTCTCACTACCGCGACGGCGCGGAGTTGTCCTGCGTCCGAAGCTTCGACCGACCCGGAGGCTTCCGAGATGGCTCGTATGTCTTCGTCGTCTGTTTCCCCGATGACGGAAACGATCTCCGTCTCGTCGCCTCTCTCGTCTCCCACCTCCGCTCCTTTTGTTCTACCCATCGCTTTATTTTCACGGATAGCGATGAAATCCGCACCTTCACCCTCGTATCTGTATGCCACAGTAAAGCCTCTCAGGTTCCAGATGTCGAGCACGAGTTGCCTGAGGAAAGGCATCCTGAGATTAGCCACCTTCTCCTCTACGTGTTCTCGGCGAGACGCCATCGGTGTATAGTATACTCGGACGGACTAACGTCTTATCCCATCATAGGAAGCTGAAGTTTCAGTCACATTCAGGTATCTTGCCGAGGTCATCCTCCGGCTTCTCGGAGTCATCGGTACGGAGCCAGTCGTCGTCGTGAACGTGTATCCGCTCCGTATGCCACTCGTCGGTCTTCCTGACAGCCACCTCGTAGTCCTCGCCCGTCCGAAGGTCGTCTATTACCTCTTGCTTCTGCTTCTTGCCGACAGGGTCTCCGTGTAACTTGTGGCTGTACCCGACCGCCTCTACCTCGCCGTCTTCCCTGTCGGCACACTTGACGTACTTCGTGT
>Ga0207714_1001846_pt1 | contig 13378 bp, 4 predicted proteins | sample PonA232FremontCA_2_FD_187270 | JGI IMG/M metagenome (GOLD analysis project Ga0207714, IMG submission 187270) | Marine sediment microbial community from Fremont, CA, USA - Pond A23 Sediment 2 (SPAdes) | ecosystem: Environmental > Aquatic > Marine > Unclassified | place: USA: Fremont, California... | reverse complement strand
CGACGCCGTCACGATCAATGGCTCCGTCCCCGAGATCAACGACGCCCTCGATGGTATGACCTTCACGCCCGGGAAGAATAAGAACAGCCAGCTCTCCGGCTACGATCCGGCCATCGACATCAACTTCACCGACACCACCAACAACGATGATACCACGTACACGGTGGACAACCTTGCGGTGTCCGCTGTCAACGACGCCCCGATGGTGAGCGGCGGCACGGGCCTGACGGTCAGTGAGGGCGGCTCGGCTAACTTCGCCGCGCCAACAGAGACACCATCCGGCCAGGGCTTCACGCAAGGCGAGCTGGGGCTGACCGAGATCGACAACAACGCGGAACAGACCGTCATCAAGATCGCCTCACTGCCCGGGCAGGGCAGCCTCACCTTCAACGGAAACCCGGTCACCACCGGTTCGACCTTGGCCGCCGATGACCTGAGCAACCTCGCCTATGTCCATGACGGCTCCCAGGTCACTTCCCCCGGCAACGACAGCTTCAATCTGACCTACGACGATGGGGCTGGTGGTCTGCTGGAAGATCAGCCGGTGACGGTCAACCTCGAACCGGTCAACCAACCGCCCGATGTCGGCGGCACCGTCACGGTGATCGAGGGCGAGACCAATGTGAGCTTGAATAACAACGGGAATCTGCCTACCCTCGGGGGAAAACGCGGCGCGATCAACATCACCGACCCCGAGAACGAGTCAATTACCGAATACACCATTGAGAGCCTGCCCACGGAAGGCAACCTCAGCAACGACGGCAACCCTGTCAACGCGGGCGATGTGGTGAATAACATCACTCAGCTCACCTACAGTCACAATGGCACCGAGCCGGCACCCGAGAGCTTCAACATCAGCGTGACCGATGACGGCGGCGGCACCGACAATAATAAGACTGCCACGGGCACGGTTACCCTCGACATCCACCCGAACAACGACGACCCGACGCTGACCATGAATGAGGAGCAAACCTTGAGTTCTGGCAACAGCAACCTGACGCTCACCAACGACATGCTCAACCTCACCGATCCGGACTCGGCAGACGACGCGCTGACGTACACCGTCACCGGCGTGCCCGATCCGGCCGATGGCTACTTCGAGGTCGATGGGGAGAGACTGCAGTCGGGTGCCAGCTTCACGCAAGCCGATATCGACGCTGGTAAGGTTCAGTATGTCACCAGGAATGTGCCGTCCGAGAACAGTACACGCGCGGACAGCTTCTCCTTCACCGTGCAGGATGGCGGGTTCCGCATTCTTCCCAATGAGCGCGAGGGCGGCATTTACGACACCGATGCCCAGAACAGCCCGCTGACGGAAAACACCTTCACCGTCAACGTCACCGACAACGTCACGGCGGGTCCCGCGCCGCCCTCGGACGCGCCGACAAATACCCCGCCGTCCCCGGGCGGCGACAACGAGGCGAGCCTTCTGGAGGGTGAAACCGTCACCCTAACGTCGTCCATGCTGGACGCCAGAGACAACGAATCCTCCTTCGATGAAACCGTCTATCGGCTCGAGAGCCTGCCCGCAAGCGGCGATATCCGCCTGAACGGAGAGCGCTTGCGAGTGGGCCAGAGCTTCACCCAGGCGGACGTCAACTATGAAGAGGTCAACTTTTCCCATAGCGGCGGCGAGGACTTCATCGATTCGTTTAATTACTCTGTATCGGACGGACAAGCGACCTCGGTCGATCAGAAATTCGACCTCAACGTCACCCCGCAGAACGACGCGCCGTCAGCCAAGACGGATACCGCGTTCGTCAGAGAGGGACAGAATGTCACGCTGACGAGCGAGAACATCGCTCTGTCCGACCCCGACAACTCAGCCTCGGACAACGAAACCGGCTTTGCAGTCAATCAGAGCTTGAAGTTCACTATCGACAGCCTGCCCGGCAACGGTACGCTCACGCTCGACGGCGCGGCGGTGACGGCGAACGATACGGTCACTCAGACCCAGCTCAATAACAGGAAACTCGAGTATACCCACAACGGCACGGAAAACTTCACCGACAACTTTGCTATTACCCCCGTGGACGATGCCGGCGTGACCGCACCCACAGCCACCAACGCCAGTAGTACGGGCGCACAGGCTAACGTGCCCATCGTCATCTTCCCTATCAACGACGCGCCCGCGCCGAGATATGTTTCGAAAACTAATCTAACCAGTAGCGGAGCCGGGCCGGTGCTGGAAGGCGATGCCGTCACCATCGGTGGTGCCACCGATTACGATATCATCAACGGCGTGCCCGGCACCGGCGAGCCGACGCCCGCGTCCGGCGCACATCTGTCCTTCGGCGACAACGACAGCTCAGACATCCAGCGCCAGTACCGCATCGACGCTGCCCCGGCACACGGACAGCTTCTGTTGAACGGCAAGCCACTCGGTGAGGGCTCTTCTTTCACGCAGGCCAATCTGGATAACGGCAGTATCCAGTACGAGCATGACGGCACCGAAGGCGCCGACTACAACAACACCGACTCGTTCGAGTATATCGTCAGTGACGGCGACTGGCAGGCTAACGACACGCAGACCTTTGCGCAGGGTACGGACGCCACGCCATCCACCTACAATATCGACATCACCCAGCGGAATGACGTGCCCGAACTGGATGCGCCCGGTTCGCTCGACGCTTTTGCCTCGGGTACCAACACCACGGAGATTCCGGACATCACCGTGACCGACCCCGATTTCGATGATGGAATCCAGTCGAGCGAGAATGAGACCGACTTCATGCGGGTCAACCTCAGCGTGCTCGACAAGGATAATAACTCGGTCACCGCCGCGGAGTTGGATTACACCGCTGGTAACCCGTCCTACGTCTCCGGCAGCAACAACCCGCTCATCGTCCAAGGTAACAAGACAGAAATCGACGACGTGCTGAATACATCGACCGTTGTCTTCAGCGACGACGCCGATGCCAACGACTACAAAATCCGCGTCACCGCCGACGACCGACTCTACGACAACAGCGGTGATCTCAGTTCTGGCGCCAACGGCGGTTCCGCGCCCAACAACTCCGACGGCACGTCGATCAACGCGACCAACAACCGCGTCACTCAGAACATCGACCTGCGCGCCTCCAATGACAATGACGCGCCCAACATCACCAACACGGACACCTACAGCGTCAACGAGGACAGCCAGGTCACCCTGAATGGCTTCACCCTCTCCGACGCGGACAGCTTCGGCGAGGAGGTCACGGCCACCGTCAAGCTCTACAATGATAGCGGGCGGAACACACTGACTGATGCCAGCACCCAAGGAAGCCTGCTCCTGGGCGATACCACGGGACTGACGTCATCGTCCGGCGATGACAGCAACACTATTACCCTAAAAGGTTCGATCTCCGACGTACAGGCCGCGCTCAACGACCTCCGGTTCGAAGGCGCCGCCGACTACAACGGCCCAGGGAACGGCATCGGCGAACTCTATCTGCAAACCACCTTCGCCGACTTCAAGCACGCCGACGGCCAGAAAACCGATTCGGTGAACAACACCATAGAGATCACTCCGGTCAACGACCAGCCGACCCTGACCGTGCCGGGCGACCAGACCCTCAACAGCGGTACTAGCATCGATATCAGCGGCTTCACCGTGTCGGACACAGCCGACACAGATCAGGGAGCGGATGACTTCATAACCGTCGAGGTCTCGGCCACAGAGGCTCAGGACGACGATCCCTACGGCACGATCGACCTCACGTCTTCCGGTGGTGCCACCGTCACAGACAACGGTACTGCCAACGTCACCGTCAACGGCACGGCAGCGGACGTCCAGGCGACCCTGAACAGCATGGACTACGCCCCGAGCAATAACAATACAGACCAGACCATCCTCATGACGGTCACCGCCGACGACCGAGATCCTGTCGGCACAGGCGACGGCAACGGCATAGAAGGTGTTGGCGTGGACGGCAACAATACCGTTACCGACACATTCGAGATCGATGTGTCTGCGGAAAACGACGCGCCGTCAGTGGACGAGCCAACCAGCCAGAACGTCTCTGAGGACGAAAGCCTGGTTTTCTCCAGCGACAACGGCAATGCATTCACTGTCACCGATCCCGACGACTTCGGCGCTGACATGGTAGCCAACGTTTCGGTCAACTACGGCACCCTGACAGCCGCGAGCGGCTCCGGCGCGAACGTGGACGGCAATGGCTCTCCAAACCTGACCATCACCGGTACCGAGAGCGAGATAAATGCCGCGCTGGACGGGCTGGAATACACGCCCTATCCCAACTTCCATACCGACGAAGTTCCCCCGGACACCATCACAGTCGAAATCAATGACGGGGGCAACACCGGCACCGGCGGCGTCATGATCAGGGATAAAGAGGTTGATACCCCTGTCACGCAGGTCAACGACCGCCCGGATGCCTTCGGTGGTCCGGACAACGTTACCGAAACCGTCGAACATCAGACCGGCGACAACGTGACGTTGTCGAACCTGCTAGGCGACAACTACGACGACTCGACGGACAACCAGACAGAAGAGGGTGGCGGTGACACCGCAACCCAGCTCAGCTTCGTGGCTATCAACGGGTCGACGAATTACGTCGCTGGCCAGGGCACCTGGCAGGTCAGCGACGGGAGTGGCGGTTGGATCAACGTGTCGACGAGCGGGCTGGACGCCAACAATGCCCTCGTGGTCAATGCGAGCCGCGACATCCGCTTCGACCCGGCCAACGACTTCCACGGCGCCCCGGGCACGCTGGACGTCCGCCTGGCCGACGGCGACACGATCGAAACCATCAACGAGAGCGCGGATGCCGGCGACCTGAAGGATCTGTCGAGCGAGGGCGGCACGGGCGAAATGGGTCGCTGGTCGGCCGACAGCGTCACCATTCAGACCAGCGTCACGAATGAAAACGATCCGCCGTCCGCAACGGGTGATGCAACGCTGCCACCGGTCAACGAGGATAACGCGGATCCGGCCGGTGACACGGTAGCCGATCTGTTTGGTGGCGTGTTCGACGACAGCACCGACGACCAGACCGGCATCCCCGGTGGTAACAATTCCAGCACCAATCTGGGCGCCATCGCCATCGTCGGAAATGCCGCCGACGACGGTACCGAGGGCACGTGGCAGTACTCCACTGACAACGGTGGGAGCTGGGACGATATCGCCACGCCGGACGATACCAGCGCTCTCATCCTGCCCGATGATGCCCGGCTGCGTTTCGTGCCAGTTGGCGACTACGTTGGCACGCCGGGTGATCTCAATATTAGGCTGGCGGATGAGAACCAGAGCTTCAACTCTGGTGCGGATATCTCCGGGGTTGTCGGTGACGACCCGAACCGCGACACCGACATCTGGTCGGGTGTCACCAATCTGAATGCGTCAGTCACCCCAGCCAACGACGCGCCAGTCTTGGATGGCACCGGTACGTCGGCGACGGTTGACGAGAGTACGGACCCCAACGACGGAACCGCTCCCCAGCAACTGGTCACCGGCGCAAGCGTCTCCGATATCGACATCAACACGACAGCCGGCGTCGACCAATTCGGTGCCGGAAACATCACAGTGTCGATGAACGATAGCGAACCGTTCGACCAACTCACAATCACCAACAGCACCCTGAACGGCATCGCCAGTGTGACCGGTGGCAGTGGCGGCAACGATCTGGTGGTGAATTTCACGACCGACGCGACGACCGGTGAGGTGAACACCATCCTCGAGGCGCTGCGCTACAACAGCAGCTCGGATACGTTTAATGGCACACGCAATATCACGGTCACGCTCAGTGACGGCAACAACGACAATGGCAATGGCAACAATGCCGGCGGCCCGAGCGCGCTGAACGACACACTCACTGCATCGGTGACGATCACCGAGCAGAACGACCCCCCGGCCGGCAGCGATGGCACGGTCTCCACGGATGAAGACACCACCTACACCTTCTCCGCGGCTGATTTCGGCTACAGCCAGCCCGGCGGCGAGACGGATGCGATGGACGGCGTGCGGGTCGATACAGTGCCGGGAAGCGGCACGCTCGAACTCAGCGGCACCTCGGTCAGTGACGGCGATATCATCAGCCAATCCGACCTCGACAACGACAACCTGACCTACACGCCACCGGCCGATGAGAACGGCAATGGCCTCGCCGAGTTCAACTTCTCGGTGCGCGACGACCGCGGTGCCTTCGAGACGGCGCCGAACACACTGACGATCGATGTGGGTGCGGTCAACGACGCGCCGTCGGCCAGCCCGTCGCAGAACTTCACGGTGAATGGAGATGACGGTGAGCAGACCGAAAACGACTTCATGGAATCGGTCGAGGAAGGCGGCGGCGCCGACGAAGAGAGTAGTCAGACCGTCAGCTTCAACGTGACAGCCGTGACTAACGGGACGAACTTCACCGCTGCCGAACTGTTCGATACCCAGCCCAATTTCACGGATACGGACGGCAGCGACAACACGTTGAATTTCACACCGAGCCAGATATTGGCCGACGGTGAGAGCGAAACGGTGACCGTCACCGTGGGCGTGACGGATGACGGCGGCACCACCAACGGTGGCCAAGACACCGGTACGCCGCAGATCTTTAATATCACGATTAACGGAGCGAACGACGCACCGACGGCGATGAACGACACCAACAGCACGGATGAAGACACGTCGATCAACCGCAACGCGACGAACGGCGTGCTGTCCAACGACACTGACCCGGACGCCAGTGATACGCTGGAGGTCGATCAAGTCGAGGGCGACGGAGGCAGCAACGTCGGGAATGCGATCGCAGGCGACAACGGCGGTACGTTCACCGTCAACGGCAACGGCTCGTACGAGTTTGATCCGGACGGTGACTTCGAAAACCTGGCCGATGGCGAGAGTACCACGACTTCCGTAATCTACCGAGTGGCTGATGGCAACGGTGGCACGGACAACGCAACCCTGGCAGTGACGGTCAATGGTACCAGTGATACCCCGGTAGCCAATGACGACACCAACAGCACCACCGAGAACGCCTCGACCACCGGTGATGTTCTGGCCAACGACACCGATCCCGAAAACGACGTGCTCAACGTCACCCAGGTCAATGGCACAGCCGGCAATGTCGGCAACGCCACTGTCGGTGACAACGGTGGTGAGTTCACGATCGATGCCGACGGCAAATACGAGTTCGATCCGGATGGTGAATTTGAGGATCTGGCCGAAGGCGAGAGTACCACGACTTCCGTAACCTACCAAGTGGCCGATGGCAACGGCGGCACGGACACCGCAACCCTGACCGTGACAGTCAACGGCGTAAACGACGCGCCGGTGGCCAATGACGACACGGTCTCAGCCACCGAAGACACGTCGGCGACCTACGGTTCGGCGGATCTGGTGGAAAACGACACCGACATCGACGGTGACAGTCTCAATATCACAGCCGTGAACAACGCAACCAACGGCACTATTGTGCTCAATGGCAACGGGACAGTGACCTTCACACCGGCTCCCGAGTTCAACGGCGCGGCGAGCTTTGACTACACCATCAGTGACGGCAACGGCGGCACCGATACGGCGACCGTGACGGTCAACGTCGGAGCGGTCAACGACGCGCCAGACGCCGCTGACGACACCGATACGACCGATGAAAACACGGCCATCAGCCGCGATGCTACTAACGGTGTGATCTCCAACGACACGGATGTCGATGGTGATTCGCTCAACGTCACGGAGGTGGCTGACGCTACCGGCAATGTTGGCAACGCTACCACCGGTGACAATGGTGGTTCGTTCAACATCAGCGCCGATGGCAGCTACGACTTCGATCCGGACGGTGACTTCGACGACCTGGCGGGCGGGGAGAGTGAGACAACCTCTGTGGCGTACAATGTGTCCGACGGCAACGGCGGCACGGACACGGCGACGCTGGAAGTGACAGTCAACGGCGTAAACGACGCGCCGACGACGACCGGCCTGAGCAACCAGACCAGCGACGACGGCGAGGCGATATCGGTCGATACGTCGACAGCGTTCTCCGACGCCGATGCCACGGATACGCTAGAGTACTCGGCGACCGGCCTGCCGCCGGGTCTGTCCATCGACACGAACACGGGCGAGATCAGCGGCACGATCGACTTCGACGCCTCGACGGGCGGGCCGTACAGCGTCACCGTCACCGCCACCGACTTCGACGACAGCGGCAATCCGACGGGCACGAGCGTGGACGCCCCGTTTGACTGGACGGTGAACAACCCCGCGCCGGTGGCGGCGAACGACAGCGACAGCACCGACCAGGACGCGTCGATCAACCGCAACGCGGCCAACGGCGTCCTCTCGAACGACAATGACGGTGCGCCGGACGCTGATTCGCTGACGGTCGACCAGGTTGCGGGTGTCAACCTCGGCTCCGCGGTCGCGGGCAACAACGGCGGCCAGTTCACGATCGACGCCGACGGTTCCTACAGCTTCGACCCGAACGGTGAATTCGAAGATCTGGCGGTCGGCGAGAGCCGCACGACGGTGGTGAGCTACCGGGTCTCGGATGGCGACGGTGGCACAGACACAGCGGTGTTGACCGTAACGGTTACAGGTGTGAACGACCCGCCGGTGGCCGATACAATCGGTGATGTTGCTACCGATGATGGTGATGCGATCAGTGTCGCCGCCGGCGACGCCTTCACAGACCCCAACGGCAACGATCTGAGCTATACCGCTACGGGTCTGCCCGATGGTGTAACCATCGATACGGATACCGGTGCGATCACCGGTGATCTGCCGGCCAACGCCTCGCAGGAAGAACCTTATGAGGTGACCGTCACCGCCGATGACGGCAACGGCGGCGCCACCGATCAGACCTTCACGATCACGTCGAACAACGTCGCGCCGGACGCGGTCGACGACACCGACACCACGAGCGAGAACGCCCTAGACTCGGGTAATGTCATCACCGATGTCAATGGGAACGGCGGTGAGGATGTCGATGGCGGCAACGACACTGACGATCTGAGTGTTGCTCAGGTCGATGGCGACGCCGGTAACATCGGCACTGCTATTGCCGGGGACAACGGTGGTTCGTTCAACATCACCACCAATGGCAGCTACGACTTCGATCCGGACGGTGACTTCGACGACCTCGCTGTAGGCGAGAGTGCCACGACGTCGGTGACCTATCAGGTGACCGATGGCAACGGCGGCACGGACACCGCCACGCTGACAGTGACGGTCAACGGTGCCAATGACGTCCCGGTGGCCGCTGACGACACCGACAGCACAACCGAGAACGCTCCGACCAGCGGTGATGTTCTCGCCAATGACACGGATCCGGACACGAACGACACACTCACGCTCGCTGAGGTGAACGGTGCTGGCGGTAATGTCGGTAGCGCGGTAACGGGCAGTGGCGGCGGTGCGTTCACGATCAATGCCGACGGCAGCTACGACTTCGATCCGGGCACGGACTTCGACGACCTCGCTGTAGGCGAGAGCCGGGATACGGTCATTACCTACCAAGTCATCGACGGGCAGGGCAGCACGGATAACGCAACCCTGACCGTCACGGTCAACGGCGCTAATGACGACCCGGTGACCGCTGACGACAGCTTCACCACCCCCGAGGACAGCACCTCCGGGCCGATCGATCTCCTGGGTAACGACACCGATCCTGACGGCGACACGCTCTCGGTCGAGTCGATCGCTGGTACCAATCTGACGGGCAACGCCCAGACCATTCCAGTGACCAACGGCACGGTGAACGTCTCGGACACCGGCGAGGTGACCTTCACACCTGATGCCGATTACAACGGGCCGGTCAGCTTCGAATACGTTGTCTCCGACGGCAACGGCGGCACCGATACCGGCACCGTCAACGGCAATATCACGGCGGACGACACGCCGGTGCCCGTCGATGACAGCTTCACAGTTGACGAGAACGCCACGCTCGGTGACGACGTATCCAGCAACGACCCCGGCCTGGGTGACGCGCCGGTAACCTACAGCGTCGCGCCCGGTGACGAGCCGTCCAACGGCACCGTGAGCATGAATAGCGACGGTACCTTCACCTACATGCCCGATGCGGGCTTTAACGGCAGTGACAGCTTCACCTACACGGTGACCGATGCCAGCGGCGACAGTGCCACGGCGACGGTAAACATCACGGTCAATCCGGCAGATGATGGTAGTGACGGAGATGACGGAGACGATGGCAGTGACGGGAGCGATGGAGGCGGTGGCAGTGACGGGAGCGATGGAGACGATGGCAGTGACGGAGACGATGGAGACGATGGCAGTGACGGGAGCTCAGAACCCCCAGACGACGGTGACGCCGACGACGACGGCATCCCCGACTCAGAGGAAGCCACCGGTGATGCCGACGGTGACGGCACACCCAACGACGGGGACACCGACGAAGGCGATGTTGGTGCTGGTGATGATGAGAGTGACGGGGGCGAGGGGACGATGGATCCCGGTGACAACGACGATCAAGAGAACTGTGAACTGTTTGGAATCAGTTATGGCTCCTTCATAATCTGTTGGTACTGGTGGCTCCTCATACCAACCGTGGGCCTGTCGCTCGTCGTGTATCGAATCTGGCACCGAGGTATGTTGGGACAGCTCCTCGGGATGAAAAACGACGATATCGGAGGTGAGAAAGATGAGTGAGCACTCCGACACGCTTGCCGATGGCGTCCGATGGGGGAGTCGGCTCGCTATAGTGGGTATTTTGATCGCAGCGCTGTCCCTGGCAGTTTCTGCCGTCGGTATCGGTTCGGCTAATCCGCTGTACTGGGCTGGGATATTCCTCTCGATCATTGCAGTTACCGGAGCCGCAGTTCGTGGAGCGCGCACGACCGACACTGATGATGACGGCACCCCCGACCACAAAGACACCAACACTGACGGCGACGGCGTCCACGACTCAGAAGAGGGGTACTCGGTTGTCCGCCACGCTGGGGGAGTGATTTCGGCGATGGTCGGTGTATTCGTGATCGGATTCGGTATCGAGAACGGGGATCTCTTGATCATACCGGTCGGTGTCGTTATACTCGTCGTCGGTGCTCTCGGAGTGATTTTCGACACCCAGCGAACAGAGTGAACTGGCCGTTCAGTATGCGGAATGCTGTTGGATTTAGACGGACGCCACCGCGGAGACAGTTCTTGAGTAGTGAAAATGTAATCGGGGTAACTATCGAAAGGTCAACCGATTAGCAAGCTCCTGTCGAGAGAGCGGTATTTTTATTGAGTCGTACTCAGCATCTCGTAGTGGCGCCGACTCTCCATTCTCGCCGGACTGTCTTTCGACAGATTCTAGCCAACCGTAACGCCGACGACGGTAGTTACACCGTGAACGTCACTGTCACCGACTCCGACGGAGACGGGATCAGCGACCATGTGGAGACGGACACCGACACGGACGGAGACGGAACAGACAATTACCTCGACGAAAATAGCGATGGCGACGGCGGCAATGAGATAAGAGAAGAGGAACTCGGCACTGACTTCCGAAATAACGACACGGACGGCGACGGTATCGACAACAGCACGGAGGGAACGAACAACAAAGACGCTGACGGCACACCAAACTACCTTGACACCGACACCAACGACGACGGTATCCCCGACAACAATGAGGGGATCAACGATCAAGACGGTGATGGGAAACCGAACTACCTAGACACGGATAGTGACGATGACGGGGATGGGAAGCCCGACTACCTTGATGGCGGTGTTCAGATAAGGAATGAATAAAGAGAGGCGTGGCGTTTTCTGAGTGATCATGCCCGAAAACGCACGCCTTGATAGGGATATAGACGTTCGTTAATCGAAGATTAACGAGCCTGTAAATCTTCGATTTACAGACGCGATTGAATTAGGTTTTGTTAAGCGAATCGAAGTGTTCGGAAATCACAGATTTCCGCACGTATGGAAAGCTTCGCTTTCCAACAATTCGCGTACTCATCGTGAATTACGGAAAATCGTAGATTTTCCTAATTAGACGAACCTACGGTTCGACGTAATCTATGATTCACGAGATGGAACGAGAAGCGACACCCAAGTTCGGTATGAAGCTCGGTATTCAGATGCATTTGGCTGGTTTATTGCTATCGAATACCACTTCAGTCTTAGAAAAATCGGGTGTCAAGCGTGCACGTTCGACCGTCCACAACCGGGTGTCTCTCGAATCCGTCCCCGACCGACGGATCCGTGATGAGGGCGTGAACGCTGACGCGTTCAGAAATCAAAGATTTCTGAGCCATCCAGACGCGGAGCGTACGTCAATCGAAGGATTGAGCTGCCCGTCAGAGCACCGCTCTGATGAACGTCTGGAGACGTTCACGAGAAATAAAGCGGATCCACAGCCAGACGACGACATGAACCCGAATCAAGTAGCGGTGGACGAAACCGTGATTCGGCTCAACGATGAGTTGTACTGGCTGTACATCGGTTACCAGAAGTCTGCGACTTCTGGTTGGCAAACAAGAGCTTCGCTCTTGTTTAGGCGGTCGATCCCGACACTAACGACGTTCTTCATACCAAGCTCCATCCAACAAGAAATGACTATACGGCGAAAGATTTCATGCTGAAACTCGTCGAGAAACATGACCTTGACGAAAGCTTGTTTCTCGTCGATGCTCTTCCTTCTCCTCATGCTGCCTGTCGCTATCACTCTCTCCGATTCCGGTACGAAAAACACGGGAATCGAAATTCTGTCGAACGCGTCTTTAGAGAAGTAAAACGGCGCACCAAAGCCTTCTCAAATAGCTTTAGCAACGCTCACCTCCGAACAGCCGACGACTGACTCAAGTCGTACGCCTTCGCTTGGAATATGCTTATCCGAACACTACCGGCAAGATCAAGATAAGGCTGATACGTCTGCTCCTTCGGCTGTCTTCGCCCGAGGAAACGAAAGAAGAGTAGCTATCGACAGCACCGGCTTCGACCGAGACAGAGCCAGCAAACACTACTGTCAGCGTGCCGACTACACCGTAAGATCGCTCAAACTCACCGTACTCATTGACGTTGATACGTTGCACGTCGTTGACGTTCACGGAAAATCGAAGATTTTCCTGAAGTCGAAAGCCAATTGTTTTCGTAATTCACTGCACAACCACGAAGAAGCATGATACACAGATAGGGGAGCAGGTCATCAAACGAAACGCCGATGACCTGCTCTCCGTCTCCGGCGACAAAGGCTATGACTCGAAAAAGTTACGAGACGAACTCCGCTCACCTGGAGTACGTCCGTTGATTAAGCATCGTGAGTTTACTCACCTTGACAAGGCTCACAACAGCCGGATGAAAGATGATGACTACAACCAACGCTGGATGTCAGAAACCGCTTTCTCTTCGATAAAACGCACTCTCGGTAACGCTGTTCGGGCGAGGCTGTGGCATCGTGAATTCAGAGAAACAATCCTCAGATCAGCTGTTTATACCATCAAA
>Ga0207714_1001845_pt1 | contig 13378 bp, 8 predicted proteins | sample PonA232FremontCA_2_FD_187270 | JGI IMG/M metagenome (GOLD analysis project Ga0207714, IMG submission 187270) | Marine sediment microbial community from Fremont, CA, USA - Pond A23 Sediment 2 (SPAdes) | ecosystem: Environmental > Aquatic > Marine > Unclassified | place: USA: Fremont, California... | reverse complement strand
TAAATAAATTTACTCCGCCGGGGCTTTTCGATTCACTCTTTGTAAACATGTTTGATGCAGAAAGCTTTAAATCATCTGTAAGAAAAAAGTCAACATTTGTTCGTAATGTCTGACGTGTGTATCCAGATGTTTCTTTAACAATGCCACTCTGCTTATTATTTTCAAAAGAAACGTGAAAATTAGAATTTTCTGCTCTTCGACTTACACCTACATAATTGGTGTAATTGGTTCCGTCCTTAAAAAATTGTTTTTGAAGGTCATTGGTAAAGGCATAAGGATTATCGACATAATGATCGGTTGATTCTATCCTTGAACCCGAAATATCAGGATGTGAACCATGTTGGTAACCATCCGGATAAGTAACTCCGGCGTAATTTGTATAAGTATCACCCGGATTATTTGGGTCTTTAAGCTCATATCGATGATGTGTTGCCAAATCAATATAGTTTTGTACCGTGCTGTATCCAAACTCATTGCGAATGTTAACCCTGGTTTCTCCAACGTTTTGATTTGCACCTCTTTTAGTTCGAATAACAATAACGCCATTACCTGCTTTAGAACCATATAATGCAGAAGCTGAAGCACCTTTTACAACCTCAATATCTTGTATGTCATCTACTCCAATATCTTCCAGGTTTCCCTGATATATAGCGCCGTCAACCATAATCAAAGGTTCCTGGCTACCAATAAGGTTAGTTGCACCTCGTATTTGGACAGTTGAACCTGAACCTGGCTGTCCGATAGCGTTAGTAACATTTACTCCGGACATTTTACCCTGTAAAGACGAAATAGCATTATTAGCAGGTGCTTGTGCAAGGTCATCTGCAGAAATTTTATCAACAGAAACCGTCATGTTTTTCTTTTTGGTTCCTGAAGCCACACCAGAAACAATAACTTCTTCCATTTCAGTTACTGCAGGAGCAAGTTCCACATTAATTGTTGTTCTTCCATTAATGGCAATTTCTTTTTCCTGCATACCGACAAAGCTGAAAACAAGAGTTTCAGCATCTGAAGGAATACCATCCAAAGAATAGTTACCATCCATGTCTGTTGTCGTACCTATTGTAGTCTGACTTTTTACTACAACGGAAGCGCCAGGGATCGGGTCACCAGATTCTGCGTTGGTAACCTTACCTGTGATCTGCATTTGTGCTGATGCCTGAAGGGCGACAAACAGCAAAAATGTAAATAAAAAGGTTAGTTTTCTCATAAAAAATTAAGTTTAGGGTTAAAAATTAGAAAATTGTGTTTAGGTTTTGTTTTAAGTCATTATATATCAACTGTTTAAGGGTTGTGCTAGACTATTCACTGAATCTCATCGTGTTTAATTTTTTACTAATCTAAATGTTTTTTTTCAAAATGTAAAATTATCTAACTGAAAACAAACTATAAAATCAAAATGACATCAATCATCTAAATAAATGAAAAACATCATTGGCTTTAAAACAATCTGTATTTCAGGTTTTTTTACCAAAAATAAAAAAACAATCGTTATTATTTAGAACCAATAAAAATAAAAGGAGCACCGAAATCCGATGCTCCTTACACTTATAAAAATAATTTAACAACAGGTATATATAATTGTGATTTACTTTGAGCAAAACACTCATATTATACCGTATTAATACAAACACTCAAATTCTTTTAACACTAAAACATAAAGTTAAATTTATTTTTACTCATATATTTAATTATGTTTATTTAACCTGAATTAAGCTTAATCCATGGTATTTTCCACAATTTTTATAATCTCCTTTTCTTTCTCCTCAGCATCTTTTAATATCTCCTGTCCTTTTTTAATCGTGTCATCAACATAAGCTTTATCATCAAGATCTTTCGAATTTATCTTAACATTCAGAAATGCACCTCTGACTGCTGCGCGAGCTGCTAAAGCACCTACACCTGCATCCGAAACTGAATTGGGATTGCCGGTTTCTGCCATAGCTTTAATTACGTCCATAGATTTATGAGCAGTTTCCATTATTCGGAAAGGAACCATTATGGCATTCTTTGTAGCTTCCTGTATAGCTTCTTTTCGTGCAGCTTTTTCTTCATCTGTCTGCTTTGGCATTTTAAATGCGTCCATTATTTTATTGAAAGCATCGGTGTCTTCATCTACAAGGCGTGTCAATTCAGCCTGACATCCAATACCTTTTTCAGCCCATTCGGAGAATTCCTGGCAGCGGTCATCCCAGCCACGTTTATGGGAAGAGAGGTTTGCGACCATGGTTCCCAAAGCAGCTCCTAATGAACCCATGTAAGCAGATACGGAGCCACCGCCGGGGGCAGGAGACTCTGAAGCTGTTTCATCTGAAAAATCAGAAACAGTCATATCAGCCAGTTTCTTCTTGTTTTTATCAGCCAGTTTGTATTCAATAATTTTCTCTTCAGGCTTAAATTCATAAAGATCATCCAAGCCTAGAGATTTAACCGCAATTTTAATTAATTCTTTTTCCGGAATTCCTGTGGAACGGTTTTGCTTTCTCAGGAAATATTTTCCAGCTTCAAGCATACCTTTTAACGGAATCAATCCAACCAGCTCCGAGCCGGATACACGCAAGCCACGTTTCTCAGCGCTTTTACAAGCTTCATCAAATGCCAGATGTACCGGAGTTACTGAAATATTAGTCAAATTCACAGATACCTGCGCTATACCATATTCTTCAATATACCATCCTATTCCCTTAACACATTTCAAAGCACCGGGTTCCCATACTTTATCGCCATTCTCGTCCAGAATGGGCTTCCCTGTAACTTTTCCTCCTTCTCTTTTTATTCGGCCTTTTTCCCTGATATCAAAGGCAACGGAATTTGCACGTCTTGTGGAGGTGGTATTCAAATTAATGTTGTAAGCTACCAGAAAGTCCCTTGCACCCACAGCAGTAGCACCTGATTTTGCATTGAATTCAGCAGGGCCGAAATCGGGTTTCCATTCCGGGTCTTTTAATTTGTCTTTCAAGCCTTCATACTCGCCTGAACGATTATTTGCAAGATTTCTTCTTTTTTCTTCGTAAGCTGCATATTCATAACAATAAATAGGTATGCTGAGTTCCTCTCCTATTCTTTTTGCCAGGTTTCTGGCATATTCAACTGTTTCATCCATATCGATACCGGAAACCGGAACCAAAGGACATACGTCCGTGGCTCCAAATCTTGGATGAGCCCCTTTATGTTTGCTCATATCGATCAACTCGGACGCTTTTTTCACAGCCTGAAACGCTGCTTCTATAACTGCATCCGGCTCACCAACAAAGGTGACTACAGTTCTGTTCGTTGCTTTACCCGGGTCGACATCCAATAAGCTTACATTTTCAACTGCTTCAATTTCCCTGGTTATTTGATTTATGACATCCATGTTGTTCCCTTCGCTAAAATTAGGAACACATTCTAATAGTCTGTTTTCAGCCATAGATTTATTTGTTTAATCGTTTAATTGTTTATTTGTTTATTTGTTTATTTGTTTAATCGTTCTATTGTTCTATTGTTCAATCGTTATATTTGCCTCATTACCTTCCTTATCCCGTTACTCAACTAATCTACTAATCAATTACTTTTTTACTTGTTTACTTTCTACTTTTTCCTTTTTCCTTTTTACTTTTTACTCAATACTCCGCTGTACTTTTCCATTGAGTATTGGTGTATCAATTAAATAACTGCCATAGGCATAAGGCATAAATTGGTAAGACGGAATTTCTTTTGTAATAAACAGATTTGCTTGTTTTCCTTTTGCAATGCTTCCATGAGTATTATTCAGCCCCATGGCATAAGCTCCATTTATCGTTGTAGCATGAATCACTTCTTCGGGCAACATCTTCAATTTAATTGTTCCCAGGGACATTATTAATTTCATGTTTCCTGAAGGCGAAGATCCTGGATTGTAATCAGAAGCAAGAGCAATTGGTAATCCCGCCTGAATCATATCGCGTGCCGGCGGATTAATTAAACCTAAAAACAAGGCTGCACCGGGTAATAAAGTAGGCATTGTGTCAGACTTCAACAATTCATTAATCTCCTTATCTCCTGTATATTCAAGATGATCGACAGAAAGCGCTCCATGTTTAACTCCAACCTGGATGCCACCTGAGAAATCCAGTTCATTGGCATGAATTTTTGGTTTCATACCATATTTAGCTGATGCTTCCAGGATACGTTCGGTTTGTTTCACAGTAAAAAAACCTCTGTCACAAAATACATCAACAAATTCTGCCAGATCTTCTTTCCCCACTTCAGGTATCATCTCATTTACAACCACATCTACGTATTTTTCCGGATCATCTTTATATTCTGAAGGAATAGAGTGAGCTCCTAAAAACGTGGAGGTAATTGTTACCGGCGTATTCTCTTTAAGCCGCTTAATGACACGCAACATTTTCAATTCATCTTCAACTGTTAAACCATAACCGCTTTTTATTTCAACTGCACCTGTACCCAACTCCATGATTTCTTTTACACGCTGAAGTGATTGTTCATATAAGTCATTCTCAGAGGTTTCATGAAGCCGCTTTGCTGAATTTAAAATTCCTCCACCTCTTTTGGCAATTTCCTCATAAGAAAGCCCTCTGATCTTATCACCATATTCTATTTCACGACTTCCGGCATAAACCAAATGTGTATGTGAATCGCAAAATGAAGGAAAAACCATCTTCCCTGTTGCGTCAATGATTTTTTCAGCTTTTGGCATCTCCTGCAAATCTTCCATTTTGCCAAAATCATCAATCTTGTCATCTGAAATAATTAAATAAGCGTTGTCAATTGTATTCAATTTTGACATATCATTTCCTGCCACCCATTTTCGATGGTTATCCTCTGTATTAATAAGAGACTTAATATTTTTTATCAATGTCTTCATTGGATGATTTTTTATAGATTTGGCACTAAAATACAAAATTCATACTTTTATCATAACAAAGCAACCCTAAAGAGACGAAAAAACGAGCTAAACCTAATCCCGCAGTAATTTATGAAATCTTTATCCATAAAATGTTGAGACGTTGCAGTGCAACGTCTGTACAGTGCAACGTCTGTACAGTGCAACGTCTCAACGAGGATCAATTCTTAAAACTACCTTTTAGTTAAATAAGGTAAATAATTAAAAAGATAATATTCAAATAAAAACCAACTTATATGAATGCCTTATATGGTTCAAAAAAAGATATTCAAATGAAAATACTCCCGGTCATCTTTGTTAGTATGCTATGGTTGACTTCAGCAGTTTCGGCATACGCTCAACAACCAGACACTGACACCGCAAAGACTGAAATAAAAAAAGGAATCAATTTTGGCGCTTTACCAGTTGTAGCCTATGACTCAGACAGAGGGTTGAAATATGGAGGGCTGGTTAACCTATATAATTATGGTATAGGTGAAACCTATCCTGATTATTTACAGTCTTTGTACCTCGAAATATCAAGAACTACAAAAGGGAGCGGGATCAATCAGCTTTTATTCGACTCTGAGCATCTGATCCCGGATAGCCCAATACGTTTCACAGTGGACCTAAGCTATTTCACAGACCGCTCTATGAATTTCTATGGCTTTAACGGTTATCGTTCTAAATTCAACCGGGATTTCATGGATAAAGAAAGCGGAGATTACATTTCCAGAATGTTTTATCGATATGAACGAAAATTATTTCATTTTTCACTAATCATGCAGGATAAATTCCATAATAAAAATTTTAAGTGGCTACTTGGGGTTAATCATTACAATCATAAACTTAGTACTTTCAATTTTGCCAGATACAATAAAAAGAGTGGTCAAAACGAACAGCTCAAAGATACAACAACGCTCTATGATCTTTACCAACAGTGGGGGTTTATCTCTGAAGATGAGGCTGACGGAGGCATAACAAATTATCTAAAAGCAGGCTTGATTTACGACACAAGGGATCAAAGAGCCAATCCTATGAAAGGAATGTGGAGTGAAATACTGTTTGCCTCAGCCCCGGGGTTTCTTTACAATAAAAATTATGAATTCATTAAAATGTCGCTAATACACAGGCAATATTTTACCCTTATTCCTAATGACCTCAATTTTGCCACACGAATTGGCTACCAGGGAACAATCGCAGGAGAAGCGCCTTTTTATATGCAATCTTATCTTTTATCTTCTTTTACCTCGTCGGTTAATGTAGAAGGACTTGGTGGCTCCAAATCTATAAGAGGTTTACTGAGAAACAGAGTCTTAGGAGATGACATTATATATGGTAATTTTGAGTTGAGATGGAAATTCTTATACAAAAAATTATTTAACCAAAACTTCTACTTTGCACTAAGCACATTTTTTGATACAGGGAGAACTACAGATCCCATAGATATCAATGAAAACAAATTACCAAAAACGGAATACGAAAGATACTTTGATTCCGGTAACGAAAGTTTTCATTCCAGCGCCGGACTCGGACTACATATTGCTATGAACAACAACTTTATAGTGGCAGTTGATTATGGCAAAGCTTTGGACAGCAGAGACGGCGATCAAGGTATTTATATCGGGATGGATTTTCTTTATTAGAAATGTAGTAGATTGAGTGGATTGAGTTAACTGAGTTGATTTGGTTAGGCACATCCAGAATTAGGGGTGATACAAAATGGTAATCAATTTGCTAGTGAATAAGTAAGCAGTCGGCGGAAAAGCTTGACTAAGACATTTCGCTAAGCAAGGGAAGGTAAGTTGCAGTGGCAGTTGCAGTTGCAGTGGCAGTCGCAGTGGAAGGCAGTCGACAGCAGTCGGCAGTCGGCAATGCAGCGGGAAGGGGTAGGAAAACCTGACAGTGTCTTTTTTGAAATATTATATCGGGAGATATATAAGTAATCCACGCTTCAAAGAGGCTGCGTAAAATTAGAATTTTATGATATTATTATATCGAGATAATTTGTCAAGGAACCTTTAATTTTATCTGTGACATACAACAATGCAGTACAATGGACCGACGGCATCCTTGCCGACAAAACCAAAGAGTTAATCTACAATTTCAGAAATGAGATTTCCCATTCAGCAAATAGAGTTGCGCTGAAAAAACATTCTTCGTCTGAAGCAAAAACAACACCGGCAAGGATGCCGGTGCTCCAGAGGCAATGCCGCACAATGAAGCAGCGCCATAAATGGCTGCTTAAATCATGCTTTTGGTTTGTAATACATAGAAACAGTTATTTGGTATAATCACATAATGAAAGTTTTTGGATTATTCTGAATACGCCTAACTCACTATAACCAAAAAAGCGAGGAACAAAATTGCTCCCCGCTTCCACCAAACTAATAAACCAAATAAACGCTTAAAACTTAAAACATCACAATCATGAGCATAGACTACTTCATTCTCTTTATAAAACGCTAAATATCTTTAATTTACAAATTCGTATTTGACTTTAACCCAATTTATACCTAAGTAAAGCGCTTTTTCACTTTGTTCAAACCGCTCAACTTAGGTTTAACTATTATATTCCAACTCAAAAAACTTATTCACTCGTTTAAAAAATGCGTTACGCTGTCTCTCAGTAACACCAAACTGCTCCCCTGTTGACATAACTAAATAATTAGGTAAAACAGCATCTACATATTTTAAATTTATCAGGGTATCTTCATCAACCACAAAAAAAGATTCGCTGTCCAAAACGGTTCTTAGTTCAGCAATACTTTCCTGTAATAATAAATGCTTACCATTATGCAAAGAAACAGAAGTGCCGAAAGAAAACTGTTTACAACAAACAATCCCCGCTTTATCTATTTGCTCTTTACCTTTATTTGTAGCAATCTTGAGAATATTTTTTTCGCTATTTTTCATATTTATTTCTTTTGAGTTATTGGTCATTATGAATACTAACTTTTGAGTAATGAAATCATTTGTTTATCCACTCTGCCACAAAACAAATTATAGACCGGAGCTTATTCCTCCAACCTTGCAAAAACACCAAACGCTTTATCACCAAACTCTTTAGTGCTGTTTCATATCTCATTTTGTTTCATGTTTATTTGGAATTACAATACTTAAAGACGTTTCATTATTAAAATCATTTTGCACATACAATTTACCATCCAAAACATTGATCATTTGCTTGATCACTTTTACAGAAAGATAATCCAGTCCATCTTTGTAATGTTCTGAAAACAGATCCTTTAAGACATAATCCACTGATTCTGAATCATAAAAAGATTTCCCCACAACACTTATACTAATAATGTCATCATCGGCACTGTAAAAGACATTAATCACCCCAATTCCTATATTTTCTAACATTATCTCTATCAAATTATGAACAATTCTTTTCAGAATAAACTCATCTGTTGAAATCTTGACATGCGTATTACTATTCAAGCCGGAAAAATTAACCTTTACGGGTTTACCTGAATATCCGCGATCCTGATATTCTCCAGCAATACCTGTCATTACCTGAGGCATATTAATCTCTCTCAAATTGGGTGAAAACTTACCGGCATCCATATCAGAAGCATCCAATATATTTTCAAAATAATGGAGAAGCTCATATCCACTTTCCACTATCATTTCAATAAATTCTTGTTTTTTAGATGAATCAAGATTATCACTATTCAATAAAAGCTTAGAGAAACCGATTATTGAATTCAATGGAGTTCTAATCCGATGAGAAACAGAAGATAAAAACACCTTTTCTACGCGCTCATGAATCGGTTCCTCTTTTTCTTCCTGAGCATGGTCTTGTATGTTGTTTAGTTTTCTGATCATATACTTCTTATTAAAGATGCGAAATGAAATTGCCTTTTAGTCTTTACTTTATCCGAGGTTGACTAAAAAGGTCACAAAAAAATTTTAAGCAACTTTTCTGGCTCTGTTCAGACAACCTCCAGCCTCAAATATTCCGGTGAAACTCCGCTTTTATGGCTCCTCGTTTAGCTGTTTTAATTTTTTTACAAGTCGTACACTTTGGTTTTTATAATAAGCACTCTCGGATTTCAGGTCTTCAAGTAAATGCAAAGCTCTGTCAAATTCACCGATCTTAACATAGCAAATTGACATATACCATTTTGCCTGTTCCATAAATAAATTATCCTTATCATTTACCACTTTACTAAAGGAATGATTTGCTTCACGATATTTTTCTGTTTCGATATATGAAATGCCTGAATACATTCTGGCTGCAATATCTTCCCTTTCGTTAAGCACTTTCTGAAATAGAGTCAAAGCCTGAGGAAAATTTTTATTCCTATAAGCTTCAAATCCTCTCTTCAACAAACTATTCAATTCAGCATCAGCGGAACGATAAGCAACAGTAACTTCATAGGGTCTATAGTACTCATCAAATATCTCATCTTTATCTGATGGTTGGTTCAGATGATAAAAGCCAATTCCTCCAGTAGCTAAAAGCAAAGCTACAGAAGCTGCTGCAACCCATTTTTTACTATGCTTCATGAACTTCATTAAGCCAGAAGAGGAATCGTGATGAGTGGAGGCTGCAATATCATCGAGCTGATTTCTCAACTCCATGATATCATCTTCCTTTAGAGCAGAATCCACCCCCTTTCTAAGTGCATATTCAGTCCGGAGTTCGGGATCATTGCTGAGCGCATTTTCAAGCATCATCAATTCATGTCCTGTAAGCTCATTCTGAATATATTCTTCTACTTTTCTATACATTGTTTATACATTTATTTATTTAAAACTAAAGTGTTACACTCCTATTCTGGAATAGCCAACTATCATACTTTTGCAAATGGCAACACAGGTATTAATTAAACATATAGTGATTGATAAAAACATACTAATTTTAATCAATCAATGCGTCATCCTGATGATCATCAGGAGAGCCTTCATACTTCTTTTTAGTTCCCTCTTCTTCTTTGTCATTATCACTATCACTATCGCTATTGCCACCTCTTATTGAAAATAATTCTTCGAGGGTAAGTGCTTCTTTAAAAAAATGATTCATTGAATTTTTTTCTACTTTTTGGTTGCCGGAGTTTAAATCAATAGTTTTCATAATTTTGAATTTTTAGGTTAATGAAATTTTTTCTCTCACATAATAATTCCATCAACCCCCAAAAGGTAACCCATGAAAATCCAAAAAAATTTAAATAGCTCTTATAAAAAACTGATAATCAGCTTAAAAAATTTTCATTTTTTTAGTAAGTATTTTCAAAAATTTTCCTTCGAAAAAATGATAATTATCTTTATAGAATTTAAACTTTGCTAACACAATTATAGGTAGAACCTTTTTACTGGCTGTTACGTAGTAATGATAGTTAGTACTTGAGCAACTATTTGTTTAACAAACTTTTCACCTGTAAAAAAGAAGCTCTATTCTGATGAAGAAAGGAATAATTCAAACAACTGCCATTTCATACCTGTCTTTTCTTTGTATCCTGTTGGCCTCATGGAGCTCTGTTCACGGGGGAAACGGGAAACTTCAGCTTTCCGAAAAGAAAGATTCCCTTAAAAAATACAGAAAACTAGGAAACAAACACTTTTCTAATAAAAATTATGATAAAGCCTTAGATAATTTTGAGCATATATTAGATATAAAAAAATCCATATACCCGGAAAATCACTCTGAAATAGCCAAAGTTTACGCTAATATAGGGGTGGTGTACAAGAGACAGGGCCAATTAGAACATTCACTTACACATTATAAGAAAGCTATTCAAATATACAACCGAAACAGTGGTATCAAAAACCGATCATTAGGGACTCTGTATTCCAACATGGGCAATATTTTTACGCTTCAAAAAAATTATAAGAAAGCAGAAGGCTATTATAACCAGGCAATAAATTTGCTTTCAAAAGACTCGCTTTCAAACCTGGACAGAATTAGCATGGCCTATAATAACCTGGGATTGCTATATAAGGATCAGAAACTTTACAAACAATCTATCCACTATTATACAAAAAGTTACCAATTGAAAAAAAAATTGGATCTATCAGTTATCACTACATTAATAAATTTAGCAAATACTTACAAAGAAGCAGGTGACTTAAATAAGGCCGAAAAATATTATTCGCTTACCAAACAGGTAATCCTTAAAAAATACGGAAAAAACAGTAATTACCTGGGAAGCTATTACTTAAATCACGGCATAACAAAATTACAAAGAAACAACTTTGATGAAGCCGAACAATATTTTCAAAAGGCGCTACGAATATTCAGCAACTCTTTTGGAGAAAAGCATCCAAAAACTTCAAACGGTTATATCAATTTGGGAGATGTATTCTTTAATCAAGATGAATATAATAAGTCCGTTCAGTATTACCAAAAAGCCCTGATATCAATTTCTGATTCATTTAATACCAGAAATTTATCTGAAAATCCAGAAATTAAAAATGTATTTTCAAAAAATTCCTTACTGAAAATATTGAAAAGAAAAGCCAATGGGATTAAAAACATTCAGAAAAACCGGATTAAAAACTTAAAACTATCACTAAACACTTACGATCATGCTCTGAAAGTTATTCGCAATATAAGACTGGGTTATTTGAATGAAAATGCGAAACTTGATTTAACAGCAAAAGAAAGAGAGACGTTTATAAATTCAATTAAGGTATCAACAAAACTATACAATAAAACAAAAAATAAATCATACCTTGAGAAAGCCCTGAATTATTCTGAACGAAGCAAGGCGGCAGTCTTATACGAAAACATTCAATCCAACCAGGCGCTTAAAATCGCTAATATACCGGATAGCCTTCAACAAAAAGAAAACCAAATAAAGAAGAAAATATGGACATTCGAAGAATTGATCTATGAAGAAAAACAGAAAGGAAACCCCAATAATAAACAAATTGAATATTGGAACGATCAACTTTTTAGGTTAAAAAGCGAACATGAACACTTAATTGCTCTTTTCGAAAAAAAATATCCTAAATACCATCAATTGAAATATAATCTTAAAGTTCCTGCCAAATCATACATCCAAAATAAATTACAAAAAGATGAAATAATACTCGAATACGTCCTTACAGAGAAACAATTATACTCTTTTATTATTAAGAAAAATAATCTTGTCCTCAGACAAACTCCGGTTGACTCCAGCTTTTTCTCAGATATTCAAGCTTTACAACACTTTGTTGAAAGACGAAATTTTTCAGATCATTCAATAGAAGATTTTAACCATTTTAACGAAATTTCACACAAGCTATACTCGAAACTCATAGAGCCCCTAACTATTAAGAAAGATAAAAGGTTAATCATAATACCGGATGATATATTGTCGTACATTCCGTTCGAAATCCTGATTAAACATAAGTCTGAATTCGAAAAGATCAGATACAAAGATTTGTCATATCTGATTAAAGACCATCCGGTTAGTTATTCTTACTCTGCAAAAGTACTTTTTAATCAGAGGAATACTCAAAACAATATTCGCAATAAACTGGGAGCCTATGCACCAAGTTATGAGAATATCGAAGAATTACCGGATAATGCGCTCTCAACACGGCAAAAATACAGGGAAAGACTATATCCACTAAAAGGTATAATCAAAGAAGTTAATAGAATATCAGAAATTGTTCCAGGAAAGGTTTTTACGAAAAAAAAGGCTACAGAAAAACACTTTAAAAATACTTCGGGCAATTTTGACATCTTGCACCTGGCTATGCATACGATTATTGATGACGATGATCCAATGTATTCAAAAATGGCTTTCACTCAAACAACGAATGATGGTGAAGATAACTTTCTAAACACTTACGAAATCTACAACCTCAATCTTAAAAGCCGGCTTACAGTATTGAGTTCATGTAATACAGGTTTTGGAAAACTGAACAAAGGAGAAGGTGTAATGAGCTTAGCACGGGGATTCAAATATGCAGGTTGTCCTTCAATTGTAATGACACTATGGCCTGTTGAAGACAACTCAAGCATCAGGCTAATGGAGTATTTCTATGAAGCGCTGAAAAAAGGAGAAACAAAAGATAAAGCGATACAAACAGCTAAAGTAAAATTTCTGAACAACTCTGATCGTCTTCATGCACATCCTTATTTCTGGTCGGGATATATTTCAATTGGAGAGCAATCATCCGTGTTTTTTCCAAATTACTACTATTGGATTGGTGGTTTATTATTGTTAATAGTTTTTACGGTTGCTTTTATATTAGTAAAGCGTTTACAGAAGTAGAAGAAAATTCATGAGTGACCATTAGATGATAATAGAGTGGCAGTGGCAGTAGCAGTGGCAGTGGCAGTAGCAGTTGCAGTTGCAGTGGCAGTGGCAGTAGCAGTTAGAAAGCAGCGGCGGTAAGCAGCAGATAAATAGGCACATTCAGAAGTAGAGGCAAATATTAAAATGAGCATCAATTAGCTAATGAGATAAGCAGTTGTAGCAGTAGCAGTTGCAGTTGCAGCTTGCTGTCGCAATAGCAGCGAGGAGAAAAACCTGACAGTGCCTTCAAGGCCTGTCAGCGTTTGAACAG
>Ga0207714_1001844_pt1 | contig 13383 bp, 14 predicted proteins | sample PonA232FremontCA_2_FD_187270 | JGI IMG/M metagenome (GOLD analysis project Ga0207714, IMG submission 187270) | Marine sediment microbial community from Fremont, CA, USA - Pond A23 Sediment 2 (SPAdes) | ecosystem: Environmental > Aquatic > Marine > Unclassified | place: USA: Fremont, California... | reverse complement strand
GAGCCAGTCGAATTGATCGGCAACCGCCTTGCGCCCCTCGTTGTGCGCCCACGACCAGCCGAGATCACCGACCTCAGAGTTGTATACCCATGCCGCACGGACATCGGCCTCGTCGCCGCCCCCGCTGCCTCCGCCGGCACAGCCAGCCAGCGCGGCGATACCTGTCGCCCCAACCGCACCGATCGCCTCCCGTCGTGAAATCGTTCGTGTCATGCTGATTGATAGTCCACCGTTGTTGCGGCGTCCTACGTCATGCGTATGAATGCCGCCACATAAGTACACGCAATACAATTAGTTTTGCCCCAAAAATTCACTATTTTTCAAGCTTTCACGGGTTATATTACAATCATACAGCCAATATAATACCGGAACGGGGTGGGCGACAACAACAGAAGAACTACACACCGGTCAGCGATGCGGAACCCCACACTAGCGCTTCTTTCGGGTTGTGCGATGTATGCGTGCGAGATACCTGATACATCTGTACAAACAATCGTAAAGAACGAGTATCATTGGTCGGGACAGACGATTGCTTCGAAATCGTTGTATAAAGGCTTATCTCTGTGGATTCTCCATACGAAACCATCAACTCAGATCATGGCTGATCACGCCTTCCTCCGGATGGAGGATATCTACAAGGAGTTCCCGGGCGTCGTCGCCAACGACCACATCGATCTCGCGGTCAACGGCGGCGAGATCCACGGTCTGCTGGGCGAGAACGGCGCGGGAAAATCGACGCTGATGAAGGCTTTGTACGGGCTCTATACACCGGACAGCGGCGAGATCTATCTCAGCGGCGACCGCCTCGAACTGGCGTCGCCACAGGACGCCATCGACGCCGGTATCGGTATGGTTCACCAGCACTTCAAGCTGATTCCCCGGCTCACTGTCGCCGAAAACGTCGTTCTCGGCCAGCGTGAACCGGCTGCGGCGTTCCGTGCCGACAACGGGGATAGCCGCCTTCCCGAGACGATCCGCACCAACCGTGTCGTCCAGTCGCTGGCCAAGACGTTTTCGCTCGGCCTCACTGCACCCGAACAACGAATCCAGGCACTCGCCGATCAGTACGGCTTCGATATCGACGTAAGCGCGAGAGTTGCTGACCTCGATGTCGGCCAACAGCAGCGTGTCGAGATCCTCAAGGCACTCTACCGGGACGTGGATCTGCTCATCCTCGACGAACCAACGGCCGTCCTCTCGCCGACGGAGGCCGACCGACTGTTCGACTCGCTGAGTCGGCTGGCAGACGAGGGGCTCTCGATTATCTTCATCACGCACAAACTCGGCGAGGTGACGGCGATCGCCGACCGCGTGACCGTCCTCAGGGAGGGCCGACGAGTGGACACCGTCCCGGTCGCCGAGACGACACAGGCCGATCTCGCCGAGTTGATGGTTGGCCGGGAGGTGCTGTTCCGGATCGACAAGGACGACACGGCTCACGGCGACCCTGTGCTGGACGCCACCGGCATCCGGGCAGCTGACGACCGCGGGATCAACGCACTCGACAGCCTCGATCTGACGGTCCGCGAGGGCGAGGTGGTCGGGATCGCCGGTGTCAGCGGTAACGGCCAGACCGAACTCGCCGAGGCGCTGGCCGGCATCCGAGAGCTAACCGGCGGTGATCTCCGGGTCAATAGCACCGACCTCGCCGGCGCGTCACCGCGAGCGTTCGTCGACGCCGGCATCTCCTTTGTCCCCGAGGATCGGCTGCGGTACGGCTGTGCCGAGGAGCTGTCGGTGCTTCACAACGCCGGGATGAAGGCCTACCGCGAGGGCCGCTTCGCCGACGGCCCGCTGCTGGATTACGACGAACTGGGCAGCTACGCCGAATCGCTGATCGAGGAGTTCGATATCCGCGGCGTCAGCGATGTTACCGATATCGACGCCGGCGACCTCTCGGGCGGGAACCTCCAGAAGCTGATTCTCGCCCGCGAACTGGACCGCGATCCAGACCTGCTGATCGCGAACCAGCCGACTCGTGGCGTCGACGTTGGAGCCATCGAGTTCATCAGGGAGGCGATCCTCGAACAGCGCGAACAGGGAACCGGTATCGTGTTGCTCTCGGAGGATCTCGATGAGATCACCGATCTGAGTGACCGGATTCTCGTGCTTTACGAGGGAGAGTTCGTCTACGAGACCACGCCAGAGGCCGCGGATCGGGAACGCCTCGGTATCGAGATGACCGGCGGCCGTGTCGACGACGAGCCAGCGGATGCGCCGGAGGCAGTCGCTCCCCCGGCGGGCGCCGGAAGCGACACGGCCGAGGCAACCGACTCGACGACAGATGTCGCCGCCGCAGGGGACGGAGACTGATGGTCAGGATCGACCTCACTGCCCGCGAACACGTGCCCCGCTGGCTCGGCTATGCCACGCCGGTCGTCACGGTCCTGCTGGCGCTTGCCTGTGGGGCTATCGCCCTGCTGGCACTCGGCGTCAGCCCGCTTGCGGCCTACTGGACGATGTTCGGCGAAACACTGCTCAGTACGTTCGGGCGGACCCAGACACTCATCAAGGCCGTTCCGCTAATTTTGGCCGGGCTCGCAGTGTACCTCCCGCTCCGGGCCGGGCTGTTCAACATCGGTGCCGAGGGGCAGCTGGTTTTTGGCGCGGTTGCCGGGGCGTGGATCGGGCTCAACGTCAACCTGCCCGGTGTGTTGTTGCTCCCGCTGATGTTTGTTGCCGCGGGCACCGCAGGTGCGTTCCTCGCGGGTATTCCGGCGTGGCTCCGCGCGAGGTGGGATGTCAACGAGATCATTACGTCGCTGTTGCTGACGTTCGTCGCGCTCCAGATACAGAGCTATCTCGTTCGCGGACCGATGCAGGATCCCACCGGCAACTTCCCGCATACGGCACAGCTCTCGGCGGCAGCGACGATTCCGGAAGCCATCTTCAACGTGCACGCCGGACTCGTCGTGGCTATCGCCGCCGTCGCGGTTACCTACGTGGGTGTCCGGAAAACCGCCCTCGGCTTCGAGATCACGTTCGTCGGCGCGAACGACGCGGCCGCCAGACAGGCCGGGATGAGCCGGGGCAAGATCTACCTCCTCGTTTTCGTCATCGGTGGGGCGTTCGCAGGACTGGCCGGGATCAGCGAAATCGCCGGCCTGCAGGGACGACTCCGCGCGGGGTTCGAGCCCGGCTACGGGTTTACCGCGATTCCTATCGCTCTGCTGGGCCGGAGTAGCGCCGGTAATGTCATGCTGGCCGGACTGTTTTTCGCCCTGCTGTTTGTCGGTGGGTCGAGCATGTCGGTCGCCTACGGCGTCCCGGCCGCGCTCGTCGAAATCCTCCAAGCGCTCATCATCCTGTTTCTGATTACGGCCGAGTTTTTCAAGCGCTATCAGGTCGATATCGAGTTCGACCGCGCGGTCAGCGCATCGACGGGTGGTGAGGCCTGATGGTGACGTTCGCAGCCGGGCTGCTGGATGCGACCGTGCAGGCCGCAACCGTCCTCATCCTCGCCGGGCTCGGCGAACTCATCACCGAACGGGCCGGCGTGCTCAACCTCGGTGTCGAGGGGATGATGCTCACGGGCGCACTCGGCGGGTTCATCGCTACGGTCCTCACGGGTAGCCACTGGCTCGGGTTCGGCGCTGGCATCGTGTGTGGCGTGTTGCTCGCCGCGGTACATGCGTTTCTCTGTATCACGCTCAACGCCGATCAGGTGATCAGCGGCGTCATGATCACGCTGCTCGGCGGCGGGCTGACCACCTACTTCGGGTCAGCGTGGGTCGAGAAATCAATCGACGGCTTCCCGGAGGTGACACCGCCACTGATCGGTGGGTATCTGGTGGAGATCCCACTGATCGGCGAGGCGTTTTTCCGGAGCACGGCGACCGACTATCTCGCGTTGCTACTGGTACCGGTCGGCTGGTATTTCCTTACCCGCACGAACCTCGGTCTTGAACTCGTCTCGATCGGCGAAGACCCCGAGACCGCCGACACGATGGGTATCTCCGTGTTCCGACTCCGCTATCTGGCCGTGCTGATCGGCGGCGGGTTCGCCGGTGCGGCCGGCGCGCACCTCTCACTGGCCTTCTCGGGACTGTGGGTGCCGGGCATGACCGCCGGCCGCGGCTGGATCGCCGTCGCCCTCGTCATCTTCGCCCAGTGGCGACCGAGTCGGCTGCTGGTCGGCGCCTACCTGTTTGGGCTACTGGATGCGTTCCGCCTGCGGTCACAGTCGCTATCGCTGTCGCTGGAGCCCGGGACACCGCTGGCCGGCGTGCTCAACCCTGTTGTCGACTTTCTCACGAATCCACAGATCATGGGCACCTACCCCTATCTGGCGACGATCATCGTCCTCACCTACACCGTCGCCCGGACGCAGAGCGACCGACTGGCGGTGCCGGACGCGCTGCTGGAGCCCTACACCCGGGAAATCGACTAGCCGGTTGTCGCTCGCGCTGCCGCCGACTGCGGTAACAAACCGCTTTTGGCGCAGATACTCGAATGCAACGTATGGAACGGCTGCACAGATCGATCCACGAGGCGCCGATCATCGACAAGGACGGCTACGACTACATCGTCCACCCGATCAGCAACGGTGTGCCGATGCTCGATCCGGCCCTGCTCCGGGAGATTGTCGTCGAGATCACTCGCGTCGCCGACCTCGATGTCGACAAGATCGTCGCCCCGGAGGCGATGGGTATTCATATTGCTACCGCCCTCTCGCTGCAGACCGATATCCCGCTCGTTGTAATCCGGAAGCGACCGTACGGCCTCGATGGCGAGGTCTCGCTACACAAGACGACCGGCTACTCCGAGTCGGAGATGTATATCAACGACATCGAGCCCGACGATCGCCTGCTGATCGTCGACGACCTGCTGTCGACCGGCGGTACGATGACCGCTATCTGTGACGCCCTCGACGAGATCGGCGCGGAGATCGCCGACATCGTCGTCGTCATCGAGAAAGCCGGCGATAGTGAGTTCGACGACGCCGACCACGAGGCGACGAGTCTGGTCGAAATCTCGGTCGACGACGGCGAGGCCGTGATCCACTGATCGGTGGCAACCGCTGAGTCGAGAGCGTCGCAGGCCCGCTCGCTTGGGTACGGTAGCCACACAGTACCAGTGGCTTCATTTGACTCCCATCCCTACTTCTACGCGATGTCAGACCTCATCCTGTACGAACTGTCGGGCTGTCCGTACTGTGCGAAGGTAATCAACAAACTCGACGAACTCGGCCTCGAGTACGAGTCTCGCGAGGTGCCACGCTCACACAGCGAACGCACAGAGGTCGAGGAGGTCAGCGGTCAGACCGGGGTTCCGGTCCTGATCGACAACAACCACGACATCGACGGCATGCCCGAAAGCGACGATATCGTCGCCCATCTGGAAGCCAACTACGGGAGCTAGAACAGGTCGCCGTCCCGCGACTCGACTTAGCGCGACTCGTCGGGTTCAGCCGCGCGCTCGCGGATCAACTCCCGGATCGACTCCGGTTCGTCGATCTCGGCGAGCTCCTCACAGGAGACAATCGCCGTCCCGTCGACCGCCTCGCGTCGCGTTTTCTCGGCGGTGAAGTAGACCGACCGTGTTTTCGTCACCCGACTGATCGAGCTCATCAGCTCGGCGCGCTTCTCCGCGCTCTCCGTGAACGAGGAGTGGCCTGTGAGGACGTTCTGTTCGCGGTCGTTGTCCTCGCTGACGGCCTTGAACGGCGAGCGGGTCGTCGGATGCACGTCGAAGCCGGCGTCGGCCAGCACCGAGAGGACGTGCTGGTCGTCGGGATCGGCATCGGGTTCGTCGGGAACGGGATCGGCGTCGCGGACCTCGTCGGCCCCGTCGAGCACCGACACCGGCTCGGAGAACGGCTTGTCGAACAGCTCCTCGAGCTCGATCGCCACCTCGATCGAGGCGTTCATGCCGTCCTCGTACTTCGAGACAGTTCGGCGAGAGACGCCGAGTTCGGTGGCGAGGCGGCCGAGGCTCCAGCCACGCTCCTCGCGTTTGTCGGCCAGCAGATCGCCGTCGATGCTGACGTATAGCCCGCCGGGAGCGGCGTAGATCAGCGGCGGTACCTCCTCGATGAAGAGGTCGTAGGCAGTATCCGGGTTGAACACCGGGACGCCGTGACGGAAGTAGACGACGCCGGGTTTGAGGTCCTCGTTGCGCGTCCGCATCCCGATGACCATCGGCGTCGCCGAGAGATAGTCGCCGAGCCGACGAAGTTCGGCGCCGGTTCCGGGGTTGAAGGCGTCGATGTTGCCGAGTATCTTCAGCAACACCAGATCCTCGCCGCGACGGGCCGCGAGATCGAAGCTCTTCGGGCGGACGGAACACCGGTCGCTGACGAGGAAGTCGGCGTCTTCGAGCATCGCCGTGATATTGCCGACCAGTGCTGTCCGTGACATAAGTAAACCTAGAGAGTTCCGACATATATACGTTGTGGCCCCTGTACCGACCCGTCGGGCTCCAGTCAGGTGATTTGTGCGTTGTTCCTGCAGTTGACCTGTATATAAATCCCCGAGGCGAAAACGGTTTTCGCGGCCAGCCGGTAGCATCGCCGATGACCGTTATCGGGCTGGATGACACCGACTCCCGGGAGCAGGGGATGTGTACGACCTACTGCGCCACCCGGCTGGCCGAGGCCATCGCCGACGCCGGCGGTCGCGTCGAGCGGACGCTGCTCGTCCGGCTCAACCCCGCGGTCGAACACAAGACCCGCGGCAACGCCGCCCTCGCCGTCCACACCGACCTGCCCGCTGACGACGCCCTCGGTCTCGCCGTCGACCATATGGACCAGTTTGCTATCGACGCCGACAGCCGGACCAGCCCGGGCGTCGTCGTCGCCAGCGGCGAACCCGCAACGGTTCCCGACGGTGTCGCCGAGTTCGCTGCCGATGCGATCCACGAGCGATGTGCCCTCGGCGACGCCGTCGATATCGCCGACGCGGCCGGCTACGAGCATCGCGGCTGGGCCGGCGACGGCTGCGACGTGACGGGCCGCGGCCGGATCGGTGCACTCGCGGCCGTGGGCGCGTGGGTGGCTGTCGACGAGTGGACCTACGAACAGATCGCCTACCGCGAGTTCGACCGCTGTGGCACCCCCCGCGAGGTTGATACCGACTCGCTGTTTGCGGCCGCCGAGGCGGGCTACCCGACCGTCTGGGATACGGTCGACCGCACGGCCGGCGAGGCGGTCTGTGTGCCGAACGCGCCGGGACCGATCCTCTACGGGATTCGCGGCGACGACCCCGACGCCGTTGCCGGCGTTGCAGGCGATATCGAGAGTGAACCCGTCGACCGCAGCCGGTGTTTCCGGACGAATCAGGGCACCGATAGCCACCTCCAGCGCGGCGAGATCGGCGGGCTCCGCGAGGGTGGTGGCTACCGCGTCGACGGGGTCGTCACCGAGCCGCCCGAGACAGAGCAGGGCGGTCACGTGTTCTTCACGCTCGCGGAAATCGACGACAGCGATGCGACCGTCGACTGCGTCGCTTTCGAGCCGACCAAACGCTTCCGCGACCGGGTGCGCGCGCTCCGGACGGGCGACCGGCTCACGGTCTGTGGCGAGTACAGCGAGGGCACGATCAAGCTCGAAAAGTTCGCCGTTCGCGAGCTGACCCGGACCGAGCAGGTGACGCCGACGTGTCCGGACTGCGGCCGTCACATGGCGTCAGCCGGGACGGAGCAGGGCTACCGCTGTCGGGACTGTGGGACGTCAGCCGCGGGGTTGGTCGGTCGGTCGCTCGACCGCGACCTCGAGATCGGGTGGTACGAGGTGCCGCCGCGAGCCCGGCGGCATATCGCCAAACCGCTGGTTCGTGGCGGGTTCGACGCGCCGGTGCATCCCGAACGATAGGAGATAGGGGCCTACGCGCTGGTGTTCACGTACGCATCGACGACGACGTTGATGCGGTTGGCCAGCACGTCCATCTCGGCGGCTGCGTGGTCGCCCTTGTAGACGAACTCGGTGATCCCGTTCTCGGAGGCCTCCTTGGCGATCGGTTCGAGTTCGCGCCCGGTAAGCAAGATTACGGGCACCTCCGGCTCGGTGCCGGAGTCGTTCAGCGAGTTCGCAAACTCGATGCCGGTCTCGTCGGGGAGTTCGTAGTTGACGACGATAACATCGAACTCTCCGGTTTCGATCCGGGTTCTGGCCGCCTCGGCTGTTTTGACGGCCGTCAGATTCATCTCGTGGTCGTCCTCCAGGGTGTTGACGACCCGCATTGTCATGAACTCGCTGTCCTCGACCAGCAGCACCTTCGGTGCCGACATCGCTATCGCTCCGTCAACAGCGACCGTTTGTTGATCATCTGTGGGGGAAAGTCCTGAGATATCATGCCCGGTTGCTCGCCCGAAGCTATGGTCTCGAATCGTTTAATAGTATACCCTCTCGGTGACGGCGGCGGTCAGTAGCTGTCGACGTTGGTCCCGACCGAACAGACGTACTCGCCGACGGCAACCTGCGGGAGCCGGCGTGATCGCCAGAAGACGCCGCTGTTGTCGGCCGTGACCTCGGCGATGACCTCGCCGAAGGGGTCGGTGACCTCGAACAGTGTGTCGTCGCTGTCGACACGGTCGCCGAGTTCGGCCACGTAGTCGACCAGCCCGCCGGCCGGCGCGCCGTACTGATCGAACCGCTTGGCGCGGGTCTGGCGGTCGGTTGGCGTCTCACCGTCGAGAAAGTCGTAATACCGGAGCACGTTGAACACGCCCTCGACGCCGGTCTGGACGCTCTCCTCGTCGAAGCCGACCGAGCCGCCGAGTTCGGGATCGACGGTTGGGATGCCGTCGTCGGGGGCAACGCGGGCGAGTTGGCCCTCCGGACCTTTCTGATCGAGCACGTACCCACAGCCGAACACCTTGGCCAGTCGGAGACACTCGCTGTGCATCGAGTGGCGGCGCCCACACCGCACCCGGACCTCCTCGATCATCCGGCTGGTCGAGCCCTGATGGAGGTCGAGAATGAGATCGGCCGTCTGGGCCGCCTCGAAGACGGCGGCCGCGATGCGCTCGCTGGTGGTGCCCTCCTCGTCGCCGGGAAACGTCCGGTTGAGCTTGCGGTCGTCGACCGGGTTGCGGTGTTCGGCGACCTCGAACCCGTAGTGGTTGACGACGCCGACGATCAGAATCTCGCCGGCGAGTTCGGCTGGATCGAGTCGCGGCACCACACGCCGGATCACGCCCAGCCCGTTGAGCTCGTTGCCGTCGCTGACCGCCTGCAGGTAGAGCCGCTTGCCGTCGCTCGCGCCGTTGACGACCGCGACCGGCAGCCCCACATCCTGCCCGTGGCGGTTCGCGCCGACCGCCAGTCGCCCCACGTCGATCTCGCCGGGATCGGCGGCCGCGGAGCCGAGCGTGACCGTCATTGTCGATAGGAGAACCGCTCGGTTCTTTAGACGTTCGATCCCCGACGGCTGTGTGCCGACGCCGCAGCCGATTCGGGAGCCTCCGGAGCACTGACCCGCCGGCGATGCTGTTTTGCCCCACTGCGACGAGATCAACATAATGGCCGACGAGACCGGTCCCGTCGACGGCTACCGGCAGTTTTTCTCGCTGTCCGGCGACGTGTTCGTCCTCTCGCTGGCGATGTTCGCGTTCAGCCTCGGCTTCCAGATGACGACCCGCTTTCTGCCCGAATACCTCCGCGTCCTCGGCGCGAGCGGCTTCGTGATCGGTCTCTTTGGCACCGTCGGCAACCTCATCAGTGCGGCCTACCCCTACCCCGGCGGCGCGATCTCAGACCGGCTCGGCTCCCGGTACGCGCTGACGCTGTTCGGCGCGGCCTCGACGCTCGGCTTTCTGTTCTGGTTCGTCGCTCCCACCTTCGGAGCCGTCACCGTTGCCGGCGTCACGATCCCGGCGTGGGCGTGGGTGTTCGTCGGGCTCGTGCTCGCACAGGCGTGGAAATCGTTCGGTCTCGGCGCGACGTTCGCGGTCGTCAGACAGAGCGTCCCACCCGACCGACTCGCACGCGGGTTCGCCAGCACCGAAACCTTCCGCCGGAGTGCCTTCCTGCTGGGGCCGGTCGCGGCTGCCGGCCTGCTCGCCCTCCATCCCGAGTTTACTGTCGGCTTCCGGTACGTCCTCGGCGTCGCCGTCATCGTCGGCGGCGTCGCCACCGCCGTCCAGCACCGGCTCTACGACGCCAGCGGTGACACCATCGGCGACTCGTTCGAGGGAGTTTCACAGCTCCGGGCAGATCTCGAACGGCTGCCGTCGACGCTCCGACCGCTGCTGGTCGGCGATACGCTGGTTCGGTTCGCCAACGGGATGGTCTACGTCTTCTTCATCATCGTCGTCACCGACGTTCTCGATGTCGGGCTCGCGCTGTCGCTACCGGTCGTCGGCGGGGTCGATCTCGCGCCGGCGACGTTCTTCGGGCTATTGCTCGGGATCGAGATGGTGGTCGCGCTGCTGACGATGGCCCCCGCAGCGGCGCTCGCCGAGCGCGTCGGGCTGAAGGCCGTCGTCGCCACCGGGTTTGGAGTGTATGCGATCTTTCCGCTCCTGCTGATCAGCGCGCCGCCGAACGCCGTCGTCCTCGCGGTGCTGTTTGCGTTTTCGGGGCTGCGTTTTGCGGGGTTGCCGGCCCACAAGGCGCTGATCGTCGGCCCCGCCGAGGCCGACGCCGGCGGGCGTGTCACCGGCGCGTACTATCTGCTGCGAAACGTGATCGTGATCCCCAGCGGCGCGCTCGGCGGCGCGCTCTACGGCGGCGTCCCCAATCCACTCGGCACCGGCCAGCTGCTCGCGGGTAACCCGACGCTGGCGTTCGCCGTCGCAACCGTGATCGGCCTGCTCGGCACGGGATACTTTCTCGTCTTCGGCGAGGAGTTCGACGCCTACCGGTAGGCGACGCGTTGCCGCGAGCGACACACCGCCGCGCGAGCGATGACGGCCGCGAGCGGGCGACGAGTCGATATGGCTTTGGGCGCGGGCCGCCTACCGTCTGGCGTGAGCGACGACTCCTCCGGTGGCCCGCCGACGGCGGCGTTGATCGACGCCCTTGGCGTCAAGCGCAACGCGGCTGTCGGCGTCGCTGTCGGCGTCGCAGTCGCGGTCGCCGCCTACGCGGTCCGGGTCTTCGAGCTGTTCGGCCCGGTCAGCGATGCGCGGTCGTACCCCATCGTCGGGCCCGAGACGTGGTTCCTCCTGCTGGCGGTCGTGTTTGCGGCAGCGACGGCGCTGGGGGTGATGCTGGTGTTGACCGCCGTCCGGCTCTATGGGCTGTCGACCAGCTGAAGGGCCGGTTAGCGACCGAGCAGTGAAACCCCACGAGCGACAAACCACGGGTATGTCAGTAACGGGCGTCTGTCAGATCTGTGAACACCGGGTCGCCGAGTACAGCTGCGACCGCTGTGGGGCGACGGTCTGTGCGTTCGATTACGACGGCGAGATGGGGTTCTGTGCCGACTGTGCCCGGAAAGCCAAACCCGACAACCGGCGTGGCGATACGTTCCGGCTGTAGGCCAAACCGGTGGGGCCCAAAAGAACTGAATAACAGTCCAAACGAGTGAACACCCCCGTCTGTTTCCGTGGGATGCAGAATTGCCACAGCCTGCGACAGCGCGCAGAGGCCACATATTGGTATCGGTTTTCGTGCAGACGCCAATTGATAACGGCGATTGGCTCTCGACACTGGCGTTTTGCTGGTGGTTAGGGGAAAATCAGTTGAAAACGTATAATTTTAAATAGTGCTATAGATATTGGTGAGACATGACGTATGAAAACCTCGACCGGAAGTTGATCAATGCACTGCTCGGTGACGGCCGCGCCAGCCTCCGCAGCCTTGGCGAGGATCTGGACGTGTCGGTGACGACGGTGTCGAACCACCTGCGCGATCTGGAAGACGAGGGCGTGATCACCGGCTACAGCCCCATCGTCGACTACGGCGAGATGGGGTACGACGTGACGGCGATCATGCATCTGAAGGTCGAGGGGAGTGCCCTCCCGGAGATCACCGACCGGCTCGAAGCCCAGAAACAGATGATCTCGGTCTACGAGACCACCGGCGACTACGACATCATCGCTATCGGCAAGTTCGCCGACACCGACGGGATGAACGACCAGATCAAGGATCTGCTCGAGGATGTCGACATCCGCGAGTCGAACACGAGCGTCGTCCTCAACGCGGTGAAGGACGGCGACCAGTTCGAACTCGACGTCGACGAAGACGAGTAACCCGCTGCAGCAGGCCACCCGTATTTTTTCGAGGGTTCAGACGCAGCGAACCGCCAGACACGGTGTTGTCGATCCCGCTGTCGTCGATCCCACTGTCGTCGGTCCTGCCGGCTACCGGGCGTGCGCTGTGAGACCGACGAACTCACCCATTAGCCGGGACTCGGCCTTGCGGAGATGTTCGGCGGCGGTGCTCGTCGAGCATCCAATCGCATCTGCAACGGCATCGACACCACCCTCGCGCGGTACGGCGTAGTAGCCCTCGGCGACCGCCGCCCGGACGGCCGCCCGCTGGCGGTCGGTGAGCGCGGGATCGAACAGCGACTGCTGCCAGTTGTACTCGCCGACGCGGCCGATGGTCGTCTCGACAGGCTCCGGAACCGCGGCGACGGCGGCCTGTAGCGCGTCGGACTCGCCGACGACGGTGAGTTTGGCGACCCCATCGGGCAGAAATTCGATCGGTGGTGTGACGATCACGCCAGCGCGGTAGAAGCTACTGAACATCGCCTCGTCCATGGTGTCGGGCTGCTGTTTCAGGAAGCAGTAGAACGCATCCGCGTCGACCGCGGTGATCTCGAATTCGGTGATCCGGTCGGTCTCTCGAAGCGCCGCGGCGTACGACTCCCGCTCGCCCTCGACGTAGAACAGAAAGGTGTCCTGCTGGCTGACGGTCTGGCCGTGGACGAGGACATCCCGCTCGATCGCATCGGACTCGTCGATAAGCCGGTGGATCGGGTGCATCGCGTCGGCCGGAAACCGGAGCGTGAGATGGAGGTATTTCATAGCCGAAGGCTGTGGCGGTAATATATAAATACCCGGCTGTATCCGGCAGAAGAATCGCAAGGGTGGCCGATGTTGTATCAGCCATGTCGAGTCAGTCCCCCGCCGAGCCAACACCCGCGGACGAACTGCCCGCCACGCTGGCGCCGGCCGCCCACCTGCTCACCGGACGCGAGGAGCACCTGAACGCCCCGGCCGGGCGCGTCGATCCGGCCGATCTGCCCGCCGCGCTGTCGGCGCTGAAATCCGAGGCCGGCCTCGACCACTTGGCCTGTGTGACCGCCCAGCAGTATCCCGACCGCTACGAGACGATCTACCATCTCCGGTCGTACGACGATCCGACCCGGGAGGCGAGCCTGGTCGTCCCAACGAGCAGAACCAACCCGGAGTCGGTTTCGGGCGCGAGCGTCTTCCGGACGGCCGACTGGCACGAACGGGAGGCCTACGATCTGGTCGGCATCGGGTACGACG
>Ga0207714_1001843_pt1 | contig 13385 bp, 9 predicted proteins | sample PonA232FremontCA_2_FD_187270 | JGI IMG/M metagenome (GOLD analysis project Ga0207714, IMG submission 187270) | Marine sediment microbial community from Fremont, CA, USA - Pond A23 Sediment 2 (SPAdes) | ecosystem: Environmental > Aquatic > Marine > Unclassified | place: USA: Fremont, California... | reverse complement strand
GTAGCGGTAATAATCCGGCTTTTTGAGCAACGGTAGCCGCTCGCGCACATCTGCCCAGCGGTCGGGATCGTCGCCCTGGTATTCGGTAATCTTGCGCGCGTCCTCCACATGGCCGAGGCCTACATTGTAGGCGGCCACGGCCATCCAGGTCCGGTCCGGGTCCGGGATGTCGTCGGGCAGCCGGTCCAGCAATTGGCGCAGGTAAGCGGCGCCGGCGCGGATGCTCTGTTCCGGATCGGTGCGATCCTGGATGCCCATGTGCCGGGCGGTATTCCGGGTCAGCATCATGAGTCCGCGCACGCCCGTGGGCGAGACCGCGTCCTTTTGCCACAGCGATTCCTGATAGCCCATGGCCGCCACCAACCGCCAGTCCAGATCATGCTTTTGCGCCGCCTCGCGGAAAACATTCGCATAGCGGGGCAGACGCTCGTAGAGATGATCGATGAACGAACGCGCGGCATAGAGATTGAACTGGTCCGCGTGGCCGTAGAAACGGTCCCGCAGCTGCGCGATATAGCCCTGGGCCTTGCGCCGCGTTATGAAGCGCTGGGCCGCACGATAGAGATTGTTCTGGTCCGCGCCCGAGGCAAAAGCCCACGCCAGCGGGCGCGGTTCGCCCAGTGCAAAGCCGGCCGCCAGCTCCGGAAACAGCGCCCGGTTCATCTTGAAGGCGTTGGAATCCACCACGGTGTAGTCGAACTTGTCCTGGTCCACCAGCGTCATGAGCTTTTCGGCGCTGGCGCCGCGTACCTCGGTGAGGTCAAAGTTGTGCTCGTGTTCCAGCGGGCGCAGGCGCTCCGCGTGGCTGCTTTCGGCCAGCACCACCACGTCTTTGCCCTGTAGATCGGCGGGCGATTCCGGGCGTGTCTCGTCCATGCGGTAGACGATCTTTTCGCGAATCTGTTGATAAGGCGTGGAAAAGGTCACCCGCTCGCGCCGATTGTCGGTCACCGTGAGCCCGGCCGCGGCAAGATCCGCCTCGCCGGAGCGCACCGCGGCCAGTACGCCGCCGATGCTCGCGCGCGTGATGACACGCAGCTCCACGCCCAGATCCCGGGCGAATGCCTCGGCCAGTTCATATTCGAAACCGGTGGGTCCGTGCTGGTTGCGGTAAAAGGTGGTGGGGGCATGCCGGGTCACCACAATCAACTCGCCACGCTCGCGCACCAGCTCCATGCCCGAGGGGCGAGGCTTGAACGCCAGCGCCAGCGAGGCCACGGCCAACAGGGCCGCGACCAGGGCGACAGGGCGCAGAATCTGCATCTTGATCCGCGTCATGACCGACTCGTGTCCTTCTGTCGTGTTCGACAGGCCGGGACTGCTGACTCCGGCCGGTTCCGTGGTTCGATGCCTGGAATTTGTTTTCGTGACAGGCGTCACGAAAACAGCGCGGACTCTATCACGTTTTTTCCGCCGGCCACGCAAGATTGTGTTGGACAATATGTCGCTCAAGGGGGGCTGTAACAAAAATCGGATGTCCTTCTGATCGCTGCATCCGCAAGCCGTGTCATGCCCCTTCCCTCGGGTGCCCGCGTGTTCCGAAATCCCGTATCATGGCGCCTCTCCCAGTCCCTCAATGAAACGGAAGCCGTGCCATGCTGACTCTGCCCGGAAACGCCGCCCTGTCGCTGTTCCGCAAGGAAAAACTGCTGCGCGAACTCAGGGGCGTCGAGGATCTCAGCGCCCGCTATGTGCATTTCGTGGATCTCGCCGGCGACCTGGACGACGACCAGCACCGGGTGCTGGAACGGCTGCTGGAATACGGTCCGGCGGACACGGACGAGCCGGTCGAGGGGGAAAAGTTCCTGGTGGTCCCGCGTCCGGGCACGGTCTCGCCCTGGTCCACCAAGGCCACCGATATCTGTCACAACTGCGGTCTGGACCCGGTGCGCCGGGTGGAGCGCGGCGTGGCCTGGCAGGTGCGTTTCGCCGACGGGGACACCGGCGCCGACCACGACACCGTGGCCCGGGCCCTGCACGACCGCATGACCGAAGCGGTGCTCCATGACGAAGCGGACGCGGGCGTGCTCTTCAGCACCCGCGAGCCCGAGGCACTGGCGACCGTGGATGTGCTGGGCGGCGGCCGCAAGGCGCTGACCGAGGCCAACCGGGAGCTGGGTCTGGCCCTGGCGGGCGACGAGATCGACTATCTGGTGGCGCAATTCACCAACCTCGGGCGCAACCCCACGGACGCGGAACTCATGATGTTCGCCCAGGCGAACTCCGAGCACTGCCGCCACAAGATCTTCAACGCCGACTGGGTGATTGACGGCGAAGAACAGGACCAGAGCCTGTTCGCCATGATTCGCAACACCCATGAACACAGCCCGTCGGGCGTGCTCTCCGCCTACAAGGACAATGCCGCGGTCCTGGACGGCCCCCGGGCCGAAACTTTCATGGCCCATCCGGACAGCGGGCGCTACGCCTATCACCCGGAAGACGTGAACATCCTTATCAAGGTGGAAACCCACAACCACCCCACCGCCATTGCCCCGCACCCGGGCGCGGCCACCGGCTCGGGCGGCGAAATCCGCGACGAGGGCGCCACCGGCCGGGGCGGGTTCCCCAAGGCGGGCCTGACCGGCTTTTCCACTTCCAACTTGCGCATCCCCGGCTTTGAACAGCCCTGGGAGATCGATCACGGCCGGCCCGGGCGTATTGCCTCGGCGCGGGAGGTCATGCGCGACGGGCCCATTGGCGCGGCGTCGTTCAACAATGAATTCGGCCGGCCCAACCTGGCCGGCTATTTCCGCACCCTGGAGCTGCGTGCGCCGGGCGTGAACGGCGAGGAAGTGCGCGGCTACCACAAGCCCATCATGATCGCCGGCGGCCTGGGCAATATCCGCGGCCCGCATGTGCACAAGGACCCTATCCCCGCCGGAGCGAAGATCATTGTGCTGGGCGGCCCCGCGCTGCTGATTGGCTTCGGTGGCGGGGCGGCCTCGTCCATGGCCTCGGGCCAGTCCGACGAGGCCCTGGATTTCGCCTCGGTGCAGCGCGACAACCCGGAAATCCAGCGCCGCTGCCAGGAAGTGATCGATCACTGCCGTGCCCTGGGCGCCGAGAACCCCATTGCTGCCATCCATGATGTGGGCGCGGGCGGGCTGTCCAACGCCCTGCCGGAACTCGTCCATGATGCCGGCCGGGGCGCGAACCTGGAGCTGCGCCAGGTGCCCAATGACGAGCCCGGCATGTCGCCGGTGGAGATCTGGTGCAACGAGGCCCAGGAACGCTATGTGCTGGCCGTGGGCGAAGACCAGCTGGAGCGCTTCCGCGCGCTCTGTGATCGCGAACGCGCGCCCTTCGCCGTACTGGGCAAGGCCACCGAAGACGAACATCTCAAGGTCACGGACAGCCACTTCGACAACAATGTGGTGGATCTGCCCATGGATGTGCTCTTCGGCAAGCCGCCGAAGATGACGCGCGAATTCGACCGCGCGGACTTCCAGCGCCAGAACTTCCGCCTGGCCGGGCTGGAACTGCGCAAGGCGGCCGAACGCGTGCTGCAACTGCCCGCCGTGGCGGCGAAGACCTTTCTGATCACCATCGGCGATCGCTCGGTCACGGGGCTGGTGGCCCGGGATCAGATGGTGGGCCCCTGGCAGGTGCCGGTGGCGGACTGCGCCGTCACCGCCTCGGGGTACAACAGCTACCACGGCGAGGCCATGAGCCTGGGCGAGCGCACCCCGGCCGCGCTCGTGGACGCGCCCGCGGCCGGACGCATGGCCGTGGCCGAAGCCGTCACCAATATCGCCGCCGCCGATGTGGAAAAGATTTCGGACATTCACCTGTCGGCGAACTGGATGGCCGCCGCCGATCATCCGGGCGAGGATCAGAACCTGTATGACACGGTGCAAGCGGTGGGCATGGAACTCTGCCCGGAGCTGGGTATTGCCATCCCGGTGGGCAAGGACTCGCTGTCCATGCGCACGGTCTGGAAGGAGCGCGGCGCCGAGAAAAGCGTTACCGCTCCGGTGTCGCTGATCATCTCCGGGTTTGCGCCTGTGTCCGATATCCGCCGGACCCTGACACCCCAGTTACGAGCCGACACGGACTCGGCACTCATGCTGGTGGATCTGGGCCGGGGCCGGAACCGGCTGGGCGGCTCGGCCCTGGCCCAGGTGTACAACAAGGTGGGGAATGACGCGCCGGATCTGGACCAGCCCGCGGATCTGCGCGCCTTCTTCGACACCCTTCAGGACCTGCGCAGCGACGACCGCGTACTGGCCTATCACGACCGCTCCGACGGCGGCCTGTTCACCACGGTGGCGGAAATGGCCTTCGCCGGGCGCACGGGCGTGGATCTTTTCCTCGACGGCATCGCCGGCGATCACACCGAAGCGCTGGCGGCGCTGTTCAGCGAGGAACCGGGCGCGGTCCTGCAGGTGGCGCCCGAACATGTGGACGATCTCTACCAGCGCTTCAAGGCGGCGGGCCTGGACGGCCAGGTCCACCGCATCGGTCACCCCAATGGCGACGATGCGCTGCGCCTGCGCATGGGTGGCGCCGTGCTGCTGGAAGAGCCGCGCCTGCGCCTGCATCAGATCTGGGCGGAGACCAGCTACCGCATGCAGGAAGAGCGCGACAACCCGGCCTGCGCGCGCCAGGAATTCGATGCCATCCCCGACCAGGCCGATCCGGGCCTGAATGTGCGCCTGACGTTCGACATGAACGAAGACGTCGCCGCGCCCTACGTCAACACGGGCGCGAGGCCGCGCGTGGCCGTGCTGCGCGAACAGGGCATCAACGGCCACCGGGAAATGGCCGCCGCCTTCGACCGCGCCGGTTTCGAGGCGGTGGATGTGCACATGAAGGACCTGCTCGACGGCCGCGCCGACCTGGCCGACTTCAAGGGCATTACCGCCTGCGGCGGCTTCTCCTACGGCGACGTACTCGGCGCCGGCGAGGGCTGGGCCAAGACCATCCTCTACAACGACAAGCTGCGCGACGCCTTCAACCGCTTCTTCTTCCGCGAGGACACTTTCGCGCTGGGCGTGTGCAACGGCTGCCAGATGCTGTCCGTGCTGCATGAGCTTATCCCGGGCGCGGAACACTGGCCGCGGTTCGTGCGCAACAGCTCCGAACAGTTCGAGGCGCGTACGTCCCTGGTGGAAATCCCGGACAACCCCTCGCTGTTTCTCAAGGACATGGCCGGCTCGCGCATGCCCATTGCCGTCGCCCATGGCGAGGGCCGCGTGGAAATGAGCGACCACGAACTCGCCCGCAACGAGGAAAACCGCCTCGTCGCCCTGCGCTATGTGGACGGCCTGGGCAACGCCACCGAACAATACCCGGCCAACCCCAATGGCTCCCCCCGCGGTGTCACCGGCCTGACCACCGAGGACGGCCGCGTGACCATCCTCATGCCGCATCCCGAACGCGTCTTCCGCGTGGTCCAGAACAGCTGGTACCCGGATGACTGGAAGCATTTCGAGAACGGGCCCTGGATACGGATGTTTGCCAATGCGCGGGCGTGGCTCGGTTGAGTCTGCCCGCCACTCATCCGGAATTGCAGTTGCGGCACTTTCAATTATAATTGGACATATAAGTGGAGGTGTCGTATGGGACAAATCACCATCTATCTCGACGATGAAAGTGAGCGGTCACTGCGCTCCGCGGCGGAGTCGGCAGGGATCCCGGTGAGCCGGTGGGTGGCCAACTTGATCCGGGAAAAGACCAGTACCCAGTGGCCGGACAGCGTCCGCGAGATGGCCGGCGCCTGGTCCGATTTCCCGGACCCCGAGACGCTGCGTGCCCGGGGTTCTGATGACACCGGCCGCGAAGAGCTGTGATGTTCGCGCTGGATACAAACACCCTGATCTACTTCTTCAAGGGCCGGGGCCGGGTTGCGGACAACCTCCTGGCGCGCTCGCCCACCGAGATCGCCATCCCCGCTGTCGTGGCCTACGAGATTGAAACCGGCATCGCCAAATCCGCAGCCCGCGAGACCCGGCGGCACCAATTCGATGAATTGCTCGCAATGGTTGCCCTCTGGCCGTTCGGCAAGCCGGAACTCGCACAGGCTGCCTCGATCCGTGCGCACCTGGAGGCGGCGGGTCAGCCCATAGGCCCACTGGACACCCTCATCGCCGCTACCGCCTTGGCCAACCGCGCCACCCTGGTCACGCACAACACCCGGGAATTCGAGCGTGTACCCGGATTGGTGGTGGCGGACTGGTTGTAGGGCCGAATCTGGTTGATACCGGACAGCCACGGGGGATTCCCGGAATTTGTGGATGTCCATAATTTCCAGCCGGCGCTGGCGGAGGCCGGTCATCATGCCGCCCGGCGCCGGGTGCTACAGCCGGTGGTCCACCGCTCAGCCTCTCCGGGGGACCGGTCGTCGGGTTTCGGCCGATTTTGTGCGCAGTTTCAGCCGCAGCCGGTTGGTAACGGGTGGACCCGTTGGTACGTTTGAGTTAGAGAAAGCCTACGATATTTTTATTGTACAGGCGTGCCAGATCAGCACAGGAACGAGCGGAGAAACCGACATGGATACAGAACGGCACTGCGTACATTGCGGCAGCGGTCTACACGACCTGCATGCCGTGGATACCCAGGGACTGGACGGCATCGAATACGCCCAGGCCGCCACATGCGGCGATTGTGGTGGCATTACCCTCATCCGTCTGGAAGGCTCCGAGGCGGCCGTCGCGCTGGCACGGGCCGTGCTGGAGACACCGCCCCTGAGTCGCCCCGCGCGGCCCGCGGCTTCCTGAAGCCGGTTTCCGGCCGTTTCCGTTTCCTCGATGGGTATACTTTTGCGCCTCTGTCGGGGTGTATGATTCCGGCAAGCGGACGCGATGGTGCGCGCTCCCCCGGCCCGTCTTCGATCCCCCGGGCCGACGCATTTCCTTTCGGGCAGGGAAGATGACGCATGAAGGTCACCCTGGATCTGGATAAGCTTCTCGATGAGGGGCACATCGATCAGGCGGACTATGACCGGCTGAACCGGCTGGGGGCCCGTGCCACCAGCGCGCTGGCATTCAATGTCCTGGTGGGGTTTGGCGTGATCGCGGTCAGTGGTGCCACCCTGGCCTTGCTGGCCGGTTATGTCACCGCCATTGTTCTGGGTGTCCTGGTCGCGGGCGCGGGGTTGGCTCTGCTGCGAAGCGGCCGGGCAAGCTGGGATGTGCTCGCCGGCATCTGTGTGCTGGTGGGGGCGCTGCTGTTCGGCGGCGGTATGGTGGTCGCCGGGGATGGGCGGCCCGGGGCCTTTGTCCTGGTGGCGGTCCTGTTCGGCGCGGCAGGTCTTTATGTGCGCAACGCCCTGCTGATGGTGCTGGCGGTACTGGCGCTGTCTTCGGCGGTGGGGGCGAACACCGGTTATGCCCATGCCACCTATTATCTGGGCATCAGGGAACCCACGCTGACCATTGTGCTGTTCTTCGCCCTGGCGGTGGCGATTCAGCTGATCGGGCGCAAGCTGGCGGCGGCCTGGCAACGGGTGCTGAATGCGGCCGCAGCGACCGCCCTTTTTCTCGTCAACCTGGCCTTCTGGATCGGCTCGCTCTGGGGCGACCGGCTCGGGGAGGACGGGCTTGCCATCAGCAGCGGTGTCTTCGCCCTGCTGTGGGCGCTGGCCCTGCTGGGTGGTGGCCTCGCTGCCTGGGCGCTCAATCGGCGCTGGCTGTTCAACCTGCTGGCGGTGTTCGCCGGTATTCATTTCTATACCCAGTGGTTTGAACGGCTGGGCGCTACCCCCGCGACCGTACTGATTGCGGGTCTTTTCGCCCTGGGCTTCGCCGTGGGGCTGCGCATGCTCAACCAGGCCTTGCGCGAACCGGAACGGAGCGCGTCCTGAGAGCAGTCCCGCTCGGTCGGGAAGCGGTGCCCGGAATCCGGTGATCCGGCTATTTCCCCTGGAAGACAGCCTTGCGCCTCTCCACGAATGACTGCACGCCTTCACGCGCATCCTCGCTCTGCATCACCGGCACCAGATCATCGAACATCTGCCGGACGGCGCTTTCGTGGTCTCTTTGTTGTGCCGTGCGTTCGGACTTGAGCAGACCCTGCACCGCCAGGGGCGCGTTGTCGGCAATGGTGCGCGCGTATTCCATGGCCTTGTCGAACTGCTCGCCCGGTTCCACGACGTCCTGGATCATGCCCCATTGCAGGGCCTGCTCGGCGCTCCAGCGTTCGCCCGTCAGCAATACCTTCTGGGCATTGCCCCAGCCGATTTCGTGTTGCAGGCGCAGGGTGGCGCCGCCACAGGGATACAGGCCGCGCTGCACTTCCAGCATCTGGAATTGCGTGTCACGCGCGGCGATGCGGATTTCGGTATTGAGCAGAATCTCCACGCCCCAGGTAAAGCAGTAGCCCTGGACGGCGATAATGAGCGGCTTGCTGTGCGGGGCGCCTGTAAGCCCCATGGGATCGATCTCGCCTTCCTGCACCGGGAAGGCGTCGCCGCTGGCGAAGTAGGGTGCCCACTGGTCCAGTTCCACACCGGCGGTAAAGTGCTGGCCTTCGGCGTGCAACACGGCCACACGCAGGTCCGGATCCCGATTCAGCCGCTGCAGCGCTTCCCCCATGGCGTGATACATCTCCACCGACAGGGCATTGTATTTCTCCGGTCGGTTTACCTTGATGATCAGAATCGCGCCTTCTTGCGTAACTTCTACGTGATCCATGGTTGGCTCCTGTTCGGCTCGCATTTCAGCCTTGGATTTGGCCGCTCCCTGATCCGGTTTTGCCGGCATTGCGCATCCCTGCTCTCGGGAGACTCATTCCCGGAAACTGGGTGGACGCGGCACTGATGCCGTTACATGGAAATACTGCCCTTGCGGAAATCACTGCTGGCCAGGATCAGGTTGATACAGACGGGCGTGCCCTCGGCGGCCAGTTCGCGCGCCTGCTGCAAGGCCTCCGGAATCTGTTCATCCTTGGTCACGAGAATGCCCTTGCCGCCATAGCCTTCGGCCGCCTGGTGGTAATCCGTGTGGCGCAGATAGGTGCCGATATTGTCGCCCAGCATGGCTTCCTGTTCGCGCGCGATCTGGCCCCAGCTGGCGTCCGTGCCCACCACGGCGATGGGCGCCATGCCCATGCGTACATAGGTATCGAACTCCGCCAGGCTGTAGGCGCAGGAGCCGTCGCCATAGATCAGCCAGATCTGCGAATCCGGCCGGGCGCTGGCCGCGCCCAGGGTAAAGCCGCCGCCCACGCCCAGGGTTCCGAACACCCCCGGGTCCAGCCAGGACAAAGGCCGGCGGGGCTTGAGGGTATAGGCGCTGGTGGCGACGAAATCGCCGCCGTCCACGACCAGAATGTCCGTTTCATCCAGGGCCCCGTCGAGCTGACGGAAGAAGTTCAGCGGGTTCACGCCTTCGTCGGTCTCGGCGGCCTGTTCATCGATTTCCGCTTCGCGCGCCTTTTCGCGTTCGGTCAGGGTGGCGAACCAGTCGTTCCAGTCCTCCGGGCCCGCCTGTTCCGCCAGTGCTTCCAGAAAATCGCCCGGATGGTCCAGCACGGGAATATCCGGCTTGCGGTTGAGATAGAGGTCGTCGCGGGAGAGGTTGATGGACACGATCTCGGCGTCCCGGGCAAAGCCGCGTCCGTATTTCAGCCGGAAATCGAAGGGAAAGCCGGCAATGATGACCAGATCCGCCTCGGCCAGGGCATTGCTGCGCTTGTGCCGGAACAGTTGCGGGTGTTGGGCGCCCAGCAGCCCGCGCGCCATGCCGCCGGTCCAGGTGGGCACACCCAGCCGGGCCACGGCCGAGGCCACTTCGGCGGCCTGGCCGATATCGCGGTTGACCACCACCTGGGAGCCCAGCACCAGTACGGGCCGTTCGGCCCGGGCGAGCTTGCGCGCCACCGCTCGGGCCTGGCCGCCGGCCCGCCATTCGCCCAGTCCGCGGGGCAGCGCCGATGCGTCCGGATGCAAGCGCAGGCTGGGCTGGTATTCCTGGCGCTTGAGATAGAGATCCAGGGCGGTGCGCGCCGCCGTACCCACAGGCCCCTTGAGGTTCTTGATGCCGGCCTGATCGGCGTACATATCGTGGACCATCTCGCGCGGATAGAGGATGTCGATGGGCGCCTCGATAAAGACCGGCCCGGGCACCCCCGAGGCGGCTACCTTGAGCCCGTGCGCCAGGGCGTCGTCCAGCTGGGCCAGGGTCTTCACCGAGGCCTGCCACTTGGTCAGTGATTGCATGAGCGAGCTCTGGTCGATGTCCTGCAGCGAGCCCCGATCCTTGAGCACCGTGGGCGTGGCGCCGCCGATGAGCAGCACCGGCGACTGCGCCATCTGGGCGTTTTTCACGGCCGTGATGGAGTTGGTCACGCCGGGGCCGGCGGTGACCACGGCCACGCCCGGGCGGCCGGTCAGTCGGGCCCGGGCATCGGCGGCGAACACGGCCGAGGCTTCGTGGCGCACGTCCACAATGGCGATACCGCGCTGTTGCGACTGCACCAGAATGGGCGAGATATGGCCGCCGCAGAGCGTGAAGATATGGCTGATCCCTGCGTTGTGCAGGTGATCGGCGACCATGGCGCCGCCGTGCTGTGGTTCCGACATTCCGATCTCCGGTTTCTGGCGTGACTATGCCGTGCTTGCCACAGTCGCGTGAAGGGGACAATGATGAAAGGGTGGTGGTTATTGGTTGAATTGGCCCGCAGGGACAACAGGACTGGTTGAAGGTCCGACCCCGCTCTTCTAGCTTGTCTCTTGGAACCGGATTTGATCGAGGATCAACCATGAACAAAGCGCTGAACTGGACACCGGATACCATGCCCGATCTTTCGGGCAAGACGGTTCTGATCACCGGCGCCAACAGTGGTCTGGGCCTGGAGTCCACGCGCATGCTCGCCGGCCGGGGCGCCCGTGTGGTCATGGCTTGCCGCAATCGGGACAAGGGCGAGCAGGCCCGGCACGAAGTCCGGGCCGCGCATCCCGAGGCCCGGCTGGATCTGATGCAGGTGGATCTGGCGGATCTGGGCTCGGTGCGCGATTTTGCCCATTCCTTTCGTCAGCACTACGAGCGGCTGGATGTCCTGATGAATAATGGCGGCATCATGGCGCCGCCGCGGCAATATACGCGGGACGGCTTCGAGATGCAGTTCGGGGTGAACCATCTGGCGCACTTCGCGCTCACCGGCCTGTTGCTGGATCAGCTGGAGACGGCTCCGGATCCCCGGGTCGTGCTGATCAGCAGTTTCGCGCACCGCATGGGCGAGATCTATTTCGATAACCTGAACGCCGAAAAGTGGTACCAGCGCTGGAAGTTCTACGGCCAGAGCAAGCTGGCGAATCTGATGCATGCACTGGAGCTGGACCGGCGTTTGCGCGCCGACGGCTCGTCCATCCGCGCGGTGCCCGTGCATCCGGGGTATTCCGCCACCGGGTTGCAGCGCACCGTGGCCGGCGGCGGTTTTTTCAACGCCTTGTTCGCTCAGTCGCAAACCAAAGGCGCTTATCCGCAGGTTTTCGCCGCCACGTCCGAACTGGCCGAATCCGGTACCTATTACGGCCCCCATGGTTTCATGGAGCTCTGGGGCATGCCCGCCGAGGCCGACATGCGCAAGCTGGCGCAAAACGAGGACGTGGCGCGTCAGCTCTGGCGCGTGTCTGAAGACATGACCGGTGTCTATTATCTGGATATTGATTAACAGCCTGTTAAGGCTGGATTTGAGCGGGATCAATCCCGACCGGCGCAAGGTTCGGGCCAGGGGGATGCCGCTGCCTCGGTCCAGGGGGATATCGATCCCGGGGCTTTATTGTCTCCACGCCGGACGGACCCGTTTCCCGCAAGCTGGAATGATCCCTGCCGGGCTCGGGGTGAAAAGAGCTTTCGCCCCGGGCGGTCATGACCTATACTGCGTCCCGCCTACGGCGCCCATCGGTCGGTGCCCCTGCAAAACAGGCAGTATCATCCCGCCTTGAGCGATTGCTGTTCCCGCCTTGACCGTTCCTCTGTTCGCTGAATACGAGGCAGGCCGGTTCCCCGAATATCAGGACCATCCATGCAAGATTTTGAAGCCTCCGGCCTGCGCGCCGAATTGCGTCGTGCCGTTTCCAGCGAAGGCTATGCGACGCCCACGCCCATTCAGGCGCAGGCCATTCCGGCCGTGCTCCAGGGCCGCGATCTCATGGCCGCCGCCCAGACGGGCACCGGCAAGACCGCCGCTTTTACGCTGCCGCTGCTGCACAACCTGAGCCAGCAAGCTCCGGGTAAGGGCAAGCGGGCCATCCGCGCGCTGGTGCTCACGCCCACGCGTGAACTCGCCGCCCAGGTGGGCAAGAGTGTCCATACGTACGGCGCCAATCTGCCGCTGCGCTCCACGGAAATCTTTGGTGGCGTCAAGATGAATCCGCAGATCCACAAACTGCGTCAGGGCGTGGATATTCTGGTCGCCACGCCCGGCCGGCTGCTCGATCACATGCGTCAGGGTCATATCGATCTCTCGCAGGTGGAAACCCTGATTCTGGATGAAGCCGATCGCATGCTGGACATGGGCTTCATTCATGACATCCGCAAGGTCATCAAGGCCGTGCCCGACAACCGCCAGACGTTGATGTTCTCCGCCACTTTCTCGAAAGAGATCCGCAAGCTGGCCGAGGACCTTGTTCACAACCCCGAGCGCATCGAGATTGCACCCGAACAGACCACGGCCGAGCGCGTGGAGCAGGTGGTGCACCCGGTGGATCAGCCCAACAAGCGGGCCCTGCTATCCCGTCTGATTGGCCGGGGCGACTGGCAGCAGGTGCTGGTTTTTACGCGCACCAAGCACGGCGCCAACAAGCTCAGCCAGCAGCTGGAAGAGGACGGCATTACCAGTGCCGCCATTCACGGCAACAAGAGCCAGGCGCAGCGCACCAAGGCATTGTCCGGTTTCAAGGGCGGCAAGGTGCGTGCCCTGGTGGCCACGGATATCGCCGCGCGCGGGCTGGACATTGATCAACTTCCGCATGTGGTGAATTTCGATCTCCCCAATGTGCCCGAGGACTATGTCCACCGTATCGGCCGCACCGGCCGCGCCGGCCAGTCGGGCCGTGCCGTGTCCCTGGTGGCGCCGGCGGAAAACCGCATGCTCAAGGACATTGAAAAGGTGCTGAAGACGCAGCTGCCCCGGGAAAAGGTTCCCGGCTATGAACCGGCTCCGGGCCAGAAGCAGTCTCAGGACAACCGAGGTGGCAGCAAGTCCGGCCGCAATGCGGGCGGCAAGGGCAATCAGCGTGCCTCCGGCAATCGCCGCAATGGCAACAACGGCAACCGCGGCGGCAACGGCCAGGGCCGTAATGGCAACCGCAGCCCGCAGCGCCGGCGTGCCACGGCCTGAATAAGTGGAAAGCCGCAAGTAGAAAGTAGCAAGAAATAATGTGGGGCGCCTTCGGCGCCCCTTTTTTTGTGTGACCGGGGTCGCCGGGTCTGTAGTGGCGG
>Ga0207714_1001841_pt1 | contig 13394 bp, 11 predicted proteins | sample PonA232FremontCA_2_FD_187270 | JGI IMG/M metagenome (GOLD analysis project Ga0207714, IMG submission 187270) | Marine sediment microbial community from Fremont, CA, USA - Pond A23 Sediment 2 (SPAdes) | ecosystem: Environmental > Aquatic > Marine > Unclassified | place: USA: Fremont, California... | reverse complement strand
TTGAGAAGCCGATTCGCCTGGCCCGCCATCTGGCTGTAGGTGAAGCGCCTTTCCTCTCCGGTCTCCATGTCCGCCCAGATCAGGGCCGTCTTGTCTCCCTGCTGGGCAACATGCAGTCCTTCGAAGATCTCCTCCGCCCAGTTGAAACGCTCGGGAAACTCGGAGTGGTTCAGCTTCTGGAAAAAGTCGGCCACGGCCTTCTCCTTTTCCCGATCGTCCGGCTTCTTGGCGATGTCCATGGCTTCTTTGTAGATGCTTTGCATGTCCATTTGCGACCTCCTTGCTAGACCGTTTGAGAATGGAAAGCCCGTATTTCCATCTTCTGACCCTCATTCCGAGAACAAAACGCTGTTCGCGTAAAATCAGTATTTCGTCTGCTAGCGCGTGTAGCGCCCGCGGAGCTCGTCCGCCAGGGTATGCGGATCGCTCTCCTTGTTCTGAATCCGTTGGATCAGGCCGTCGAGCTCTCCGCTTGCCTCCAGCTCGGCCATAATGGGATCCAGCATGGCGCTTTGAAAGGAGTTGAGCAGCTGCAGTCGGGCCTTGCGCCGTTCGCGCTCGGCGAGGATATCCGTTTCCAGCAGCACTTGGTAGTGCTCGTCGAGCCTGTTCCGGAGCTCCTGCACCTGCTCGGCGAACTCCTCGGGGTGGGCGATATTGTGCAGGTTAAACACCGGCGGTCTCCAGCCCGAATGATGCTCGCCGGCCATGTTCAGCATCCGCATCAGCTCCTGATAGAGCTTGCTCGCCCCCTTCTGGTCCGCCTTGTTGATCACGAACAAGTCGGCGATCTCCATGATCCCCGCCTTGAGCGTCTGCACCTCGTCCCCCAGCCCGGGGGTCAGGGCCAAAAGCACGGTATGGGCGTTGTTCATCACGTCCACTTCCGACTGGCCCGTGCCCACGGTCTCCAGGATGATCCGGTCCATGCCCATGGCATCCAGCACGTGGACCGCGTCGTCCACCGCCGCTGCCAGGCCGCCCAGGGCGCCGCGCGTGGCAAGGCTGCGGATGAAGACCCCCTTGTCCTCGGCGTGCTTCTGCATGCGGACCCGATCGCCCAGGATGGCCCCACCGCTGAAGGGACTCGTGGGATCCACCGCTAACACGCCTACCGTGTGGCCGGTAGATCGATAACTCCTGATGAGGTAATCGGTGATGGTGCTCTTTCCCGCCCCTGGAGCCCCGGTCAGGCCAAGCACCCGCGAGCTCCCCGTGTAGGGGAACAGCTCCTTGACGATTTCCCGAGCCCGTGGGGAGTTGTCCTCCAGATTCCTGATCAGTCGAGACGCAAGGCGAATGTCCCCGCCTCGAATCCGTTCCGCTGTGCTCATGGCCGCTTGGTCCTTGTGCCGTTTGTCTCGCGCGGCGAATGGGCTCGCCGCTCTAGAGGGCTTCCCGGGGAGCTACATTCTCCTCGATCCAGCTGACGATGCTCTCGATATGGGTCCCCGGAGTGAAGACCTCCCTGATGCCCTGCTCGTAGAGATAGGAGATGTCCTTGTCCGGGATGATTCCGCCCCCGATAACCGGAATGTCCCCTGCGCCGCGCTCCTCCAGGAGCCGCACCACCCTGGGGAAGAGATGCTTGTGGGCTCCGGAGAGGCAGCTGAGACCGATCAGGTCCACATCCTCCTGCAGGGCGGCTTCCACGATCTGCTCTGGTGTCTGGTGGCAGCCGGTGTAGATCACTTCGTATCCCGCGTCGCGAAAGCTCCGGGCCAACACCCTGGCCCCCCGGTCGTGGCCGTCCAGACCGGGCTTGGCCACCATGACCCGCAAGTTCTTCTGCGCCATGCTCGCCTCCGTCTCCAAGTTCAAAGTTCGAAGTTCAAAGTTCGAAGTTCAAAGTTCGAAGTTGGGGTTTCGGGTCTCCATCTCCAGCTGGGAGTCTGAAAAAAGCCTTGAATGCTGAACGTTGAACGCTGAACTAAAACAGCCCCGGATCCCGGTATTCTCCGTAGACCTCGCGGTACACGTCGCAGATCTCCTGCTCCGTGGCCTGATTCCGCACCGCCTCGATGCAGTGGGGCATGACATTGTCCCCCTTCCGGCAGGCGGTGCGCAGCTCGTCCAGGCACTTCTTCACCGCCCGCTCCTCGCGATTCCTGCGCACCCCCTGCAGCCGCTCCAGCTGGGAACGCTCCACTTCCTCGTCGATATCCAGCAGGGGACACTCCTCCTCTTCCTCTGTAACATACTTGTTCACCCCGACCAGGGTCTTCTCTCCGGATTCGATCTGCTGCTGATAGCGAAAGGCGGCATCCGCGATCTCCATCTGGGGGTAGCCCCGATCGATGGCCGCGAGCATGCCGCCCATCTCGTCGATCTTCTCGATGTATTCCCAGGCGGCCTCCTCCATCTCCTTGGTCAGCTTCTCCACGAAGTAGGAGCCGCCCAGGGGATCCACGGTATTGTCCACTCCCGTCTCCTCGCCGATGATCTGCTGCGTGCGCAGGGCGATCTGCACCGAGTGGTCCGTGGGCAGGCAGTAGACCTCGTCCAGGGAGTTGGTGTGCAGGGACTGGGTACCGCCCAGGACCGCGGCCAGGGCCTCGGTCGCGGTGCGGACCACGTTGTTGTACGGCTGCTGCGCCGTCAGGGAGCAGCCAGCGGTCTGGGTATGGAAGCGGAGCCACCAGGAACGCGGATCCTCCGCCTTGTAGCGCTCCCGCATGACCTTGGCCCAGATGCGGCGCGCGGCCCGCATCTTGGCGATCTCCTCGAAGAAGTCGATGTGGGAGTTGAAGAAAAAGGACAGCCGCGGAGCGAACTCGTCCGGGTGCATCCCTTTTCGCTCCATGACGTCCTCCACGTAGGCCATGCCGTCGCGCAGGGTGAAGGCGAGCTCCTGCGCCGCTGTGGAGCCGGCCTCCCGGATGTGGTACCCGCTGATGCTGACGGTGTTCCACTTGGGCACGTGCCTGGCCCCGAACTCCACGGTGTCGCTGATCAGCTTGATGGAGGGCTCCGGAGGCAGCATGAACGTCTTCTGGGCGATGAACTCCTTGAGCATGTCGTTCTGGATGGTGCCCCCGATTTTCTCCAGCGGCACCCCCTGTTCCTGGGCGCAGGCGCAGTACATGGCCCACATCACCGTGGCCGGGGGATTGATGGTCATGGAGGTGGTTACCTGGTCCAGGGGGATGTTATCCACCAGGATCTTGAAGTCCTCCAGGGTGTCGATGGCCACGCCGCAGCGGCCGCACTCCCCCTCGGCTTGGGGATCGTCCGTGTCGTATCCCATGAGGGTGGGGAAGTCGAAGGCGGTGCTCAAGCCGGTCTGTCCCTGCTTGAGCAGCATGTGCCAGCGCTCGTTCGTATCCTTGGCCGTGCCCATCCCGGAAAACATGCGGTAGGTCCAGAGCCTGCCCCTGTATCCCGTGGAATGGATCCCCCTGGTATAGGGATAGACCCCGGGATAGCCGATATCCTTCTCGAAATCCGTGTCCTGGATGTCCAGGGGATCATAGGTCCGCTGAACGGGATGGTCCGAGACCGTGGTGAAGCGCTTGTCCCGCTCTCCGTGCTTCTCCACCACCCGCCGGACCTCGTCCTCCCATTTCTTTCGCAGACTGCTGCAGGAGTCCAGAAGTTCCTTGGAAAAATACATAGCATCCTCCGCGTGGACGAATTGTCCGCTTCGGGACGGCTGTCGATCCGACTCCGCCCCGAGCGCCTCTCGGTCGCTGCCGCGCCTGGAGAGGCGGGTTTGTTATCCGTAGGTGTAGAAGCCCCGCCCACTCTTCCGGCCCAGCCAGCCGGCGTCCACGTAGGACCTGAGCAGCGGCGCGGGGCGGTACTTGGGATCGTTGTACCCCTCCAGAAGCACGTTCATGATGGACAGAACCGTGTCCAGGCCGATGAGGTCGGCCAGGGCCAGCGGCCCCATGGGATGGTTCATCCCCATCTTCATGATGCTGTCAATGCCCTCGGCTGAGGCAACGCCCTCATACAGCTCCCAGATCGCCTCGTTGATCATGACCATGAGCACCCGGTTGGAGACGAATCCGGGGACGTCGCGGCATTCCACCGGCACCTTGCCCAGGGTCTGCGCCACCTCCTTCACCGCGGCGGTCACCTCGGGATCCGTGGCCAGGCCGTTGATGACCTCCACGAGCTTCATCACCGGCACCGGATTCATGAAGTGCATTCCGATCACCTGCCCCGCCCGGCTCGTGGCCGCGCCGATGCGGGTGATGGGCAGGGAGGAGGTGTTGGTGGCCAGGATCGCCGAAGCCGGAGCGTTCTGGTCCAGCTCGGAAAAGACCTTGGCCTTGACCTCCATCTTCTCCACCACTGCCTCGACCACGAGGTCTCTGTCCTTCACAGCCTCCAGGCTCGTGGTGGTCCGTATCCGCTCCAGCGCGGAGTCGCGGTCCGCCTGGGAGATCTTGTCCTTGCCCACGGCCTTGTCCAGCTGCTTGGTGATTCCGGCAACTCCCTTCTGGACCAGCTCATCGCTGATGTCGTGGAGCACGACGGAATATCCCGACTGGGCAGCGACCTGGGCGATGCCGCTGCCCATCTGCCCGGCTCCCACGACCATGATGTTCTGTATTGCCATGCCCACAACCTCCTGTCTTTATGGATCTAGCCGTCCACCCGGATCAGCATCGCATCCCCCTGGGCCAGCCCGGAACAGATGCCGCAGACGCCGATGCCGCCGCCGCGGCGCCCCAGCTCGTAGGCCAGGGTCATCACAATGCGTGCCCCCGTGGCCCCTATGGGATGCCCGTACGCGATGGCCCCGCCGTTGACGTTCACCTTGGCCTCAGCCTGCTCCGGGGTAAGTCCCAGGATGCTGCGGGCGCTGATCAGGGTCACCGCGGAAAAGGCCTCGTTGATCTCGATGAGATCCACTTCGTCGATGCCCATCCCGTTCTGCTGAAGCACCTTGGATATGGCCAATCCGGGAACTGTGGCGATGTCCTTGGTCTGCTGGGAGACCTCCGCGTAGTCGATCACCCGAAACAAGGGCTCTGCTCCGATCTCCTCCGCCTTGTCCCGGCTCATCATCAGGCACACGTCTCCGCCGTCGTTCACTCCGGGAGCGTTGCCCGCGGTAATGGATCCGGCCTGGCCGGTTACCCGGCTGGTATGGTTGAACACCGGGGGCAGCTTGCCCAGGCCCTCCAGGGTGGTCTCCGGCCGGGGCTGCTCGTCGCGGGAGAGAACGTCCGTCTTCTTTCCGGAGACGATCTCCACGGGGAAGACCTCCCCCTCCAGGCGTCCCTCCTCCATGGCCCGAGCCGCGGTCTGCTGCGAGCGAAGGGCCCATTCGTCGTTGTCCTGCCGGCTGAAGCCGAACTCGTCGCTGGTCTCCGAGCCGTGCAGGGCCATATGTCGGTCATAGAAAGGATCCCACAGCCCGTCGTGGACCATGAGGTCGAAAACCTGGGCGTCGGGCATGGCCATGCGCTGGCCAAAGCGCATCTGGGGCAGGGCGTAGGGACAGTTGGTCATGCTCTCCTGCCCTCCTGCAACGGCGATTTCCGCACGTCCCAGCAGGATCATCTGCACCGCGAGGTCCACCGTCTTGATCCCGGAGGAGCAGACCTTGTTCACGGTAATGCTCGGCACGTGCTCGGGGAGCCCCGCCAACACGGCCGCCTGGCGTCCCGGGACCTGACCGCAGCCCGCGCTCACCACCTGCCCCATGGCCACGTAGTCCACGTCCTCGGGGGTTACGCGACCCTGGGTTCGCCTCAGGACCTCCTGAATGGCCAAGGCCCCCAACTCTGGGGCGTCGTATTGCTTGAGGCCCCCGCCGAGCCTGCCGTACGGCGTCCGGCAGGCCTCCACGCAGACCACCTCCCGCTGTCTCCCGTACTGGTTTCCGGTCAAGCGGCCCAGGCCACTGAATTCGACCCGGCGCTGCCCGAAGCCGTGCGGCTCGGCTTGGGCGTACACGTCCCTCCTTCTTCTCTGAAGCTTTTGTGGAATATCACTCATAAGCACTGTCCATTTGTTAGAATAATAATTTTTTTGGATTCTAACTTATGTGCTATGTAAGTCAATAGGATTGGTAAAAAATTCGATCAAAAAAAAAGACAGGGAGTATGACACGAACTACCCCCTGTCTATTCGCCATAGAAGATATACTAGGGTCCACAATCAATGACGTGACCGTCCAGGAACCTTAATACGATCCTACTTGCTTTTGTTCATATATCTTATTGAAATATATTGTATTCAGAAATACTTATCCACGTCGAATACTTTACTTATTCTCCAATCGCTGTACAGCCTTTTTGATTTCCTCCACCGAGGTTTCATCCTCGATAGTGGAAAGATCGCCCAGATTCTCGCCGCTGTAGGCCTTATTCAACACGCGGCGCATGATCTTGCCGCTGCGTGTCTTGGGCAGCATATCCACGAACTGGATGCCCTTGAAGACCACAACCGGCCCCATCGTATCCCGCACGTGCTGCAGGAGCTCCTTCTCCAGCTCCGGAGTGGGATCGTACCCGCTGCGCAGGACTACGAATCCCAGGCAGACCTGCCCTTTCATCTCGTCCGGGACTCCGGAGACAGCCGCCTCGCCCACCGCGGGATGCTTGACCAGGGCGTTCTCCACCTCGATGGTCCCGATGCGGTGGTCCGATATCTTGATCACCTCGTCGGAGCGTCCCGTGAACCAGACATATCCGTCCGTGTCCATGCTCGCCGCGTCGCCGCAGTAGTAGGACCCGGCCGAGCCCATGGTCTTTTCCCAGTATTCGTTCTTGTAGTGGTCCAGATCGCCGTACAGGGTGGGCGTCTGTCCCGGCCAGGGCCTGCGGACCACCATGGTTCCCTTCTCTCCCGGAAGCAGATTCCGCCCGGTGACCTCGTCCACCACCTCGGGCACGATCCCTGGAACCGGCACACAGGAGGAGCCCGGCTTGATGGGCTTCATCCCCAGGCCATAGGGGTTGGCGAACATGGGCCCGGAGGACTCGGTCTGCCACATGTGATCCATGACCGGAGTCCGGTCCTGGAAGGCCTCTTTCTGCAGCCACTCCCAAACCGGTGGATTGAGAACCTCTCCGGCGCAGAAGACCCGTTCCACCGAAGAAATGTCGTGCTTTCTGGCCTCCTCCACTCCGAGCATCATCAGGGCCCGAGCCGCGGTTGGCGAAAACCAGGCCCCGGTCACCTTGTGCGTTTCGATCAGGTCCCACCACATATCCCGGTTGGGATGGCTCGGAGTGCCCTCGTAGAGGATGGAGGTGCACCCGGAGAGCAGGGGCTCGTACACGTTGTAGCTGTGCCCCACGATCCAGCCGATATCCGAGGTGCAGAACCAGATGTCATCCTGCTTACGATTGTAGATCCAGTCCGCCATGCAGTAGATGTAGAGCTGATACCCCCCGTGGCACTGCACCGTGGGCTTGGGCTTCTTCGTGGTTCCGGAGGTGGGCAGGATGAAGAGATACTCGTTGGCCTCCATTTCCTCGAAGTCGCCGCTCTGCTTTTCGCCCTGCTTCAGGAATTCCTGCCAGGCGAGATCCCGCCCCTTGGTCATCTCCGGCCGGTCCTGTCCCCGCATGAATACGGCCACGGATTCCACGCCCTCTTCCGAGGTCTCGACCCCCTTGTCGAACATCTGCTTGAGGTACACCGGCTTGCCCGCTCTGGATCCCTGATCCTGCACCAGGGCCACCTTGGGCGAGGTCAGGTCGATGCGGTCGGCGATGGCCCCGGAGGAGAACCCCGCGAACACCGCCACGTGGATCGCCCCGATGCGGGCGCAGGCCAGCATGGCCGCGGCCGAGTCGATGGACATGGGCATGTAGATCATGACCCGGTCTCCGCGGCCCGCGCCCAGGGCCCGCAGGGAAGCGGCATACTGCTTCACCAGGTCCAGAAGCTCGTTGTAGGTGATGGTCCGGGTCTCGCCTCGTTCACCGGAGACCTCGATGAAGGCCGGCTTGTCCCCCAGCCCCTTGACGATCTTGTGATCCAGGGCGTTATAGCAAATGTTCGTCGTTCCCCCCTTGAACCAGCTGAAGGTGGGATAGTCCCACTCAAAGGTCTTCTCCCACGGCTTGAACCAGTGGATGTCTCCGGTTGCGGCCTGGGCCGCCTCGGACCAGAAACGCACCGGATCCTTTTTGGCGTATTCCCACATCCGGGCATAGTCTCTGGCGAACAAGGAATCCGTCATAATCCCCCTCCTTCATCTTTCCCGTTCGGCCGAGCTCGCCGAATGCACACCCATCGCCCGACCAAACAGTGTTCACTCACTCAAGGATATCCTCCCTCCTTTCCTCTCCGGCTCATTCAGACAACGTCGCGAAAGGCCTGTTCGCAACAGACACCCAGATTGCCCAGATCCTCGCACACGCTCACCCCGTTTCGCCGCATAGCCTCGATCTTGCCTCCCGCTGTGCCGCTTCCCCCGCTGATCACGGCTCCGGCGTGGCCCATGCGGCGGCCCGGCGGGGCTGTAAGGCCCGCGACAAAGCCAGCAACTGGCTTGGTCATTTCCCTGGCGGCGAATTCCGCGGCCCGTTCCTCGGCGTCTCCGCCGATCTCGCCCACGAGGAGCACGGCTGAGGTTTCCGGATCCCGCTCGAAGGCAGCCAAAACATCCAGAAAGCTCGTACCGTTGACCGGATCGCCCCCGATCCCGATGCAGGTGCTTTGGCCGATCCCCTGCTTGGTCAGCTGGTCCACCACCTCGTAGGTAAGCGTCCCGGAGCGGGAAACGACACCCACTGGCCCTCCGGGCTTGTGGATCGCGCCGGGCATGATCCCTACCTTGCACCGACCCGGGCTGATGATGCCCGGGCAGTTGGGGCCGATGAGCCGGGTACTGCTGTCCCGCATGTGGGTCTTCACCCGGAGCATGTCCAGAACCGGAATGCCCTCGGTAATGGTCACCACCGTGTCCATTCCGGCCTCGACAGCCTCCAGGATGGCGTCCGCAGCAAGCGTGGGGGGCACAAAGATCAGGCTGCAGTTGGCCCCTGCCCCTCTTGCCGCCTCGGCAACGGTGTCGTACACCGGGACGCCCTCGACTTCCTGACCGCCCTTGCCCGGGGTAACTCCTGCGACCACCCGGGTCCCGTAGTCCATGCACTGCCTGGCGTGGAAGCGGCCCTCGCGTCCGGTTATCCCCTGCACCACAACACGAGTGTTCTCGTCCACAAATATGCTCATAGAGAGTCTCCGCCCGACGTTTTGAAGCGACGCGGCAATTATAAGATTTGGGGCGCCCTGTTAGGCCTTGCCCGCGATGGCGGCGATTTGCTCCGCCGCCTCGCTCAGGCTCCCGGAGGTGGTCAGATTCAGCCCGGACTCGGCCAGGATCCGACGGCCCTCGTCCACATTCGTTCCCTCCATGCGCACCACGATGGGCACGTCCACTCCCACCTGCTCCGCGGCCTGGACCACGCCCTGGGCCAGGACATCGCAGCGAAGGATCCCGCCGAAGATGTTGATCAACACCACCCGCACATTCTCATCGGAGAGCAGGATGCGGAACCCGTTGGCCACCATCTCCGCGCTGGCCCCTCCGCCAACGTCCAGGAAGTTGGCCGGCTCCGCTCCAGCCTGCTTGATGAGGTCCATGGTGGCCATGGCCAGGCCAGCGCCGTTGACCATGTTCCCCACATTGCCCTCCATCTTGATGTAGTTCAGCCCGTATTCCGAGGCCTGCCGCTCCAGGGGATCCTCCTCGTCCGGATCCCTGTACTCGACCAGATCCTTGTGCCGAACCAGACCGTTGTCGTCGAAGGAGGCCTTGGCGTCCAGGGCGATCACCTGCTTGTCCGAGGTCACCACCAGGGGATTGATCTCCACCAGGGAGCAGTCCTGGTCCACAAAGAGACGATAGGCTTGGCCGAGCAGGGCCATGAGCCCCTTGCGCGACTCCGGGGGAATATCCAGACCGAAGGCGATGCGGCGGCAGTGATAGGGATACATCCCAAGCAGGGGATCCACGTGCACCGTGGTGATCCGTTCCGGGCTCTGGCGGGCCACTTCCTCGATATCCACGCCCCCGGCGTCGCTGGCCACGATCGCGATCTTGCCCGCGCTGCGGTCAGGAATGAGGCTCAGGTAGAGCTCCTGCTCGATATCCAGGCCCTGCTCCACCAGGAGTCGCTTGACCGGCTGGCCCTTCTCCCCGGTCTGATGGGTCACCAGATTCATGCCCAGCATGTTCGAGGCGTGGGACTGCACTTCATCCCTGCTGCGGGCGAGCTGCACGCCGCCGCCCTTGCCCCGTCCGCCAGCGTGGATCTGGGCCTTGACCACCACGGGGTACTCCCCCAGGTCGTCCGCAACGACGAGGGCCTCCTCGACGCTGAAGGCGACTGCGCCCGACGGCACGGGGATCCCGTAGCGGGCAAAGATTTCCTTGGCCTGGTATTCGTGGATCTTCATGCGCTGTGGCTCCTGTAGTTTGCCGACAACGACGTGCGGCTCGGCAACGATCGCAACCTGCGTTTTATCTCGCTTCCGGACGAAAACGGGCGAGAGCTTCTTGGACCAAAAATGAACACCCCGAACGCGACTCCGGACAAGATCAAGATGATCTCCAGCGACGGCGCTGCGACGCAGTGGAAAGAGGCTCGAGAAGATTCCTGCGCTGCGGCGCTGCGCCGTGGCGGGGAGCTGTTTCTTCGCCGTGCCCCCAAGAAAACGTTCGACGTTTTGAGCATCGCAGCAATTGGAGGATTTCCCAAGCCCTGTCACCCCTCCGGGCTGCAGAACTCGGTCAGCACACCGTGCGTGGACTTGGGATGCAGAAAGGCCACCTTCTTGCCTCCGGCCCCTGCCACCGGCTCCTCGTTGATCAGCTTGCACCCCGCCTCGCGGGCCTGGTTGAGCTGGCCCTGAATGTCGTCCGTCTTGTAGGCCACGTGATGAATCCCCTCCCCGTTCTTGGCCATGAACTTGGCGATGGGGCTCTCCTCGGACGTGGGCTCCAGGAGCTCGATATGGGTGCCCCCGACATCGAAAAAGGCGGTGCGCACCTTCTGCGACTCCACCTCCTCCACACCCTGGCAGGTCAGGCCCAGGGCCTTTTCGTAGAAGGCCACGGCGTCGTCCAGGGACTTCACCGCGATGCCCAGATGATCGATCTTATTGAGCATAATCTATCTCCCTCGGCGTTCCGCGTTCTGCGTTCTGGGTTGCGAAATGGGGGGTTCGGCGACGCATCCGTGAAACCGATTCACTGACGCACTAACTCACTGACTCGCTGACGCACTGATCTCCGGCACTACATGGGGATATTCCCGTGCTTCTTGGGCGAACGGGCCTCCCGCTTGCTCATGAGGATATCCAGGGCGGCGATGAGGCGGCGCCTGCTCTCGCGGGGCTGGATCACCGCGTCGATGTAGCCCCTGTTCGCGGCCCGATAGGGATTGGAGAAGATCTCCTCGTATTCCTTGATCTTCTCCGCCCGCTTGGCCTCGGGATCCTCCGCCTCCTTGATCTCCGTGCGATGGATCACGTTGGCCGCTCCGCTGGCGCCCATGACCGCGATTTCAGCGGAAGGCCAGGCGAAAACCATGTCCGCGCCCAGATCCTTGGAGCACATGGCCAGATAGGCCCCGCCGTAGGACTTGCGGGTCACCAAAAGCAGCTTGGGCACGGTGGCCTCGGAATAGCACCACAGGAGCTTGGCCCCGTGCCGGATGATCCCGCCCCACTCCTGCTGCGTCCCGGGCAGGTACCCGGGAACGTCCGCCAGGGTCAGCAGGGGGATGTTAAAGGCGTCGCAGAAGCGGATGAAGCGAGTGGCCTTGTCCGAGGCGTCGATATCCAGGCAGCCGGCGTACACGCTTGGCTGATTGGCGATGACCCCCACTGGGCAGCCATTGAGGCGGATGAAGCAGGTGAGCATGTTCGTGGCGTACAGGGCGTGGGGCTCGAAGGTCTCCCCGTTGTCCGCAAGGGAGCGGATAACCCGCTTCATGTCGTAGGCCTGATTGGCGCTGTCCGGGACAATCTCGTCCAGCTCCGGATCCTCGCGGACGGGATCGTCTGTGGGCGCCTCCACCGGCGGATCCTCCATGTTGTTTCCCGGCAGAAAGGCAAGCAGCTCACGGATCCGATTCAAAGCGTCCTCGTCGCTCTCGCAGGCGAAATGGGCCACCCCGCTCTTCTGGTTGTGGACCAGGGCCCCGCCCAGATCCTCGAAGGTGACCTCCTCGCCGGTCACGGACTTGATCACCTCCGGGCCGGTGATGAACATGTAGCTCGATTTCTTGACCATGAACACGAAATCGGTCATGGCCGGGGAATAGACCGCCCCTCCGGCGGTAGGGCCCATGATGGCGGAAATCTGGGGAATGACCCCCGAGGCGTTGGAGTTGCGGAAAAAGATCTGCCCGTACCCGGACAGGGCGTCCACGCCCTCCTGGATGCGCGCCCCTCCGGAGTCGTTGAGCCCCACCATGGGCACCCCGCTCTTCAGGGCCAGATCCATGATCTTGGTGATCTTCTTGGCGTGCATCTCCCCCAGGCTTCCGGCCCGGGAGGTGAAGTCCTGGGAATAGGCGCAGACCATGCGGCCGTTCACCTTGCCGTATCCGGTGATCACCCCCTCGGCAGGGACATCGACCTCCTCCATGCCGAAATTGGTGCAGCGGTGCTTGACGAACATGTCCGTTTCCTGGAAGGTGCCCTGGTCGAAGAAGCGCTCCAGGCGCTCGCGCGCCGTGAGCTTGCCCTTCTCCCGCTGCTTGGCAACCGCCTTCTCCCCGCCCATCTGGAGGATCCGATCCTCCATCTCCAGCAATTCACGCATCTTTTCCTGCACGGTCAAAGTCATATGCGGCACCTCGATCCAGTATATTATGTTGAAGGCTATAGGCTATGATCTGGAGATCATCTCTCCAACTTCAACTTTGAACTTTGAACCCCAATAACTAGTGCCTGACCGAAAACCGTGATTGGACGCAAACTTGCCCATATACAAGGAGCAAAAAATTTTGAAACCGCAGTGTATACAAATACATGAGGATTTCAAAATTTTGCAGCGACGAAGTAGATGGGTGAGTTTTCGTCCAATCACTAACTATTCCTCGTGAATCCCGAACACCTCGCGCATGACGTCGCAGATCTCGCCGATTGTGGCGTACTGTTTCACAGCGTCCAGGATGGGAGGCATAACATTGTCCTCGCCCTGGGCGGCCTCGCGCAGACGGGCCAGGCTCTTCTCCACCTCCTGCTCGTCCCGCTCGGAGCGCACCTTCTGGACATGGGCCACCTGCCCCCGCTCCACCTCGGGATCGATCCGCAGCAGGGGCACCTTGACCTCCTCCTGGCTCTTGAATTCGTTGACCCCGACCACGATGCGCTCCTTGCTCTCCACCTCCTGCTGGTGGGTGTACGCCGCATCGTCGATCTGGCGCTGGATGAAGCCCTGCTCGATGGCCGGGATGACCCCG
>Ga0207714_1001840_pt1 | contig 13395 bp, 10 predicted proteins | sample PonA232FremontCA_2_FD_187270 | JGI IMG/M metagenome (GOLD analysis project Ga0207714, IMG submission 187270) | Marine sediment microbial community from Fremont, CA, USA - Pond A23 Sediment 2 (SPAdes) | ecosystem: Environmental > Aquatic > Marine > Unclassified | place: USA: Fremont, California... | reverse complement strand
CGGCCCAACCCATGCGCGGAAATTCGGGCAGCTCCACGTCCCGCACCGTCTTGAACAGATGCCGGATCAGGCCCTCGCTCACGGCCATGACGTCGTCCTCGGTGACAAAGGCCGCCTCCAGATCGATCTGGGTGAACTCGGGCTGACGGTCGGCGCGCAGATCCTCGTCGCGGAAACACTTGGCGATCTGGTAGTAGCGATCAAAGCCCGACACCATGAGCAGCTGCTTGAACAGCTGCGGCGACTGCGGCAGGGCGAAGAATTCACCCGCGTGGGTGCGGCTGGGCACCAGATAATCGCGGGCGCCCTCGGGCGTGGCCCGGGTGAGCACGGGGGTTTCCACATCCATGAACCCCTGCTCTTCCAGATAGCGGCGCGTCTCGGCGGTCACTCGCGAACGCACACGGAAGTTCTCCAGCACGTCCGGACGGCGCAGATCCAGGTAGCGGTACTTGAGACGCACTTCCTCGCCGGCATGGGTGTATTCGTCCAGCTCGAACGGCGGGGTTTCCGCCTCGTTGAGGATCTCCAGCTCCTGCCCCAGCACCTCGATATCGCCGGTGGCCATGCGCGGATTGCGCACGGCTTCGTCGCGCATGCGCACCCGGCCCGTCAAGCGCAGCACGTATTCGCCACGCACCCGGTCGGCGCGTTCAAAGGCTTCTTCCGTGTCCGGATCAAAGACCACCTGCACCAGGCCGGCGCGGTCGCGCATATCCAGAAAAATCACGCCGCCATGGTCCCGGCGGCGGTGGACCCAGCCACACAGGGTCACGGTTTCACCTTCGTGGGCCGCTGTGAGATCACCGCAATAGTGGCTTCGCATGCTCTATCCGTTTGTCCGCTCGAGTAAAGGCCGGGGCCGCGACCGGGGGTGCGCCCCGTTAAAGGCGGCCCAGTATAGCGATTCACCCCGGTTGCAGCCATGGCGGCGGCAGATGCAAAGACCGTGGCGTATAAAAAAACGGCGAAATCACCGGGAAAAACGGGACTCATCCTTGCTCAGACAAGCCCCGTGTCCTATAAAGGGCCGGTATTCCGGAACCCGGTTCGTGCGGGACCGGTACAAGCATCAGGGGGTTACGGCGGACCATTCCAGCCGCCGAATCCATCCAAGAGAACCATACCCAAGGGGGCATACCGATTATGGCTGCCAAGAAGAAAGCCGCGAAGAAAGCCGCCGCGAAAAAGACGACGGCAAAGAAGACCACCGCCAAGAAGGCCGTAGCGAAGAAGGCAACGGCCAAGAAGGCGGTCGCGAAGAAAGCCGCTGCCAGCAACGTCAAGGCCATCCGCGAGCCCATGACCAAGACCCAGGTCACCACCACGATCGCGGAGCGCACGGGCCTGACCAAAAAGGACGTCAACGCGGTTCTCGAAGAGTTGTCCAATATCATCGAGGGCCACATCAAAAAGCGTGGCGCGGGCCAGTTCACCCTGCCCGGATTGATGAAGATCACCACCCAGAAGAAGCCCGCCACCAAGGCGCGCAAGGGCATCAATCCGTTCACGGGCGAGGAAACCACTTTCAAGGCCAAGCCGGCCAAGACGGTGGTCAAGGTACGTCCGCTGAAAAAGCTCAAGGACATGGCCGCGTCCTGAGCTCCGTGCGGGTCCGGGCTCGATTGACCCCGGACCCGCCCTTTTCTCCCCCGCTTTACAGAACCATGCGTTCGGTGAACAGCGACTGCTCGCCTTCGCCGGTCCAATCCCCCAGCTGTACCCGATAGCCGCGGTCCTTGAGTGCACCGGCCACGGCGCCCAGATAGGCGGTATCCGCCTCCGCACGGCACAAGGAAAACACTTCCCGGCCGAAACGCGTCATCCGGAAAGCCGGAATGCGCACCTCGTCGTCGGGATCGTCCCCTTCCACGAAGATGGCCCTGTGCTGACAGGGCAGCATGGCCCGGAACCGCTCCGGAACCCCGGACACCAGTACCCAGCTCTCGCGTTCACCATAGACGCCGCGCAACAGGCCCAGCTCTTCCAGGGACTGAAAAAGCGGATAATGCAACCGGGGCGAGAAGTAGCGGCCCGGATCCCGGTAGATAAAACCGTGGAAGCAAAAGCGCGCGCAAATCGTGAGCATTTCCAGCTCCGTGCGCGACACCGCCCGGAAGAACTCCAGGGTCCGGGTACTGTAGGTGCCCGGACGCAACACCTCGCCCGCCAGCAACCGCGCCCAGTAGCGTTTGAGCGCCACGGAGGCAGACTCCGAGACACCGGCGCGCCAGCGCGCCATCCAGTCCGGATCCACGCCGGCACGCACCAGCTTGTCGACCGGCAGCACCCGGCTCTCCTCCTCGGCCATGACCGCAATATGGCGGATGTCGAGATCCCGCCGCACCGCATCCAGTGCCTGCTCCCAGCGAGCGCGTTCGAGCAACCCCGCCGTGTTCAACGGTGCCGCCAGCTGCTCTGCCGAATCGTCGGGCTGCACCGCCGGATTCATGTGCACCCGCTCAACTTCCGTATCCGGGGCGGTTTCGCGCAAACGTCCCTCGTCGTCCAGACGCAGTTGGCCCTCGAGCAGCCCCTGGAGTTCGCGCCGCACCCGGGCCACCTCGCGCAGTTCGTTCGCCCGCACCCGCCGCCGGTCCTCGCCCTGGCGACGAATTGCGCGAGGCGAAACCAGGCCTCCCACGCCGCGCGCGAACAGCGTATGCCAGACTTTGTCGAGATAATCGTCGCGGGCAGCCACGCCTTGCTCGCTCCCGTGCACCGGCCGGAATGCTGGCAGTGTGGCATAAACCCGGGCCACGGCGAGAACCCGGCTGGGTGCAATGCCGCACAGCAGGGCCTATAATGCGCCCGCGATTTGAGGAGGATTTGATGGCAGCGAAAGATAAAGCCCCGGTCCAGGGCGAACCCATGCCCGAGACCCAATTCCGTGCGTTGCTCGATTTTCCGCCGGAGGAAGGCGAGGATCCGGACTTCCATGTACTCCTGCGAGCCTATCGCGGCATGACCCCGGAGGATTTTGCCCGTTTCATGGCGTTCTTCCGCGAGCACGGACGAGACGTCAATGCCCGGGATCCGAAAGGACGAACGCTCAAGGACGTCATCAGCCGTCATCGCCACGCCGGTCCCTATATCGAAGTCCTGGAGGAAGCCGGCGCGGTGTGATGCCCGGCCCGGGCGGATAGCGGGCACTATTCAAATGACGCGGGACGTGGCAAGGTTGGCTTGAAAACAGGCCGATTTTCGACACGACCATGACAATAAAAAGAGTCCCCATGCATCTGGAATATTCCCCGCGGCGCCTGATCGCGCCCCTGCTGCTCAGTCTGCTCCTTGTTCCGGCCCACGCCCAGGACGAGGGCGCGAGCGACCAGGACTCCAGGGAGGTCAAGCTGGAAGACCTGGATATTGACGAGTCCGAGGTTTCCCAGGAAGAGCTCAAGAAGGACAAGATCGATGTGGATGAGCGCATCTTCCGCCAGGACTGGAATGATGTGCCCTTTGATACCAGCTACTTCGCGTACTCCGACGAAGAGATCAAGAACAAATGGCAAGGTCTCATGGAAGGATTGCGTGCGCCCTATCCCGACGTCGAGCTCATCCGGTACGCCATTGAAAACTATCCCGGTCTAACGGAGGGCATTGACGAGGAGCTCATCAACAACCCCGAGCAGCTCCATGACAAGGCCATGGACGTCTGGCGGCTGTTCTTTTCGGGCGACTTCCAGAAGGCGCGCGAGAAGGGGCTGGAGCTGGGTCCGCTGGGCATGATGCCGGGCGCGTTTAGTCAAACCTATTACGCCATGTATCTCGCCGACCGCAAGTCCACCAAGGACATGCTGCTGCAGGACATCATCAATACCGTCAACAGCTTTGATGGCGCGATTCAGCGCATGAAGAACGATGAGCGCAAGGACATCAGAAAACTGGCCGGTTTCGCGATTCTGGGCAAGGCCTATGCCATGGCGCGCATCGCCGAGGAATCACCGGTGCCCGTGGCCGTCGCCCGTGGTTATATCCGCAAGGTCAAGGAACTGGCCAATGAGGTACTGGACCTGGTTCCCGATCATCCGCTGGGGCACGCCTTCCTCGCGGGCGTCGACTCGGGCATCATGCGCCGCGTGGGCAAATTCACCGGGCGCATGACCTATGGTGCGCGCACCACCGTGGTCAAGGATGCGTTTGATCAAGCGCTCGAAAAAGCGCCGGGTTATGCCATCGTGCAGTATGAGTACGCCAATTCACTCATCTACATGAATCGCAAACGCGAACTCAACACGGCCATGCGCCATCTGGAAAAGGCCACCAAACTGCAGCCGGCGATGGCCATGGAAGCGCTGGATTCCATGTATGCCTACAAGCGTCTGCAGGAGATCCGGCTGTACGCCCTCAATTACCGGAGCTGGCGGGATTTTGAAGAGGACCGCTTCGGCTATATGCGGAAAACGGACCGCAACCTGACCAGTGTGCTGCACAAGCCACTGACCATGAACAAGCTCAAGAATCCGAAGCAGTACGATCTGGGCGAGCGCTAGCGCTCGCCGGCTCCGGCGCGCGCCGGAGCCTCTACCTTGCCTTCCCCCCGCGCACGCGCCCGTGCGCCACCCCACAACTGGTCAGCTCCCGCGGATGCGCCTACAATCGCGGGTTTCGTCAGGCTCGACAGGGGGCTTCATGCGCACATCCCGCTACCTCATGGCAACCGTCAAGGAAACGCCGACCGACGCGGTCATCGCCAGCCACCAACTCATGTTGCGCGCGGGCATGATTCGCAAACTGGCATCCGGACTCTACGACTGGCTGCCCACGGGCCTGCGTGTACTGCGCAATGCGGAGCAGATCGTGCGCGAAGAAATGGATCGCGCCGGTGCCCTGGAAATGCTCATGCCCATGGTTCAGCCCATGGAACTATGGGATGAATCCGGCCGGGGAGCGGACTATGGGCCCGAATTACTCCGTGTCGATGACCGCCACGGCAACCCCTTCTGCCTGGGCCCCACCCATGAGGAAGTCATCACCGATCTGGTGCGCAACGAAGTACACAGCTACAAGCAACTGCCGCTGAATTTCTACCAGGTCCAGACCAAGTTCCGGGATGAACGTCGTCCGCGCTTCGGCATCATGCGCGCGCGCGAGTTTCTCATGAAGGACGCCTATTCCTTTCACCTGGATCAGGCCGGCCTGGAGGACACCTATCAGGCCATGCATCAGGCCTATTGCCGCATTTTCGACCGCATGGGTCTGGACTACCGGGCGGTGGAAGCGGATACCGGGGCCATCGGCGGTTCGCAATCCCATGAATTCCATGTGCTGGCCGAATCCGGGGAGGACGCCATCGCCTTCTCGGATCAGTCCGACTATGCCGCCAATGTGGAGCTGGCCGAGGCGGTCCCGGCGCGCGCGGATCGGCCCGCCCCCGGGGAAGAAATGCGGCTGGTGGATACACCGGATGTACGTACCATCGACGATCTCACCGAGCAGTTCGGGCTTCGGCCCGAGCAGACGGTGAAAACCCTGGTGGTGCATGCCCAGGAATCCGCGTCACAGAAACTGATCGCGCTGATCGTGCGCGGGGACCACGAACTCAATGAACTCAAGGCGGAACGCCGGCCCGAAGTGGCCGCGCCCCTGCAAATGGCGACGGATGCCGAAATCCGCGCCGCCGTGGGTGCCGGCGCGGGCAGTCTGGGCCCGGTGGAGCTAGCCCTGCCCGGCATTGTCGACCGCAGCGTAGCCGTGCTGAGTGATTTCGCCGCCGGGGCCAACCGGGACGGGCAACACCGATTCGGCATCAACTGGGAGCGCGATCTGCCCCTGCCCGAAGTGGCGGATCTGCGCGAAGTGGTCGAAGGCGATCCCTGCCCCGATGGACAGGGCCATCTCACCATCCGGCGCGGCATCGAGGTGGGCCACGTCTTCCAGCTGGGCACCAAGTACAGCGACGCCCTGGGCGCAACCGTACTCGATGAGAACGGCAAGGATACCACCCTGACCATGGGCTGTTACGGCATCGGTGTGAGCCGGGTGGTGGCGGCCGCCATCGAACAGAACCACGATGAGCAGGGCATTATCTGGCCCGAGGCCATTGCCCCCTTCCAGGTGGTGCTGATTCCGCTCAATCCCAAAAAGAGCCCGCGCGAGCGCGATACCTGCGAGCAGCTTTACGCCCAACTGACCGAGGCCGGCTATGAAGTTCTCTACGATGACCGGGAAAAGGAACGCGTGGGGGTCAAATTCAGCGATACCGAACTGATGGGCATTCCCCACCGCGTGCTGGTCACGGAGAAGGGCCTGGATCAGGGACTGGTGGAATACAAGCACAGGCGCAGTGCCGAGGCGGAAAACATCGTGCTGGATTCGGTGCTCGAATTCCTGCGCGAAAGCTCCGCATAGCTCGGTATACGCGGGCGAGCCGAATATGGCTCACAGGATCCGCTGAGCCGGGTCCCCTCCTAACGGTTGCGCGGCACCGCCACCAGCTGTGTCATGGTCTGATCACCCAGGGGCGTTAGCTGCCAACGGATGGAACCATCGGCCGCGCTCTGCTTGCGGATCAGCCCCTGCGCGCGCAGCTGCACCTTCACCTGATTGAAGGAAGCCGTGGTGAGCGCCACATTTCGCACCGCGTGGGCCTTGGGTAGCTGCTTTTGCACATCGCTGAGCGCCACGCTGGTGAGGTGCTCCTCCAGTGCCTGACGCATGGTGGTCTCTGTGGCGGGCTCCAGCATCTGCGGCGCCACCGCGGCGAACACCTGGCGCCAGCTGAGCGTGGAGGCGGCGGGCACCGCCTTGCAGTTACCCTTCACATAAGCATTGCAACTGTACTCCAGGGTGACCGGATCCTCATCCCGGGCCAGTGCATTACGCACGGACGTCGAGCCCGCCGCCAGCTCCTCCTTTTCCTGCTCCAGTTGCTCGATGCGCTGCTGCAGTTCCTGTACTTCCCGACGCGCACCGAGATCCGTTACCTGACCGCCACGCACCCAGCCCGGCATGGGATTTTGGGCAGTGAATTCCGGTACGGCCCTTTTGACCACTTCGCCCAGATCGGCCGGACTACGCCAGTAGTAACAACTCGCCTGCTCCTGCAACAGCTGACGGAAATCCCGGAACTTCGCCTGGCCGGAGGAATTGGTCTCGCGCTGATCCTCGGGCAACTGCTCCGGCTGCTCATGCAGCAGGGCAATGGCGGGCTTCTTCTTGGTGCTCGCGTGCACGAATTCCCGGTGCACATGGCTCAGTCCGATAGGCGAGAGCGTGCCGTAGCGTCCACCCAGCAGAATCAGGTAATAGTCGCACTCATTGATGATGCGCTGAATCACCGACCAGCGCTTGTTGCCTTCGCCGGGATGCAATTCCATGCCGGTGGGAATCAGGCCCTGACCGAGCAGGGCCACCATCAACTCCTGACGGGCCTCGTGAAGATCCGTAAAGGTGGAACTGACAAAAACCTGATACTTTCGTTCGTCACTCACAGCGGGTCTCGATCCCTGGTTTCACGGCAATTGGGCCGGTCCTGCCGACTCCTCCCAATTAAATCCATTTTGAGCATCTATCACAAGCGCACACGTCAGGGCAAAAATGATAGGCTCGATTCAGGCCCTGGCAGGCTAGCAGGCTGTTGAAAAACCCGCTGCGTACTCAGGCTTTCAGGCTGGTTCGCAATCGAGGCGCCCTTTTGAAGGCGGGCCTCCGCCCGTCGAAAAAGGGCAACGATGAGTGCGGGCCAGCCTGAAAGCCCCGTAGGGCGCGGCCTGCAGCGCCCATCTGCTGCACTTTGTCGCTCGGAAAGGGAACCACCCTGTCCGTCGCGACAAAGCACACCAGCTGTACGCTTCAGACCGCGCTGAGTTTGCAGCGGGTTTTTCAACAGCCTGCTGGGCCGATGGTCGGAAGGCTTCATAACAAGGATACAATGCCATGCGCACCATCGCTTTCTACAATCTCAAGGGCGGTGTCGGCAAAACCGCCGCGGCCGTCAATGTGGCCTGGCATGCCGCGCGCTGGAAACACCGCACTGTACTCTGGGATCTCGATCCCCAGGGCGCGGCGGGATTCTATCTGGACGTGGAAGGTACGAAAAGCTACCACGCCGGCAATCTGGTCTCCGGGCGCCAGGGCACACCCCGGCTCAAGGTAGACACCCGCTGGCCCTATCTGCAGGCCATCCCGTCCGATCTCAGCCTGCGCAACCTGGACGTCAAACTCGCCGAACAGGGCTCGCCGCGCAGCCTGCTGCGCAAGATGGTGGCGCCGCTGGGCGAGGACTGCGATCTGTGCATTCTGGATTGCCCGCCCACGCTCTCGCCGGTGGCGGAAAGCATCTTCGGCGCTGCGGATTATCTGTTCGTCCCCGTCGTGCCCACCCATTTATCGCTGCGGGCGCTGGAACAGGTCCGCGACTGGCTGGACCAGAAGGGCAAGAGCGCGCCGGAGCTGGTGCCCTTTTTCAATATGGTGGACAGGCGCCGTCTGCTCCATGTGGAGATGCTGGTCCGGCGCCCGGAGGCCATGCGGAATGGCCTCAAGACCTGGATCCCCTATTCCACTCATGTGGAGCAGATGGGGCAGTTCCAGGCGCCCATCGCCGAATTTGCCCCGCATACGCCCTCGGCGCGCGCTTTCCGGGCACTTTGGTTCGAAATTGCCGAACGCACCGGACTGCAGCAGTAAGGCGGCGGTTCAGGCTTCCATCAGCGGATCCGCGCGCGCGATCAGGGTGTCGATATCCAGACCCGTGGGCAGGGTGCCAAACTGACGATCACCCCCCATGTCCAGCCGGGAGCCAATAAAGGCCTCGGCCACGGCCTCGTTACCGCTACGCAGCAACAACGCCGCCTGCATGACCAGCGCCAGCCGGTCCACCAGATAACGCGCCCGGAATTCAATCTCCTCGCGGTCCGCGAAAGCCGCCTTCAGATCGGTCAGCGCCTGCTGGAGCACCGGATGGCCGCCGCCGTGGCGTTCCACCTCGTCGAACCAGACCTCCAGCACCTCCGGAGTCTTGTTCAGCGCGCGCAACACATCCAGCGCCTGCACATTGCCCGACCCCTCCCAGATGGCGTTGATGGGCGCCTCGCGGTAAAGCCGGGGCATGATGCAGTTTTCCATGACACCATTGCCGCCAATGCATTCCATGGCTTCATGGGTGAAAGCCGGTGTGCGCTTGCAGATCCAGTACTTGCCCACGGCCGTGCCCAGGCGCAACAGCGCCTGTTCGCGTTCGTCATCCGGGTTATCCAGAGCCCGCGCCAGGCGCAGGGTCAACGCTACCCCGCCTTCCAGTTCCAGTTGCATATCCGCCAGCACATTGCGCATGAGCGGTTGGTCGGCCAGGGTGCCGCCGAACGCCTGACGGTGCCGGGCATGGTGGACGGCCTGCGCCAGGGCCTGACGCTGGCAGGCGGAAGAGCCCAGCATGCAGTCGAAACGGGTCATGGCCACCATTTCAATAATGGCCGGCACGCCCCGACCCTCGTCGCCCACGAGCCAACCCTGGGCCCCGCGCAGTTCAATCTCCGAAGAAGCATTGGCGACATTGCCCATCTTGTCCTTGAGCCGCAGGACCCGGAGCGCATTCTTTTCACCATCCGGACGCCAGCGTGGCACCAGGAAACAGCTCAGGCCGTTGTCGGTCTGCGCCAGCATCAGAAAGGCATCGCACATGGGCGCGGACAGGAACCACTTGTGGCCCGTCAGTTCATAAAGCTCGCCCGTGTCGTCCCGGCCCACGGGCTCAGCCGAAGTGGTATTGGCGCGCACATCGCTGCCGCCCTGCTTTTCCGTCATGCCCATGCCCAGCGTCAACGCCTGCTTGTCCTCGTATGAGACGTTGCGTGGGTCATAGCCATAGGCGAGTACTTTGGGTAGCCAGTGCTCGGCCACCTTCGAACTCAGACGCAGCGATGGCACCACTGCGAAGGTCATGGTGACCGGGCAACAGTGCGCACCCTCCACCTGGCTGTGCAGATAGTACTTGGCCGCGCGCGCCACATGGGCACCCGGGCCCGGATGCTTCCAGGGCGCGGCATGGAGCCCCTCGCGCAGCGCCCGGTCCATGAGCTGATGATAAGCGTCGTGGTATTCCACCTCGTCCACGCGATGACCAAAACGGTCATAGGGCTCGAAACGCGGCGGGTAGCGGTTGGCCAGAAAACCCAGTTCGATCACGTCCGGCCGCCCGCATTCAAGGCCGTAGCGCTCCAGGTCGTCGAGCGCCCACTCGGCGCCCTCGCGGCGCGCGCCCTCGCGCAGCGCGTCATCGCCGCGGAACAGATTGTGTTGCTCCAGCGGCGGCGGCTGATTAAAAACCTCATGGGTCTCGCCCGGGGTACGGGTGTCGCTACTGTTCACATCATCCTTCATGGTTGATCTCCAGTGATGGGGCCGCATCGGCCGCCGGGATTTCCGCCCCGGCGCCCACGGCGCGCAGACAGAATCGGCAGACCGCATCCACGGCCTCGCTTTCGTTTTCGTGCTCCGCCACGGGCCCCGCCAGGGATTCGGCCACGGCGCCCACCAGAGCGTTAGCGCTCAGTTCCGCGGGCTGCGGTGGCAGCGAACCGGACTCCATGCCCTGTTCCAGCAGGGTCCGGAAATGGCAGGCATAGTCGCGGCGATAGTGCAGACGCTGGGCTTCCACCTCGGGGGAGACGGGATCGGCAATGAGCGCCCGGGCCAGCCGGGGGGCGCGCAGCGCCCGACGGGCAAAGACGGACAGGCCGTGGTGCAGACGGGTTATCGCCGAACCGGGCACGGCCAGGGCTTTCACCAGCGCCGCCACCTCGCGTTCGGTGGCCCGCTGAAAAACCTCGGCGGCCAGGCTGTCGCGATTGCGGAAATAGCGGTAGACCGTGCCCACGCCCAGACCGGCATCAGCAGCGACGGTCTGGATCTGCAGCGCGGCAAAACCGCCCGCCCGCACCCGGGCCTCGGCGGCACGGAGCAACTGTTCCCGGGTGGCCGCCTTGCGCCGGCGCACCCGCTGGGTTTCCCGATAGGCCATGTTTCGCCCCCGTTGCTACAAGAAGTGAATCACGATTCACACCTTGTGGCAAGCGCAGGCAAGCCCGTGGTTCAGTGCAACAGCCCGGACGGCGGCGCACCTTCCAGCCCGCTCCAGATGTCCACGCGCTGGTCGTTGAACATGTCCAGTTCAGGCGCCAGGGCCTGAACATAGCGGTCGAAGTAAAGGAACTGCTTGAGCAGAAGCGCGAACTGACGCGGGAACCGGATGCCGTGTTCCTCGCCGATGCGCAGCAGGTTCATCATCATGCGATTCACCTCGCGCTCGTTGCGATCGCCTTCCATGAGCACCACCGGGTCCACATTCATCAGTTCCTGCTGGAATTGCTCAATGTCGCGCGCCAGCGCGTCCACGTCCACTTCCTCGCGCGTCATGCCGATGGTGGCCATGGCCCGGGCCGTGGCGCGGTGATCGCCCCGGCCGATGGCGTCGAAGAACCCGGCCATGGCATCCCAGGCCTCGCCGGAGATCCGGCCCACAATGCCGAAGTCGATGAACCCGACCCGGCCGTCCTCCAGCAGCATCAGGTTGCCGGCGTGGACATCGGCGTGGAAGAAATCGCACAACATGAGGCTGGAGAACCAGGTGTTGAGCGCGGTAACGAGGGTCTCGGCCGGATCGTCCGTGTAGCGGCGCAATACGTCCAGGTCCGTCAGCGGCACGCCGTGGAAGCGTTCCATGGTAAGCACCTTGCGGGTGCTCAGCCGGCGATAGGGCTGCGGCGCCGCGGCCCGGTTGTTGCCCGTGGTGCGCAGGAACTCGTTAAACCCGTCCAGATGATCCGCTTCGAGCAGGAAGTCGCATTCCTCGAGCATGCCCGCCTGGAGCTCTTCCACCACGCCCGAAACGGCCGAACGGGAAAAACCCGGCGCCAGAGTCTCCACCACCCGGGAGGCGAAGTAGATGAAATTGAAGTCGGTATGAATGAGCTCCCGCACACCGGGCTTCTGGACCTTGAGCACCACTTCGTCGCCGTTGAGCAAACGGGCCACATGCACCTGGGCGATGGAGGCCGAGGCCAGCGGCTTGGGATCCACCCACTGGAAAAACTCGCCCAGATCGCCCCCCAGTTCCGCTTCCACCGTCTGGCGGATATAGTGAAACGGCAGTGGCGGCGTGCGATCCAGGCAGCGCTGAAACTCCTGTACATAGGCTTCCGGGAAGACCGAGGGGGAGCTGGCGATGAACTGCCCCAGCTTGATATAGGTGGTCCCCAGCTCCTCGCAGGTCTCGCGCAACAGGCGCGGCCATGCGGAGCGCTCCCCCATCATCCAGCTGGTACCGCGACGGCCGAGCACGGCCAGGGTTTCCAGCATGCGCAGCGCGCCCCGCAGTGTGCTATTGGCCAGAGCGACACCCGTACGGCGACTTTCCAGCCAAGCTCGCACATCTTCACGGTCAGAACTTTTTCCCATGCAAATCAACCATTTCAGCGCAAAAACCGCCATTATGACGCAGCGGGCTTTTCTTTGTAAGCCCCGTTGCAAACCAGCGGGAACAAGCGCTTATCCAGGCTGGCAAACATCTTGTGCCCGGAGAGGCCATTCTGTACGGTTATCGCTTGATCAAAAGAACAAACTCAGGGGACGGTTCACAATGCATCTTGGTTTTTCTTCTCCCGGTATACGCGCCATCAAACCTTTGCTCGTCACCGGCCTGTTGATTTTCCTGCAGGGCTGCGGACTCATTTACAAGTCCACTGGTGATATTCTGATCAACTATGGGCGTGACGAGATGCTGCCCTACGTCATGACCAATGATGACACCGAAATGGCCTGTGCGCTGGGCGAATCCATGACGCCGCTGCTGATGTCGTTCGAGGCGGTGGGTTCGGACCCGGACAAGCTGGCCGTGCTGCAATATGTTACCGCCGGCTCGTGCTCCCAGGCTCGGGCCCTGGACGCGGAATTGCGGTACATGCGCAATATCGAACAGGGCAATGTCACCGAAGCGCAGGACGCGCGGATTGTGCAAAAGCGCCAGGCGGCCACGGCCGCGCAGCGTCAATTCGAGGCCTATAACCGCATGGTTCGCGAATACGGCCAAATCAAGGAAAACGAGTGCCCGGATCTGGACGAGGATTTTGATCAAATGGTCTGGATGGTGGGCCTGATTGCCGGCACCCAGGCGCTCATGAATGATGGTACTTCCGGTGGCCAGGTAGGCGTGCCGCGCAACATCGCCGCCAAGGTTTCGCGCGGTGCCGCCTGCCTGGAAAACACCAAGTGGTGGGGCGTGCCCAACGGCATTCGCGGCGCTATCTGGAACATCCTGCCCCCGCTGGCCCCGGAAAACGCCGAGCCCTGGGCCGAACTGGACAAGGCGGAGGAGATCGGCTTTGATCAGGGCGTGCGCCTGGGCAGCGCGCTTTACGCCATGGCCGGGTACAGCAAGGGCGACAACGAACG
>Ga0207714_1001838_pt1 | contig 13422 bp, 16 predicted proteins | sample PonA232FremontCA_2_FD_187270 | JGI IMG/M metagenome (GOLD analysis project Ga0207714, IMG submission 187270) | Marine sediment microbial community from Fremont, CA, USA - Pond A23 Sediment 2 (SPAdes) | ecosystem: Environmental > Aquatic > Marine > Unclassified | place: USA: Fremont, California... | reverse complement strand
GATACGGCTTACGCCGAGTTCTACACGAGCGTACTACCCGCCGCGCCCGTCGAGGATCTTGAGGAGTTTCACGCGATGCGCATAGAGGTACTCGACCGTGACGAGGTAGAGAGCGGGACGCGTGTCGTCGACGACGCCGAGGAGAACGATGTCGTATTCCTCGTCGGCGGCGATCCGATGGTGAGCACGACGCACGCCGAACTCCGTCTACGTGCGCTCGAACGCGGGATCGAGACACGCGTCGTCCACGCGCCGAGCGCCGCGACCGCTGTCTGTGGTGCGACGGGTCTACAGAACTACCGTTTCGGCGCTTCGACGACACTTCCGTTCGACGACCACGACGGATGGGAACCTGAGTCGCCGTTCGACCGCGTCGCCGACAACCTCGAACGTGACCTACATACGCTCGTCTACCTCGATATCTCCGACGACGGGCGGTACATGCGCGCGAGCGATGCCGCCGAACGTATAGAGGCGTCGGAACTCGACGTTCCCACGGTCGTAGGCGTCGCGCGTCTCGGAAGCGACTCCGTACATACATTTGCGGGCGCGCCCGAAGAGGTCGCCGACCACGACTTCGGTTCGCCCCTGCATCTTCTCGTCGTTCCCGCTTCGCTCCATCCCGTCGAGGAGGAGTCCCTGAGCGCACTCGCGGGGATGTAGTTACATCACTCCCGAAGTACGGAGGATCAGGAGAAGAACAACGAGCAGTAGAACGACGCCTGAGAGCCTTCGGAGCGTTTCGGTGCCGATAACGTCGAGAGCCGCGCCGAGCGCGGAGACAGGCGGACGGCTTCCTTCGTCATCCGGGTTAGCGACGATCTTTTCGTCCGCCGTACCCGTGTTACCCCCTCGACCGTTGCCCCCCGCGCCCGTCAGGTTACGGCTCGCGGTACCTCTGTCGGCGGCGTCTTCCATATAGCCTTCGTACGCAGTTTCGGCTTCGGATCTGCTACCGAACCAGAAGGCTTCGTGTTGCTGTCTCCCGTCGGCGTTGAGGTAGTAGGGGCTACCCGGAAACTCGGCGACGACCGCCCACGCGTCCTCGTCCGACGTGGTGTAGAGCGACCAGAGTGAGTCGAAGCCGCCCGCCTTCTTTCCCATACCGCCGTCGACGTCGAAGCTCTCGGTGGTTTCCGCGCCCGTCGACGCGTTCGGATTTCTCGTACCCGTCCTTTCTGTACCCGTCCTTCGCCCGCCCCCTCTACGCCGACCGTCGGTCGTCGATCGCCCCGTCTCGTTCCTGTCTCTCTTCTTCTCGACGTAGGATTCGTAACAGGTCTCAGCCTGCTTCCGCGTTCCGAAGTACAGTTCGTCGTGGGAGGTTCCGCCGTTGTCGTTGAGGTAGACGACGTCACCTGTTGTGTCCGCGGATTCGGTGTAGACGACCCATTCGCCCGTGTGTCGACCGTCTCTGCAGACGGCGAGTCTCCATCCGTCGCCGTACCTCTCCACCGTCTTGAACCTGTCCGGTGTTCCTCGACTCCCGTCGTCGCGTTTGCGTTTCCGTCGGTTACGTCCGCCCTCGTCCTTGCTCGGTTCCTTCGACCGCCCTCGTGAACCGCCGGAGGATGTCGACGCACCGCCCCCGGAGAGAAGGCTGTCGTACGCCTCACGCACGCGTCTGAACAGCCTTTCTGCGTCGTCGGCGTCGGAGATATCGGGGTGGTACTGCTTGACCTTCTCCCTGTATGCTCTCTTTATCTCCTCCTCGGAGGCGTCCTCGTCGACACCGAGTACCTCGTGCGGTTCGGTGGCGTCCATCGCTCGTATACAGTTACGGTTGGTCGGATAAAAACGGTTCGGCGGAGGTCAAGAACGTGGATGAAGCAAAGATACTATTACCTTCTTCTCATACGGTACGGTATGAGGTACTACACCGACCGTAAAGACATAGAGGAGACGAACCGCAGACGGAGGGAAGACGGATGAGGTTCGTGGTTGCTGTCGACGGCTCCGACGAGAGCAACGACGCCGTGCGCCATGCGGCGTCGCTCGCCGAACCCCTCGGTGCTGACATCGAACTGGTACACGCCATAACGCCGGAGATATACACCGACGAGGGTCAGGTACTCATCGAGGATATGTCCGACGCAGAGGCGCGTGCCGAGACAGTCCTCGGCGACTCGGTCGATGTAGCCGAGGAGACGGGTCTGGAAGCCGAGACGGAGTCGCTGTACGGCGACGCCGCCGAGGAGGTCGTGGGGTACGCCGAGGAGGTCGAGGCGGACGGTATCTTCGTCGGTCACCGCGGCGTATCGACTGAGTACGAGGACGTTGTGGGGAGCGTGGCGCAGGAACTCGTCAGGAAGGCGACGGTGCCCGTGACGGTGGTAAGGTGACTGTCGAACTCCCGTACTCGCCCGTCGACAGCCTGATACGCAAGTCAGCGCCCGACATGCGCGTATCGTCCGAGGCGGCGGAGGAGCTTGCGGGTCGTATAGAGGAAAGGGGCGCGGAGGTCGCCGTCGATGCCGCCGAGAACGCGCGGAACGACGGCAGGAAGACCGTACGTGCCGAGGACTTTGGGTTTGAGACACGCGTCACGCGTAAGGAGGATCTCGTTCTGCCCGTCGCACCCGTCGACCGTATAGCCCGCCTCCGTCTCGACGGCTACCGCGTTAGCAAGGACGCCCGCCTCGCACTCGCGGCGCATCTCGAAGACTGGGCGACAGAGGTAGCCAAGGCTTCGGCTACGCTCGCGGAGCACGCCGGACGGCGCACCGTGCAGCGCGAGGATCTGGAGACGTACTTCGAGATAGCCGACACGGATCGGTGACATCAACAGCGGTTTAAGCCCGGAAGGTTTAGCCGTAGACGAATGTCGAAATATAAGCTCGCCGTCTTAGGTATAGTCCTACTCGTGGCTCTAACCGGCTGTCTCGGCGGTTCGGGTAACGGTGACGCCGGAGGGAACGCCAACGTCGACGCGGGTAACAGTACGACGGTCGCCGTCGCCGTGGGTCTCGACGCAGAGGCACAGAGGGAGATAACCGGCTCGCTGAACCAGAGCGAACAGCTTCTACTCCAGCGCGCCCAGTTCTCGCCCGGCAACCTGACAGAGGACGAGACACAGAGGGCGCAGGAGCTACAGCAGGAGCTTCAGCAGGCTCAGCAGGAAGCGGTGAACGAGGCGAACTCAGGGTTCGAGTCGGCTGTGAACGCGACGGAGACGCTCACGGTCGATGACAGTATACAGCAGGGCGGCACGTCGCTGTACCTCGTCTCAGGAAGCCCGTCGGAGGTCGTGGCTCTTCTCAACCGGAGCGGTGTGCAAGCGATAACGAGCCGCGAACAGTTCGACGCGCTTTCACAGCAACAACAGCAGGCTCCTGTACCCGGACCGGGCGGGGGAGGAGCGCCCGGCGGAGCGCCGACGCCTTAGTCAGCCCCGTCTCTCTTCGAGTTCTTCGACGACCTCTTCGAGCTCTATGTCCCTCGCCGTGAGAACTACGTACAGGTGGTAGATGAGGTCGGCACTTTCGTGTACGAGTTCGTCGGTGTCGTCGTTCTTCGCCGCGAGGGTGACCTCTGTCGCTTCCTCGCCAAGCTTTTCAAGCGGAGCGTCGACCCCCTCCTCCAGAAGGCTCGACGTATAGCTGTCCTCGCGTGGCGCGTCGCGTCTGTCCTCGATCACCTCGTACAGTTCCTCGAATATATCCGTGTCAGTCATCGTACCCCCTCAGAACGAGTTCGTGTATCCTGTGGTCGTCCGTAAGTTCGGGATGGAAAGCAGTACCAACGACGTTGCCTTGTTTCACAGCGACGGTGTCACCGCGGAGTTCGGCGAGTACGTCGGTGTCGTCCCCGACATCCGAGACGACGGGCGCACGTATGAAGACGGCGTGAAAAGGCTTGTCGAGTCCGTTCAGATCGATATCAGCCTCGAACGATTCGCGTTGCCCGCCGAACGCGTTGCGCTCCACGTCGGCGTCTATGACGCCGAGCGATTCTACACGGTCGTCGTCCGTGTTTCCGAGGACGATAAGACCCGCGCAGGTTGCGAGAGTACCGCCTCCGTTCTCGACGTGTTGGCGTACCTCCTCGTCTATACCTTCGGTACGGAGAAGACGCGATATGGTGGTGCTTTCGCCGCCCGGAACACCGATAACGTCGCAGTCGGGTACGACCCCGGAGCCGCGGACCCCGACCGTCTCCACGTCGATTCCGAGCGCCTCGCCCGCACGCCGGAACGCCTCACGGTGCTCCGAAACGTCACCCTGTACACCGACGACGCCTACAAGAACCGACATCCGTATCAGTTACCGCGGTACTGCATCTGCTCTTCCTCCGACAGACTATCCTTGCTCCTGCCCTTCATGCCGCCGCCCACGTTGCGCGAGATCTCCGTGAGAGCCTCCGGATCGTCGTATCTGTTGACCGCCTCTACTATAGCACGACCCATGTTTTGGGGGTCTTCAGCGCCGAAGACACCGCTTCCCACGAATATACCGTCGCATCCGAGACGCATCATGAGAGCGGCGTCGGCGGGCGTGGCGATACCGCCCGCGGCGAAGTTGACGACGGGCAGACGCCCGAGTTCGGCGGTTTCCTCGACGAGCGGTAGGGGGGCTTCTATCTCACGCGCGTAGTTCCTGCGCTGTTCGGCGTTCATACCTTCGAGTTCACGTATACCGTCCTTTATCGCCTTCTGGTGTCGCACCGCCTCCGCAACGTCTCCCGTACCCGCCTCGCCCTTCGTACGTATCATCGCCGCGCCCTCGTCGATACGCCGTAGAGCCTCACCGAGGTTGCGCGCGCCGCAGACGAAAGGCGTCTCAAAGCCGCGTTTGTCGATATGGTTGTACTCGTCGGCGGGCGTCAGTACCTCGCTCTCGTCTATCATGTCCATACCCACGGATTCGAGTACACGCGCCTCCGCCTCGTGTCCTATACGAACCTTTCCCATCGCGGGTACCGAAACCTCGTCGAGTATCTCCTCGTTGGTCTCGACAGGAGCCATACGTGCGACGCCGCCCCTCTTCCGTATGTCCGCCGGAACGGATTCGAGCGCCATGACGGCGACGGCACCCGCGTCCTCTGCGATACGTGCCTGTTGGGCGTCGACAACGTCCATTATGACGCCCCCCTTCTGCATGCTCGCAAAGCCGCGTTTAACAAGTTCGGTTCCGCGTTTCAGGTTCTCTAACTCGGTGCCTTCTGTCTCATCCATCGTATTTTATGTAGGTGCGAGAACCGTTTAACAATTACGACTGCGCCCCATATCTCAGTCCTCTGCGGGCGTTCCGACGCGTCTGTGACATCCGACCGTCTCCTCGTTCTCCAACGCCGCCTCGACGATGAGAAGACCGACGAGGACGGCGTTACGTAGCGCGTAAAGTTCGGGGTCGAGCCTTCCACGCGCGTACGACTTGACCTCGCCTCTCAGACGCTGAAGCTCGGCGCGTGCCTCCCTCAGACCGTCCTCCGTCCGTACCGGACCCGCATTCTCCCACATAACGTTCTGGAGCCTGTCGAACTTGGCGTCGACGAAGCCGTCGGGCATCTCGCCGTTGAACGCGTCGGATTCGCGGTCGACTGCCGGCGGTTCGTGCGCGTTCTCAGCGGCGTGTTCGCCCGCGCGGAGACCCCATGTCAGACCTTCGAGGAGCGAGGTCGAGGCGAGACGGTTCGCTCCGTGGACGCCCGTGCACGCCGTCTCGCCTACGGCGTACAGACGTTCGACCGACGCGCGTCCGTTTTCGTCGACGACCACACCGCCGCAGAGGAAATGCTCCGACGGTGCGACAGGTACGCGCCCCGATTCGAGTTCCTCATCGGTCAGGTTGTCGTACGCCGTCGGGAACTCCTCGGCGAATTCGGTGCTGTCGAAGACGGGCGACAGGTCAAGGTACGCCTGTCCGTCGCGGTTCGTCTCGTGTACGGCGGTCGCGACGACGTCACGCGGTGCGAGTTCGGCGTCCTCATGCCGATCGGGCATGAAACGTTTACCGTCTTCGTTGACGAGGAGCGCGCCCTCGCCCCTGAGAGCCTCCGAGAGGAGGAAGCCGCGTTCCGCATGTGCGGTCGGATGGAACTGGACATACTCCGTGTCGGAGACCTCCGCGCCCGCCAGCGCCGCCAATGCGACACCGTCACCTGTCGCGCCTTCGGGGTTCGTGGTTCTTCCGTAGACGTCTCCGACGCCTCCGGTGGCGAGAACCGTTGCGCCCGCCTCGACGACGAAAGCCTCGCCGTCGGTATCGGCGACGAGCGCGCCGTCCACGCCCCTGTCACCGACGAGTTCGACCGCCGTGTGTCCTTCGAGAACGCGCGCGTCGGACTCTCCGAGACGGCGCAGGAGCGCGCGCTGTACGGCACGTCCGGTCGCGTCGCCGTCGTGGAGTATACGGTCGGTCGAATGTCCGCCTTCGCGCACGAGGTCGAAGCCGTCGCCGTTCGTGTCGAATCCGACGCCGACCTCCTCGACCAGAAACTCGTCGACGGCGCGCGAGCCTTCACGTACGAGCCTCTCTACGGCGTCCTCGTCACCGACGCCACCGCCCGCTTCGAGTACGTCGTCAATAAAGACCTCGGCGTCCTCGTCGGGGGCACGGCGCGCCACGCCGCCCTGCGCCCATCCCGTGTTGGTATCGTCGGGTGACGTAGCCTCGGTGACGACGGTTACGTCAGCGCCACGGTTCGCCGCACGTATCGCAGTGCTACATCCCGCGATACCCGAACCGACGACGAGTACCTCAGTCCTCATACCGAAAGCATCGTGTCGAGCGCCTTCTCGGCGAGACGTTTCTCGTCCTCGTCGACCTGTATACGGTTCACGATGTTTCCGTCACGCATCTCTTCGAGGACGTAGACGAGGAAGTCGGGATCTATCTGACGCATAGCGTTACAGTCGGAGCACTCCTCGCCGCAGAGACCGAATACGTCCTTGTCCGGGTTTTGACGCGCCAGACGTTTGGTTAGATGTATCTCGGTTCCTATCGCCCACTTGCTCCCCTCAGGCGCGTTCTCAACCTTCTCGATGATGGTCGACGTACTCCCAGTGTAGTCCGCCGTCTCAACGACTTCGCGTCTGCATTCGGGGTGGACGATGACGTTTACGTCGGGGTGCGCGTCGCGTACGTCGGCGACGTCGCTCGCCCCGAAACGTTCGTGAACCTGACAGAAACCCTCCCAGAGTATGAACGTCGCGTCACGTACCTCGTCGGGCGTGTTCCCGCCGAGTTCGTCTTCCCACGGATCCCAGATCACGAAGTCGTCGTCGCCGTATCCGAGTTCGTGGAGCGTGTTGTGACCGAGGTACTTGTCGGGCGTAAAGAAGACCTTCTCACCCTGATCGAGCGCCCAGTCGAAGGCGTCGGAGGCGTTAGACGACGTGCAACACGTACCCCCGTGTTCGGCGGTGAACGCCTTTAGTGAGGCGTACGAGTTGACGTACGTAACGGGCGTGACATCCTCGCCCGGTACGACCTCCGTGAGTTCGTTCCACGCGCCGTCGACCTGTATGTTCTCCGCCATACCCGCCATGGGGCACGACGCCTCCATGCTCGGCATCACGACGCGCTGGTCGTCGTCCGTGACGATGTCCGCCGTCTCAGCCATGAACGTCACGCCGCAGAAGACGACGTTCCGTGCGTCCGCCTCCCCCGCGAGACGCGATAGCTGTAACGAGTCGCCGAGATGGTCAGCGTGGCGCGTCACCGAATGACGCTGGTAGTTGTGACCGAGGATCACGACGTCGTCAAGTTCGTCGAGCGCCGCCTCGGTGCGTTTGAGGCGTTCTTCGTCGGACATACCGTCGTACTCGTCGGGAAGCGCCCCGAGTGAGTCGCTGTACTTCCAGAGCGATAGTTCTGCGTCGTCGGTTACTGACATCTTTGAATAATTTTTTTCTTCAGTACGCGTTTTCTCTCGCGTTTTTTCTTCGGCTTACCACAAACAGTTGGTTAAGCCGAATAAGGCTTGCGTTTCAGTCTACGCGCATCGACAGGTCGAGCCAGTCGGACGAATGGACGAGACCGCCCACGGAGACGACATCGACGCCCGTCCGTGCGTACTCCGCAACGTTGCCGCTCCCGATCCCTCCCGACGCCTCTACGGTGACGCCGTAACCGTCGAGAACGTCGACGGCGACGTTCACCTCATCAGTCTCCATGTTGTCGAGCAGGACGATGTCGGCTCCGAGACCGGCGGCGCGTTCTGCTGTCGAAAGCGACTCCGCCTCGACCTCTATCTTAGACGTAAAGCTCGCCTTCTCATGCGCCCTACGGACGGCGTCTTCGAGACCCACGATAGCGATATGGTTCTCCTTTATCATGACGGCGTCGGTCAGGTCGTGGCGGTGCGGGTCGCCGCCTCCGAGACGGATCGCGCGTTTCTCGAACCTCCTGTATCCGGGTGTCGTCTTGCGCGTCCCTGCGACAACCGTCTCCGCGCCCGTCTCCTCGATCCGGTCGACGCAGTCGCGTGTCGCCGTCGCCACGCCGCTCATGCTACCGAGAAGGTTGAGCGCGAGACGTTCGCCGCGGAGTAGCGCGGTCGCGTCGCCCGACGGTTCGAGTAAAACGTCACCCTCGGCGATACGTTCGCCGTCGTCGACGCACGGCTTCGGCTCCGCACCGAGGTGTTCGAACACGCCACAGGCTTCCTCGACACCCGCGGCGACGCCGTCGTCACGTGTGAAGACGGTTGCTTCGCGGTCGCCTTCGACGACGGCGCTACTCACGTCGCGCCTGTCGGCAGGAACGTCCTCCCTGAGGAAGTCGACTATACGTTCGTCCGTCACGGCAGTTCTGTCTCCGTCACGATGTTGATGTCGAGAGGCTTCTTTACCACGGTTCCAAGCTCCGACCCCACGACAGTCTCGACATTCCCTTGGCTCGCGGCGTCGAGTACGCGTTGGTCTATCTCGTTTCCGACCACGATGCTGTCGACCTCACCGTCGCCGTTACGTAGAGCCTCCACGGAGTCATCGCATTCGACGCGTCCGACCTCGTGCCTCTCGCCGTCGAGAAGGACGGCTTCGCCGTTGTCGGCGTCGCGGAGCTTTTCGACGAAAGGTAGCTCTTCCTGTTCGCCCTCCGTCTCGTCGGCATTCTTCGGTTCTCCTGCTTCTCCTGTACCCTCCGTCTCCACGGCTTCCGTTCTCTTTCTCTCCCCCGCTTCTGTGCTTTCCGTTCCGTCTGTCTTCCGCGCACCTGCCGGTTCCTTTCCGCTCTCAGCCCCGTCCGACGCTTCCGATCCTCCAAAGATACGTTTGTCGCGTAGCGCCTCGTTTATCTCCTCGCCGGAGAGGTCTTCCACACACCGCCCGTCGGGCGGATGTGCGACGTAGTCGATATCCGCGACCTGTCCGAGTTCCTTGAGTATGAGGTCGCCGCCGCGGTCGGAGTCGAGGAACGCCGTCACCGTACGGTCTTGTGTGAGTTCGGCGACCGTATCAGGAACGTCGGTGCCTTCGACACCCACGGCGTTCTTGACGCCGTACTTGAGAAGGTTGAGAACGTCGGCGCGTCCCTCAACGACAAGGACGGCGTCGGAGTCCTTGACGTTCGGACCCGCGGGCAGACCCGCGTACTCCGTGATGTCGCCCTTACGGACGCCTTTACGGACCTCGTCGAGCATCTCACCCGTACCCATCGCCGCGCCGTCGAACATCTCGCGGTGGATGTACTTGGCGCGTTCGACGATCTCCTTACGTTTCGTCGTACGTACGTCCTCGACAAGCTCTACCTCCACGGTCGCCTCGCACGGACCGATACGTTCGATGGTTTCGAGCGACGCGGCGAGTACGGACGTTTCGACACGGTCGAGGCTACTACCGATGGTGACCGTACCGCGCGAACTCCCGTTGCTACTACCCACGTCGACCTCCATACGGCTGATCTTGTCGGAGTCCTGAAGGTCACGTAGGTCGAGGTCTTCGCCTAACAGACCCTCTGTCTGACCGTATATAGCACCGACGACGTCCGAACGTTCGACGACGCCGTCCGCCCTGAGATTTGCGTGTATGAAGTACTTTGTCGTTTCTGAAGCTTGCAATCTTGAACCTCCTGTGAATTCTGACGCCGGAGATGCGGACGGCGCGCAGTTAAGCCTTGTCAGAACGGTTTTAGCGCGTCGGGCACAGTTCTGTACATGGAGAAGACCGCCGAGGTACTTACGCGTCTCAAAGACGAATACCCCGAAGCCGATACGACTCTCGACTATGAGACTCCGTACCAACTCCTCGTGGCGACGGTGCTTTCTGCGCAGTGCACCGACGAACGCGTCAACTCGGTCACGCCCGCTCTTTTCGACGCCTACCCGACGCCTGAGGCGATGGCTGAGGCGGAACAGGAGGATGTCGAAGAGATGGTACGTCCGACGGGGTTCTACAGACGCAAGGCGCGCCATCTGCGCGAAGGAGCGCGTACTATCGTCGATAAGTTCGACGGCGAGGTTCCGAAAAACGTCGATGACCTGACCGATGTAGAGGGCGTGGGGCGCAAGACGGCGAACGTCGTCGTATCGAACGCCTTTGGGACGCACGAGGGTATCGCCGTCGATACGCACGTACAGCGTCTCGCCCAACGTCTCGGTATCGTCGAGACGGAGAACCGCGACGATATAGAGAAGGCTCTGCGCGAGAAGATTCCGCAGGACGACTGGGGGCTGGTCTCGCATCTTCTCATCTTCCACGGGCGCGCCGTCTGTTCCGCACGGTCACCCGACTGTGAGGCGTGCGTCCTTGAAGACCTATGTCCGTCGTCGCGCGTGTAGACGCAACCGAAAGTATCATACGCGCAGACGGGATAAGTCCGGTACCATGAAGATGCCGAGGCGTTTCAACACGCACTGCCCGCACTGCAACGCCCACCACGAGCACGAAGTAGAGCGCGTACAGCGTGGGCGCGAGACGGGTATGAAATGGATAGACCGCCAGCGAGACCGCAACTCCGGTATCGGTAACGACGGCAAGTTCTCCAAGGTGCCGGGAGGAAACAAGCCCACCAAGAAGACCAACCTCATCTACCGTTGCACCGACTGCGGTAAAGCGCACGGACGCGAGGGATGGCGTGCCGGAAAGCTCGAACTGGAGGAGTAAGATGACGAGCAGAATCCTACGCGTCGAGTGCGAAGACTGCGGGAACGAACAGGTCGTCTTCGAGCGCGCCGCGACAGAGATAGCGTGCGCTGTCTGTGGCTCCACGCTCGTGACGCCGACGGGCGGCAAGGGCGACGTACACGGTGAGAACGTCGAGGTAGTTGAGGCGCGGTAGAGATGAAGTACTCGGGCTGGCCCGAACCCGGCGAACTCGTCGTCTCCGAGGTCACCGAGGTTGAGGACTTCGGTGCGTTCGTCGACCTCGTCGAGTACGAGGACAAGGAGGGTCTCATCCACGTCTCGGAGGTCGCAAGCGGCTGGGTCAAGTACATACGCGACCACGTACGCGAGGGTCAGACGGTTGTGTGCAAGGTGCTGGAGGTCGACGAGGATAGCCAGCAGATAGACCTGTCGGCGAAGGATGTCAACGACCATCAGAGACAGGAGAAGATACAGGAGTGGAAGAACGAGACAAAGGCGGACAACTGGCTCTCGCGCGAGCTTGAGGACGACGAGGTCTACCGCGAGGTGGCGGAGGCTCTCATCGCACGTTACGGAACCATGTACGAGGCTCTCGAAGAGGGTGCCGTACGTGGCGAGGAGGTCTTCAAGGACGCCGGGATCGAGGGCGAACTCACCGAAACGCTGGCGGAGGTGGCACGTGAAAACATAAACGTCCCGTACGTCGAGATCACGGGGTACGTCGATATAGAGACGACCGCGGCGGACGGCGTCGACGATGTCATAGAGGCGCTAAACGGCGTCGAGGTACCCGAGTACGAGGAGGCGGACGGCGATGTTGAGGTCGAGATCGAGTACGTCAGCGCGCCCGAGTACCGCATTACGGCGAAGGCGCACGACTACAAGACAGCACAGCGCGCGGTTGAGGACTGTGCCGAGATGGCGCGCGAACGCGTCGAATCGCTCGGCGGGCGCGGCGAGTACCACGAGGAGCCGCATACCTCCGAAGCCTGAGATGAAGGCGCTGATACGCGTCTGTGAGGACGACCACCAAGCCGTCTATACCCTCGGCGACACCTGTCCCGAATGCGGGGGGTCGACACGTAACACCGCACCGCCAAGGTTTTCACCCGACGACGCATACGCCGAACACAGGAGGCGTACTAAATGGACGAAATAGACGTGGTCGATGTAGCCGAGATAGATACTGAGTCACCGGTTCTGGTAGAGGGTCTACCGGGTGTCGGACACGTGGGGAAGCTCGTCGCCGAGCATCTCGTCGACGAGTTCGACTCACGTTTGGTGCGTAGGATACATAGCCAGCACTTCCCGCCCCAGTGTACCGTCGGTGAGGACGGCACGACAGAACTCACCTCCGCGGAGATCTACGAACTCGAAGCCGACGGTGTGGAGACGCTCGTCCTGACGGGCGACCACCAGTCGCAGACGATAGACGGACATTACAAGATAGCCGACCGCGTACTCGGTATCGCCGACGAGGCGGATGTCGGACGTATCTACGCCCTCGGTGGCGTCGCAACCGGCGAACTCGTCGAGGAGTATGGCGTCGTAGGCGCGGCGAACTCCGAAACGCTCGTCGACGAGATGTCGGAGCACGGTGTCGGGTTCGACGAAGGCGAGCCGGAAGGCGGCATCGTCGGTGTCTCGGGCTTGCTCCTCGGCTTGGGTGAGCGCCGCGGCTTCGAAGCCGCCTGCCTCATGGGCGAGACCAGCGGCTACCTTGTCGACCCCAAGAGCGCACAGGCTGTCCTAGACGTGCTCTGCGACGCCCTCGACTTCGAGGTCGACACCGAACAGCTTGAGGACAGAGCCGAGGAGATGGAGGAGGTCGTAAAACGTCTGGAGGAGATGAATCAGGAACCGAGCGGGATGGGTAGCTTCCCTGCGGACGACGACCTGCGGTATATCGGGTAGACGGCTCGCTCGTATCTACTTTCACACACAGATTTATCTGTGGCGACGGTCAGTTTTACCGCATGGCAGACGCCTCTTCGCTCTTAGAGTCTATCGAGGGGATCTCCTCGCGTATCTCGGAAGACATGAGCGAGCAGGACGTGGAGAACGCGTTTCTGGACGAAGACTTCTTTCAGACGCTCGGCTACGAAGGCGCGGGCGTCGATTTACGGAGCGAGTTTACTCTGCCCGACGACCGACGTCCCGACTACGTGACTTTGGACGACAACGAGTCCGTTACTGTCATCCACTCGTTTTTCTGTCCCTGATCTACCAAGCATCATCGAACTCGACTCCAAGACCGCATTTTTCCGCCAAATTATTCAACCTCTCGTACTTGACTTTGCTGTTGTCGTGCGTCTCGACATAATACCCGCCCGTCAGTTCGCGGGGAGATCGCATTTCCTTGTCTTCATCCGGGTACGTGGTCTGGTCGTGGA
>Ga0207714_1001837_pt1 | contig 13424 bp, 11 predicted proteins | sample PonA232FremontCA_2_FD_187270 | JGI IMG/M metagenome (GOLD analysis project Ga0207714, IMG submission 187270) | Marine sediment microbial community from Fremont, CA, USA - Pond A23 Sediment 2 (SPAdes) | ecosystem: Environmental > Aquatic > Marine > Unclassified | place: USA: Fremont, California... | reverse complement strand
TATTTCTTTTCCGAAAGACTGAGCCTTTTTAAAATCTTTGAAAAAATCTCTTTTATTTGGAGTATGGACTGAAAAACCGCCGCCTTCACCTGGTTTAATTAAGATAATTACTTTTTCAATTACTTTTCCTCCCACAGTGCCTACTGCATTAGCTACTTCAGCGTGTTCGGGTAATATTAATTTTGTGTTCATTTTTTCTGCAATCTGGGGAAAATATGCTTGAACTGGAGCTCCAACTGCAATTAATGGTAGGTTACATTTCAACTGAAATTCTATTTTTTGTTCACTTTCTTTATTAGAATTCATCATTTTATTAAGAAAATATTTACAATCTATATTTGTAAGTGATAAGTTATGACCTTCTTCTGATACTAAAACTTCTGTAATAACTGAACCTATTTTATAATATATTTCTTTAAAAACATGGTTAATAAATGTTTGTGGATCTGTTTTATAACGATCAGCCATAATTTTTATACCTATATTTGCAGCATCTACATCCCATTGCTTATAGTCACCATTAATGTGTAGAAGATCAGTTGGAGTAAGTCCTGCTCTATGGACTGAGCCTACTTTAACTAGATGATCCCAAGGCAGGATATCTGGTGATTTATCTAATTTTTTTGAAATGTAGTGTAAGGTATGTGGTTTTTCTTTGATTATTTTTAAAATTGCTTTTTCTGTGTCTGTAAGAGTAAAGTTTTCAGGATCTTTAACATAGGTTAAAATTGTAGTCGGTTGACTGGATAGAGGATAATAGTTACTTTCTTTGATATTACTTAACTCTTGATAAAGATGAGCATGTTTTTTAACAATCCAACTCAAAGGGAAGACCTTTTGTGGGCCTATTGAAATAATTTTATCCTTTGAAACCTGGATATAGCTATCTCCTCCAATTCCAATAGTTGTTATATCAGCAGCTTTAACCCTTGTCAGCCATCCTCCCACTTTTGCACCTTTTTTTGTAAGACGAGGTTTACCATCATACAAAATTGCAATATCAGTAGTGGTTCCACCCATATCAACTACAATACCATTCTTGATATCAGTTAAAGTCTTGGCACCAATTATACTTGCTGCTGGTCCGGAAAGAGATGTTTCAACTGGTTTTTCTCTTGCAATTTTCTCATTTATTAAACTTCCATCTCCTCTAACTACCATCAGTGGTGCTTCAATATTTCTCTTTTTTAAATTATTCTTAACAGCTTTGATTAAGTCAGTTATTAGGGGCATTAACCTGGCGTTAAATACAGCAGTTACCGATCTTTCTTTAAAACCCAATTCAGAACTTAACTGATGGGCACAAACTACAGGGTAATCTGTAACTTCTTTAATTAGTTTTTTTAATTCATTTTCCTGGGCTGGGTTTCTTATACTTAAATACCCAGAAATAGCGAAGGCATCTACTTTGTTTTTCAGGCGATCAATTTCAATTCTAGCTTTTTTTAAATCAATTTCCTTTTGAATCTTTCCTTTTATGTTACAGCCTCCCTGAATGTTAAAATAGTGGGGAGTAGGTAGTTTTTCTTCTATTTCTTTACCGATAGTAACTAAACCTACTTCTGCGCCCTGGCCTTCCACTATAGAATTTGTTGCTAACGTTGTGGAAAGAGAAACCATTTTTATATCTTCTTTACTGATCTTTCCTTCTACTTTTTTTAACAAACTAGATAGGCAGTTTTCAATTGCAATACTTAAATCATGTCTAGTGGTTACTACTTTGGTTTTACTATATATTTTTCTACTTTCGATACCAAATATGACACCATCTGTATAGGTACCCCCTGTATCTATACCTAAAGCCAGGTTAGCCATTGCAATGCCCCCTCAGTAATTTGTAAAGTTAATCCAACTTACTTTCTGCTTCATCTACAACGTCTTGTAATTTTTGTTGAATATCTTTTGGTAATGGTTCTGGTTCATAATTTTCTAAGATATCTTTAACCTTATCATTTGCCCTGTCAAATAGAGTCTTTTTACCATCCTGTTCCCAATTTTCATAAAATTGACGTTTAAATAAATCAGGATAGTAGGTTTCTTCTTTAAAATATTTCATGGTATGTTCTTCACCAAGGAAGTGTCCACCTGGTCCAACCTTATCGATTAAATCAACGGCTAGAGTTTCCTCATTTACTTCAATACCCTGCACTATTCTACGAGCATAACCTATAAGATCATTATTAATGACAAGGTTTTCTAGTGAAGCTGCATTACCATGTTCAATATAGCCAACATCATGGTTTAAGTTAGCTCCTGATTGTGCGGTCATCAGGATTGAAATTGCATCTTCTATACAGGCCTGTTCGTCAACAATTTTCGAATCTGTACATCCAGCAGTACCAAACATTGGTAAGTCTAAATAATTTGAAATATCAGCCAAAGCAGCCATCATTAAATCAAATTCAGGTGCTCCATAGGAGAATATTGTTGTATTCATATCCATGATTGTAAAGACTCCCCCCATGATAAAGGGACTACCTTCATTGGTCTGTTGATTTAATACTAAACCACTTAAACTTTCAGCTAATCCGTTTGTCATTGCTCCTGCTAGAGTAGCTGGGACTGTGCCACCTGCCATTATACAGGGAGTATAGACAACAGGAAGTTGTTTTTTTCCAGCCAGCATTAATTTTTGAGCAGCATCTTCTGCATGCTGTAAGGGTGAAATTGGTTCAGCATAAAGTGTCATAAAGGGATGTCTTTTTAATTCTTCTTCTCCACCCGCTACAATTTCACACATTTTTATAATATCGGCATAACCTTCCACATCATTGGCGGTAATTACAATTGGTTTTGAAGTATTATTCACCATAGCTTGAAATTGATGTCTATCATATACTAGTTGTGGTACATCTTGTACAATACCTAAGGACATTACGAAGTCCATATTTTCTAAAGCATCAATGGTTTTTGTAGCCATTGATACTGTTTCTTTACTAGCAGGTATTCTATCCTGGGTATATGGATCTATGAAAAAAGGTGTATCTGATCCGGTCCCAAAATAGGCGTTATTTCCAGTTAGTTCCATAGCTCTTTTTCCCGTTCTACTATTTGATAAGGTAACTTTTGAAGGAACTGTTCTAAGTGCTTTTTCTACTAAACGGGCTGGAATTCTGACTCGGTTTCCATCTACAAAGCAACCTGCTTTTTTCATTGTTTCAATAGCTTCATCATCGTAATATACTACTCCGGTTCTTTCCAATACTTCTTTGGCTGCTCCGAGTATTCTTTTAATCTGATCCTGTGATAGTACTTCCAAATTTTGAGTTCCATTAGCCCTATAATTACTTCTCATCTACTTTTCACCGTCCTCTCTTCTTTACTATTTGTTAATTAGATCAAAGGCTAAATCTTTAGCTGAAGCTGCATCAGGTGCCCAACCATCTGCTCCGATTTCATCTGCAAATTCTTTTGTTACAGGTGCTCCACCAACCATAATTTTTACAGAATCTCTTAAACCTTCTTCTTCTAAGACTTCAATTGTATCTCTCATTGAAAGCATAGTGGTTGTTAAAAGTGCACTCATCCCTAAAACATCTGGGCTATGTTCTTTTACTTTTTCAGCAAATTCACTTGGTGAAATATCAGTACCTAAATTAACTATTTCTAATCCACCACTTTCCATCATCATACCAACTAGGTTTTTACCAATATCATGTAAATCTCCAGATACAGTACCTAAAAGTACTTTACCTTCAGAAGGCATTTCTCCTTCTAGTAGTAGTGGTTTTACTATGTTCATTCCACCTTTCATAGACTTTGCTGACATTAATACTTCAGGTACAAACATATCCCCTTCTTTAAATCTTTTACCTACTACATTCATACCATTAATTAACCCTTTTTCTATAATTGTATTTGGTTCTATCCCTTCATCTACAGCGGCTTGTGTTAATTCGATAACTTGATCCTGGTTACCTTCAATTACAGCTTGACTTAACTTTTCAAAATCAGCCACTTTATATACCTCCTTTAATTATTTTTTGGTTTCTCTATTTTTTTCTCTTTCTTCAGCCTGTTGAATTATTTTTTCTATTTTTTCTTTTACTTCATCTGGAAGTTCTTTAACTTCATGGTTTTCAATTATGTCATGAACTTTTTCTTTAATACGTTCTCCCATTGAACTTTTATTGGCTTTAGTTTTCCATCCATCATGCCTCATTCTGTTCATCAGGGTTGGGAACCAAGTTTCATTTCTAAAGTGTTTAACTGTATGATCTTCACCAAGGAAATGTCCGCCTGGTCCTACTTCATCAATTACATCAACAGCTAAGTGTTCATCATCAACAGGGATTCCTCTCATGATTCTTTTAACCATACCAATGATTTCATCTCCCATTACAAGTTGATCAAGAGATCCAGTCTGACCTGAACCTGTATAACCAACATCATGTACCATATTGGCCCCGGCTTGAGCAGCTGTTAAAATACTCATTGCTGATTCCGCTGCTGCCTGACCATCAAGGGTATGTGAGTCTGTACAACCACCGGTACCAAAGACTGGTACTCCCATATAATGGGCAACTTCTGCTATGCCAGCTTGTAGTAAGTGGAATTCAGGACTACCATAACTGTAAACAGTAGTTTTCATGTCCATAATTCCATAGACACCACCCATAATAATTGGGGTTCCTTTTCTTACTAACTGTGATACAACGATTCCTGCTATACTCTCTGAGATACCCTGAACTATTGTTCCTGCCATGGTTGCTGGTGTTGTAGCACCCGACATGACACAAGGTGTATAAACTATTGGTATCTTGTTTTTAGCAGCAAATACTACCTTAGCAATAGCTTCTCTAGAATGTAGTAAGGGAGATGTGGGTTCTGAATACAGAAACATAAACGGTTTTTTCTGAAGTTCCTCTAGACTACCTCTAACTGCTGCTGCAATATCTATTATATCTTGATATTGATCAATATCAAAGCCCCAATGTACAATAGGTTTAGTTGTATTTTCTACTAATGCCTTAAAAGCATACACATCTGCTATATTATCGGTAACTCCGGTTGGAGTTCCTAAATCCATAGCGAAATCAATGTTAGGAAGGGCGTCTACAACTTTACCTACTCTTTGAGTGTCTTCTAATACTGGTCTCCTTCTTTCACCACTATCCGGATCTTTATGATAAGTATTAGTAGGACCGGGTCCATAATATGTTTTATTATCTTGAATATCTAACTTTCGATTACCATCTCGATCATAAAGTAATATTTTTGAAGGGGCACTATTAACAGCCCATTCACTTAAACCAATTGGAATTTTAACTACCTTGTCTTCAATCCAACAACCAGCTTCTTCTAAGTATTTTCTTGATTCATCATCAAATATTTTTACTCCAGTTCTTTCTAAAACTTCTAATGCTGCATAAAATATTTCTTCTCTTTCATCTTCAGTTAGTGATTGAAAAGTAACTGATTTATTAATATTATATCTTGAACGTACATACCTACTCATCTTTTCACCGTCCTCTCTTTACTGTTTGTTAATTAAATCAAAAGCTAAGTCTTTAGCTGATGCTGCATCAGGAGCCCAGCCGTCTGCACCAATTTCATCTGCAAATTCTTTTGTTACAGGTGCTCCACCTACCATGATTTTAAGAGATTCTCTTAGTCCTTCTTCTTCTAAGACTTCAATTGTATCTCTCATCGAGAGCATGGTTGTTGTTAAAAGAGCACTCATTCCTAAAACATCTGGGTTATGTTCTTTAACTTTTTCAGCAAATTCACTTGGTGATATATCAGTTCCTAAATTTACAATTTCTAATCCACCGCTCTCCATCATCATTCCAACTAAGTTCTTACCAATATCATGCAAGTCACCAGATACTGTACCTAATAATATTGTTCCTTCTGAAGGCATTTCACCTTCTAGCAATAATGGTTTAACTATATTCATACCACCTTTCATTGATTTAGCTGACATTAATACTTCAGGTACAAACATATCTCCTGCTTTAAATCTCTTCCCAACTACATTCATACCATTAATTAAACCATTTTCAATAATTTTATTTGGTTCTACTCCCTCATCAACTGCTTTTTGGGTTAGTTCAATTACTTGCTCCTGGTTACCTTCAATAACAGCTTCACCCATTTTTTCAAAGTCTGCCAAAATAATACCTCCTCTTATTTTCTTTATGATAATATTTCACAAATTTGTATAAATAATCATGATTAGATTGATTGTATAAAATATAGGGGTAAGCTGGAATAATTTATATTAATCCAGCATTTAACCCCCTATATATATTTCTTAATTAGATTGCAGGTTCATCTTCTACTTCTGAGTATTTACCTACTCCTTTTTCTTTTTTCTTTCTTTCAAGGTGTAGGTCTTTTAGTAGTGCATAGACCATAAAGAACATGATGATCATGAACGGAAATCCACTGACAACAGAGGCGGTTTGTAAAGCAGATAACCCCCCTGTGAAGATTAAGATTGCTGCAATTGCACCTTCACTTACTCCCCAGAATACTCTCAAGGGACGTGGTGGATTTGGATCTCCACCTGAAGTCAGCATACCGTTTACATATGTAGCTGAGTCAGATGATGTTACAAAGAATAATGTTACTGATAAAGTTCCTAAAAAGATCAAGAATTTAGAAAGCGGCAACGTTGCTAAGGCTGCGTAAAAACCTGAGGCCTCACTTTCTTGCACCGCCTCAAGAAGTCCTTGACCCCCTTCTCCCATTGCTACATGTAGTCCAGTTCCACCAAAGACTGCAAACCAAACTAAACTAACTAGAACTGGTACAAAGAGAGCACCAATAACAAATTCTCTGATAGTTCTACCTCTAGAAACACGGGCAATAAAGGTACCGACAAATGGAGCCCATGCTATCCACCATGCCCAGTAGAATATCGTCCAGGCTGGCAGCCATGCATTTTCCATTATCGCATCTGACATAAAGGACATTTCCACAATGTGCTGTAAGTACTGCCCCATTGTATTTGTAAATAATTTTAGTATAAAGAGAGTTGGACCTACTAATACAACAAATATCATCAATGCAGACATAATCCAAACATTTACTTTACTTAAATATCTAATACCTTTATCAATACCGGTAATTGTTGATATTACTGCTGCAGTCGTGACCACAATGACAACTACTATTTGCGCTCCTGTTGAAGCTGAAGCAATCCAATTTAATTGGGCAAGTCCTGCTACTATTGACATTGCTCCTAATCCTAATGAGGTAGCTAAGCCGAATAATGTAGCATAAACTCCAATTATATTGACTAATCTACCCCAACCTGTATCTAAATTATCTTCTCCAATAATTGGTTCAAGGGTAGCACTAAGTAACATCGGTAAACCTTTATGGTATGAGAAATATGCCAATGATCCACCAACTATAATGTAGATTGACCAGGGATGAATACCCCAGTGGAAAAAGGCTAATCTCATTGCATTAATAGCAGCCTGTGGTGTTTCAGCTGTCGCATTGGCTGCTGCACCAGTTGCAGGCCAGATATAATGCCATAGTGGTTCTGACACACTCCAAAAGACAAGACCAATTCCCATCCCGGCACTAAATAACATTGAGAACCATTCAAAACGTGTATATTTCGGTTCTTCATCCGGTTTACCTAATTTTACATCGCCAACTTTACTTAACATTATATACATAGCAACTATAACAAAAATAGTTGCACCCAACATGAATGACCAACCAAGTTTTTCAGTTATAAATGCAAATGAAGCATCTGCTGCTGCTCTTAGACTTGTGATTCCAAATACTCCCCAGAGGACAAATAAGATGGTCAAGATAAAAGCTATCCAGAAAGTCTTATTTTCTGACCAGGATTTATTCACTTATTATCACTCCTTATAATTTTACCTACTACTCAATTATCAATCTACTAATAAATCAAAATAAGAAAGTAACTAAATGAAAGTGTTCACCCCTTTTCAACATTTAATTTATACCTTTAAATCACCCCCAATTTTTAAATTGTTTGAAATATTATAATATTCAAAATATTTTAACTAAAAAATTTTCTTTTTATTAACTTAACTTTAGAGCCTGGCTTTTTGTTATAGATTTAATATATTTCATAAAAACATCTATTGCTTCTTCTTTTGAGTAATTTAGCCTGTTATTAATCATTAAAGACAATATCCCGTGATAGATTAATCTTATTCTTTCATCAACTTCCTCTGCCCTTTCAGTTGTAAAATATCCCGCCTCAATACAAGGCTTAATATGTATTGAACATCTTTTTGAAAGTTCTGATTCTAAAAGCATTGGTATATATTTTTTGGGAATATTGTCTAATTCTTCCGGAAAAAGTTCATAGTATTTTTTAAATAGATTTTCTGAACTATCTCCAATATTTTCTGTAAATATTGCATAAAATATTTGTGGATTTTCAAATGAATGTTTAGCAAAACATTTCCAAATTAACAAAAACTGGTCCAGCTCATCATTACTTTTATTTAAGTAAAATGGTATTGCTTTTACATAATCATCTAAAAAACTAATCGCCCCAAAAAATATTAGTTGATTTAAATTGTCAAAATAATTATATATCGTAGCACTATTATAACCAGCTTTGTTAGCAACTTTTCTTATTGTTACATTTTCGATTCCTTCATTACTTATTACATTTCTTACTACATTAATAAACGCTTTTAATATTCTCTTCTTTTTAATGTCATCGGATTTAAATTGGATCATATAATCACTCTTTCATAATGATTTAATAAATTATAATCCTGGACTGACATTCAATATGGATAAATATTCGTAATTGTATTTATATTATAAACATGTTTATTAATTAACCACGTTTTTTTAATTCTTTGTAGCTTAAATTATTCCTGCATACTTTTAAAAGTTATTCTTATCACAAAGATTACTATTCTTGAAATGTGCCAATTTTTATTATATCATTACATTGTTAAGTACAAAGTTATATAATGATAGTAGTTAATTTACCAGTCAAAAAAGGAAGTGTGTATATTTATGATAGATTTTGATAAAGATGATGTGAAAGTAAAAAGAATTATTAAAGTGTTTGTAAATTCAACAATTGAATTAATGGAAAAAGATGGGTTTGAAAATATTACAGTTAGAAAAGTTGCTGAAATATCAGGATATAATCCAGCTACAATATATAACTATTTTGATAATAGCCGTCAACTTATCTTCTTTGCTTCTATTAACTTTATGAAAGATTATTTTAAAGAAATAGAACAAATTATTGATAATTCCAATGATCCCTTAGATAATTATATTAATCTATGGGAAACATTTTGTAGGTTTTCATTTAAAAATCCAAAAATATACTACTCAATTTTCGGAGAAAATATTGAGGAACAACCTACTGTATTAATTAATAAATATTTTAAACTATTTCCTGAAGACTTCAAATATAATTCATCTGTTTACCTACCACTCTTAACTGATAACGAAATTAATGAAAGTAATATTACTCAACCCTTAATTAATTGTATTGAAAATGGTTATTTCACTTTAGAAGAAGCCAAAAAAATTGATGAAGTAAATATGTTATATTATCATGGTATGTTATCTTTGATTGTAAATAATAGATTATCATATACTGTAGAAGAAGCAATAAATAAAACTATGGAACATATAAGTCAGGTAATTAATAACTTGACCGAACAAAAAAAGGAAGTTCTAAAAGAAAAGGATTATTAAATTTTGATAAGGGGGAAAAGAGAATGAAAGAAGTTTATTTAGATAATGCTGCTACCACAAGATATAAACCTAAATCAGTTGTGGAGGAAATGACTGACTTTATAAAAAATATTAATTGTAGTCCTGGTCGTGGCGGCTATCAATGTGCTATGGAAGCTGGACGTAAAATTATGAAAACTAGATTTTTAATATCTGACTTTTTTAATTCTGGTGAACCTGAAAATGTGATATTTACTAAAAATGTAACAGAATCATTAAATTTTTTAATTAAGGGCTTATTAACTGAAGATGATCATGTAATAACTACCTCTTTAGAACATAATGCTGTTTTAAGGCCTTTACACCAATTAGAAGAAAAGAATTTAATAGAAGTAAGTTATGTTGAGGCAAATGAAAAAGGACTTTTAAATGCAAAATTAATCGAAGATGAGATAAAAGAAAATACAAAATTAATTCTTATTAATCATGCCTCAAATGTAACTGGAACTATTTTACCAATTGAAGAAATTGGTGAAATTGCAGATGAACATGGTCTTTTCTATGCTATTGATACAGCTCAAACAGCTGGTATTATAGATATTGACTTTAAACAATTAAATTTAGATTTTCTGGGATTTACTGGCCATAAAGGTCTTTTAGGTCCTCAGGGAATCGGTGGAATGATATTAAGTGATAAACTATCTGAAACGATGGATTCATTAATTACTGGTGGAACAGGTAGTCTATCAGAAAGTGTTAAACAACCTGATTTTCTGCCTGATAAATTTGAAAGTGGTACTTTAAATTCTCCAGGAGTTATTGGACTAAAAGCTGGAATTGAATATATAAATAGTGTTGGTATTAAATCAATTCACAACCACGAAATTAAACTATTAGAAAAGTTTTTAAACGGAATTAATAGTATTAAAAAAATTAATGTTCTAGGTTCATTAGACATAGATAAAAAAGTACCTACAGTGCCAGTAGTAGTAGAAGGTTATGATTTAGGTGATTTAGGCTTTAGACTAGCTGAAGAATACGGAATAATGGTTCGGTCTGGTCTACATTGTGCTCCCTTAGCCCATAAAACTATAGGCTCCTTTCCAGAAGGTACCTTAAGATTTTCAATGGGCTGGCATACAACTGAAGAAGATATTGATTATACTTTAGAAACTCTTTTAAAAATTTAAGATAAACTACAAATAAGTATATAAAGCTAGGTGATTTTATGGAAAGTGAAACGAAAGAAAAAAACAAGTACTCGTTGATATTTAAAAGATTAATCAAAAGATATAATCGCCATGATATTTCAGCATATGCAGCTTTAATGGCTTTCTTTTTAACCTTATCTCTATTCCCCTTTCTTATAATTCTTTTTGCTATATTAGGCCAACTATCCCTTGATACAAATTTGATAATAAGTGCTATTGAGTTGTTTTTTCCACCTGAAGTACATGAATTAGTCATGGACTACATACGCCAAAACATTATTTTAAGAGATTATAGTATTTTATCTTTATCAGTTATAGGTACTCTTTGGGCTTCTTCTCGTGGGATAAGAGCTTTAATGCTTTCTTTAAACATGGCATATGAGGTTAAAGAAACGAGAAATTATCTAATAGTAAAATTAATTGATGTATTTTACACTATTTTGATTATTATAGGTATTGTATTTTTACTAACCCTTCCCAATATTGGTAGAGAGTTTTTAATGTTTGTTGATGATTATTTAACAATTAATCAAAATATTTTTGACTTAATAAATATGGTTAAAATATATGCACTACCCATCAGTATAGTTTTAATTATTACAACCCTTTATATGTTTTTACCCAATAAAAAACAATCTTTTAAAAAAGTTCTACCTGGAACTATCTTTACTGTTTTAGGTTGGACGATTTTGTCCTACCTGTTTTCTCTTTTTGTAAATTATATAGCAAACTTCTCAGTTATCTATGGATCCCTTTCAACCATAATTATTTTAATGCTTTGGTTATACTTTTCCAGTATCATACTAATCCTGGGGGGAGAATTAAATTCAGTTTTTAAAGACACTCAAAAATAGCCTTCCTTATAATTATTGAAACAGTAGATTCTATGAATAATTTAATTGAAAATGCTGTAAATTATTCAAAACCCAATAGTGATTTGATTATAAAAGCGGAAAAAAATAATGAAAGTAACTATAACATAAAATTTTCCGTTATCGATAATGTAATTGGTATTTCTGAGGAACAGCTAGAAAATATATGGGATAGATTTTATAAAATAAATGAAGCGAGAACTAGAGAAGATAAAAAAGGAAGTGGCTTAGGTTTAGCCATTGTTAAAGATATAATAGAAAAACATGAGGGAGAAATTACTGTAGAAAGTGAACTGAATAAAGGATCAAAATTTATCTTTAAACTGTAAAATCTCATATTTTGATTGGTTCTTAAATTTGACATATCGGGTAAGTGATGTTAAGATTAATAAGTGTTGATTATTACAAAAATGAGGTGAATTAAATAATGTCAGTTATTGAAAAAGCGAAAGAATTAGGTCAAGAACTTGTTGAATCAGAAGAATATAAAGAACTTAAGAAAAAAGAAAGTGCTTTATATGATGATGAAGAAGCTACTTCTTTATTAGAGGAATATGAAAACACAAATAAGCAACTTCAAATGGCTCGCGCAAATGGTCAAGAAGTTAGCGAAAAACAACAGAAAGAACTTCAAAGTATTCAAATGAAAATGGAACAAAATCCTGCAATTAAATCTTATATTGAAAGTCAAAAGAAATTCAATGAAGTTATGAATTCTGTAAATAAGATTATTAATGGTTATATTACTGGTGAAGAAGGCCAACAAGAAGCACAAGAACAAGAATCCAGTAACATAATTACCTAATTACAAATTTTAAATAGAATAATTATTTAAAAAAGGTTTCCCAGTTGGGAAACCTTTTCTTTTTATATATTAACTTTTTATACATTCAAACCGGCCAAATAACCAGTAGAAAAAGCTATTTGTAAATTAAAGCCTCCTGTATATGCATCTACATCTATAATCTCTCCGGCAAAATACAGTTCATCTATAATTTTAGATTTCATATTAGTCGGATTAATTTCATCGACTTCTACTCCACCAGCAGTTATGATTCCTTCATCAAAAGAACTATAATCTTTTATTGTAAAATTAAATTCTTTTAAAAGACTAATAATCTTTTCTCTTTCCTCTGAAGTAATTTGATTTACTTTTTTTCTTAAATCAATTTTAGATCTATTCAAGAAAATAGGAATTAATTTCGATGGTAAAAGATCATTTAAAGAATTTTTAAAATCTTTATTAGCATATTTATTAAAATCCCTTTGAATTCTTTTATCTAATTGCTCATAATCTAAAGCAGGCTTTAAATCTATTGATAAAATGTAATTTTTATCTTTGACTTCTTTTAAATTTGAACTTGCAGATAATATTATTGGCCCCGAAACTCCTTTTTCTGTAAATATTAGATCTCCAAAATCCGTATAAATAACTTCATTATTAGGATTTTTTACTTTAATTTTTACAAATTTAAGACTTAAACCTTCCAATTTCTCTGTTTCATAACGTTCGTAAAGATCTAAAGGTACTAAAGAGGGATATAAATCATTTATGGTATGGCCGAGTTGTTCTGCCATCTTATAACCTTCTCCAGTAGATCCAGTAGCCTGATAAGTATATCCTCCTGTAGCAAGGATTAAAGATTTACAGTAATATATCTCATCTTTTTCTGTAATTACTGATTTG
>Ga0207714_1001836_pt1 | contig 13431 bp, 10 predicted proteins | sample PonA232FremontCA_2_FD_187270 | JGI IMG/M metagenome (GOLD analysis project Ga0207714, IMG submission 187270) | Marine sediment microbial community from Fremont, CA, USA - Pond A23 Sediment 2 (SPAdes) | ecosystem: Environmental > Aquatic > Marine > Unclassified | place: USA: Fremont, California... | reverse complement strand
CCGGCCGGCCGCGGGGGCTCCAGACAGACCGCGCTCACCGTACTCGGCGTGGCGGTGGCCGTCGCCACGACGCTCGTCGTCGCCAGCGTCGCGCTCGCGCTCGTCTCCGGGCCGGCCGTCGCCGGCACCGACGCTGCCTACTGGATCGTCCCCGGCGGCTCCGCGTCGAGCGCCGTCACCGCCGTCGAGGGCCAGCGGCTCGGCCGGATCCACGCGACGAGCGAGCGCATCGAGGGGTTCGACGGCGTCGAACGCGCCACGCCGGTCCTGTTCGCGCTGACCCGCGTCGAGGCCGACGAGAGCGCCCCGTACGTCCTCGTCGTCGGCGTCGTCGCCCACCCCGGCGGGACGGTCGCCGGGCTCCCGACCGACGCGCTCGCGCCCGGAGATCCGTTCTACGCGAACGGGAGCTACGCGGGCACCTGGACGGGCGAGGCGGTCCTCTCGACCAGCGCCGCGCGGGTGCTGGACGTCTCCGAGGGCGACCCCGTCGCGCTCGGCGGCGCCCGCGGGGCCGCCGCTGGCGGGGTCAGGGTGACCCGGGTCGCCGAGCCAGCCGCCTCGGGCGTCGGCCAGTTCCCGGTCGCGCTCGTCCACCTCGCAGAACTCCAGTCGGTGACCGGCGCTGCCGGGACCGACAGCGCCGACCAGATACTCGTCCGTGCGAGCCCCGGCGCGGACGTGCGCGAGCGACTCGCGGGAATCTACCCGAACTCGGAGGTGCTCACGCAGGGCGGGCTGCTCCGCCAGCGCGCGGTCGACTCCCGGCTCCCGGTCGCCGTCTCGGTCGCCGGGCTCATCGTGGGCGTCGTCGTCGGGGCGCTCGTCGTCGCCACCGCGCTCGGGTTCGAGCTGCTCGCCGACGCCCCCCAGCGGGCCGTGATGGCCGCCGTCGGGCTCTCGGGGCGGAGCCGGCTGTGGCTCGTCGCCGTCCAGGGGCTGACGGTCACGCTGGCCGGCGGGCTCGTCGGAATCGGCCTCTGGCTCGGGGCCGTGGGCCTCGCCAACCTCGTCTCGACGCGGCTGCTCGACGGCGGGCTCGTCGCCCGGCTCCACCCCGCCATCGGCGCCTACGGGGTCGGCGTGGCGCTGCTGGTGGCGCTGCTGGCGGTGCCGTACCTGCTCGTGCTCGGCGGCCGGACGAACGCGCTCGACCGGCTGGAGGGGAGCTGATGTTCGACCGACTGACCGGCGCGGTCGGGGTCGGGCTCTCCGGACTGCGCTACCGGCGCGGCCGGGCCGCACTCGCCGTCGTCGGCATCGCCCTCGCGGTGCTGCTCGTCGTCCTGCTCTCCGGGCTGGGCTACGGCCTGACGACGACCGGCGGACAGGCCATCGACTGGCTCGACCGGGACCTCTGGGCGACGACCGGGCCGGTGGCGTTCGCCCCCGGCGCGGTCGGCAGCGTCGAGAACCCCGTCGAGGACGCCCACCTCGTCGCCGACCGGATGGCCCGCGTCGAGGGCGTCGCGGAGGCACAGGCGCTGGCGTTCCAGGCCGTCTACGTCAGCCCCGACCCCGACACCGAGGCGTTCGACACCGTCGTCGGCGTCGGGGGGACGGGCAGTGGCGACACTGTCGTCGTCAAGCGGGGCGAGGGCTTCTCGGGCGGGGACGTCCACTACGCGAACGGCACCTACGAGGGGCCGATGACCCGCGAGGTGATCGTCGGGCCGCGCCTGGCAGACCGCTACGGGCTGGAACCGGGCGATTCGCTCCACGTCGGCGGGACGCTCGCGGCCGCCCGCGAGAACGAGTTCCGCGTCGTCGGCGTCTCGAACACGTTCTCGCGGTTCCTCGGGACGCCGACGGTGGCGCTGCACCTGAGCGAACTCCAGGAGGTCTCCGGCGGGACCGGGAGCGACCGGGCGGCGATACTCGCCGTGACGCTGGCCGACGGCGCGGACCCGGCGGTCGTCGAGCGCCGCATCGAGCGGGCGTTCCCCCGGTTCGACGTCCGGACGAACGACGAGCAGGTCGGGGCGGTCATCGGCAACCAGGGGCCGGTGCTGGCCGCCGCGACGACGCTCGTCGCGCTCGCGGTGGTCGCCGGGGCCGCGCTCGTGACGAACGTGCTCGCGCTGCTCGTCGCCCAGCAGCGCGAGCGGTTCGCGGCGCTGAAGGCCGCCGGCGTCTCCGGCCGACTGCTCGCGGTCGCCGTCCTCGCCCAGGGGCTGGTCGTGGGCCTGCTCGGCGGGGCGCTCGGGCTCGGGCTCGCGCTGCCCGCGACCGCCGTCCTGAACGGGATCGTCGCCGACCTCGCGGGGTTCCCCGACCTGCTCGCCACGCCGCCGTGGCTGCTCGCCGGCGCCCTGGTGCTGGCCGCCGCCGTCGGGGTCGGCGGGTCGACCGTCGCCGGCTGGCGCGTGAGCCGGCTCTCCCCGCTGGCACACCTCCGACGATGACCGGCCCCACACCTCAGACGACGACCGGCCCCACACCTCCGACGACGACCGGCCCCACACCGCCCACGACGACCGACGGACCACCCACGGACGTGCTCGCCGCCGGGAGGAGCCGGAGGTGTCCCCGGTGAGCTACCGCCGTGCCCTGCTCGTGCGGTGGTCCCGGCGGGACCGGCTGGCCGTCCTCGTCGTCGCCGTCACCGTCGCCTTCCTCACCGGGACGACGCTGCTCCTGCTCGCGGCCGGCGGGCAGGTCGCGGTCGCCGCCGAGGACTACGGCGCCTCGGGAACGGCGACGTTCCACGACGACCCGGCCGCCGCCCGGGCGGCGGCCGGTCCGGACGGGGTCGTCCTCCCCGTCGCGAACGCCACGGTCGAGGGCGACCCGGTCACGCTGGTCGGCGTCCCCGACGGCGCGGACGCGGCGGTCGGGACCGAGCGGCCGCTCCGGCCCGGCGACGGGACGACCGGCGGCGAGCTCTCGGCGCCGACCGAACTGTCGTTCGAGGGGGTCGGCGGGTCGGTCGCGGTGACGGTCGAGCCGCGGGACCCGCGGGGGAGCGTCCTCCGGCCGTCCTGGTACGTGACCGATCCCGGCACGGTCGAGTCGGTGGGCGCGACGGGCGCGTTCGTCCTCCGGCCGGGCGAGGCCCCGCGGGGCGTGCCGCTGCTCGGTGCGCTTTCCTTCTTCGTCCGCGGGACCGGCCAGGCGCTCCGGGCGCTCGCGGCCGTCGCCGGCGGGGCCGCGCTGCTCGTCGGCGTCACCGTCTTCAGCGTCTCGCGGATGAGCGTCCGGGACCGCCTGCCGACCATCCGCATCGTCCGGGCGACCGGCGCCGCCCCACGGACCGTCCTCTGGGTGTTCACCCTCCGGGCGGCGCTGCTGACGGGGGCCGGCGTCGCGCTGGGGTACGCCGTCGGCGTGGTAGTCGCCAGCGGCGCCGTCACCGCGGCCGTCGCCGTCGGCCTCCCGACCACTCTCTCCGTCCGGGTGTCGGCCCGCGCGGTCGACGTCCTCCTGCCGCTGTTCGGGACGCTGCTTGGCGTGGGCGTCGTCGCCGGCGTCGCGGCGGTCCGGCCGGCGGTGCGGGCTCCACCGGGGCGGCTCACCGACGAGGTCTCCCCGGCGTCGGTCGACGACGGGCGGTCGGGGGTCGGCGCGTGGCTCGCGGGGGCGCTCCCGTGGGGCGGGGACGCGCCCGCGCTCTCGCCCACGCTGCTCCGCTGGCGGGCGTTCGTCCCGACGACGGCCGCGCTGTCGGCGTTCGTCGCGTTCGTCGTCGTGGTCGCGGGGCTCGCCGGGACGGCCGCCCCGGTGGTGAGCGCCGGCGGCGTGACCGTCACGGAACCGGGCGCGGCCCACCCCATCGCCTCCAACGTCCCCCAGGGGTACGCCGAGGCCCTCCGGGCGCGGGGCATCGACGCGAGCGCGGAGATACTGCTGTTCGGCGTCGTCGACGGCCGGCCGCTTCCGGCCCGGGGTGCGGCGTTCGGCCCGTTCGCGAACGTCACCGACGCCGAACTCCTCCGGGGACGGCCACACGAGCGCCCGGGGGAGGCCACGGTCGGCCGCGACCTCGCCCGGTCGCTCGGCCTCGACGTGGGCGACACGCTCACGCTCGGGGGGAGCACCCGGTCGGCGCTGACCCGGGTCCGGGTCGTCGGCGTCTACGCCGCGCCCGGCCCCTACGACGACCAGCTGCTCGTCCCGCTCGCGGCCGCACGACACCTCGCCGAGCAGGACCCCGGACTGGTCCAGTTCGTCCGCGCCGAACGGCTCCCGGCCTCCCCCGACGGCGACACGGGCAGCGAGGTCGTCGGGATCTCCGCACCGGGGACCGTCGTCGCCAACGGCTCCTTCCGGGTCCGGGTCAGGGTCCGCAACCCCGGGTTCAGCGACGAGGTCAGGAACCTCACCGTCCGCTACCGGGGCCAGGAGCGGAGCACCCGGTTCACGGTGAAGCGGACCCAGACCCGCGAGTTCCTCTTCCGGTTCGGCACCGGCGACCCCGGAACCGGAACGGTCCGGGCCGGCAATCTGACCGCGACCGTCGAGGTCCGCCCCGAGGACGCCCTCGACGTGACGGAGCTCCCGGGGCGGGCCCCGCCGGGGAGCGAGCCGCTGCTCCGGGTACGGAACGCGACCGGCGCCCCCGTCGCCGGCGCGACCGTGACCGTCAGGAACGACACCGGGACGACGCGGACGACCGACGCCGACGGCTACGCGCGGGTCCCGCTGTCGGGGACGGGCACGCGGACGGTCCGGGCGACCGCCGGGGACCGGACCGCAGAGACGCGGGTGCGACTCGTCGAGGGCCTGGCCCGCGAGCCGACGGCCTCGCTGTCGGTCGTCCCGCCGTCGCCGAGCGTGCTCGCGGTGCCAGAGGCGCGGGTCGCGCTGTCGAACCCGTGGAACCGGACGCTCGTCCGCACCGTCGAGCTCGAGGGCCCCGGAACCGCCCGCAGACAGTCGGTCCGGCTCGGGCCCGGCGAGCGGGTGACCGTCCGGGCCGACCTCGCCACCCGCCCGCCGGGGACGTACACCGTGCGGGCGTCGCTGAACGGCTCGGTCGTCGGCGAGCAACGGTATCGAGTCACCGGCGACGAGCGGGTGCTCTCGGCGCTGGCCAGCGGCGGCCGGACGGGGACGACCGGCGTCGGGCAGGCCATCGAGGTGGCGTTCGGCAACCTCCGCGTGGTGGTCGGGGCGCTGCTCGGCCTCGCCGCGCTGATGACCGTCGGCGGGACGACCGCGACGTTCGCGGGCGCGGTCCACGCCCGGCGGCGAACCGTGGGGATCTACCGGGCGACGGGCGCCCGTCCGCGTGACGTGCTCGCGCTCGTCGGCCGGGACGCCGCGCTCGTCGGGAGCGTCGCGAGCGTCCTCGCGGTCGCGCTCGCACAGGCCGGCCTCCTCGTCCTCGCCCGCGCGGGCCTGCTCACCGCGTTCGGGGTGCGGCTCCCGCCGACGCTCGGCCCGCTCGCGCTCCTCGGGACCGTCCTCGGCGGCGTCGCACTCACCGTCCTCGGCGCGGGGCTGGCGACGGTCGGACTGCTCCGCGAGTCGCCCGCCGACCTCCTCGAGGGGCGCGGGACCGGCGGCCCCGGCGCGCCCGACGACCGGACGGGGGTGCCCGGCGATGACTGACCCCGACCGCGGGCGGGACGCGCTGCTCGTGCTGGCCGTCTTCGCGGCCGCGCTGGCGGCCCGCGCGGCCCCGCTCTACTGGAGCCCGCTCCCGGCCACCCTCGACGGGTTCAACTACGCCGGCCTCGCCCGCGCGACGCTCGAGACCGGGGCGTTCCCGTGGAATGCGGGCGTGCTCGCGGCCGACGAGGTCGGCTTCACCGCCGTCCTCTCGACGGCGAGTGCGGTGACCGGCGTCGAACCGCTCTCCCTCGCCCAGCCGCTGATCGCGGTCGTGGGGGCGGCCGCGCCCCTGGCCGGCATCGCGCTCGCGCGCGACCTCGCTCCGGCGTCGTGGTCGCCCCGACGGGTCCGGGTCGCGGCCGCACTGGTCGGGTTCGGCCTCGCGCTCGAAGGGCTGTTCCTCCGGCGGACGGGCGTCCCCGACGAGGAGGCGGTCGGCCTGCTGCTGGTCCCCCTGCTCGCGCTGGTCGCCGGGCGGTGGCTCGCCGGCGGCCGGCGGGCCTGGGGCGGCCTGACGCTCCTGCTGCTCGTCGTCCTCCCCCCGCTGCACAACCTGAGTTCGCTGCTCGGGGTGCTGACCGTCTCCGGGCTGGTCGCGCTCCACGCCGTCCGCGGCACGGGCGGCGGGCTCCGACGGGTCGCCGCGCTCGCCGCCGGCGCGTGGGTCTACGTGTTCGGCTACTTCCTCCTCACCGCGCGGGTCGGGCTCGTCACCTCCTACGGCCAGCTCTTCGAGCCGTACCTCGGGCTGTTCCTCGCGTGGGTCGTCCTCATGGCCTTCGCCGTCGTCTGGGTCGGAGGTGCCGACCCTCGGGGACAGCGGGCCGCGTTCCTCGCGCCCGTCGGCCTGGGGGTTCTCCTCGTCGCGGTCAACGCCGTCGTCCCGCTGTTCCCGGGGACGGTACCCACCCTCTCGCCGGTCGCGCTCGGGGTGGCGGCGCTTCTCGTCCCCGTGGGACTCGCGGCCGTCGGCCTCCCGGCCGTCCGGCGGGCGGGCGGACCGGCCGTCCTCGCGCTGTTCGCGGCGCCCGCCGCCCTCTCGTACTACGCGCTGACGGCGTCGCTGACCCCGCCCTTCTTCGACGCGGTCGTCAGGATCCAGTCGTTCGCGCACGTCCCGGTGTTCGTCCTCGCGGGGGTCGGCGCGGCCGGCCTCCTCGCGGGTCGCCGCGACGGGTCGGGGTCGGGGGCCGGCGTCGGCGACGGGTTCGGCCGGGCGCTCGGCGCTGCCCTGGTCGCCGCGCTCCTCGTCGCCGTCGTCGCGACGGTCCCACTGGGGTACGTCAACCTCGACACCGGGACCTACCCGAGCACGACCCTCGAGTCCGAGTTCGGGGCCACGGCGTTCGCCACAGACCGCGTCGAGGGGCGGTACGCGACCGATCACACCCTCGCCCGGGTCGATACCCACTACCTGAGCGGTCCGACCCCCGGGCTCGGGGTCACCCCGACCGGCGAGGCGCGGGTCGCTCCCACGCGCTCGTGGCTCGCCGGGGGCACTCCCCCAGGCTGTCCGACCCTCACCCAGCGCTCGTGGACGACGACCGGCGCGCACCTCTACCCGGCCCCGCCCGGGACCGTCCCGCCCGACGCCTACCGGTCGTGGCTGTCCTCCCGGCACGTCGTCTACCGGGCCTCGGGGCTCGACCCGCTCGTCCTCTCCGTGCCGCGGAGCCCCGTGGAGGGCTGCTGAGGCCGGGACAGCGGTCCCGGACGGCGGGGACCCCGACCCGACAGCCTTACGGCCCGACCGCGGGAACCAGGCACGAACGGATGGACCGTACGGCCGACGCCACGGACCCGACGTCGACCCCCGCCGAGTCGCCGGACGCCGGTTCGACCCCGGACGCCGAACCGGTCCTGCGGGTGGAGTCGGTTACCGTCGAGCGCGGCGGTCGGCGCGTCCTCGACGGCGTGACGCTCTCGGTGCCCGCGGACGCCCGGCTGCTGATCCGCGGGCCGAGCGGCGCCGGGAAGACGACGCTGTTCCGCGTCCTCGGCCTGCTCGAACCGCCCACCGCCGGCGAGGTGTACGTCGAGGGGCGTCCGACTGGATCGCTCCGGGAGGGCGAGCGGGCGGCCGTCCGCCGGGAGACCGTCGGCATCGTCTTCCAGGACTTCCAGCTGGTACCGGACCTCACCGCCCGCGAGAACGCGGCGCTCCCCCAGGAGCACGCCCGCGGGAACCGCGACGCGGCGTGGCTCGACGAGCTGTTCGACCGGCTCGACATCGCCGACCTGGCCGACCAGTACCCGGCGACCCTCTCCGGAGGCGAGCGACAGCGGGTCGCCATCGCGCGTGCGCTGGCCAACCGGCCGGCGGTGGTGCTGGCCGACGAGCCGACCGGCCAGCTCGACCACGACACCGCCGAGCGGGTGCTGGACCTGCTGTTCGAGGCCCGCGAGGCCACCGGGACCGCCCTGGTCGTCGTCAGTCACGATCGCTCGCTCCTCGGCCGGTTCGACGACCGGGTCGGGCTGATCGACGGTCGGCTCGAGGACGGGTAGGGGGTCAGGCCGGCTCCTCGGCCTCGGCCCCGGCGGTCGCGCGCCGGAGCCAGCGGACCAGCGTCCGTACCCCCGGCGCGCCCTGGGCGAGCCAGACGACGAACATGCCGGCGGCGAGGAGCACCCCCTCGGAGTAGATCACCGAGGCGTCCAGCCGCGTCAGGTGGGCGAACACCCCCTCGAGTTCGTACTCCACCCCGGGGATGGGCAACAGCGGCCAGACGAGGAAGGCGAGGTTCTCCCAGGTCCCGGCCAGCACGAACGAGTAGGAGTCGCCCACCAGGTGCGAGAGGTAGCCGACGGCGAACGCCGTCGCGACGGTCCGGTGGCCCCGCCACCGGAGCAACAGGACCACGGTCAGGAGGAGGAGCCCCCCCGTCAGCACGGAGTGGGCCAGCGACCGGCCGTACTCGAGGACGTGGAGGTACCACGCCAGCGGCTTGTCTATCAGGTCGGGCGCCTGGGTTCCGACGAGGAGGGCGACGACGCCGGGCCCGGTCGGCCGGCGGCGGGTTCGGGCCCAGACGTACACCACGTACAGGAGGTAACCCAGAGCGGCGTGTCCCCACGGCCACATTGGGTCCCCGTAGTGCCAGCCCGGGCATAGGTCCACCGGTCGCGTCCGGGGGACGACACTCCCCACCCGTGGGCCACCGCTTCCGACGGGTCCGAACGTCACCGAGGGGGTTCCGTTCGTCCGTCAGAGCCATGTGTGCCCGTGTCGACGCCTCCGACGTGACGGGTCGCCGGCGCCTCCGGTTCGTCCGCGCGCAGGTAGCGTGGATGCTCGGGGTCGCGCTGCTGCTCTCGGTCGTCGACCTGCTCGACTACGACCTGTTCTTCCTCGCGTCGCTGTTCGGACTGCTCGTGCTCGTGACCGCCACCGAGCCGTCGACCGTCACCCCGCGGTGGCGACGGCGGCTCCGCTGGCTGTCATACGCGGGCCTGGCGGCCTTCCTCGCCCTCTTCGTCCGCCGGCTCGCGGAGAACGTCCCGCGGGGGTTGCTGTGACGCGCGACCGTCGGCCCGCCGGGCCAGCCGCCGGCCGCGAGCCCGGGCCGGCTCTGGACTACCCGCGGCTCCTCCTCGCCGGGCTGGCGGTCGCGGTCCTGGTCGGCGTCGTCGTCGCCGGCACCACCTCCGCGGCGGCGTTCGGGGTCTACAACCCGGGCTGGGAGGGGACCTCGGAGCTCCGCGGGGTCGCCGAGGCGGCCGGCGCCGACCCCGGGGTCGTCACGAACGCCAGCCGGTACGGGACGGTCGAGCCGGCGGGGACGGTGGCGGTCGTGCTCTCGCCCGACCGGGCGTACACCGACCGCGAGGCGGCCCGGATCCGGACGTTCGTCCGGGCGGGCGGGACGCTGGTCGTCGCGGAGGACTTCGGGTCGAACGGCGGGCCCCTCCTGGCGGCCGTGGGCGCGGGGACCCGCTTCGACGGCGCGCTCCTCCGCGACGAGCGCTCCGAGTGGCGCTCGCCGGCGATGCCGGTCGCGACCGGGGTGACGAACCGGAGCGCGACGCCCTACGCCGAGGGGGTGGGGACGCTCACGCTCAACTACGGGACGGCGCTGGATCCGGGACCGAACGCGACGGTGCTGGTCCGGAGCTCCCCGTTCGCCTACCTCGACGCCGACGGTGACGGGAGCCTCGACGACGGGGAGTCGCTGGAGGCCCGTCCGGTGGTCGCCGTCGAACCGGTCGGCGAGGGGCGGGTGGTCGCCGTCTCCGACCCCAGTGTCTTCCTCAACGGGATGCTCGACCGGGAGGGGAACCGCCGGTTCGCCCGCAACCTGCTCGGGGCGGGCGACCGCGCCCTGTTCGACCAGTCGGGGTCGACGGTACCGCCGCTGTCGGCCGCGCTCCTCCTCGTCCGGTCCTCGCCGGCACTGGGGTTCGGGGTCGCGGCCGCCGTCCTCTCGCTCGTCGGCGCGTGGGGGCTCGGGTGGGTCGGACGCCTCGGCTCGTGGCTCCGCACCCGGGTGCCGCGGGCGGGCCGTGGAGCAGACCGGCCGACCGAGGACGGGGCCGGCGCCGACGTCGACGCCGACGCGCTGGTCGCGTACCTCCGGCGTCGACACCCCGACTGGGACGAGGACCGGGCCCGTCGCGTGGCGCAAGGCGTATTACCGGCCCGCGAGCAACGCCGAGAGGATGAGTGACCCCGAGGCGGTCGCGCGGGCCGTTCGCGAGGAGGCCGGGAAGGTGCTGATCGGGAACGAGGCGGTCCTCGACGGGCTGACGGTCGCGCTGCTCACCCGGAGTCACGTCCTCCTCGAAGGGGTCCCCGGGGTCGCGAAGACGACGATGGCGAACCTGTTCGCCCGCGCGACCGGCCTCGAGTACAAGCGCATCCAGATGACCCCCGACGTCCTCCCCGCGGACGTGACTGGGACCCACGTCTACCGCGAGGCGACCGGCGAGTTCGACCTCAAGAAGGGGCCGATCTTCGCGAACGTCGTCGTCGCCGACGAGATCAACCGCGCGACGCCGAAGACCCAGTCCGCGCTGCTGGAGGCGATGCAGGAGCGCCGGGTGACCATCGAGGGCGACACCCACGACCTGCCCGACCCGTTCGCGGTCATCGCCACGCAGAACCCGCTGGAGATGGAGGGGACCTTCGAGCTACCCGAGGCCCAGCGCGACCGCTTCCAGTTTCGGTTCGTCGTCGACCTGCCCGACCGGGAGACCGAGTCCGAACTGCTGGACCGGTTCGACGCCGACCCGGACCTCGGCCCCGAGGACGTCGAGCAGGTCGTCACGCCCGAGGAGGTGCTCGCGGCTCGCGAGGCCGTCCGCGGGGTCCACGTCAGCGGTGCCGTCAAGGCGTACATCCTCGACCTCGTGGGGGGGACCCGCGAGTCGCCGGACACCGAGCACGGCGCCTCCCCGCGTGCGGCCATCGCCTTCCTGAACGCCGCGAAGGCCCGCGCCGCCGTCGACGGCCGGGAGTACGTCATCCCGGACGACGTGAAGGCCCTCGCCGAGCCCGTCCTGGCCCACCGGATCGTCCTCTCGACCGACGCCGAGCTCGGCGACGTCAGCCCCGCCGAGGTGGTCCGAGAGGTCGTCGCGTCGGTCGCGCCGCCCGGGAGCGAGGACCCCGGGACGGACCTCGACGAACCGGGGGCCGAGGCCGTCGGCGACGGCGGCGGCCCGGCCGGCGAGTAGCCGGTCAGCCCGCCCCGTCGTCCCCGTCGACGGGTTCGACGACGACGACGGCGTCGTGGCGGTCGTCGCCCGGGACGACCCGCACCGAGACCGGTTCGGCGAGCGCGCGGGCCAGCCCCGTCGCCGCGAAGGAAGCGACGGGGTGGTCGAACCCGTCGACGGGGCCGAGCGCGCTCCCCGCGACGCCGAGCCGGAGGGTCCGACCGTCGGTCTCCGGGGTCGTTCGGTCGAGGAGTTCGAAGCCTTCGAGCCCCTCGGCGATCCGGTCGGCGACCGCCGGGGGGTCGTCGCCGAGCGGCCCGTCGAGCGCCCGCTCGAACTCGCCGAACAGCGCCTCGCCCGTCGCGTCGACGACGAGCCCCCGCTCGGCGGGATCCCCGTCCACGAGGAACCCCGGCGACGGGTCGCTCGGGACCGAGAACGACGACCGCTGGGGGACGAACAGCCGGACCCGGCCCTCGGGCCCCGGGACGTAGACGCGCTCGTCGCTCAGCCCGACGTCGGCCGAGACGGCCGCGAGCCCGTCGGCGTGGGTCCGGGCGGCCGCCTCGCCGACGGCCGCGGCGACGAACCGTTCGGGGCTCAGGTAGTAGGTGAGGACGGCCCCGAACAGCCCGGTCGCGGCGAGGACGAACAGCGTCTCGCGGCTGCCCGGCAGCGCCGCCCCGCCGGCGGCCGCGAGCAGGCCGACCCCTGCCAGTCCCAGCGCGGTCCGGCGGTAGCGCGACCGCCGGGCCCTGGCGGACTCGGCCCGGAGCCGGCGGTTCTCCTCGCGGAGCAGTTCGACCCGTGCGGCGAGTTCCTCGCGGTCGAGGGCCGCCCCGTCCACGTCGTCCCCGGTCGAACCGCCCTCGTCGGCCCGCCCGACGCCGCGGCTCACGCCGGATCACCTCCGAGTACGGCCCGGTCGTACCGGCTGATGGCGTAGAGCGAGCCGCCGGCGAGGACGAGCAGGCCGACGGCGACGGCCCACGGCGCCGCCGCCAGGGGGCCGAGCGCCGCCCCGACCCCGACGGCCGCGGCGATGGCTCCCGCGGCTGCGGGCAGCGCCGTCCCCGCCCGGACGCTCGCGACGTCGCCGGCGACGAGCAGGCCGACGGCGACGGCCTCGACGCCGACCAGCACCGGAATCGAGGCCCCGTCGAGCACGAGCAACGCGAGGAGGTTGACGGCGACGAAGGCGACGACGCCCGCACCGAGCGCCCGGTCGCCGCCTGGCTCGTCGGCGACCGCGACGCCGCTCGACGGGCCGTCGGGAGCCCGGTCGCTCACCGCGACACCCCCGCTCCTGCTCCCGCTCTCGGCCCGGCGCCGCGCCGCCGCCGGTCGGCCAGGAGCGCCCCGATGCGGTCGCCGGGCGCCACCTCGAACGCCCGGACGCGGTCGAGGGCGGCGAGCCCCCGTCGGAACCCCTCGAACTCCCGGTAGCGGCCGTAGGCCGCCTCCAGATCGGCGAGCCCGCCCGGCTCGAACAGGACCGTCGGTGCGAGGAAGACGAGACAGCGGCCGCTCCCCCGGCGGGCCAGCTTCACCGTCTCGCGGACCTCCGTGGGGCGGACGTCGTCGGTCAGCAGGACGGTCCAGGTCGTGCCGCGGAGCCGGGGCAGCCGCGTCCGCGCCGTCGCGAACACGGGGTCCTCGGCGACCCGGTCGACGTACGGATCGCTCGCCTCGAACAGCGGCCGGAGCCGGTCGGCGAACGCCGAGTCCTCGCCGGCGAGCGCCGCCGCCGCCCGCCGTGCGGCGGCCGGCGACCGGCTGTCCCCCACCCCGGCCGTGGCTCGTCCCCTGCCCGGATCGGCCCCGACGTCGGCGCCCGAGCCGGTTCCGGGACCCCCGACGGGATCGGTCGGCTCGAGTCTCTCCACGGTCTGCCGGACGGTCCCGTAGGCCGTCGGCGTCGTGGCCGGCGGGTGGACCGCGGTCGTGCCGCCGTCGCCGACGGCGTAGCAGCCGAGCGGGTCCTCGAGCGCCCGCGCGCTGGCGAGGAACGCGAGCGCCACCTCGCGGAGGAAGTCGAGCTTCCGCTCGCCCTCGCGGCCGGTCGCCGTCGAGGCCCGGTGGTCGACCAGCAGCGCGGTGGTCCGGTCGGTCTCGGCCTCGAACTCCCGGACGTACGGCGTCGAGAGCCGGGCGGTTGCCTTCCAGTCGATGCGGCCGGCGGCGTCGCCGGGCTGGTACTCGCGGAGCTCGGCGGGG
>Ga0207714_1001834_pt1 | contig 13435 bp, 12 predicted proteins | sample PonA232FremontCA_2_FD_187270 | JGI IMG/M metagenome (GOLD analysis project Ga0207714, IMG submission 187270) | Marine sediment microbial community from Fremont, CA, USA - Pond A23 Sediment 2 (SPAdes) | ecosystem: Environmental > Aquatic > Marine > Unclassified | place: USA: Fremont, California... | reverse complement strand
TGCGCAGCGAGGAGGTCAACACCGAAGTTGACGAGTGCTGGAGCCCCTAGAGAGGCTAATACAATGTACGCAGCAGTCGTCGGAAGCCCCATCCCCAGGATTATTGATGTGACGACAGTGAGCAGGAGTGCAATAAACAGGTACCCTCCAGAGAGGGCGGTGACGATACTCGTAAACCGGAGGCCGAGACCGGTCATGGACATGATGCCGATAATAATGCCCGCAGCGGCAGTCGCGGCTGCGACGACCAACGTCATGCGAACCCCACGGTCGAGCGTCCGGACCCCCGCGTGCGTAGCTCTCTCCAAGACGTCTCTGACTGCGGTGGTGTCGCCGTTGAGGACACCGCGAGCTAGGATCGTGAGATCCTCACGCGTCACCGCGATGAGCGCAGTAATAAGAATCCCATAGAACGCCGCAAATATCGGGGTGAATCCCGTCGCTAAGAAGCCGACGATGGCGATCAGGGGTAAGACGTACTCGGGATGGCGACGGAATATCAAGCGTGCGTCGGGGAGATCACTGGCAGGACGACCCTCCAGTGATTCCTTTTTTGCTCGGAAATGCACCGCAAAGCCTACTGCACTAAAATACAGCAATGCGGGAATTGCGGCGGCAGCGATTATCGTCACATACGGGATGCCCGTCCACGAGACCATAATAAATGCTGCCGCAGCCATCACTGGCGGCAACACCTGTCCGCCACAACTCGCGGCACACTCGACTGCACCGGCATACGACCCCTTGAACCCGGTCCGTTTCATCAACGGAATGGTGAAGGCTCCCGTTGTCGCCGTGTTGGCAACCGCACTCCCGTTGAGACTACCCATGATACCGCTGGCCACGACAGCTGTCTTCGCCGGGCCGCCGGTTAGCCGTCCAGTGAGACCGTAGCCGAGATTGATGAACCAGTCCCCGATGCCAGTCACTTCCAGCAAAGCACCGAAAATAATAAATAGAACAACGAACGTGGCACTCACACCCAGTGGGACACCAAATATCCCGTTGGTTGAGAGATAGAGGTGAGAAATGATGCGTTCGATCGAATACCCTTTATGGGCGATAATACCTGGCATATAGGGACCGGTCGCCGCATAGCCGATAGACACAACTGCAATACCAGGTAACAATACGCCGGTCATGCGCCGGGCCATCTCGACAACTATAATGATTGCTACGACACCCATAAACAGGTCGGGCGTCGTCGCGTTCCCGACTCGGGACGCCAAGCCTCCGTAGCTCATCGCATACGCGAAATACATGACGCTCATGGTTGTTATCCCGATTAGGAGCCAATCGTACCACGGGACCGTCTCCCGGTCCGTCGACAGTCCCGGACTGTACCACATGAACACAAGCACTGACATAAACGTGAGATGGATCGGTCGGTTGACGAAAGCCGTCGGGATGCCAGCCCATGCGGTGTAGACGTGGAACCCACCGATACACACGGCTAGTAGCACAGCGAAGAGTTTGGTCTTGCCGCCGAGATCCCGCTTTGCCGTGCCGAACCAGTGGCTCCCCACGGATGATTCGTGTGCTTGATCCAGTTCGACTCCATCGGAATGGGTCTCAGGCATTTTGATGATTCCGAACCCGTTATAGGTCGTTATCGCTGAGTGCTCTGTCCGCCCCTGGATGAAGTTCGATACTTACCGACCGCGCAGTCGACTCGAACTCCCCGACGGCCTCATTCGCCGCTTCAAGCCTGTCAAGGTTGGAGAACGTAGAGTTTACCATGGTATATATCGTGTCCTCGTCGGCGTCGCTCGGAGCGAAGACGAAGTTCGAAATCCCAGGGTTGACAACCGGATCAGTCTGTCCAGAATACGTTTCCGCCGGTATTTCGGCTTGGGTCAGGAAGTCGTTTTGAGAGGTCATATCTTCGATTTCGTCGCTGAAGTCGTAGAACGATACCTCACGATTCGTTGCCAGTTCCTGTACCGACGGTGACGGAATCGAGTTACTCCAGAAGCCGACATCCAGTTGGCCGTTCCGCATGGCGTTGGCCTGCTCCTGCAGGTCGAGCTGACGCTCCTCAATCGAGTCGCGCACCCCCAAGAACTCGAGAACGAGTTCGGCGATCTGCCCAGTACCGCTGCCGGGCTGGCCAACACTTACTCGCAGACCCTCAAGATCCTCTGGTGACTCGACCCCAGCCCCGGCGAGTGACACCATGTGAGTATGTGCCGAAAACATACCGAACAGAGCTTGCACGTCAACGGCGCCATCGAATGGGTCTTCCCCGTTTACGGCTTGTACCGCCGTGTTTGAGAACACCATCCCGATGTCCGCAGATCCATCCTCTAAGAGTCGGACGTTTTCTATGGCTCCACCGGTACTTTCGGCGGTGACAGTGGCATCTAACTCATCAGTCCAAAGATCTGCCAGCGCGCCCCCTATTGGAAACCACGTGCCCCCAGTTGAGCCAGTAGCAAGCGTGAGAAATTCGTTGCTGGAGCCACCACCCCCACTACAACCTGCTAATCCAATACTACTGACCAACGCTCCCGTGGCCGCGAGCACTTTGCGCCGCTTCGCGCTCGGCTGGGCAGTATTGTAACTATGCTTTCGGGGCAGACTATCGTTTACCATCAAACACTTATTTAATGTTCGTGGTTATAATAGTTATTATAGCTGCAAATGATGCTATTTGTTGTTCAAACATAAAGTATAGTCTTTTTGACTGGAACCTCAGCTTTGCAGTTTGGGTTAGGAGCGTGACGTAGGCGGTCGCAGACCGCTGGCATGAGACTCATCCGATTAACAACTTCGGCGTAGCTGTGATTCTCTTTCTTGAGAATACAATGAGCGACGATGTGGGCCTCGCCGGTAAGCCCGCCCGAGCCGGGCTTGCCCGCTTGCTTTCCCAACGCTTGTTTAGCTACAGGTAGTGCTGTCCCAACGAGTTTGAGTAACTTGACGCCCATAATCGCCTTCCCAACCTCACTTCCTCAAATCGTTACGGAATAATTCTCCCGCTGTCTTCCATCTTTAATAAAGCACGATTATGAACTACTGAGGCTAACCTGCAAAGCTAAGATGGTGGATAGAGCCCACGTGACGCTGAAGCCCTGATGTCTACGTGGTGGCAAGCGTCAGTCATCGGCTACACAGGAGAGTGGACCGATAGGGGATTGTACGTTATTTCACTGATCGGTGCCCAGAACACACGACACTCCCACAGATGTTTTGTGATTGGTTCAGTCTATTACCAGTACATGTACTATTATTTGCATTGATGATTTTGAATATGCAGTGGCTCTAATTGTGGCGTGCTTCCTGTCACAGCACCGCTGCGGATTTACACAGTATAGAGAGGAATATTCGAAGCACAGACGGTAGACTGAATTATAGTACTACATGAAGTCGATATTTTTTGAATAGAGATCACGACCATCCAGAATTTATTTAACGTCTCGACTGCATCAGCATATAGGTTGAATATGTACGCACTACAGACGGGCAGTCCATTGAACGTTCGGAGCGAGCAATGATCGACATGATAATCGCAAACGGATCGCTGGTATCGCCAGACGGAATTACAGATGCTGATCTCGCCATCGACAACGGACAGATCGTCGCAGTCGGGAACGAGGAGACGTTTTCAGCGGCAAACAGGCGTCTCGACGCCTCGGGCCGGTATGTCCTCCCTGGCGTTGTCGACCCACACGTCCACCTCGACTGTTACTACTCGAACGACACGTACGAAACCGGGACGAGGGCGGCCGCGCTCGGCGGTGTGACCACCTGCATCACCTTCGCGTGGCAAGCGTGGACGAACGACGACGAGGACAGTATGAGTACTTTCGAGGAAGACGGAACGCTTCTCGAAGCGATTGACCGCCACAAGCGACGGGCCGAGAGTTCTCTCGTCGATATCGCGTTTCACGGCGGGATCACGAGAGACGATCCCGCGGTCCTCGACGAACTGGAGACGGCAGTCGCGGAGGGTGTCACGTCGTTCAAGATGTTCACGACATACGAGCACGGACTCGACAACGGGTTCCTCGACCGACTGTTCCCGGCGATTGCCAAACACGACGGTGTTGCAGTACTCCACACTGAAGACGACGCCGTGTGTGAGGCACGCACCGAGTATATCAAAGAACAGGCAAAAGGAGACCCGAAATGGTATCCGGACACCCGCCCGGACTACGCCGAGGCGATGGCCGCCGAGGACGCCGTCCGAATGGCACAGGAAGCGGGTGTCAAGTACTACGGGATACACACCTCCTCGGAAGTAGCCGCAGACGTACTCGCGGACTTCCAAGACGACGGCAGCGAAGTCCGCGCCGAGACGTGTACACACTACACGACCCTCGACGAGTCCGTATACGAGTCGAGTTACCTCCCGATTATCGCGCCACCGCTGAGAGAGCAGGCAGACGTTGACGCGATGTTCGAGCACCTACACGACGGCGTGCTGAGCATCGTCTCGACTGACCACGTCGCGTTCGACCGAAGCCAGAAGGAAGTCTCGAACTGGTGGGACAGCACGTTCGGCGCGAACAGCGTCCAGCAGAGTCTCCCCGTGTTCCACGATGAAGCGGTCGTGAAACGCGGCTTTTCCTATCCGTTCCTCGTGCGGGTGATGTGTACGAACCCGGCCCAAACGTTCGGACTCGAAGCTAAGGGGACGCTCGAACCCGGGACTGACGCCGACATCGTTGTCTTCGACCCGGAAGCCACACAGACGATTTCGGCTGGGGACAACGAATCGGTCGCCGACTTCTCCATCTACGAGGGGCGTGAGGTCACTGGACGCGTCGAGACGACGCTCGTCCGTGGCGAAGTCGTCGTCGACGACGGAACCGTCGTCGGCGAGTCCGGATACGGAGAGTTCCGCGAGCGTGCCTGCCCCGACTGGGACACGGCGTAATTCGAATTGCTGTCGTCAGCATCGACAATCTTCTCTGGTTTAGATATACGAGTGTTTAATTCTGTACGGAATGGTTTTACCGAACTCGGTAGTTACATACGGCAGGGGGGGAAGATATACGACGATGGCCCGCCTTCCACACACGGACCCAGCATCGCTACCTGACAACTACGATATACTTGACGAACAGGCCGAGAACCTGCATGAGGACATCACCACAGAGTGGTGGAACTCACAATCGACCGTCCAGACGTTCGGTAACAACCCGGCTCTCGCCGAGACGCACGTCCACACGAACGTCTCGATGTGGACCAAAACGAATCTCTCTTCACGGGAGGTGGAGTTCGTGATTCTGGCCGTCGGACGGGAGCTTGACTCCGAGTACGAGTGGCACGATCACGCTATCGCGGCACTGGAGCGGGCCGGGTTGACGGAAACCGAAATTAAAGCGGTTGCCCGGAGAGACACCGATGAGCTATCCGAGACGGAGCGGGTACTGGTCGAGTACGTCTACGAGTTCGTCGCCACCTCTGGGGCAGTCGGTGACGAACGGCACGCCGAACTCGAATCCCAGTACGACGACGGGACTATCGTCGGTATCGCCATGCTCGCCGCGTACTACGTGTTCATTTTCCACGTCGCGAGCGCGCTTGGTCTCGGGCTTGACGAGGAGTTCGTGGGCTGGGAACTGGAGAACTACCCGCGGTAGCCCGACTCAGTTGTCTCCGACATCGGTGCTACGACAGTCGCTCAGTGAGCGACATCACGTCCGCCAGCAATCGCTCGTCGTCACCGTACGGCGCGACACACTGAAGCCCGATCGGAAGTCTTTGGTCGGTCGTTCCTGCGGGAATGGTCAACGCAGGGAGTCCAGCGTGTGTCCACGGGAGATTCATCACTGGGTCACCGGAGTCTTCGAGTCCTTCCGGGGCCGGACCGGGAGCCGCAGGCGAGACGAGCACGTCGACGTCAGCCTCGGCCATCGTCTCTGCGATTCGATTCCGCGTGCGTCGCTGGCTCGCTCGTCCCCGACCGACAGCCTCGATGTCCGTCTCCCACCCGTTCTCCACCGTTTCTGCCGACTTCGGATGGTATCTGTCCCCGTACTCCGTGTACCACTCGGCGTGCACGAGCGCGGCTTCAGCGTCAACGAGCGTCGTGTGACGCTCGTTCAACGCCTCGATATTGTTGAATACCGAGAGACGCTGAACTTCGACGCCGGCGGCCGCGAGTGCCGAGAGTTGTCTCTCAAGATGCTCCCGCCCTGTCTCAGACGCCTGTTCGAGGTACTGGCCCGAGGGAACGCCGAGGGTCGGGGCCGTCTCCGTGTTCGTCGGTGTCCAGTTTGAACAGAGCACGCTGGCGGCGAGTGCTGTTCCCGGCAGGTCCTGAGTGAACATGCCGACCTGGTCCACAGAGCGCGAGACCGGAACGATACCGTCCATCGGAACCCGCTCGGAACTGGGCTTGAACCCGACGATACCGCAGAACGCGGCCGGTCGGACGACCGACCCGACCGTCTGAGTCCCGAGGGCGAGTGGGACCAGTCCGGCACTGACCGCGGCAGCCGAGCCGCTACTCGAACCGCCGGGCGTGTGCGCGAGGTCGTGTGGGTTCCGTGTCGGCCCTGTCGGCGCCCCCGCGAACTCCGTCGTCACCGTCTTTCCCGTGACGACGGCCCCGGCCTCACGGAGTGCGGTGACGGTCGCAGCCTCGGGTCCATCGAACACCGACGCCGGGAGGTCCGACCCGGCACGCGTCGGGAACCCGTCGGCGCGGAAGATGTCTTTCACACCGACGTTGACCCCGTACAGGGGGGGCCGAACGTCCGAGTGCCCCCAGCGATGACGGATGTTGGCCAGCGTCTGTCGCAGAGACTCGAAATCCGGCCGTTCGACGAACGAGTGCAGGTTCTCCTCAACCGCCTCAACCCGGGTCTCGACCTCAGTGTAGTACGTTTCGAGGTCCGTCTCCCTACGTCGCAACTGTGCGGCAGTCTCCGACAACGGTGCGTTGTATCGTTTCATGACTGACCGCGTTGCGAAGTGTTCATTTGAGGATTGCGACCGGGCGAATCGGAGAGCCAGTGCCATCGCGGAGTTTGAGCGGGAACGCACAGAGGGTAAAACGCTCGCCGACGACGGCGTCGAGGTTCGCCATGTTCTCGATGTTTATCATCTCCCGTTCGGCACAGACATCGTGTGCGGGGAACTCTGCCGTACTCGATGCGGTTCCGTGGTCAATGCTCGGCGCGTCGATACCGATGTTTTTGATGCCGCGGTCGGCAAGCCACGTCGCCGCCTCGCCGGTCAGTCCGGTGTACTCGTACTGGTAGGCGTGACGTTGCTCGTGATCCTCGACGCCGTAGTGTTCCTGCCGGTGGCCGGTGTGAAGCGTTATTGCATCGCCGTCCTGAATTTCGAGACCGTGTTCGGTCAATCCCGTTTTGAGGTCAACAGGCGTGATGAACTCGTCGCTGGAGACGTGCGACACGTCGATACCGACTGCGTCGCCGTAGAACCAATCAAGCGACATCTTATCGATGCTCTCCTCTCGAGTCGGGTCGATGTGACACAGCGCGTCGACGTGTGTCGGGCCATGCTCGCTGACCAACAACGTCCGAACGAGCGGGTTCTCTTCCTCGTCTCCGGTGCGCTTGGCCCCGAGTTTGCGTTTTATTGTCGCAGTCTCTTTCCCGAGTTGCTCGCTGAGCGTGTAAGCCTGTTCCTCGTGGAAATGTGTCGTCCAGAACTGTGTTCGTTCGTGCCCTGGAAATACGGGCTGGTCTTCTTCGACGTATCCAGACAGGTCTATGAGTTCTGGCATATTGCAACTAATCACTTAGCATCTACATATATGTATGTTCTGGTTCTGTATATGTTGCAGAGTGTCGAAAATGCATCTATACGTCGGACGTTCGAGATGGTTGTATCTGTCACACGATACGGCCAAACGCTGCCGTCGTCGGTCCGAATGAATCAGACCTGGACCACGACCACGTTCCGTTCGACACCCGTCTCAAACGCCTCGACCGGCGGTTCGTCGCCGAGTACTTGGTTCCCGTCACCGTCCGCCGCTGCACCAGCCCCAGCGTCGGTGTTTGAGTCCCGGGCACACGCGTAGTCAGCTGCCTCACCGGCCGTCTGTGGTTCCACCTGCGTCTCGTACGTTTGCGTGCAGAGGCGAGTGGATTGTACACCGACTCACCGGTCGTGATGTCGAGCTCCCACTTGTACCAAGGGCACCGAATCACTCTCTTTCTCTCTCTCTCTCTCTCTCTCTCTCTCTTCCAGTCGTACTCGCCGATGCTCTCTAGGGGTGTGACTGTTCTGGTAATCGTTTCTTCACAGAGCGGGGAGAGGTGGTGTAGACAGACGTTCTTGAGTTCGTAGAACTTCTCTACATTGAACACGTCGATAGACCTGCCGTCGAGTTCGGCGAGTCCTTGCCCGCTGCGAGCCAAGTCACTGACCGGACAGACTTCGTGTCGCTCCATCGTCGTCACGCCATCGTAGCGGGACTGGCCGGAATATCGTACAGTTCTATCGCAGTCCGGTGCATGACACGTTCTGTTCGTTCCGCCGACAGCGGTGGCATGCCGGGTTGGCGTGCCTTGTCACAGTAATCGCCGTCCCTGTTTGGGAAGTCACTCGAGAAGGTGACTATATTGTCCGCGCCGATAATATCAACTAACTGTTAGAAGTGTTCGGGTGGGCTCAGCCACCGGTTGCTGGGTAAACTCGGTGTGCTCGTGGGGTGTTCTCTTGAGCTACGAAACCTGCTTGCGGCACGTCTTGTAGTTCTTATCCGTCCGCCACATCTGGTGTGGTACCCACGCGATATCGCCCTCGGCGGCGGCGACGGTCAACTCTGGATACCATATGGAGACTCCTTCACAAATAACGCTGTTGACCTGCTGTATGTAAGTTGTGGGGAAGATATTGTGATGTTCGAAGTCCGTACTTGGATGTCCAGCACTCGTCGTCGTGCCACTGAGGCCGGCACCGTCGCTCGCGACCGCCGCCTCGTAGTCACCGTCCGGTATGAGGTCCAGCCCTTTCATGCCGCCGTCGATGACATCCTTCCGGGTCCGGTAGCCCAAGGGGCTCCCGTACGGCGTTGAGGGCACGTCCGGAAGGACGTCACCCGCAGCGTTCACGAACCGATGGCAGTGTCTATCGCGGAGGTGTCGCGTGATTCCGTCAAGCGACCTCCACATCTGGTGTACGCCGGTGTCGATTATTAGAGTCGTCATGTGTATCGATGATTCGAGCTCAATCCGCTCGCTATCCGACGGTCCTGTCGAGTAGATCTCGTACCTGCCGAACGTTCGCACCACGGTGGACGACGTACAGCGCGACGGCCAAAAGAAGTGCCCCGAACTGGACGAGCACCGACGGATGAATCACCGCCGCAATCCCGGCGGCAAGGTAGACACCGCGTGTCCCGATAGACACTGCTCGCCCTCTCGTCGGGTCACGAACGAAGTTCATCCCATAGATTATCGTGAGGCCGCCGGCTAGTACTACGAGTCCCGCCGACAGTGATGAGACAGTCAGTCCGCCGATGATGAGTTGGGGCTTGAACAGGAACGCGATCGGGACGACGAACAGCGTGGCCCCAACACGAATCGCTTCGAGACACGTCAGCCAGAAGTTCGACTTCGCAATGCCGGACGTGACGACGACAGCTATCGCAATTGGCGGCGTGATACCCGATAGGACGGCCGCGTAGAGGACAAAGTAGTGTGCGGCGAGCGTCGGGATATTGAACTCGCCGGTGAACGTCGGCGCGATGAGAATCGCGACGAGCGTGTACGCGGCGACGACCGGCATCCCCATGCCGAGGATGAAACACAGTACCATTGCGAGGATAGCCGCGAAGATGAGGACGCCGCCGGAGAGTTCGATGAGTGCGAGCGAGAGTGTCCCCGGCATCCCAGTGACGTTGAGCAGATCGACGACCACGTTGATGACGGCGATTATCATCGCTATCGGTGCGACGACGACGGCACCGTGACGGAACCCCTCGACCGTCTGTACCAGCGTCTCTTTGAGCGTCGCGGCGGTGTCACGTGCGTTCGAGCTAATACTCCGGAAAACGGGGACGCCGATTCCGGTCGCGACCATCACCGCACAGGTCATCAGTGCCGAGGAAACCACGGTCCACTGTGCGATACCGAGCGTGTATACCAACACGACAAACGGAATACCAAACTTGAGGGCGTCGAACCCGAAGTCGACTCGGGTCTTCACCTTCATGTCATACTCGTCTCGGTCGATAGTCAGATTATCTACGTACCGTTTGGAGGTGAAATGGACCGCGATGGCCACCGTGACGTAATAAACGACGGCGGGAATGAGACCCGCAACTAAAATCTCTGCGTAGGTGAACCCCAGAATGGACGCCATGACGAACGCGGCGGACCCCATAACGGGTGGCATCACCTGCCCGCCCGAAGAGGCAACGGCCTCAATGGCACCGGCGACCCGTCCGGGCAGCCCGCCCTCTTTCATCATCGGAATTGTGAAAGACCCCGTCATGGCAGCGTTCGCGGTCTGAGCACCGTTGATGGAGCCGACGATCATACTCGCGACGACCGCAGACTGAGCAACGCCGGAACTGAGGAGGCCCGCTGCTTGGATAGCACCGCGCGTTATCAGGTCCAAGGCACCGTATGCCTTTAGCAGGCCAGCGTACAGGAGAAACAGTGCGACCCACGCAGCGACGATGCGCGAAATCTCGCCGTAGAGACCCGAGATGTCGAGCACGCTCGTTTCAAGTATCCGGCGTATCGACAGACCACCATGGGAGAGTAATCCGGGGAAGTGAGGACCAAAGTAACTATACACGAGGACGAAGCCGACCACGCTCATGAATCCGAGTCCGAACTCGTGGTACGCGAGCGCGAGTATCGTCACCAGCAACACGGCAGCGAGTATGTACTCGTGCTGGTAGACGACGATTGGGCGCGTACTGTACAGTTCCCTGAACGTCACGAACAGGTACGTTGTCGAGACGATAACGACGAGCATTGAGACAGCCAAGAGCGTGGTTCGTGCTCTCGTGGTGTCTTCCTTTGCGATTTGGTCGAGGGCATAGATGACCAGTCCACCGCCGACGAACATAATCGTGTACTGTGGTCTCGGTATCCCGAAAGAGATGCCGTACCAGATTATCGACAACCAGTACGCGACCGTCAGGACGGTAATCAGGTTCTCCAGCGAGAGGTGCTGTCTAACAGGCGTGAGCGTGGACTCAGTCATAGAGTGTCTCGGTAGTGTTCTCGAAGTTGGTCGATTGTGTTGGCTGTCGATGGCTACTGATCGATTACGTCCTGGTTCACCGAGCGTCGGTTATGCACGTTCCATGCTGTCGTCCCAGACGCCCATCTCCTCAAGGAAGTCCGCCGCCCCGTTATGAACGGGAACGCCGGACAGTAAATTCTCGATCATGTTCGCCGGTTCGGAGTGGTCCATGTACTGCGGCATCGCTTCTCTGAGAACGTCCGGATGCTCGTGGCTCACACGGCAAATCTCGTAGACTGCCTCGTCGGAGATGTCCGAACCGAAGCAGAACTGCACGCCGTTGTTCCACGCCGTCACCGTCTCCGTGCCGACATCCTGCTCCCACCCGTAGGGCTCGATCTCTTCAGTTCCGATAGACGGCATACTGTCGATGCCGCCGACGAGCGAGTCCGATGTTTCGAGAACGTGGACGTCATGGCGGGCATCTATCTCCGTAGCCCATCCGGGGATGCCTTCGTAGGTCGCCCCCTGGCCGAAGAACGCGTCGACTCGACCCTCCTCGATGGCACCGGCTACCTCACCAGCCTCCAAGTTGACGACTTTGTCTTGGATAGTCTCCCACTGATCGGCGTTCTGGTAGATGACTTCCTGCACACGGCGTGAGCCCCACGCCGCAGGGAACATCCACACGTTCACGTCCTGTTCGAGCAGGTCGTCGGTGGTTTCAAGTCCGCTGCCGTCGACACCCATCCAGTAGTAGTGAAAGAGCATATTGACGAGCCCTTGTGGGGCGATCCCCTGCTCGGACTGGAACGGAGGCTGGCCGTCACGAGCACTGACGATAGTGAAGTTCTCCGTCGAGTACGACGCGGCGTTACCCCGGTTGTACTCCTGAACACTGGCAGGGTTACCGGATACCTCGGTGACGTTTAGTTCAACGCTATCCGATTCCTGGCGGAGCGCGCGCTGCATCGCCTGCGCGGTCCCGAGGCTGAACGACCCCGAACCGGTCATCGTCACCGTCGTCGTACTACTTCCGCTCGACCCGGTGGCTCCGCCGCCGGTGCCGCCTGAGCAACCGGCGAGGCCGACCGCACCCGCGACACCGGCTATCTTGAGGAAGTTCCGACGCGACTCGTTCGTCAGCGAAGCCACAGCTGACTCCGTATTTGTGTTTCTAGACGACTGTCCCACAGTGTTCATTGCTTCTGAATTTTCGGCCACATATTCTCCATCTTAGTCAAGATATATAAAATTGCCCATCATCTATACAAATTCAGCGTGGTAGAGATACATATGTCTACACTAGAGGATTGTACACGGGAACAGGCGCAATACCACGCCGTTCACGGCGTGAATGCGCGCCGTCACTTGTGGTAACGGACCACCGTTCAATTACTTCTCCGAGTTCCCCGTGGTGGCATTTATCGGACAGACGAGACTAATAATCGATAGGAATCTGTCGGAACAGGGCGGATTACGAGCTGTCCCCCCCCCGGTTCAGCGGCTTTGATTTCACGACGTAACCCATCGCATGCTAGTAATTAAATGCAGGCTTCCCCTAATTATGATCTGTCTTTGGTACCGTACAGCACGACGGAGTTGCTTCTCAAATCACCCATACGTCTGCTTCTCTTCCTTGTCCATTATTTATCTAATATTACTGTATTTATTTTATTCACTCGGCACCAACATTGATCGGACATTCGTCTACAGAGCGTCCGAACACCGGAACACGTTCTATCGCTGTCCGCGGCGGCACTCTACCGGCGTTACTCTATTTCCCGGATTGTCACGTTCTGGACGCCGTCGCGGAGCGTCGTCTCCTCGATCGTTTTCAGTTCCTCGGCGGTGGCGTCTACGCTCGCGACGTGATTGCCCGCGAGTTCGCCCGCCGGACTCTTGAAACACGTCGGGCCGCAAGGCAGGAGGATCTCCTGTTCGTTCCGGTAGCCCGGATAGAGCAGCAGATCCCCGCGTGAGGGGTACACCGTATGATTCTCCCGGGGGATCTCCGGCAGCTCGATCTCGTCGATGTTGACCCACGTCGCGATACCGCTCCAGCGGACGTGCATGAGCTCCGACTCCAGGGGGAGAAACTCACGCACCGCGGCGACTGACCGCGGCGCTCGGTCGTAGTGCAGTTCGGCTGTCAGGGTCGTCCCGTCGATGTCGAGTTCGATCATTGTCGTGTCGGATGGTCGGCTGTCGCGAGTCGGCACAGCGACTCGGCGAGGACGGTCGTCGCGGCGGTGCAGTCGTTCCAGTCCGCCCGCTCCCGCGGCGAGTGCGAGCGGCCGTTCTC
>Ga0207714_1001833_pt1 | contig 13439 bp, 13 predicted proteins | sample PonA232FremontCA_2_FD_187270 | JGI IMG/M metagenome (GOLD analysis project Ga0207714, IMG submission 187270) | Marine sediment microbial community from Fremont, CA, USA - Pond A23 Sediment 2 (SPAdes) | ecosystem: Environmental > Aquatic > Marine > Unclassified | place: USA: Fremont, California... | reverse complement strand
ACGGGCGGGCCTTCGGCGGCGTCCTCGGCGAACACGGGCACGCCCTCGGGCGCCTCGGCCAGGAAGCGGATGGCGATGGGCGCCGCGGCGGGGCGCAGGGTGTCCACCAGCTCGCGGCTGGCCCGGGCCGGGTCCATGGACATGGCACACTCCGAAACGGAGGAAGGTGGCGGGGTTCACGCCCGCGTGACCTAGCAGCCGCACCCACGCGCGTCCACCGCGTGCGGTCTGGGGTCGGCGCCCGGGCTCACGCCCCGGCGAGCGCGAAGCTCGTGTGCGCCAGCGCTTCCAGATCGACGATGGCGCGGGCGAACAGCGTGTCGTGGCTGCCACTCGGATTGTCCGCCCAGACCACCCGGCTCGGGCGCGCATCGCGGACCTCGCGGCCCAGCGTGCCGGCGGCCTCCAGCTTCGCCAGAACCCCGCGCGGCGTGGCGGCGCGCGTGTGCGCCAGCCGTTCGGCCTCCGCGACACACAGGCGGTAGCAGGCTTCGCCGTGCAGGTCCGCCAGCATGGGATCGGCCGCGCCCGCGAAGCGCCCCGTCTCCAGCGCGCGCCACCGCGCCATGACCCAGCGCGCGCGCTGGATGAGGGCGGCGTCGGGATCGCGCCCGCCCTCGGCGAGCACCACGGCGCCGGGCGGCAACCGATGCGCCGCGGAGAGGTCAGGTAATGGATTGTGCATCAATTCCTCGATCTCGCGAGTTTGCACCAACCTGAGTGCAACGCTTCAGCCGCCCCAAGTCAAGCATTTGCAGCAACCTTGACCGTGGAACGCGAGACACCCTAGGAGCACGGCATGACCCCCGCGCAATGCCGCGCCGCGCGCGCCCTGCTCGACTGGACCGTCAAAGACCTCGCCCGCGCGGCGGAGGTCAGCAACAACACCGTCACGCAGTTCGAACGCGGCCAGCGCCACCCCAACCGCAACAACCTGCGCGCCATGCGCGAGGCCCTGGAGCACCACGGCGTCACCTTCACCAACGGCCACGAACCGGGGGTGAAGCTGAGCCAAGGCTAAGGCTGATTCTTAGATTGAAGCAGGATAACTTCAGAGATGTTCAATATTAATATGTACGGGAAACATAAACAAAATAATCGATCAAAATACACGAATTTTGAAGAATGGATGACAACATATAAGGATTACCGAGAGAGTTTAACATCAATAAAACATATGAAGTTTGAAGACGACCCGAAAAAAAAGAACGAGTCATACCCTGGACAAAATTATACGACACGGATACAACATTATATCAACGATGACCAAATCACCCCGATCAAGGTTGATACTGGCACACCCACTAATGTTATGCACAATTTCCGAATACAAAAAGATACTGATGCGGCTTCATATGCGGATCGCGACAATCCTGAACCAGAAATAGATTATATAAAAGTTTAGAATATTAGAAATAAATTCGAAATTAGTTACATAAATATATTTAATATAAATCTCACTAAACGCATATCATCCTGTTCTGCGGAACTTTACAATTTCTATATTGGAATACTATCGCTTCAACATAGCCAGAAATGGAATTTACATTTATACAATTGCGTAGTAGGAAAAATAGAGTTAAACAAAGGATGCTTGAACAACTTAACGATTGAGGGCGGAACCATTCGGTCGATCTCCGTGAACCCGCCCGCCGAGGGAAGCGAAAATCCATTCACGGGCAACGTTCATTTTCATCCCGACGACATGCCGACATCCAAAATACACAGCACGTTGTACACTGGGAAACAAGCGTACACCTCGCTGCGCCATTGGGTCGAAGAACTGAAAAACCAGCAGGCGGCCTCGGACATCCGCGTGTTCGAGCAGCGCGCGGCCCGGGAAGACGAAAAAGGCATCACGCGCGCCGTCAACTGGCTGCACGACATCACCTCGCTGTACGGCAACTCCCCCGAACGCACGCTCGGCTGGTTGGCGGGGCTGTTCGCCGTTCAGGCCGTCGGGCTCTACCTGATCGGCGGCGCCACGACCGGGATGGACGACAGCGCGTTCTACACCGGCAGCCGCGCGATCCTGGACGGCGCGGGGTTCTGGAACGAGGCGGCGCGGTCGGCGGCGCTGCCCTTACAGGCCACGCTGAACCCTTTCTCCCACTTCGCGCCCCGCAAGCTCGTGGTCGCCGCCAACCCGGGAATCGGGTTCACGGTTTCCGCGCTGGGCATCATTTCGGACATCCTGATCGGCTTTGCCATCTTCGGCATCCGCAAGCGGCTGAAGCTGTCGTAGAGCGCGCGCAACCGGCGGCCCCGGCGGACGCCGCCTGAGCGGCGCAAAAGCCCCACACCCTCCGGGTTTGTTCGCGCGCGGCGGCGGTGCCACCTTCCCCGCCAGCAAGCAGGGAGTGGCCGGATGCGCGTGTGCCTGATCTCCACCTACGAGTTGGGCCATCAGCCCTTCGCCCTCGCCAGCCCGGCGCGCTGGCTGGCGGACGAGGGCGCGGACGTGACCTGCACCGATCTGGCCGTGGAATGCCTGGACGAGGCCGCGCTCGCCGAAGCCGGGCTGATCGCCATCCATCTGTCGATGCACACGGCCACGCGCATCGCCGCCGCCGCGGTTCCGAAGATCCGCGCCATCAACCCGGACGCGCACCTGTGCTTCTACGGCCTCTACGCGCCCGTCAACGACGCCTATCTGCGCGAGACGCTGGGCGGGCAGAGCGTGCTCGGCGGCGAGGTCGAGGGCGAGCTGGTGCGCCTCTACCGCCACCTCGCCCACGGTGAGCCCTGGGACGGCGGCGACGGCGTGGCGCTCACCAAGCACCGCTTCAAGGTGCCCCGGCGCGACGGCCTGCCCTCGCTGGACAACTACGCCACGCTCGACCCCGGCGACGGCTCGCAGCTCACGGTCGGCTACACCGAGGCCTCGCGCGGCTGCAAGCACCTGTGCCGCCACTGCCCCGTGGTGCCGGTCTACAACGGGCGCTTCTTCATCGTCTCGCGCGAGGTCGTGCTGGCGGACTGCCGCCGCCAGATCGCCGACGGCGCGCGGCACATCACCTTCGGCGATCCGGACTTCTTCAACGGCCCCGGCCACGCGCTCAAGCTGGTGGAGGCGTTCCACGCCGAATTTCCCGAGGTGACCTACGACGCCACGATCAAGGTGGAGCACCTGCACCAGCACGCGGATAAGCTGGCGCGCCTGCGCGCGACCGGCTGCCTCTTCGTCACCACGGCCGTGGAGTCCGTGAACGACGAGGTGCTCGCCAAGCTGGACAAGGGCCACACGCGCGCGGACTTCATCGCCGCCGTGCGCGCGGCCGACGCGGCGGGGCTGACGCTGTCGCCCACCTTCATCCCCTTCCACCCCTGGAGCACGCCCGAGGGCTATCTGGACCTGCTGCAGCTTCTCGCCGAGCTGGACCTGATCGAGAACGTGGCACCCATCCAGCTTTCCATCCGCCTGCTCATCCCGCAGGGCAGCCGCATCCTGGAGCTGGACGACATCCACCGCTACCTGGAGGGCTTCGACGCCGAGAAGCTCTCCTACCGCTGGTCGGCCGGCGACCCGCGCGCGGACGCCCTGCAAGCCGAAGTGCGCGACGCCGTGCAGCAGGGCGAGCGCGAGGGCGCGGGCCGGCGCGCCGTTTTCCAGCGTATCTGGGAGCTGGCGCACGACGCCTGCGGGCGCACCGCGCCGCCGCTGCCGGTGTCCCACCACACGGGCGGCGTGCCGGCGATGAGCGAGCCCTGGTACTGCTGCGCCGAGCCCACCGAGGAGCAACTGGCGCAGGTGTAGTGGGGGAACAGGCGCGCGACCCCATGACCCCGGTTCTGCTGCTCATCCCCACCACCTCCTACCGCGCCGAGGCCTTCCTGGACGCGGCGCGGGCGGAGGACGTGCCCGTCGTCGTCGGCTCCGACCGCGCGCCCGTGCTGGCCCAGTTGACGGGCGGCGGGCTGTACGTCGACCTCGCCGATCCCGACAGGGCGACCGGGCAGATCGCCGCCTTCCACGCGCGGCAGCCGCTGGCCGCGATCGTCGGCGTGGACGAGGGCACCGCGACCGTCGCCGCGCGCGCCAGCGAGGCGCTGGGGCTGCCGCACAACCCGCCCGGCGCCGCGGCGGCGGCCAGCCACAAGGCACGCGTGCGCGAAGCCCTGTGGGCCGCCGGCGTGCCGCAGCCGAGCTATCGCGTGATTTCACCCGAGGAGACGGGCGCCGAGGCGGCGCGGCGGATCAACCACTACCCCGCGGTGCTCAAGCCCGTCGGGCTGGCGGGCAGCCGTGGTGTGCTCAAGGCCGAAGACAGCGGCGAGTTCGCCTCGGCGCTGGAGCGCGTGCGCGCCATCGCCGCCGACACTGACGCCAGCACGGGCCTGAACCCGAGCCGCGAGGTCGTGGCGGAAGCCTATCTGCCCGGCGGCGAGGTGGCGTTGGAAGGGCTGCTGCTGAACGGCACGCTTCACGTGCTCGCGCTCTTCGACAAGCCCGAGCCCATGGAGGGGCCGACCTTCGAGGAGACGATCTTCACCACGCCCTCGCGCCTGCCGGCCGACACCCAGGCCGAGGTGCGCCGGCGCACGGAAGCGGCGGTGGCCGCGCTGGGGCTCGCGGAGGGGCCGATCCACGCCGAGCTGCGCCTCACGCCCGACGAGGGGCCCGTGCCGCTGGAGGTGGCGCCACGCTCCATCGGCGGGCTGTGCGGGCGCGTGCTGCGCTTCGGCACGGGGCTGAGCCTGGAAGGGCTGATCCTGCGCCACGCCCTGGGCCGCGTCCCCGACCCGCCGGCGCGCGAGGCCGCGCCCGTGGGCGTGATGATGCTGCCGGTGCCCGAAGCCGGGGTGTTCGCGCGCATGGAGGGCCTGGACGAAGCGCGCGCGCTCCACGGCGTGGACGAGATCAGCGTCACGATTGCGCCCGGCACGCCGGTCCGGCCACTGCCTGAGGGCGACCGCTACCTGGGCTTCATCTTCGCCCACGGTGACGATCCCGCGCGCGTGACGGCGACACTGCAAGCCGCCGCGCACACCCTGCGGCCCGTCATCGAGCCCGAGTAGGGGCGGCTCACCCGTCCGCGGCGCTGGTCGAGCTGACGACGCGCTCGGGCGGGAACACAACCTTGATCTCCGTGCCCTCGCCCAGCGTGGACTCGACGTCGAGTTCGGCGTCGTGCAGCGCGGCGAGGCGCTGGCTGATGGGAAGCCCCAGGCCCGCGCCCTCGTCGCGCCCGCGCGTCAGGCGCATCGACTCCACGCGCTGGAAGGGCGCGAACATGCGCCGGCGCTGCGTTTCCGTCAGGCCGGGACCCGGATCGACCACGCTCAAGCCGATCCCGCCGTCGGGCGTGGGCTCCGCGCGCAGCCGCACCGTGCCGCCCTCCGGGCTGACGGCGATGGCGTTCGAGACGAGGTTGACCAGGATCTGCCGCACCGCCCGCCGGTCGGCGAGCACGTGCGCGCCCGGCTGGGGCACGGCGACGACCCGAACCCCGCCCGCGTGTGCGCGCTGGCGCGTCAGCCGCATGACCTCGGTGAACTCCTCCGAGGGATCGAAGGTTTCCTCGCGGAGTTCGAGCTGACCCGCCTCGATGCGCGAGATGTCCAGCACGTCGTTGACCAGGTCCAGCAGATGGCTGGCGCTGGCGTGAATGTCGGCGACATAGCTCTGCGCGCGCGGTGGCAGCTCGCCGCCCATCTGGTTGCGCAGCATGTCGGCGAAGCCCATCACCGCGTTCAGCGGCGTGCGCAGCTCGTGACTCATGTTGGCCAGGAAGACGGACTTGGCGTGGTTGGCGCGCTCCGCGGCCAGCTTTGCCGCGTGAAGCTCGTGGTGCTGCTGGAGCAGGTTGAGGTCGCGCTGCACGGTGTCCCGGAACGGCGTCATCAGATCCTGGAATTCGGTCGAATAGGCCGTGGCTTCGTAATCCATCACGCAGATCGTGCCGAAGGGCGCGCCGTCCGGCCAGTGGACCGGCAGGCCCAGATAGGATCGAAAGCCGTCGTCGTGCACCTCGGGGTTGGTGTCCCAGAAGGGATCGACCGGCGCGTCCTGGACGTACAGCGGGGCGTTCGCGCGAATGACCGTCTTGCAGAAGATGTTGGTGTCCGGCGGCACGACCGTCCCGCCCGGATAGGGGTTCGTCTCCTGATCGCTGGCGGCCGACACCTGATAGCCCGCCGGCGTCTGCTGCACGACGAACGCCGCCGGCGCCGCGAAGGCGCGCGCCAGCACGGTCAGCATCTCCTGCCATTTCGCCACGGCTTCCGACGCGTCGGGGCGATCGCGAAAAAACGTGGCGGCGGGATCGGAGTCGCTCATGCTTTCGAGCCCCTGCCCGGCTCCCGGATCGGTGTGACCGGCGACGCCGCGGACAGTACGCGCTGTGTGTTGGGTCGACCTTCCGTCGGTTATACATGCGTGTTCTTAAAGGAAGGTTTAAAGCACGGGCCGTCCATACATTGGTTGCATGAGGCGGATTGTGTTCGCGACGAACGTGACTCCGGGATCGGCACCAGCGTCCAATTCGCCGCGGCCACCGGGGGCGGTTCGGACGTTGATCGCCCGGCGTCCGGATGGGCCCTAGGGTGCCAGATAGCGCTCGCGCAGGTGTCCCTTGAAGGCCTCGACGTCGAACCCGCGCCCCGTTGCCCGGCGCAGGATCTCGTCCGTGGACAGGCTGGCACCGAGCTGGTGCACGTTCTCGCGCAGCCAGCTCAACAGCGGGCTCACGTCGCCGCGCTCCAGGTAACTGGGAATGCCGGGCTCGGCCGTGCACGCCGCCCGGTAGAGCTGCGCTCCGGCGATGGCCCCCAGGGTGTAGGTGGGGAAGTAGCCCCAGCCGCCGTCGAACCAGTGAATGTCCTGCAGGCAGCCCAGACGGTCCTCGGGCGGCGTGATACCCAGCAGTTCCCGCATGCCCGCGTTCCACGCGCCCGGCAGCTCGTCCAGCGGCATGTCCCCGGAAATCAGCGCCGTTTCCAGGCGGTAGCGCAGGATCACGTGGGCGGGATAGGTCACCTCGTCCGCGTCCACGCGGATGTAGCCGGGCTCCACGCGCGTGGCGAGGCGGTGCAGGTTGTCGGGCTCCCACGCGCTGCCCGAGCCGCCAAGGGCGTCGCGCATGACCGGCGCCGCGTGGCGCAGGAAGTGCTCGCCGCGCGACACCTGCATCTCCGCCAGAAGGGCCTGGCTTTCGTGCAGCGCCATGCCGCGCGCTTCGCCCACGGGCTGGCGCCGCCAAGCGTCCGGCAGGCCGCGCTCGTAGAGCGCGTGGCCGGTTTCGTGGATGACGGCCATGACACCGGTGGTGAAGTCGCTTTCGTCCCAGCGCGCGGTGATGCGGATGTCCTCCGGCACGCCCCCCGTGAAGGGATGCGAGGAGGTGTCGAGGCGGCTGTTCGCGGCTTCCAGGCCCAGGGTGTGCATCAGCTGGGCTGCCAGCGCCTCCTGTTTCGCCTGCGGAAACGGACCCTGGGGGCGCTCGGGCACCGGCCCCGCCGCCTGATGGCGCAGCACGTCGTCCAGGAAGCCGGGCAGGAAGGCCGCCAGATCGTCGAAGACTTCGCTGACGCGTGCGGCGCGCATGCCGGGCTCGAACTGATCCAGCAGGGCATCGTACGGGGACAGCCCCAGGGCCTCGCCCTTCGCCGTGGCCTGCTCGCGCACCAGCCGCAGAACCTCGCTCAGGTACGGCTTCACGCGGGCGAAGTCGGAGTCCGGCTTGGCCTCCCGCCAGACCATCTCGCAGCGCCGCGTGGCCCGCGTCAGCGCCTCCACGAGCGCGCTCGGAACCGCGTGCGCGTGCTGCCACTGGCGGCGCATCTCCGCCAGGTTCGCGCGCTGCCAGCCGTCGAGCCCGGCCGAATCGGCCTCGGCGCGGTCCAGCAGCTCGCCCGCGCGCGCGTCCGTCAGCATCTCGTGCGCGGTGACGTCGAGGGCCGCCAGTTGCTCGCTGCGCGCCTCGGCGCCGCCCGACGGCATCATCACCTGGGCGTCCCAGTTGAGCATCCCGCCCGCTTCGCCGAGCGCGGCCATGCGCGCGAAGCTGCGTGCCAGCTCGTGGTAGGCGTCGCTCATGCCGTTTCCCCTCCCGGAGTCTCGCGGCGCAGGTGGAAGATGACGTAGATCGCCAGCAGGGCAAGCGCCAGGCCGAACCAGGTCACGGCGTAGCCCAGGTGGTTCTGCGGCAGGTTCACGCGCGGGCGCTCGGCGATCGGGAAGCGGCCGGCAGCGGCCGGGTCGATGGACTGCACGTAAAGCCCCGTGACCGCGTCCCGCAGCTCCGCATGCTGGGTCATGCGCGGCAGATCCATCCACAGCCACTCGTTGCCGGCGGGGTCGTTCGCCGGGCGCAGCCACCCCGCGCCGTCCCAGCCGCCGCGCCGGATCACGCCCTCGATGCTGACCGGCCCGTCGACGCGCAGCGCCTCCGGCATCTCCCCGTCCCGGCGCAGGCGGATGGGTAGCCAGCCCCGGTCGATGAGGACCGTGCGGCCGTCCGGCAGGCGCATGGGCGTGATGAGATCGAAGCCACGCCGGCCCTCGTGTGTCCGGGCCAGGCGGTGCATCGCGCGGTCATGCAGGAATTCGCCGCCCAGCTCGACACGGCGGAAGCGCAGCGTGTCCAGCTCGGCGCCATCCGCGGGCAGCTCGATCGCGGGCGCGTCCATGCGCGAGCGCATGTCGTCGATGAGGCCCTGCTTCCACTGCATGCGCTGGACCTGCCACACGCCCAAGATGACAAGCAGGATCAGCGCGGGGATCACGGCGACGGTCGCCCAGAAAGTCGGCCGGAAGCGCACGCGGCTCCCCTCACCCGTCATCGTGAAGGCCGGCCTCGCGGGCGTTGTGGCGGTACTGGAGCGCGATCAAGAGCGCCTTGGCCGGGCGCAGCATGGCGATCGCGCCGCCGATGATGACAACCGGCCAGATGGCGGCGTGCACCCACAGGGGCGGGCCGACGGCTGACTCCAGCAGGATCGCGGCGAGCACCACCAACGCGCCCAGGATCAGGATGATGAACACGGCCGGCCCGTCACCGCTGTCCGCGGCCCGAAGGTCCAGGCCGCAGACGCCGCAGCGGCGGCGCACCTGAAGCAGCCCGTCGAAGAGGGGGGCCTCCCCGCAGTGCGGGCAGCGGCAGCGCAGGCCCGCACTGAACGGGGAAACGCGGCGCTCGCTCTCGTGCCACGACATGCGGGCTCAGAGACTCCCCCAGAAGTACACGAAGGTGAACAGGAACAGCCAGACCACGTCGACGAAGTGCCAGTACCACGCGGCGGCCTCGAAGCCGAAGTGATGGTCCGGCTTGAAGTGCCCCGCCCAGGCGCGGCCGAAGCACACGATCAGGAACAGCGTTCCGATGATGACGTGCGCGCCGTGGAAGCCCGTCGCCATGTAAAACACGGAGCTGTAGATGTTGTCGCCGAAGCCGAACGCGGCGTGCGCGTACTCGTAGGCCTGCAGGCTGGAGAAGATCACCCCGAGGACGATGGTCAGCCCCAGCCCTTGCAGCAGGCCGCGCCGGTCACCCTCGCGCAGCGCCTCGTGCGCCCACGTGACCGTGCACCCCGACAGCAGCAGGATCAGGGTGTTGAGGAAGGGCACGCTGAACGGGTCGAAGGTCTCGATGTCCGGCGGCGGCCAGGCGTTGCTGATCTCCGCCGGCGGGAAGAGCGCGCCGTTGAAGTAGGCCCAGAAGAAGGCGGCGAAGAACATCACCTCGGAGGCGATGAAGAGCACCATGCCGTAGCGCATGCCGAGCTGCACCAGCGTGGTGTGCGCGCCCTCGTACTCGGCCTCGTGGATCACGTCGCGCCACCAGCCGGCCATCGTGCCCAGAACCAGCACGACGCCCAGATACATCAGCCACGAGTTGATCTCGTGCATGAAGAACACGATGCCCAGCGCCAGCAGGCCCGCCGAGATCGAACCGATCAGCGGCCACGGACTGGGCTCGACCATATGGAAGGGATGCTTCTGTTCGTGATGGGCCTCCGCCATCGTCACCCTCTCGCCTGTGCCCCTAGGGTGCTTCCGCCGATGGTTTGCGCGGAAACCAAGCCGGAAGATCCCCTATGTCATTGATCAACGGGCAATTTGACGCCCAAGGTGATGACACCTTGACCGACATTGCCCTGGGTTGCCGGCGCGTCAGCCGCCGCCCATGCGGATCAACGCCACGATATAAACCACGATCACGAACGCGGCCAGCACCGCCAAAAGCGCCCAGTTGCGCCCGCGGCGCTTGCGGCGGAACTCCTCGCGCTTCTCCTTCGTCCATTCGACCTGCGGCCCGTCGGGATCGCCGTGTGCCATCTCGCCTCTATGCCGCCACCACGGCGGCGCCGTCCAGGATGAGCATCGCGAACACCAGGAAGAGGTACAGGATCGAGTACCCGAACATCTGGCGCGCCGCGCGTTCGCGTCCGTCGGTGTCCTGCAGCACGCGCACCGCCGAGACCACGAAAATCCCGCCCAGCACCGCGGCGACCGCGCCGTAGAGCGGCCCCGCCGTGCCCAGCAGCGCCGGCGCGGGCGCGAGCGGCAGCAGGACCAGGGTGTAGACGAGCATCTGCCACTTGGTCGCGCGGCGCCCGGCCACCACCGGGAGCATGGGCACGCCGGCGCGCGAGTACTCGCCGTCGGTGTAGAGCGACAGCGCCCAGAAGTGCGGCGGCGTCCACAGGAAGATGAGCGCGAACAGCACCAGCGAGTCCACGCTCACCCCGCCCGTGACGGCCGCCCAGCCGATCATGGGCGGGAACGCGCCCGCCGCGCCGCCAATGACGATGTTCTGCGGCGTGCGCCGCTTCAGCCACATCGTGTAGACGAGCACGTAGAACGCGTTGGCCCCGGCGAGCAGGCCCGCGGCCGTCCAGTTGACCGCCAGCCCCATCGTCATCACGGCGAACAGGCTGAGCACCAGGCCGAAGGCCAGCCCTTCCTGCGGCGCGATGCGGCCGGCCGGGATGGGCCGCCGCGCGGTACGCCGCATGACGGCGTCGATGTCGCGGTCGTACCACATGTTGATGGCACCGGCGGCACCCGCGCCCACGGCCACGCACAGGATGGCGACGACGGCCAGCACGGGGTGCACCTCGCCGGGCGCCGCCACCATGCCGGCCACCGCGGTGAACACCACGAGCGTCATGACGCGCGGCTTGAGCAGGTCCAGGAACTCCCGGACCCCGGCCGGGTCGGTAACGGCGTGCTCGGGCTGGATGCTGGCGTCGCTCACGGTGCGCTCGACCCTGTCTTGCCCGGTTGGGCGTGGAAACGCCCCGGGGGCGCGGCGGGCGCGGCCCCCGGGGCGCCGTCAACTCGCATGCCAGCGTCCTACTTCACGCGCGGCAGCTCCTCGAAGGTGTGGAACGGCGGCGGCGAGGACACCGTCCACTCCAGCGTGGTGGCGCCACGGCCCCACGGATTGCTCTCCGCGCGCTTGCCCCAGAGCAGGGTGTAGATCACCAGCCCGATGAAGAAGAGCGTCGCCGCGAAGGAGATGTAGCTGCCGATGGAGCTGACCATGTTCCAGCCGGCGTAGGCGTCCGGGTAGTCGATGTAGCGCCGCGGCATGCCGGCCAGCCCGAGGAAGTGCTGCGGGAAGAAGAGCAGATTCACACCGATGAAGGTCGCGTAGAAGTGCACCTTCCCCGCCCATTCGGGGTACTGACGGCCCGACATCTTGCCGATCCAGTAGTAGAAGCCGGCAAACAGCGCGAACACCGCGCCCATGGAGAGCACGTAGTGGAAGTGGGCGACGACGTAGTAGGTGTCGTGCAGCACCTGGTTCACGCCGGCGTTCGCCAGGACCACGCCCGTTACGCCGCCGATAACGAAGAGCACGATGAAGCCGATGACCCAGAGCATGGGCGTTTCGAACCGGATCGAGCCGCCCCACATCGTGGCGATCCAGGAGAAGATTTTCACGCCCGTGGGCACCGCGATCACCATCGTCGCCGCGGTGAAGTAGGCCTTGGTGTCCACGTCCATGCCCACAGTGAACATGTGGTGGGCCCACACCACGAAGCCGATGAAGCCGATGGCGATCATGGCGTAGACCATGCCCAGATAGCCGAAGATGGGCTTGCGGGCGAACGTCGCGGTGATCTGCGACACGATCCCGAAGGCCGGCAGGATCATGATGTAGACCTCGGGGTGCCCGAAGAACCAGAAGAGATGCTGGAAGAGCACCGGGTCGCCGCCGCCCGCGGCCTCGAAGAAGGTCGTGCCGAAGTTGCGGTCGGTCAGCAGCATCGTGATGGCGCCGCCGAGCACCGGCAGGGCCAGCAGCAACAGGAAGGCCGTCACCAGCATCGCCCAGACGAACAGCGGCATCTTGTGCAGCGTCATGCCGGGCGCGCGCATGTTGAAGATCGTCGTGATGAAGTTGATCGCGCCCAGGATGGACGACGCGCCGGCCAAGTGCAGCGCGAAGATCGCCATGTCCACGGATGGTCCGCTGTGCCCGAGTTCGCCGGAGAGCGGCGGATAGATCGTCCACCCGGTTCCGGCCCCCTCGCCGACGAAGGCCGAGCTGATCAGCAGCAGGATCGAGGGCACCAGCAGCCAGAACGAGATGTTGTTCATGCGCGGGAACGCCATGTCCGGCGCCCCGATCATGAGCGGCACGAACCAGTTGCCGAAACCGCCGATGAGCCCCGGCATGACGGCGAAGAACACCATCAACAGCCCGTGCGCCGTGATGATGACGTTGTAGAGCTGCCCGTCGGGGCTGCCGCCGGCCATGAGGAACTGCACGCCGGGCTCGGCCAGCTCCAGGCGCATGATGAGCGAGAACACCCCGCCGATCACGCCGGCGATGATGGCGTAGATGATGTACAGCGTGCCGATGTCCTTGTGGTTCGTGGACATCAGCCAGCGCCGGAAGAAGCCCGGCATGTGCTCGTCGTGCGCGCCGTACACACCCTGTTCAGCAGCCATGGTGAACCTCTTCCCTCGCCCTTGGCGCGGCGAGCCGCGCCCGGAATGCCGGGCCGGCACGGCCGCACCGCACGCGTTGCGTTATCGGCCGTCGGCGTCGGCGAGCTGCGTCGAGTCGCCCTCGATTCCGGCCTCGGCCTGTTTCGTCTCGATCCAGTTCTCGAACTCGTCCTTGGGCACCACCTTCACGGCGATCGGCATGTTGGAATGGCCGACACCGCACAGCTCGGAGCACTGGCCGTAGTACATGCCCGGTTCGTCCACGCGCGCCCAGGTCTGATTCATCTCGCCCGGGATGGCGTCCTGCTTGATGCCGAACGACGGCATGGCGAAGGAGTGCAGCACGTCCGTGGAGGTGATGAGGAAGCGCACCGTGGTGTCCGCCGGGATCACGATGGGCTCGGTGACGGACAGCTTGCGGATCTCACCCTCGCTCGGGTCGATCTCGTCGGCCTCCTTCATGAAGGAGTTGTACGAGAATCCGCCGTGGTCCGGATACTCGTAGGCCCAGTACCACTGCTTGCCCACCGAC
>Ga0207714_1001832_pt1 | contig 13447 bp, 11 predicted proteins | sample PonA232FremontCA_2_FD_187270 | JGI IMG/M metagenome (GOLD analysis project Ga0207714, IMG submission 187270) | Marine sediment microbial community from Fremont, CA, USA - Pond A23 Sediment 2 (SPAdes) | ecosystem: Environmental > Aquatic > Marine > Unclassified | place: USA: Fremont, California... | reverse complement strand
CATACAAAAAAAAGACCCAACAGGCTCTTCAGTCCGTCTTTGCCTCACGGGCCATTTTGAGCTTGGGCAGTACATTGTTCTCGATCCAGCTCTGGTCCCACCATTCCACTGGGGTCACTGAAACTCCGGAAATCATCATCTCGAAATGGAGATGGTCCCCTCCGGCCAGGCCGGTAACCCCTGTCCGTCCCAGAATATCGCCCTTGGCCACGCGCTGCCCCTCGCGGACAGCTATCTGGGACAGATGGCCGTACAGGCTCTGCAACCCCAGCCCGTGGTCGATAATCACCGCCTGTCCATAGATCCCCAGCCTTTTGGCATACACAACCCGTCCCGAATTCGCGGCCTGGACCTTCGCCCTTGATACCGAGGCCAGATCGATCCCCAGGTGAGTGGCCTGGCTGATCTTTTCCGATTGGTAGTAATAGTCGCGCCGCACCGCGAAAGAGGACTTCTTGGCACCGGGCTGCCGGAGAAATCGTCCGGACCACAGAGGACGGGAGGCTGTATCCCGGCCGATCTCGCGGATCAGCTCACGGTTGTCCCGCCGCATTTTCTCGTTGACCGCCACGAAAAGGTCGACTTTGTCCTGTATTCCGGGAAACGCCTCCCGGAAGGCGGGCATGTTCTGTTGCAGGAATCTGTCCGAAATCCGAAGCCGATTTCGGGACAGACGCTTGTCCCGCACATTGCACCGCACGGCGACCTCGCGGACATTGCCCGCCCGATCCCGAGCCCGGACCATGGGTTGGGCCTGTCCGGCTGCAAGGTCGTAGGGATAGGAGAAAAACCCCAGAAACACCCCGCTCTCCTGCTTATAGGCGGGAAAAAAGGTCTCGCCGACGGAGATCCCGACGCGTTCCGGATTCTCCTCGACGCGAAAGGCCACAACACCGGATCCGCCCCGCTGCAGATTGTGCCGAAAGCTCTCCAGCTCGACCCGGGGAGCCGTGGTATCCAGGACATACTCCCGCTCAACACTGGCCCGCCTTCCCTGGAAAAACCTGGCCCAGGAGCTGTCCCTGGCCCGGACCACCAGGCGGAAGGGGCCTTCCTCCAGGTCCATCTCCCCCACGGGGAGGGACTCGGACCACTGATTAGGGCTGCCCTCGGGCTCGGCCTCAATAAGGGTCTTCTCCCCTTCTTCCTGTACAGCCGCCACGCGCACAAAGGCCACTCCGGAAGGGATGTCGCTGACCTCTATTTCCAGGGTCGCATCGCCACTCAGGTACTCCGTCTGCGGGCCAAGGTGAATCTGCGGCCGCTCTCTGTCCGCCACGAGGAAATACAGCCCCGCGGAGCAGACGAGAAGAATGAGAACGAGAATGGCCAGGACCTTCCCCTTGGCGGTTCGCTTGTCCATATCAGCTCCTGTTTCAGATTGATTTTTCAGGAAAAAATATCCGGTCCGGCTCGGCCCGTTCTCGGCGCGATAGCCAGGACTGGAAAAACGAATCCGACTGAGGTTTCAAAGGTTGCACGAAGAGAGCTCTTCTCCTATGATTGGTAAAGTTTTCCCGTTCAGAAAGGTCTCTTTCCGGAGGGAATGGAAAGCAAAGCGCTCCGAAACTGCGGCCCTACAGCGTGACGGCAACGAAAGCCCCGGGATGACCGCTCCCTTTGCCCAATCGGATCCCAAGGGGCGCACCCTGCTCAGTGAAATGGCTTCTTTCCCGCGTATGGCCCCTCGTCGACAGATCGAGCCAGAGTGCCCCGCCGCCGGTTGACCAAAATCCACTCAAAGGGCAAAGAGGGATACACCGCCGACGGCTCCGGGGGAAGGAGCACCCGGTAGCCTAATCCAAAAGAATCGTCCTTACAACAGGACAGAACAGGGCAATTCCTGCTGGGGGACAGCGGGTCCTCCAGCAGAAAGCATCCAATACATCAGGAGGTATCATGACCACAGCCAAGCAAGGCAATTCCGTCAAGGTTCATTATCACGGCACCCTGAGCGATGGAACCGTATTCGATTCCACCTATGAGGAATCCCCCATGGACTTCACCTTGGGCGAAGGGGAAATCATTCCGGGCTTCGAGGAAGCCGTGGAAGGCATGGACGAAGGAGAGAAGAAAAGCGTCACCGTCGAGCCGGACAGGGCCTACGGGGAATACAACGACAAAGGGGTGGTGCAGGTTCCCCGGGAAAACCTCCCCGAGGATATCCAGCCCGAAGAAGGGATGATGCTGCAATTGAACACCCCAGAGGACCAAGTGGTCTACGTGACGGTCACCGAGATGGATGAGGAGAACGTCACTCTGGACGCGAACCACCCCCTGGCGGGCAAAACCCTGAACTTCGACATCGAGCTGATCCAGATCAATTCCGCAGAGGAATAAACGCTTCCGGGCAGCCCTCCCCCGGGACGAGGGCTGCCCGGCCCGCCTTCACTCGGCTGGCTGTTCGCCCTGAGCCTGCCTCCCTTGCAAGAAGCTCATGCCGTCCGCATCCGCTAAGCGAGGCCTCGTCCGCAGGTCTGGAGTGCCTCGTCCCTCCTCGCTCTCCGGGAATCATTCCCTGGGTGCGACTGGATAGGCTTCCACTGCGTTTATGGCTTCCAGGTCCACGCGCTGCATCCCGTTCTTGAAAACTCCAGCTGTGGCCTGGGCCAAAAGGTGGAGGTTATGATAGGCGTTCGCTGTGTCCGCTCCCTGGGGATAGTTGCGGAAGGAAGCAATAATCCCGAAGAGGGAGGCGAAAAAGGACTTGGAGAAAAGGCGCACGTTGCTCACCTCACAGCCCATTCCCACGAGCACCTTGTCGAATTCGTCCAGATAGGACTTCTGCAGGCTTCGAAACTTCTGTTTGGCTTCCTCGTCCACGTCGTAATTCCACAGGAAGTGCCCCACGATCTGCAGGGTGGACTCGCGCTCCCAGAAAAAATCCACGATTCCAGACGCGATCTCCTCCAGGGTGGTCGCTCCTGATTCCAGCCGCCGCCACTGCTTTTCGCGCCCCTTGGTTATCTCCTGGCTGAGGATCTCCACCAGGATGTCATCCCGGCTGCTGAAGTAGCGATAAATTGAGGCCGGGGAAATCCCCGCTTCTTCGGCGACATCCCGCATGCCGACATCGTGGAAGGAGTTCTGGCCGAAAAGATGGAACGCCGCGCTCAGGATGATATCTCTGCGGTAGGCCCTTTCGTTCTCTTTAAGTTGAAGGAATGTGGATTTTTTAGACATTTTTGGAATGATCCTTTGTTTGGATTTCTTTGGAGTAAAACTGGTCATTTCAAGACGCATCTCAACGGAGCTTTCCTCGACAACTGGGCTTTCCTCAGTCAGATTCAAAGCTCGAGGTCCCGAACTTCCGCCTCCATTGCCGAGATCTCCTCCCGCAGCTCTTTTTTGTTGCCCACAAGCAGTATCTTCATCTTCTCCGGATGAAGATACTCCCTGGCAACCCTCTGGACATCACCTCGATCCACGTTCTTCACCTCGCGGATCAACTCCTGGAAGCTGTCCTGATCCATTCCCTTGCACGCGTAGCGCATCCGTCGATGCAGGACCTTGTCCGGGGTATCATAGCTGAAGACCAGAGAGTTCAGAAAGCGCTCCTTGGCCTGCCGAACCTCCTCCACGGCAACGCCCTCGCTGCGGATGGCCTCGAGCTCCTCCTCCACAGCCCGGACGGTCTCCAAGGTGGTTTCCGACTTGGTCCGCACGCCCACGAAGAACATCCCCGGATAGTCGACCTTGCATCCGTAACGTCCAAAGACGGAATAGGCAAGACCGCGCTTGGTCCGGATCTCCTGGAAGAGCCTTCCGGAAAAGCCCCCGCTCAGCACCTCGTTGAGAACCTGCAGCTCGGGATAGTCCGGATTGCGCCGCAGATCGCCAATGTGCCCCATAAGGATGTAGGTCTGGTTCACATTGGGCTTGTCCACCAGGTACACGGAAGGCTCAAACCTAGAGGCCACCCCCGGAAACTCCAGCTCATTCCGTCCCTGTCGCACCTCGGAGAAGGCGCGGCGCAGGCGGATCGCCATCTTGTCCGCGTCGAAGTCGCCCACCAAGCCCACGTAGAGATTTCCGGCCCGGACTGCTTCCCTGTGGAAACGCATCAGGTCCTCACGCTCAATCGCGTCCACGGTCCCGTACTGCGGGACCCTGGCGTAGACCGAGTCCCTGCCGTAGATGAGCTTTTTGAACTTGCGCACGGCAATATCCCTTTGCTGGTCATTGCGGCGGGAAATGGAGGTCCGCAGCTGCTGCTTGGCCAGCGCGATCTTGTCCCCCGGAAATCGGGGATTTTGCAAAACATCCATGAACACGGGCAACAGACGGGAAAAGTCCTCTTTCAGGCAGTTGAGGCTTGCGCTTCCGGAGTCCAGGGAAAAGGAAAAGCCCATCCTTGCGGCCCGGTTTTCCAACAGCTTGTTGAGCTTCCGTCCAGGGTGTTCCTCGCTCCCGCCGCTTCGCATCGCGTCCGCGGCGACGCGCGCCAGGCCTTCCTTCCCCTTGGGGACCTCGATAGAGCCAGAGCGAATGCTCACCTGCATATCGATCAGCGGCAGCTCGTGATCCTCGAGAAGAAAAAGGCGCACCCCGTTGTCCAGCTCGATCGTGCGCACGTCGTACTCCGGCCAGGTCACGGACTGCTCGAAGTCCAAGTCCTTGAAGCTCTTGGGAGCGGAAAGATCCTGAGCGCACGCCGAGAGCATCCCGGCCAGAACGAGCCAGAACAAAACAATTCCAAACCTGTACAAAACAATCCCCGGATGTCCCCGCATGGATTACTCCGTCTGTTTCTCGTCCTCGTGGATCAGTTCGGCCACGGTCATGTTCTCGCTCCGCAGATAGGTCTCGGCCGCACGGCGCACCTGTTCCGGAGTGACTCCCTCCACACGGTCCAAATAGGTGAACACCCTTTGCCAGTCACCCAATTGGGCCTCAGCCTGGGCAAAGGACTTGGCCAGCCCCAGATTGGAGCCCATCCTCCGGATCAGCTCAGCTCGGATCGATGTCTTGGCTCTTTCCAGCTCCTCGGAATCCACGCCCTCTTCCCGAAGGAGGTCGAGCTCGCTCTGGATTCCCTTTTCCAGCTCGTCGAGCCCCACACCCTTGTTGGGCACCGCGAAAATCACGAAGAGCGAGGGGAATTTGTCCCCGGGATAGCCGTTAAAGGCCATCACCTGGGAAGCGAGACGCTCATCCTGGACCAGGTCCTGATACAGGCGGGAGGTGCGGCCCTCCGCCAGGATCCGGGCCATGCACTCCAGCACCGGAGCGTCCGCATCACCGCGTTCCACGGAGTGATAGGCCCTGGCATAGGCGGGCTGGTTCACGGTGGTCATCTTCAGGCGCTTGATCGATTCCTGTTTGGGCTCCTTGGTCACGTGGTCCGGCATGGGAGATCCCTTTCCGGAGAGGGATCCAAAATAGCGCCGGGCCAGGTCCCGAATGCGCTGAGGATGCACATCCCCGGCCACTGCGACAGTAATGTTGCCGGGACGATAGAACCGGTCGTAAAAAGCCTGGAGGTCGTCCGGGCCCAGGTTCTTCAGATCCGAGGTCCAGCCTATTGTGGGGCTGCCGTAGGGATGGGCGCTGTACGCGGTTGCCGTCATCTGTTGGATCAAACGCCCGATGGGGTTGGACTCAACGCGGCTTCGCCGCTCCTCCAGCACCACCTTTTTTTCCGTGAAGAACTCTCGCCATACGGGGGCTTTCAACCGTCGGGACTCCATGTAGAACCACAATTCCGCTTTATTCGCGGGCAGGCTGCACTGGTACATGGTATAGTCCGCGGATGTTGCGGCATTGAGGTCCACACCCCCTTCCTGCTCGATGATTCGGGAAAACTCGTTGGACTCGACGTATTTTCCCGCCTTTTCCCGCAGAGTCGCCAGCTTGTCCCTCAGCTCGTGCAGTTTCTGCTCCCGGGGGTCGCTCGCGGCTTCCAAGCGCCTGATCCGGGTATACACTTTCCGGATCGCTTTCAAAAGCGGCTTTTCGCTGTCCCAGTCCGTGGTCCCGATGGTGGGCGTGCCCTTGAAGGCCATATGTTCCAGCACATGGGCCACCCCGCTCTTGCCCCGCGGCTCGTTCACGCTCCCCGCGTCCACGAAGGTCACGAAGCTCGCCACAGGCGATTCGTGGCGTTCAATAACGAGAAAGCGCAGACCGTTGTCCAGCCGAAACTCGGTAACCCGATCCTCGTATCGGTCCAGATAGTCCTGTGTTCCGGCCCAGGACACGGATGCCAGGAGAAAGAGACAAACGCACGCGATAAGCAGTGTTCTTTGCATAGCCGGTTCCGCTTGGCAAAAGATTTTCAGAAGGCCTGTATTCAGGGGCGCACAAAGCGTATGCGCCAGGTTCCTCGCTGTCAGCCCATTTGTTCAGCCAACGCTTTTATGCTACACTGAAAAAGGTTTCTCAGGCAAGCCGTCACAGAGCCCCCTCGGCTGAACCCACCCTTGCCGTGGACTGGTTTTCCCCGAATTATGCAACCACGTGGCACAACTCTTCAAGCTTCCCTGTGCGCAGGGCTTTTCCTTGCCCATGCGGCCCTCTATCTGGCCCTGCTCTACCTGGCCACGGTTTTGATCCTGCCTCATTATCTCGACGGGGAAAGGATACGCGATCTCCTGATCAAGGGGCTCGAAAGCAGGGCTCCCGCGACGGAGCTCCATCTGGGGGACGCCGAAGTCGCCCTGCTCCCCCTTCCGCACATCAGCCTGGACAATCTCACTGTTCAGCTTCCCGGCAACACCCTGATCCAGATCCGAAAACTGGACGGGTACCCCGATCTGTTAAGCATTTTGAGCGGCTCGCCCAAGCTGGGGAGCTTTGTGATCCAAAGCCCCACGCTCATTTCGGGCAACCCTCGAAAAACCGTGAATTGGGTTCGTCCGGAGGAGCCCAGGGAGCTTTCCGTCTTGTTGAGCGCCATGCCGGAGGTGGAGTGCGAGATCCAAAACGGGGAGGCGCAAATCTTTGGAAAAAGGATACTCCAGCTCCAAAAGATCAATGTCGCTCTGAACATCGCCGAGGAGCTCCGCCTGAATCTCCGTGCGGAAGCCAACTTCAGCCGCGAGCTGCATCTGGCCCTTGAAAGCGAAGGACGACGCTCCAGCATCCGGGGCTCTCTCCAAAGTGAGGAGCTGCGCCTGGAGCTGCTTACTCCCTACCTTCCCTCCTCCAGGGCCGAACAATGGCTCGGTTCCTCACGTATCGGCCTGGATGCCGACTTTTCCTTTGCCGGATCGAAGGAGTACGAGGCGGACGTCCGCATGAAGCCCTCTCGGCTGCAGCTGATAAGCAACCAGGGAGCTGGGCAGATCCGGATTGAATCCGGACTCACCTCCATTTCCGGCGACCGCGAGGCGATCCGCGTTCGCCTGAAGGATCTGAATCTGAGCACCCCCCAGGCGGTGCTGGACGGGACCGTGGACCTGAGGGCGGGCGAGGGAAAGATGGGCCTGGACCTCGAGGCCAGCGAAATAGCCGTTCCTTCCCTGGCTTCCATCTGCAAGGACCTGTTCCCTGAGGAGGAATTCATCGAAAGCTTCTCCATCGTTCCCGAAGGGAGGCTCCCCTGGGCCACAATCACCACATCCGGAAGGGATAAAAAGGACCTTTTGGCCGGCCTGAGCATCCAGGGCCGACTGGAGGAGGGTCGAATCGACCTTCCCCAGCCGGATATCGAGCTGGACCGGGCCAGTGGCACGTTTTATATCGTGGAAGACGCCCTGAGCCTGACCGATTTCGCTGGTGAGCTGGGGCAAAGCGAAATCACCTCCGGCAGGGCCGCCATGGGCCTTACCGATGAAGTCAATCCGCTTTGCCTTTACCTGGAGAGCCGGATCGATCTGGCCCAAACAGCGCGGCTCCTGGAACGAAACCTGGACCTTGACGAGCTGCGGAGACAGCTGGGACGGATCGAATCCTTGCAGGGCCGAGCCGACGCAACCTTCGGCATGACCAAGCAGGGCGAGGATGTGGAATGGAGATCCAAGTTGAGTCGCATCGATCTCCAGGCCAAGCACGAGGCCTTTCCCCTGCCCTTCTCCCTGAGCCGAGGCAAGCTGGCCTACGAGAACGGGACCCTGCGCTTCGACCGGTTGCGGGGAGCCATCGGCAACAGCTCTATCCGGGATCTGGAGGGGAGCCTCCGGTTGGGCCCAAGCAACGCCCTCCGTCTTCGGGGAGGGAACTCCGACCTGGACCTGGAGGATCTCGCCACGGCCCTTTTGGATCTGCCCATCTTCGGCTCCAAAAGGAAATCGCTCCACACGCTGGAGGGAAAAGCGCATCTGGAAAAGTACGCCCTGAGCGGTCCGCTGCAAGCACCGAAAAAGTGGGACTTCAACGCGACCGGCAGCCTGCCTCGGCTCAAGGCCGCTCCCCCCTCCCTGGGTCAGTCCCTGGAGATTTCCGCCGAGTCCCTCTCCAGCAAGGGCAGGGACCTTTCCTGGACCGGCTTGACCCTTTCCAGCTCCAGATCCCGAATCACCAGCCAAGGAGAGCTCGCTTTCGGGCCGAAGGGGGTGCACTCGATCCAGGGCTCGATACAAGGGGGGCTCCGATCCTCTCAGCTCCTGGACCGAATTTACGCCCTGCTGTCGGTTCCCGAGGCCTTTCGGCTCAAAGCCCCAGTATTCGCCAACGGGCGCTTCCAGTGGCAGGGGAAGAGCCATTTCTCCCTGCGAAGCGACTTCCGGCTCGCAGGAAAAACCACAGGCCATGTGGATCTGTCCGCGAAGAAAACAGGATACCTTTTGAACAGGCTTCGACTGCGTCACGGAGACAAATCCGCAACGCTTCAAGCAACCCTGCGGGACCGTTCCCTGGATATTGCCTTTGATGGGGAGCTGGACCTGGGGAAGCTCCGCTTCGCGCTTCGCCATCCCGGTCCTCTTCACGGGGACTTGGCAGGTGATTTCCACACCAGGCTGGAAATATCCCCTTTCCGCTTCGTGGCGAGCCAAGGCAACCTGCGGGTAAATGAGCTGGATCTGCCGCCGAGGATAGGCAGTCCTCTTCTGCGGCTGGATCGGGCTCATCTGGAAGGGAAGGAACAAACATTATCCCTGCGTGCATGCCGCCTCCAGCTCAACAACAGACCCATCGACATCAACGGGAGCGTGGAAGTCACACAGGAAAACAACATCCTGGATCTTGAGCTCCGCGCCGGAGACCTGGACCTGAAGTGGCTCAAAACGGTACAAGACCAGGTCGGGGACACAGGATCCGACAAATCAACGGATCTCTCCCGTATCAAGGGCGTCATCGATCTCCGGATGGACGCCTTCCATCTGGGGGAGCTCAATATCGCTCCGATCAAGGGCATCGTGGAGATAAGACCGAAGACAACCACTGTCCTGATCAACGATGTGGGATTGTGTGATCTGGACCCCTTGGGGCAGGTCGAGTTCCGGGGAGACACCATCTCGGCTGAGCTCTCGGCCCAGATCAGGGAAAATGACCTGAGACGGACTGTCTCTTGCCTGGGATGGGGCAAGAAACGGATCTCAGGGAATTTTTCCCTGAGCCTGCGAACCCGAACCGAAGGAAAAAATGCTACCGAGCTCAAGGAGAACAACCAGGGCAAGCTTCGCTTCGAGGCCAGGGAAGGTCGCATCTATCAGGTCACGATCCTGTCCAAGATCCTCGCCCTGCTCAACACCACGGAGATTGTCTTCGGCAATGCGCCGGATCTCCAAGAAGAGGGAATGGGCTATAACAATATAGAGCTCAAGGGACGTCTCAAGGGCCAGGTGCTCCATCTGAAAGAGTTGACCATGGACGGCAAGACCCTCAAGATCGCCGGCAGCGGGACTGTCGATCAATCGTCCATGCGACTGGATCTCATCCTTCTCGTATCGCCCCTCAAAACCGTGGACCGGATTGTCAGCTGGATCCCGGTGGTCAACTACATCCTGGACGACACCCTGCTCACCATCCCCTTCCGGGTCACCGGCAAGGTGGACGACCCCACAGTCGTCCCTTTGTCGCCCCAAGCCGTGGGCTCCGAGGTCTTCGGGATCATGAAGCGTACCCTGAGCCTGCCCTTCAAAGTATTCCAACCCCTTATGCCAGAGGACGAGGAGGAGAAGGTGTTCCAGCCGCTTACGCCCGAGGAGGACAAGGAGGCGGAGGGTGAAAACAAGGGAGAAAGGGGCGGAGAATAAGGAAACCCTTCCGACCATGGAGAAGGATATGGCCCAAACCTTCACGGAGCTGCCGCCCAAATCCAAATGCAGCCGATGCCGGGGTCGGGCCCGCATCGGTCTTCCCGCGCACAACGCCCGTTTCTGTCCGGACTGCTATCTCCAGTTCTTCGCCAACGCAGTGCGACGCGGCCTCAAGAGGATGCGCATCCCCCGTGAGGAGCCCCTTCTCGTGGCCGTCTCCGGAGGCAAGGACTCCCTTGCCGTCTGGGACATACTGAGCGAGTTGGGCTATGCCACGCACGGGCTGCACATCAACCTCGGTATCGAGGGCTTTTCCGAGGCCTCCCGTGAGGCGGTGGCATCCCATGCCCGGGCCGGGGGACTCTCCTGGTCCGAATACAGCCTGGAACAGGAATTCGGCTACTCCCTGCCCCGGATCAACAAGCGCTTCCGGAGCAAGATCTGTTCCGTCTGCGGTCGCCTGAAGCGTCAATATCTCAACCGCTTCGCCATTCGCGAGAACTGTCACAGCGTGGTCACCGGGCACAATCTGGATGACGAGGCGGGGCGTTTGCTGGGCAATCTCCTGGGCAACCGGCCGGAGTTCGTGCGCAAGCAGTCCCCGTATCTGCCCGCTCCGCATCCTTTAATCCCAGCCAAGCTGAAGCCTCTGTACAGGCTGGAAATCAGCGAGATCCGCATTTACTGCGAGCTCAGGGGAATCAATCCGGCGGAGGCGAACTGTCCCCTGTCCCAAGGGGCAACCAGCCACACATTCAAGGACGCCCTAAACATGGTGGAACAGCGTATGCCCGGCACCAAACGCCAGTTCCTCTTCAGCCACATCCGGTCCCGCAAGGAAGAAATCGAAAAAGGCGCAGACTTCGGCGAATGCCGCTATTGCGGTCATCCGGCCTATGAGGACGTCTGCGGCGTCTGCAGCCTGCGGGCCCAGATGGAGAAGGGCTGAATGCGGGGAGCGGGTGATCGAACAGGTAGCAAGGCCACAAGGGGTCCCGACCTCTCTTGTCTCCCGTCAGCGCCGATGTTACAAAATCCTCATGAGGACCTATGACCCGATAAAGGCGCAAGACAGACCCAAGCGGCTCAAGATCTGCCTCTGCTGCGGCAAGCCCATGGGCAAGAACCGAGTACGCTATTGCTCCAACAGCTGCAAGTCCCAATTCGCCTTCAAGCTCAGATGGTTCAACAATCTTCTCCGAGCCCTGCAAGCCCAGTACGCGACATTCTCCTTCACCGAATCCGTGCTCATCCTCAATCTGCTCAGCCGACACTCCGAGACGGTGTACACCTACTTCTACGAGCGGACTCCGGGGAAAAAGCCGGCACAGGACATCGACGGAATGGTTTTCGAGCTGGGCGACCTCTGGTGGGAGCACCTGGAAAGCAGCAAAAGCGAGCGCCGCGCTGCGGACCACATTCTGGGACAGGGACATACCCGGATCGTGGGCAGGGATCTGGTCGAGCCCAGGAGGGAATATTCCGCCTCCAGGATTTCCGGACACCTTTCCCAGCTCCGCATGAACAAGAAGGACCTGCTGGCAAGCCCCAATCCAGCGGACACGGCCAAGGCGGCTTATAAACAGGCCGCTCTGAAGCATCACCCGGACCTGGGAGGTAGCGCAAGCAAATTTCGCCAAATCCACGACGCCTACCATCAGATCAAGACATGGCTGGAGAATCCCTCTTTTCACACCCGTCGGGGGGTACCCGGCCACTGGAGCTTCATCGCCGGGAAAAGCAAATGGTTTTCCCCTTTGTGAGCCGGTTCCATGACTGAGCAAAGCTTCCAGCCCTTTTTCGAGCGCCTAAAGTCCGTCTCCTTCATCCAGAATCAGTCCCAGCTGGCGAATTTTCTCCAAGTGGGCCGGGCCAGCATCTCCCTGGCCAAGCACAAGAACCAGGTCCCCAATCGGTGGATTGTCACGCTGGCCAGGGAGCTCAATCTCAACGCGGACTGGCTCGCCCGGGGGCACGGATCGCCCTATCTCGAGGCGCAATCGGAGACAACCCGGCCAACCCAGATCAAGCGCGTCGAGCCGCGACTGGACCCGGATGGCAATTTCCTCGCCTCAAAGAATAAGGGGGCACGAACGCTGCGGATGGATACCGATTTCCTGGCCGAACTGGGGTCCGCAGAGGACATGGTCGCCCTCGACGTGCGGGAGGAGGCCATGCACCCCGAGATCCGCCCTGGGGACCTGGTGCTCGTGGACCAGAGCATTCAAGCCATCCACCCCAATCGCATCCACGCCCTGGGCATCCAAGAGGAGGTTGTCCTCAGACGTCTGGAGTGGCTGCCGCACCGCACCCTTGTCTATGCGGACAATACCACCCACCCTTCCCGAGAGCTGCAGGCCTCGGAATGGGAAGCAGTGCGACTTCTAGGCCGGGTGGTGCTGGTCTGCCGAGCGACCTGAGACGGACACGGCAAAAAAGTCCCCGCGGCATCCGCACGCGCATCGATCCGGCACGAGGCCCTCGACAACAATCCAACGGATCCAAATCGCCCAAGCCAGGAAGCAAACAAATAAGCCCAGGGTCCGCCAAGCCAGGCGGCTCCTCGAAGCGGATCGAACAACATCTCCCCGCCTTGAGCGGAGACAAACCAGGACACAAGGAGCATTCATGGCTGACGACTTCAAGCAGGCCCTCAAGGAAACCACGGACATCAACAAATTCGAGATGTGGCTGCGCTTCTACTTCACCAAGGAAACCGAGGACGGCCTTATGCTGGAAATCCCCCAGGAGGTCACGCAGGACCTGAACCAAAGTTACCCTATCTTGGCAAGGCTCGCCGAAAAGATGAACGGCCAGCCCCTGACACCGGAAAAATCCCGCGAGGCCGTGATCAATCACATCAGCTCCGAGCTCGACGGGATCCGTTACAGTCACCAGCTTATTCCCAGCGTCCTGAACAGCCCCAGCTACGAGGTCGAGCTCAGCCTGTTCCATATGTGGGTCAGTGCCCATGAGGACGAATTGGACGAGCAGGTCTACTCCTTTGAGCAATGGATGCAGCTCTACGAGGCCTGGAAACGAACGGAAGAGGGGCAGCAGATGATCGACCGGCTGCACGGCACCGGCGAGCAGGGCAGCTCCCGAACCCAGTAAGCAAGAAGAGAACGGCCCACGGAAAAAGACAAACAAGAAACGGCCCACGAAAAGACACGAAATAGCACGAAAAAAAGCCCCCGGCTGACCATTTTCGGTCAGCCGGGGGCTTTTACCTGATTCACATCCCTCACTCTCCGAACCGTGAACATGGACCGCCGAACGAGAAAACGTTGAACGTTGAACGTTGA
>Ga0207714_1001831_pt1 | contig 13451 bp, 11 predicted proteins | sample PonA232FremontCA_2_FD_187270 | JGI IMG/M metagenome (GOLD analysis project Ga0207714, IMG submission 187270) | Marine sediment microbial community from Fremont, CA, USA - Pond A23 Sediment 2 (SPAdes) | ecosystem: Environmental > Aquatic > Marine > Unclassified | place: USA: Fremont, California... | reverse complement strand
GGGGCGGGCGCTCGTTCCGTACTGTGCGGCGAAACGGAAAGTTCCGACGGCGCGGGAGTGTTCGGGCTCCTGTCCGGCGTTCTCGCCGGAGCCGCCCGCGTGGCGGACGAACGGCTGGCCGATCGCGGGCGGTCCCGGAAAGGGTATCGCGCGGCTGCTGGCGCGTCGACGCGAGCGCGAGCGCGACCGGATCCGGTCCGAGGACGACTGACCGGGGCGACGCACCGCCGACCGTCGGGGCGAGCCGCCAGTCCGTGCGTTTATCCGCCGCACGCGCGAGCACACGGCCGAGAGATGTTCCGACAGAGACGGCGGGACGCGACCGCGAAGCGACGCCGGTGGGGCCGTCGCCCGCGTCTCGGCGCGGGATGACACGCGAGATCCTCGTCGCCGGCGAGACGCTGATCGACTTCATGCCGGACCGCACCGGGTCGCTGTCGGCGGTCGAGTCGTTCTCCCGGCGGGCGGGGGGCGCGCCGGCCAACGTCGCGGTAGGGCTCGCCAGGCTGGGCCGGACGCCGTGGTTCTGTACGGCGCTCGCGACGGACGCCTTCGGCGACTACCTGGCGACCGTTCTCGACCGAGAGGGGGTTCCGGACCGGTTCGTGAGCCGGGAGCCGGACGCGCGGACCGCGCTGGCGTTCGTCTCCCACGGCGCGGACGCGGACCGGGAGTTCACCTTTTACCGCGCGGAGACGGCCGACAGGCGCTTCGACGCGAGCGGCGTCCCCGACGACGTTCTTGAGTCGGTCGACATCGTGGTCGTCGGCGGGGTGACGCTCACCGTCGAACCGGCTCGGACCGCGACGTTCGAGCTCGTCAAGCGCGCGCGGGCGGCGGGCTGTCGGGTCCTCTTCGACCCGAACGTCCGGCCGGAGCTCTGGGAGGTCGACCCGGTGCCCACGGTGCGACGCGCCCTCTCGGCGACCGACCTCCTCAAGATCTCCCGGGAGGACCTCGCCGACGGTCCCCTCCCCGAGGAGCCGAAAGAACTGCTCGACGCCGGGCCGGACGCCGTCTTCCTGACCGAGGGCGACGCCGGCGCGCGGCTCGTCGCCGCCGCCGGCTCACCGTGGGGGCGCGGCGAGTGGCGACACGGCGGCTACCGCGTCGACGACGTCGTCGACACGACGGGCGCGGGAGACGCGTTCACCGCCGGCGTCGTCGCGGGGCTCGTCGACGGGGCGACGCCCGAGGAGTTCCTCGGGTTCGCGAACGCGGTCGCCGCCGCGTCGACCCGGTCCGCGGGCGCGATGACCGCGCTCCCGGACAGGGCTGCGGTCGGACGGATCCGCGACGGGCGGTGACCCGTCTCACGCCAGCGCGGCCGCCAGCTTCTCGATCGGGTGTGGCGGCTCCGGGGCGGCCTCGTCGCGCTCCTTGAGCTGCGTGCTACAGGACGCGCCGGGCGCGACCACCTCGTCGCCGTCGCTCTCGTCGACCTGCTCGAACAGGATCTCGCCGATCGACTTGCTCATGGCGTAGTGTTCGGCCTCGTAGCCGAACGAGCCGGCCATCCCGCAACACGTGGAGTCGAGCGGGTCGACGCCGTAGCCGGCCCGCCGGAGCACGCCGACCGCGTGGTGGTCCTTCTTCGTCGCCTTCTGGTGGCAGTGGCCGTGATAGGTGAGCCGCTCGCCCGGCGCGTCGAACTCGATCGCGTCGTCGAGCCGACCGGCGTCGACGTACTCCATCACCCCGTAGGTGTTCTCGGAGACGGTCGCTACGTCCGCGTCGGGCACGTCGCTCGCGTCGCCGTCGAGCAGGTCGTGGTAGTCCGACTGGAGCATCACGGCGTCCGTCGGCTCGACGACGACGACGTCTTTCCCGTCGGCCACCTGCGGCGCGAGCGTTTCTACGACGTCTCTCGCCGCCGCGCGCGACTGGTCGAGCATCCCCTTCGAGTGGGGCGGGCGCCCGCTCCCGTCGACGTCCGGGATCTCGACGTGGCAGTTCGCGGCCTCGAGCACGCGCACCGCGGCCTTTCCCGCGTCGGGGTTCGTGTACGTGGTGTACACGTCGGGGAACAAAAGCACCTCGCGGTCGGCCGCGGCGCGGGAGATCCGGGCGCCGCCGCGCGCCTCGAACCAGTCGACGAGCGTCTCCGACCTGAACGTGGGGAACTCGCGTTCGCGGGCGATCCCGAGGGTCTTCTCCGCGATCAGCCCGACGCCGGGGATCTTGTTCGGGAGGTTCGACAGCGGGGCGAGCTTCGACCCGAGCGGCGCGAGGTCCTCGAAGTGCCCGAGCAGCCGCGTCCGCAGGTCGATCCCGTGTTCCTCGTGGTGGGCGTGTTCGACCTCCGCTTTGAGCTTCGCCATGTCGACGCCGCTCGGACAGTCGACCTTACACCCCTTACAGCCGACACACAGGTCCATCACCTCGGTGACGAACTCGTCGTCGGTGGGGTCGTCGGGAAGCTCGCCCGAGATGGCCCCCCGGAGCATGTTCGCCCGGCCGCGGGTCGACTGGATCTCCTCTTCGGCGGCGCGGTAGGTGGGACACATGACCCCGCCGGTGGTCTCCTGTGGCCCGCGACACCCGCCGCAGCCGTGACACAGCTCCACCATCCCCTGCATCCCGTTGTCGACCGCCCACTCCATCGCGGGGTCGAAGCCGGCGTCGTACTCGTACTCGGCGTCGAACCGGAGGTGGTCGCTCATGTCGTGGTCGCCACAGACGTTGCCGGGGTTGAGCAGCCAGTCCGGGTCGAACGCGGTCTTCAGGTCGCGGAACGCGTTCCACAGCTCGTCGCCGTACAGCTTTCGGTTCCACTGCGTGCGAGCGCGCCCGTCGCCGTGCTCGCCGGAGACCGACCCGCCAAGCCGGGCCACGACGTCGGTGACGCGGTCGGCGATGTCGCACATCGCGTCGACGTCGTCGACGTCTTTCGTGTTGATAAGCGGCCTGACGTGGAGCACGCCCGGTCCGGCGTGCGCGTAGAAGGTGGCGAAGGTGTCGTTGTCCTCTAAGATCGCCTGGAACTCGCGGGTGTACTCGGGGAGGTGCTCGGGCGGGATCGCGCAGTCCTCGATAAAGGAGATGTGCTTTTCGTCGGTGGTTCGCGAGAGCAGAATCGGCAGCCCCGCCTTCCGCATCTTCCAGAAGCGGTCGCGCTCGTCGGGGTCGTGCGCCTCGAGCGCGTCCGCGGCGCGGCGGGGGTGCGCGGTCGCCGTCGCCGCGCCCGGGCTCGGGTCGGCGGCCGTCTCGGGACCGCCGTCCGTGACGGGACCGACCCGGTCGGCGACGAGGTCCGCGACCTTCCGTTTCCCCGCCGCGTCGTCGTCGGCGTAGAACTCCACGAGCAGCACCGAGTCGGTGCCGTCCGGGAGCATGTCGACGACGTCGGCGAACTCGGGCGTGTCGGCCGCGAGCCCGAGGAGGACGTCGTCCATCACCTCGACGGCGGCGGGGTCGTGTTCGAGACACGCCGCGACGTCTTCCATCGCGTCGAGGAGGTCGTCGTAGGTGAGAAGCGCGACCGACTTCGTCTCCGGGATCGCCACGAGCGAGACGGTCGCCTCCGTCACGGTCGCGAGCGTCCCCTCGCTGCCGGCCATGAGGCGGCCGAGGTTGACGACGCCGGCCTCGCCGTACTCGCCGCGGTACTCGGCGAGCAGGCGGTCGAGGTTGTAGCCGGAGACGTTCCGCTTGAGCTCCGGGAACCGGTCGTCGATCTCGTCGGCCGCCTCGTCGAGGATCCGGACGACCTCGGCGTGAATCCGGGGCAACAGGGTGTCGGCGTCGGGGTCGGCGGACTCGCGGAGCTCCTCGACCGCGACCTCGCCGAAGGTCGTCACCGTGCCGTCCGCGAGCACGGCCTCGACCTCCTCGACGTAGTGGTCCGTCTTTCCGTACTTCAGCGAGTGTGCGCCGGTGGAGTTGTTGCCGATCGCGCCGCCGACCGCGGACTTGTCGCGCCACGCCGGGTCGGGCGCGAACTTCAGGCCGTACGGCTCGACCGCGGCGTTGAGATCGCCGACGTACGCGCCGGCCTGCACGCGGGCGGTCGCCGCGTCCGGGTCGGTCTCGATAACCGCGTCCATCTCCCCGGTGAGATCGAGGACGACCGCCTCGTTGACCGACTGGCCCGCGAGCGACGTGCCGCCGCCGCGCGGGAGCACCGGAATCCCCTCGGTGAAGCAGTACTCGTGGACGGCCGCGACGTCCGCGGTCGACGCCGGAATCACGACGCCGATCGGCGTCGCCTCGTACGCGGAGGCGTCGGTCGCGTACATCCGCTTCGAGTACTCGTCGAACCGCACGTCGCCGTCGACGCGCCGGTCTAACGCGTCGACGAGCTCCGGCCGCGCCACGTCGCCGCCGGTGTAGTCGAAGTTCCCGCCGTCGGTCGGGTCCGGTTCCGGCGTGTTTGTCGCCATGCGACTTTATCACGGTCGAACGGTCAAAAAACTCCTGTCCCCGACAACAGATGCGAGCGGTCGGCGGTGTTCGACGCCCGGTTCGCGCCGAACGCCCGTCCGACGCGCGTCGTTCGACAACGAACCCTTATTACGCGCGGTTGCGACCGTGTCAGATATGGACGCAGCCTCCGAAGAGATAACGTCGCTCGTCGGCCGCGAGGTGTACTCGAACAACGGCGTCTTTATCGGCGAGATCGAAGACGTTCGGCTCGATCTGGACGCACAGGCCGTGACCGGCCTCGCGATCGGCGAACTCAGCCGCGAGCTGTTCGCCGGCCGCGTCGACCACTCGACCGGCGTCATCCTCCCGTACCGGTGGGTCCGGGCCGTCGGCGACGTCGTCCTCGTCAACGACGTGATAGAGCGGATCGACGCCGGCGAGGACGGCGACGAGTCGGACATCGCGCCCCGGCCGGAGTCGTCGTGAGGTGACGATAGGCCGAGCCGTCGGTAGGCGGTCCGCCGACCGCCGTCAGAACGGAAGCGCGTCGCGGAGGCTGGCGATGACGCCGCGTTCCTCGCGCCGCGCCTCGTCGAAGGCCGGGTACAGCGCGTCGAGGAACTCGGTCTCGTTGTCGAACCGGCGCTGGGGCGTCCGGTCGAGCGCCTCTCCGAGCGTCATCGACCGGCCGTGAGCGTCGTACGGGATCGGCTCGTCGCCGAGCGCGTCGCGGAGCTCCGCGGCCGTCGCGGGAAACGACACGTCCGCCTCTTGGACTCGGTCGCCGACGACGGCGATGCCGAACTCGATCGCCTCCGGTTCGGACGTGCCGCCGCCGCCGGGTGGCCGTGCTGCCATCGCGGACAGTTACTTCCCCCGGGGGCTTGAAACCTGCTCTCCGGCGTCGCGGCCGGGCGGCGCGTCGCCCCTGGTCCGGCCGCGCGCCGAGTTCACTCGGGGATGGACTCGCTCGGGGGCGCGGCGTCGACGACGGCGAGAGACAGCCCGTCGCCGCTCCGGTCGAAGGCGGCGACCGCGTCGTCGTCGTACGGCGGCACGGCGACGAGCACCACGGCCGCGAGGTCGTCGGTCCGAGAGACGCCCAGGAAGCCGTCGGGGTGCGAGAGGAACCGCGCGCCGCCGCGACCCGCCGGGGTCCCGAGGTCGACGCCGAACACGGAGTTGACGGAGCCGCCGACGGAAGGCAGCGTGAAATGCGTCAACACCGGCGTCTCCGGGTCGAGCCCGAGGTCGGCCTCGAACTCGTCGGCCGGCGTCGCCGACAGCCGCATCCCGACGTCGTCGGGGTCCTCGGCTTCGGCGCGGGCGAGCAGCACCGTCAGGAGGCCACGGGTGACGTGGATCACGAGTCTCTGACCCGGCTACGAACCCCGCGATAAAAAGACCACGTGCGGAGCGAGACGGCCGTCCGCCGGTCAGATCGGCAGCGCCGAGCGCAGCGTCTTCGCGTACAGGCCGGGCGCCTTCCGCCGGGAGTCTGTCAGCGCGTCCTCGACCGCAATCGCGGCGCGCTCGTGGACGCCGACGCCGTGGCCGACGAGCACGCGCTCGGGATTCAGCCCCGTGAGCGCGGTCGGCGGCGTGAGCCGGAGCATCGGGTGGACGCCGAGCCGCTCGCGGTCGCCGCGGAAGTACGTCGCCGTGCCGAGCGACTCGGGGACGATCAGCGTCTCGCCGTCGAACAGGCCGACCTCCTGCCACGGCGGCACCGACGAATCGCGGACGCGGATCGCCTCGAACCCGGTGTCCGCGAGCCGCGCGCCGAACCGCTCGACGTCGACACCGGGGTCGAGGTCGGACTCGATCCCGGCCATCCACTCGGGGGCGTAGACGGGGACGTCGTGTCGCGCGGCGACCGCGTCGGCGTCGCGCACGTGCCGGTCGAGTCCGACGACGACGCCGGCCACGGTGCCGAGCTCGTCGAGGAGGTCGTCGACGCCGGGCGCGTCGACCGGGTCTATCACCCAGATGTCGTCCGCGTCGCCCGCGTCGGCCTCGTCGCCCGCGTCGTCCGCGTCGTCCGCGTCGCCCGCGTCGGCCTCGTCGTTCGAGACCACGACCGCGTGGCTCGCGCGCTCCATCGCCTCCTCGGGGTACGCGATCCAGCCGACGCCGCCGTCGTACCGGTCGATCTCGTGGAGGTCCGGCTCGCCGCCTTTCATCGTCATACTGCGTCGTTCGCGCCGACGGCTTGTTAAATCGTCTCTATCGAGACCAAGACCAGATGCTGCATTCGGCTTCTGGCGTTCACTCCCCGGGCCACTTGATCGAACAGCCGCGCGAGGGCCGGTCGGGGATCTCGACCTCGTCGCCCGCGAGCACGGCGTCGACCGCGTCGCGAATGTAGACCTCCGTCGGCTCGTCGTCGGGGTTGAGCGCGTCGTCGAGCCGGCCGTGGTACCGGAGCCGCCACTCGCCGTCCTCGCGGCCGAACAGGAACGGGTCCGGCGTACAGACGGCGTCGTAGGCGGTCGCGACCGCGCCGGTCTCGTCGCGGAGGTACGCGTCGTACGCGACCGTCCCGTCGGCGACGCGCTCGCGCATCGCCGCGAACGAGTCGTCGGGGTACTCGTCGGCGTCGTTGGGGTTGATCCCGACGACCGCGAGATCGTCGTAGTCGGCCGCGAGCCCGTTCAGCAGGTCGATCTTCGCTTTCGCGTACGGGCAGTGGTTGCAGGTGAAGACGACGAGCAGCGCCGCGGTCGCGAACTCGTCTGTGGCGTGCGTCTCGCCGTCTGTGCCCGGCAGTTCGAAGTCGGGGGCGGCGTCGCCGCGGTCGAGTGCGGAGTCGGATTCGGTTAAGACCATCTCGACGCGGGCTACGGCCGGCGTCCGAAAAGGCGTTGCGCGCCCGACTCGCCGCCGTGGAGCGACCGGCCGGTCACGCGCCGCGTCGCACGAGGACGGTCGCGGCCGCGACGAGCGCCAGCCAGCCGACGGCGACGGCGGCCGCCGCGCCGACGCCGAGCGAGAGCCACCGGAGCAGCCTCGCGCCCGCGACGACCGCGGCGGTCGCCTCCCGCTCGACCGCGACTCGGTCGAGCGTCGCGGCCAGCCGGACGCCGGTCGCGGCGAGCAGGCCGACCGGAACGGCCGCCGCGAAGACGCCGGCCCACCGTCGCGGACCGGCGTTCGGTGGCCGGTCGTCGGTATCGGCGCGCGCGTCGCGGTCGCCGCGACCGCCGCGGTCGACGCGGGCGCTTCGACGGGCTCGGTCCGGCGCGCGGTCCGATCGCACGGAGTCGTCGCGCGGTCGGGGAGGGTCGTGCGGTCGCACGCCGCGGCTGGCCGCGGCATCCGCCCTAACCGTTCGGGCGGCCGCGACGACACACTCAAATCGCCCGGACATGTAGAAGAGCGTATAAATGAGCCGAGAGCTTGCGTCGCCCGCCGACGGAGTCGACGCGTTTCTCGCCCGGCTGACGATCGAGACGCCGTCCCCAACCATCGTCACGGAGGCCGAAACCGGGACCGTCGTCGCGGTGAACCGGGCGGCGACGGAGCTGTTCGGGCGCGACCGGTCCTCGCTCGTGGGCATGCACCGGACCGAGCTCCACCCACCGGGAGCGACTCCGCGGTGCCGCGACGGCCGAGCGGAGCAACGGGACCGCGCGGAGACGGGGCGCGAGCCGCTCTCGATCCTCCGGTCTGACGGGTCGACGACGCCCGTCGACGCGCAGTCGACGACGCTCGTCCACAACGACACCGAGTACGTGCTCCTCGTGTTCCGGGACGCGAGCGAGCGGGTCGCCCGGCGCAATCGGCTCGAACGGCAGGCGACCGCGATGGACCTCACCACGTCCGGCATCGCGCTGTTGAACGACGCCGGCGAGTACACCTACCTCAACGGCGCGCACGTCTCGATGTTCGGCTACGACGACGCCGCCGACCTCGTCGGCGGGACGTGGCGGCAGCTGTACGACGACGACGCGATAGAGCGGATCGAGGCCGAGGTGCTTCCGGTCGTCGCCGAGACGGGCTCGTGGGACGGGGAGCTCGTCGGGGTCAAACGCGACGGGACGCCGATCACTCAGCGCGTGTCGCTCGCCCGGCTGCCCGACGGCGGGATCACCTGCGTGAACCTCGACCTCTCCGACCGGGAGCGTCGGCTCCGTCAGCTCGAGCAGACGCGGTCGTTCGCGACGGCGCTGATGACCGCGGACGGGTACGAGGCGGTGGTCGACACCGCGGTCGAGGCGGTGACGACAGTCACCGACCACCCGTTTTCCGGGTACTGGACACACGAGACCGTCGCGGGTGACCCGACCGACTCCGACGACCCGGAGACCGACGCGCTCGTTCCGGTGTCCGTCTCCGAGGCGGGAGCGTCGCTCGTCGGGACGGCGCCGCGATTCCGCCCGAACGAGTCGCTCGCGTGGGACGCGTTCGACGCCGGCGCGCCGGCGTATCACCCGGACGTCGCCGCCGAACGGAACGTCTACAACCCGGACACGCCCATCGGCGCCGAGTTCATCGTCCCCGTCGGCGACGACGGGGTGTTCATCGTCGCCGCGCCGGCCCGAGACGGCCTCGACGAGGGCGAGCGCGAGCTCGTCTTGATCATCACGGAGTACCTGCGGACGGCGATACGGCTCGTCGCGCAGCGCCGGCAGCTGCGCGCCGCGCGCGACCGCATCGAGGCGGAGCGGAACCAGCTCGAACGCGTGATCGACACGGTCCCACAGCTCGTCTTCGCGAAGAACACCGACGGCGAGTTCCTGCTCGCGAACGAGGCAGTCGCCGACGCGTACGGCACCACGACCGCGGAGCTCATCGGCTCGACGGACGCCGACTACGCCGCCGACTCCGAGGAGGTGGACGCGTTCACCGACGACGACAGGCGGGTGATCGAGACCGGTGAGCCGCTGTACCGGACCGCGGAGACGCTCACCGACGCCGCGGGCGCGGAGCGCGTCTTGGAGACGTGGAAGATCCCGTTCACGCCGGCCGGGAGCGACGAGGACGCCGTACTCGGCGTCGCGAACGACATCACCGACCTCACCGACGCGCGCGACGAGCTCGACCGGCAGCGCCGGCTGACGAACCTTTACAGCGTGAGCAACCGCGTGCTCCAGGCGACCGACCCGGCGGACGCGTTCGACGCCTGCGTCGAGGCCATCGCGGACGTCGTGGCGGCGGCAGAGATCTCGATCCACGACCGCGACAGCGCGGACGGGGCGCTCGCACGGCGCGCGACGGCCGGACCGGCGTCCGAGTCGCGCGTACACCAGCGGATCCAACCGGGCGAGACGGAGCTCTGGCGGGCGTTCGGCGAGCCCGGCGCGTGCTGGCTCCCCGCCACCGCCGTCGTCGACGCGGAGGCCGCGGCCGACAGGCGGGCACTCGTCACCCGCTTAGGCGAGACGAGCCTGCTGGCCGTCGTCGTCGACGACCGCGACGAGACGCTGGAGTCGTTCATCCGGGCGGTGAGCCAGCAGGTCTCGGCGGCGCTCACGCGGATCCGACAGGAGGCGTCGATCGTGGGGCTCTCGGACGACGTCGCGAGCGCCCGGCAGCGGGCGGACCGGTATCGAGACCTGGGGGAGGCCGTCGTCGACGCCGTCGACGCGGTCTCGACGGCGGAGACCCGGGCCGCGGTCCACGAGGCGGTCGTCGGCTTCGGCGACCGCGTGGCGGCGTACGCGTTCGTCGGCGCGTACGACCCGGTCGCGGCGCGGGTCGACCCGGTCGCGGTGTCAGAGCCGGGCGGTCCCGCGAAGCTGTACGACGCGGGCGACGAGGCGTTCCCCGCGGTCGCCGCCGCGTCGCGTGACGAGCCCCGGCGCGTCGGCGACGGCCGAGCGGCCGCGGACGGCCACGGGGAGTGGCGCGACCGGCTGCTCCAGTTCGGCTATCGGGAGTCGCTCGCGGTCCCGGTGAGCCACCGCGGAACCGTCCACGCCGTCGCCGAGTTCGCCAGCACGAGCGCCGGCCGGTTCGACGGGCCGGAGCGGCGGGCGATCGAGGCGGTGACGACCGCCGCCGGGACCCGCCTGTCGGCGCTCGACGCCGCGGCCGGGTCGGACGCGCCGGTCACCTTCGATCTCGAGTGTCGGGACCCGGCGCCGCTGTTTCCGGACCTCCCGGACCGCGGGACGGTCGTCGTCGACCGCGTCGCGGTGACCGGCCCGGAGCGCTTCCGCCTGACCGGCCGCGTCGAGGGCTGTTCCGCCGCGGCGTTCCGCGAGTGCGCCGCGGCGACGCCGGGCGTGGAGATCGACGCCGTCGACCCGGTCGACGCCGATGTCCACGAGATCGCCGTGCGGATGACGGCGACGCCGGGGCGGTCGCTCGCTCCCGTTCGGGACACGCTCGGACGGACGGACACGCGACTGGTCGGCGCTCGCTCCCGCCCGGACGCCGAGGTGTTGTCGTTCCGGACGACGGACCCGACGGCGGTCGGTCGGGTCCGCGAGGAGCTGTCCGCCGTCTCGGGGTCGTGCCGGCTCGTCGCGAAGCGCCACCGCACGGAGGCCGCCGGCGGGCTCGATACGGCGGGGGGCGACCGCGACCTGACCACTCGGCAACGCGAGGTCATCGAAACGGCGCTCCGAGAGGGGTACTACGACGACCCGCGCGGGATCAGCGGGGCCGACCTCGCCGACCGGTTCGACCTCTCTTCGTCGACGCTCCACCAGCACCTGCGCGCGGCGGAGTCGAAGGTCATCCGTGGGTTCTTCGACTGAGGCGTCCGACACGGACATATCCGGTATCCGCTCGGCGTACCACAGATGCTCGGGCACAGGATTAGTATCCGTACTGCAGATGTGTCGTGTATGATAGCTCGCCCGTATCGCTCGGCGCACCCATTGACAAGACACCGGTCGCTCCCGGTGGCTGCGAGGAGCGAGGACGCATGAGCACGCACTCACCCGAGCTCGGCCCGGTGGCGTACGAGTACATAAACCGAGCCACCGACCCGACCGCGGAGGCGACCGACGACGACCGTCGGTCGTGGGTCGACCCGTCCGTGTGCGTCGACGACTACGGCACCGAGCTCGTCGACCGGCTCCTCGCCGCGGAGCGACACCCCGGCGAGGCGTTCGAGGCCGTGTTATCCCCGGCTCCCGGGCGGATCGCGCCGGCCTTCGTCGCCGACATCGGCGTCGACCCCGACGACATCGTCGGCGTCGCCGCGCCGAGCACGCAGCTGTGCGACGACTTTTTTTACGCGATGTACGCGGCGATGACCGAGACCGGCGCGGTGGTGGCGACGAAGTACCCGCGCCGCGAGGTGCGCCGGCGGCTCCCCGAGGTGGACCCGCTCGTCGTCGACCTGACGCCCGGAGCGCAGACGGACGGGGGCGTCGACGTCTCCGCGACCGACGCCAGGCCGGTGTCGTGTGGCGATCTCACCTCGCTCGGCGTCGCGGCAGAACGCGCGACGACGCGGCTCGCAGCGAGCGAGCGGCCGGCCACGTTCGCGATCGCGACGATGACACAGCTGTTGACACACCACGACGCGGCCGTGCTCGACCGGTTTCTCCACGAACTGGTCGGACAGTGGCGGAATCAGGGCGTCGGCGGGCTCGTACACGTGCCGCCGGCGGACGACGCCGACGGGCTCGACTGTCTCGGATCGGCGCACTTCGATTACCGCATCGAGACGCGCGTCGCGGACGGCGCGGTCGAGGCGCGAGCGTGCGGGAAACGTGACGTTGCCCCCGTGTGGCGGACGGTGGGGACGACGTCGGATGCGGACGCCGCAGTGACGACGGGGGTGTCGGACGGCCCGTCGCTCGAACCGACCGCCGCGGACGACGCGTTCACGCCGGAGTGAGCCGGGGGCGACGGGGGCGGGCGGCGTGTCGGAGTCGTGACATCGCTGCGGTCGGACCCGGTCAGTGCTCGATCGCTTCCGTGTACCGATCCAAGGCGAGCACGAGCGTCGCGCCGGCGACGGCCGCCAGCGCGAACCGCGGCGCGGCGGCCCGCCACGACTCGCCGCTCTCGGCGAGGCGGACGGACGTCTCGACGAGCGGCGCTCGGAGCGCGCCCACGACCAGGCTCACGAGGAACGCGAGCGTCGCGGCCCGGGCGCGAGCGAGCGCGTAGCGGACGGCGTGTGCGACCGAGAGCAGCCCGACGACGCCGCCGAGCAGGAACGCCGCGACCGGCGGGAGCGTCTCGGCGAGCGCGTCGGTGCCGTTTCCGACCGCGAGCGCCGCGAGCCCGTCGACGAACCGGCTCACGACGCCGGACAGGTGTTCGTACTGGCCGAGGACGACAAGGAGCAGCGACCCCGAGACCCCCGGCAGGACCATGGCGCTGACGGCGACCGCGCCCGCGAGGAACACGACCGGGAGGGGACTCCCAAGCGTCGTCGAGGCGATCCCCGACGCGAGGAATCCGACCGCGAAGCCGCCGGCGGCGGCCGTCTTCCGCCGCGGCGTGTCGAGCGCGACGTCGCCGAGCAGCGCCGCCGCGCTCGCGGCGATCAGCCCGAAAAAGAAGCCGTACGTCGCGACCGGTCGGGTCGCGAGCAGGGCGTCGACCGCGCTCAACACGGCCACGACCGCGGTGCCGATCCCCGCCCCGAGCGCGAGCAGGAAGCCGGCGTCGAGCTCGCGGACCGCGGCGCGGGCGTCGGCCCGGTTCTCGGCGCGGACGCCCGCGAGCAGCCGCCGGAGCCGCGCGGCGTCGAGCGCGGTGACCGCGGTCACGAGCCGCTCGTAGATCCCGACGAGGAGCGCGATCGTCCCGCCGGAGACGCCAGGGACGGCGTCGGCGCTGCCCATCGCGACCCCCTTGAGATACACCGTCAGCCAGTCGCGAAGGGCGGCCATGCGGCGGCGTTACGCGCTCGCGCGAGGCGTCGGGACGAGCGCTGCGTCCGCCGCGGCGAGTGAGTCCGTTGCGGTGGGTGCGGCGAGTGAGTCAGTCGCGGCGGGCGCGTCGATCGCGGGGAGTGAGTCCGTTGCGGCGGGCGAGCTAGTCGCGGCGGGCGCGTCGGTCGCGGCGAGCGAGTCGGCGGAGGTCAGCGATCCCGTCGCGGTGTCGCCGCCGTCGCTCGACTCGTTCCCGCCGGCGTCGCCGCCGCCGAGCGTCGCCTCCGCGAGTTCGAC
>Ga0207714_1001830_pt1 | contig 13454 bp, 13 predicted proteins | sample PonA232FremontCA_2_FD_187270 | JGI IMG/M metagenome (GOLD analysis project Ga0207714, IMG submission 187270) | Marine sediment microbial community from Fremont, CA, USA - Pond A23 Sediment 2 (SPAdes) | ecosystem: Environmental > Aquatic > Marine > Unclassified | place: USA: Fremont, California... | reverse complement strand
AGGTGGGCGGCGATGGGTTCGATGCCGAACGCGAACCCGAGCATGACGACGGTGGTCGCGGCGATGACGCCGCCCTGGAAGCCGCCGCCGGCCGAACTCGCGCCGTGGAGCATCACGAACGCGCCGAGGGTGAGGACGAAGGGGGCGATCACTCGAACGGTCGTCATGATGATCGTACTCTCGACGTACGGCGGACGGTCGCTGGCGGGGCGGGACAGAGTGCCCTCGCCGTCGATTTCGCCGTCGGCCGTGTCGAGGTCGGCGTCGGAGTCGCTCATACGAACGCCTCCCGCCGGAGGACGAGCAACATCGCCACGCCGGCCGCGAAGACGACGGCCACCTCGCCGAGGGTGTCGAACCCACGGTAGCCGACGAGTACGGCCGTCACGACGTTGGTGACTCCGGTCTGGTCGTACGCGTTCGTCAGGTAATACTGGCTCACGTCGCCCGCGAGGACCGGCGTCCCCGCGGCGCCGACTGGGGGGAGGGCCGGCACCGTCGCGCCGACGGTGACGACGATGGCGATCACGGCGAGGCCGGAACGGAGGCTGATGCCTTCGAACCGTTTGGACCGCGAAACGCTGGTCCGGGCGATGGTGAGCAGGAAGAGGACGGTGGTGATGCCGGCGCCGACGGCGGCCTCCGTGAGCGCCACGTCGGGCGCGCGGAGGAGTGCCCAGAGGACGGCGACGCCGAAGCTGTAGCCGGCGAAAGCGACGATGCTCCCGACCACGTCGCGGAGGGCGGCGGCGGCGAGCGCGCTCCCGAGCATGAACAGGAGGACGGCCGCCACGGGCACGGAGAGACTCACGAGTCCCCCTCCTCCCGGTCGGTCGTCCAGGGAACCTCGCCCTCGCCGATCGGTTCGACCTCCTCTTCTTTCGCCGCCCGGGCGATGGCGTGGGCGGCGGTCGGACTCGTCACGAACAGGAAGACGACCAGGAAGGCGAGTTTCATCGACTCGGTGGTGACCCCGAGCACGATGGCGAGTCCGGCGAGCGAGAGGACGGAGCCGAGCGTGTCGCTTTTCGACGCCGCGTGCAGGCGGGAGTAGAGATCCGGCAGGCGGATGATCCCCACGGTGGCAACGAGACCGAAGAAGGTCCCGACGGCGACGAAGACGGTCGCCAGTATCTCCACCGGCGTCACAGGACACCACCCCACTCGACGGAGATCTTTGAGACGGCGATGCTCATGACGAAGTTGAGCAGGCCGTACACCAGCGCCACGTCGAGGTAGCCGTACTCGCCGAGGGCGACGCTCACCAGGGCGATGACGATGACCGTGTTCGTCCCGACGACGTTGATGGCGACGATGCGATCCTGCGTGGTCGGCCCCCGGACCACCCGGTAGAGGAGGACGACCGCGAAGAGGGCGAAGGCGCCCGCGGCGGTCAGCAGGATGTTCGAGAACGTCGAGGAGATGGTCACGTCCGGGCCGCCGGCGGCGACGAGGGGGAGACCGATCATGGGTTCTCTCCCTCCATGTCCTCGAGCCGTTCCCGCGGCGAGGCGATCCGCGCCGACTCGCGGCCGTAGAAGACGAACCGGACGAGGCGTTCGAGCGTCCCCTCCAGCAGGTCGTCCTCCGCATCGGGGATCAGCGCGTGGACCAAGAAGTGCTGGCGTTCCACGTCGACGGTGAGCGTCCCCGGCGTCAACGTGATCGAGTTGGCGAGCGTGGTGACGGGCATGTCGCCCCAGACGGCGGCGTCGAACTCGACGATCCGCGGGTCTATCGGCAGCCGTGGGTGCAACACCACGTACGCGAGCGCGACGTTCGCCTTCGCGATCTCCCAGAGCAGGATCGGCGTGTAGAGCGCCAGCCTGACGACCGACATGCCGACGACTCGAAGCTTCGGCAGTTGGCCCTTGAGCGCCACGCGGGCGAGCGTGAGCGTGACCACGCCCGACGTGATGACGCCGGTGATCAGTTCGTACGGGTCGGTGACGAGCCATCCCCCGAGCGCGAGATAGAACAGGAACGAGGTCGAGAACACGAGCGCGAACTCCGGCGCGCCGATATCGGTGAAGGGTAGTTGTCGCCGGGTGCGGCGCGTGACGGGGGCCTCGAACACGTCGAACCCCCGGTTCACGAGCTCCGCCTCGAACGAGCGCAGGATCGGCGCGCTCCCGCCGGGGCGGAAGGCGGGATCGACGACGATCCGTTCAACCCCGTTCGCGTCGGCGTACCGACCGACGACGTCGGCGAAGTCGCCGGGGCTGAAGACGTACTCGCCCGCGCCGATCGTGTTGGATTCGAAGTCGACGGTCGGGGGTTCGTCCTCGCCGATCAGTTCGTCGAGGTCTTCCGCCGCCCAAGTGACGACCCGGTCCAGCAGCGCGTTCGCCGTGTCGACCGCTGCCCGGTCGGTCTCGAAGATGCGCCAGCGGGCGGGAAAGACGAAGTGAACCGTCGTCGGCGTGCTGGACTCCGTGGCCGCCTCGTGTGCCTGCTCGACCGCGTACGCGACCGTCCGTCGGAGCGTCTCCGAGTCACCGACTGGGACCAGCACGTCGCGTCCGTCAGCCACCATCAGATAGACAACCTCCGGTGGTTCTAGCGGCGGCTCCCCTGTGCATTCGTATCATCCTGTAGGGTTCGGTTCCGGTTTCATAACTATTGCTATACAGTGGCCATCGAGGCCGTCACGGTCCCTGCGGTCGCCGATCCGCATCGTACGGTTTAGCGTGACTGCGCCGGCGGTTCGCCCGACTCTCGGTGACCCACCGGTACTGACGTAGCGTGTCAGCCGAGCGTCGCCGCGAGTGCGTCCGCGACGCGGCCGCCGAGGTCGGCCTTCGATCCCGCGTAGGTTTCGGTGCGCCCGTCGAAGACGAACAGCGCCCGCGTCTCGTCGGCGCCCATCACCGTGGCGTCGTTGGCGACGACGAACGCGAGATCCACCCGGTCGCGGAGGTCCCGCGCCCGGCCGACCATCGCGTCGTCGTCGCCACCCGTCTCCGTCTTGAACCCGACCATCGTGAGGTCGGGACGGGCGTCCCGCACCGTATCGAGGAGTTTCGGCGTCGGTTCGAGATCGAGCGTCAGCGACTCGCCCGACCGGATCTTCTCCGGCGCTCGCTCGACGGTGAAATCGGAGATGGCGGCGGCGGAGACGAGGGCGTCGGCCGGGGCGACACGGTCGTCATCGCCCTCGACCGCCGCCCGCACGGCGCCGAGCATCTCCGCCGCGCTTTCTACCCGGCGCACGTCGGCGTAGGCGACGTCCGGGCCGTCGTGGACGAGCGTCACGTCCGCCCCGCGAACGTGACAGGCGCGGGCGACGGCGCGGCCGGTCCGCCCCGACGCGCGGTTCGAGAGCGTCCGGATCGGATCGACCGACTCCGTGGTCGCACCGCTCGTGACGACGACGTGTCGGTCCGCGAGCGTCGCGGATGTCGTCGCCCGCGCCGTCGCGGTCACGATGGCCGCCTCGCTCGCGATCTTCGCTTTCCCCTCCTCGATCCGCGGATCGACGAAGTCGACGCCCCACGACTCGACAGTGGCGATTGCGTCCAACACGCCAGGGTGGTCGTACATGGGTTCGTGCATCGCGGGGGCGATCACGACCGGCACGCCGGCCCCGATGGCGGTGGTCGCACACGTCGTCACGGGCGTGTCGTCGACGGCGCCGGCGATCTTCCCCACCGTGTTCGCCGTCGCGGGCGCGATCAGGAGGACGTCGGCCCACCCCTCGCGCCCACAGAGGTCGACGTGTTCGACGGCGCCCGTGATCTCCGTCACCGGCGGGTGCTCCGTCGCGAACTCCAGTGCCCACGGGTGGAGGATGCGCTCGGCACTCGGCGTCGTGACGGCGCGGACGTTCGCCCCCTGCCGGCGGAGTTCGTGGGCGAGTTCCACCGTCGTCACCGCCGCGATGCTCCCCGTGACGCCGAGGGCGACGTTGGTGTCGGCAAGCATTCGTCCGCACTTCCGCGGCGAGGGTCTTAAGCTCCCGCCGTCGGGTCGGTGAAGTCGCGCTTGCAGTCTCCAAAACGCGTTTTCGGGTGGGAGATGTACGCTTGCCCATGACCCGGGAGTCCGAACTCATGCTGTACGTCCTGCTCGGGCTTCCGGCCGCCGGCCTCGCCTTCGTCCTCCTCACGATGGGGCCCGTCGGCTGGTTCCTCGCCGCCTTCCTCGGCATCGCCGTCCTCGGCGCCGCGTCGGTGTTCGGAGAGGATCAAGAAGCTGTGGGACCGAATCGGGTGAACTGCCCGGCGTGCGGGTCGCGGACGGCGGCTGGTGGGGTCTGTGACTACTGCGGCGAACCGCTCTGAACTGCCCGTGTGCGCAACGCCGCCCGGTAGTATCCGGTCCCGGCAGCCGACGATCGGTCGACGGCGGTGACGCTCCACCCGGCGTCGGCGGCGGCCGCCCGCAGTCGGCCGGGGCCGAACAGGAGAAACTCGAACGGGTCGCTACGCTCGCCGGCGTACTCGAACCGGATCGTGCGGCGGCCGAGACCGTCCCGTGGGTCGTCGCGGTAGCCGATCAGGTCGGCCGTCCCCGGGTGGGCGGGGTCGTAGCCGTCGACGACGGCCGTCGCGTCGGCCGTCGTCACGGCGTCGAGGTCGGCGAGTGTGGACCGGAGCCGGTCGGTCGACCCCGCGAGGCCGAGTTGCGTCCCGCGGATCAGGATCGATCGGAACCGGGCAGGCGGGAACGCCTCACGGAGGGCGAACAGGTCGCCGCGGCGGGCGTCCTCGACGCCGCGGGCACGCATCGTTTCGACCAGCGCGTCGCTCACCTCGACGGCCACCGTCTCGAATCGCTTCTGAAAGTAGCGCGCGTCGCGGCCGACGCCGGCGCCGACGTCGAGCAACGGCCCGTCGGCCCACGACTCGATCCACGGGAGGGCGTCGTCGTCGGCCGGGTCGCCGAAGTAGAACGCCTCGACCGGATGCTCACGGGACTCGTCGCCCCCGTGGACGCGGAGCGGCGCATCGCGTTCGTCGCGGTGGTGATCGCGGAGGGCGCGGGCGAACGGGTCGGACACGGCGGGTCGAACGGGCGGCGACCCCAAAAAGCGTTCTCTCGTCGGCGCGGAACGCTTACCACGATCCGGGCCAACGGACCTCCGTGGACCGCATCCACGTCAGTACGGTCGTCTGCCTCCCGCCCGAGGCGGTGTACGACTTCCTCGTGGACTTTCCGCGCTACGCCCGGTACTCGAAGTATTTGACCGGCGTGACCGCGAACGGCGACGGATCGCCGGGGACGACGTATCGCCTGCGCTTCGCGTGGTGGAAGCTCTCCTACACTGCCCACACGGAGGTGACTGGCTCGGACCCGCCGACGCGCCTCGACTGGCGGGTGATCGAGGACATCGACGCCCGCGGCGACTGGCGGGTCGAACCGCTCGACTCGGTGCCGGCGGGCCTGCCCGCCGACGCCGACGCCGCGTGTCGCGTCCACCTCGAAGTCGAGTTCGACCCCGACTCGGTCGGGGGCGGCATCCTCGACCTGCCGCGGTTCGTCTCGCTCGATTGGGTGGTCCGGAAGGTGAAACCGATCCTCGTCGAGGAGGCCGAACGCGTCGTCGAGCGCATCGTCGCGGACATCGAGGGGCGGCGCCGCGGGGTGGAACTCGTCGTCCACGAGGCGCCGGGCGGGGTGTCGGAAACGAAATCGTGAAACGGTGGGCGCTCACAGTGGGGCGCATGTGCAGGAGCGATCCGGCGTGCGCATGATCATCGTCGGGGCTGGGCAGGTCGGGTCGAGCATCGCGGCCGACCTCGCCGACGCCCACGACATCGTCGTGGTGGACCGGGACGGCGACCGGGTCGAGGACCTGACGTACTCGCTCGACGTGTTGACCGTGCAGGGCGACGGCACGTCGCTCTCGACGCTCGACGAGGCGGGGATCGACGAGGCGGACATGGTCATCGCCAGCACCGACGACGACGAGACGAACATCGTCGTCTGTGCGACGGCCCGCGCGGTGAGCGACGCCTTCACGGTCGCCCGCGTGAAGAACACGGAGTATCTCCGGACGTGGGAGCGCTCCGAGCGCGCGTTCGGCATCGACTTCATGGTCTGTACGAACCTGCTGGCCGGGGAGTCCATCGTCCGCGTCGTCGGCATTCCGGCCGCCCGCGACGTGGACTCCTTCGCCGACGGGCGCGTCCAGATGGCGGAGTTCGAGATTCCGTCAGGCAGCCCCGTGGCGGAGCAGACCGTCGCCGAGGCCGACCGATTCGAACAGCTCACCTTCGCCGCCATCCTCCGAGACGACGAACTCGAAATCGCCCGTGGGGACTCGGTTCTCCACGAGCGCGACCGGGTGGTGGTGATCGGGAATCCCCGGGCAGTCCGCGGGTTCGCGACCACCATCGCACCGGAGGAGCCACCGGGAACCGCGGAGGAGGTGGTCATCGTCGGCGGCAGCGAAATCGGCTACCACGTCGCGCGACTGCTCAGCGACCGCGGGTTCAAACCGCGGCTGATCGAACGGGACGGCGAGCGCGCCCGGCAGTTGGCCGAGGACCTCCCGAACGCCGTCGTGATGGAGAGCGACGCCACCGACATCGACTTCCTGGAGCGCGAACACGTCGGCGACGCCGACTTCCTGGTCGCGGCGCTCGACTCCGACGAGAAGAACCTGCTCGTCTCCCTGCTGGCGCGTCGGCTCGGCGTCGACCGGACGGTCGCGATCATCGACACGTCGGAGTACGTCGAACTGTTCGAAACCGTCGGCGTCGACGTGGGCGTCAACCCGCGGGAAGTGGTGGCCGAGGAGATCACCCGCGTCACCCGCGACGGCGGCGCGGAGAACGTCGCCATCATCGAGAGCGACCGCGCCGAAGTGCTGGAGGTCGAGGTGGACGCGGAGAGCGTCCTCGTGAACCGGCCGATCCACGAGTCGGTCGCCGACCTGCCCGCGGGCGTCGTCATCGGCGCCATCACCCGAGGCGAGGAGTTCATTACCCCGCGCGGCGACACCGTCGTCGAACGCGGCGACCACGTCGTCGTCTTCCTCGACGCGTGCGTGGTCGACGACGTGACACCGAAGCTGTAGCGGCGACTATCAGCAGTTTCAAGCCTCTCCGCGAATCACCGACGGATCGAACCTCTCGATGGCCATTCGTGTCGACTACCGGGCGAGCCTGAGTCTCGTCGGAACCGTTCTGAAGTATCTGGCCGTTCCGCTGGTGATTCCGCTAGTGGTCGCCGTCGCGTACGGCGAGTCGGTCGCACCGTTTCTCGTCACGATGCTGGTGACCGTCGCCGTCGGTGGCGCGCTGGAGTGGCTCCGTCCCGATCCCGACATCGACACCCGCGAGGGCTTCTTGATGGTCGCGGCGACGTGGCTCGCGGTGTCGCTGATCGGGGCGCTTCCCTACCTGATCGAGGCCCACGGGCTGCCGGGAATCGTGCCGGCGACGGCGCCGGAGTCGACGCTCGCCGCCCCCGCGAACGCCGTCTTCGAGAGTATGAGTGGCTTCACGACCACCGGCGCGACGGTCCTCGGGTCGATTTCGCTCGACGCCCACGGCCACGGGATCATGCTGTGGCGACAGCTCACCCAGTGGCTCGGCGGCATGGGTATCGTCGTCCTCGCGGTGGCCATCCTGCCGGAACTCTCCGTCGGCGGCGCACAGTTGATGGACGCGGAGGCGCCGGGGCCGGGCATCGAGAAACTCACGCCACGAATCGCGGAGACGGCGCGGGCGCTCTGGGGGGCGTATCTCGGCTTCACCGTGCTGGAGATCCTGTTGCTCTACGGCCTCCATCTCGGCGGACTGGCGCCGAACATGGGCGTCTACAACGCCGTCGCGCACGGGTTGACGACGATGCCGACCGGCGGCTTCTCGCCCGAAGCCCGGAGCATCGAAGCCTTCTCCGCGGCCGTCCAATGGCTGATTATCCCGTTCATGATCGCCGCGGGCACCAACTTCGCACTGTTCTGGCACGCGCTGACGGGTGAGCCGGAGCGACTCCCCCGCGACTCGGAGTTTCGGTTCTACGTCGGCGCGATGGCCGTCCTCGCGGGGCTGGTCGCGGCGCTCCTGTTCGTCGGGAACGGGGTGGTGACGTTCGCGCCGCCCGAGACGACGTACGACGCCGACTACCTCGCCGGCGTGCGCGCGACGCTGATCGGGAACGTCGAACCGGCGCTCCGCCACGCCACCTTCCAAACCGTCTCGCTCGTGACGACGACCGGTTACGCGAGCATCGACTTCAACGCGTGGAGACCGTCGACGCAGTATCTCCTCCTCTTTGCCATGTTCGTCGGCGGGTCGGCCGGATCGACCGGCGGCGGGATCAAAGTCGTCCGCTGGTACGTCATCCTCAAATCGATCCGGCGGGAGCTGTTCACGACGGCACATCCGGAGGCCGTCCGGCCGGTGCGTCTCGGCGGCCTGACGGTCGACGAGCGGGCGATCCGCGGCATCTACGCATTCACCCTGCTGTATCTGGTCCTGTTCTTCGTCGCGACTGGCCTGCTCTTTCTGAACGCCGGCCGGAGCGGCCTCTCGCTGTCGGTGCTGGAAGCGATGAGTGCCGTCGCCGCGACGCTCGGCAACGTCGGGCCGGGGTTCGGCATCGTCGGACCGATGGGGAGCTACCTCGACTTCTCGGCGGCCGCGAAGCTGTTCATGGTCGCGCTGATGTGGCTCGGCCGCCTCGAAATCCTCCCCGTCCTGGTCTGTCTGACGCCGGAGTACTGGCGGCAGTGAGAATCAGCGCTGAAAATCGGGGAGTCGGCTTTATATATCGAATCCGCCAATCGACGAGTGCGACGACCGGTTGCAACGGCGGTGGCCGCCGTCGCCGGAGTCGTCCGGCCCTCGGAGGAGCACCGCTCCTCGCCGCCGGCGACGAGTCGTTGGATGGGGCGAACACGGGTGGGGAGGAACGTACTGCGTACGCGGACCCCGTACGTCAGGGGAGCGGTACTGTGAGTGACGCAACCACACCCGCCGCTCCGGTCTTTATTCCCAACAATATACGCACAATATAAACTGATTTTACGCACCCGTCCTCCGGTTCACCCGCATGGTCGATTTGACTCGACGTAGTCTGATGGCAACGTCTACAGCCGCGGCACTCGGCGCGAGCGTCGCCGGGGTCGCGAGTGCGAGCGATTCGGAAATTTCGGAAGGCGACACGCCGGGCGCCCCGAGCGTCGAGGGGAGCCTCAAACGCCTCTCGACGACGGCCTTCGGTGCGGAGGTGACGGGGCCGTTCGTCTTCGAGGATGGCTCCCTGCTCTACAGTCTCCAGCACCCGGAGGAAGCCAACCCCGAACCCTTCGGTCGGGCGGCGGTCGGCTACTTCAGCGGCTTCAACTTCGAGTTCGACGGCAACAACGACGACTTCCCGGAGGTCGGGATTCCCGACACGGAGGAGAAACAACGGCAGGTTCGGTCCGAAGTCGGCGACTACACGATCCTGGTTCAGGGACGCGAACCGATCGACGGCGGCGAGGAACGGCTGGGGGTCACCCAGACGCCGGACGGCACCGACATCACGCAGCGCAACTTCGCCGGCACGCAGTACGGGGGCGCGGCGACGAACCCCGACTGTAACCAGTTCGTCCCGACGGACGAGAACGGCACCGAGGGCTATCTCTTCACCAACTGGGAGAACAGTCCCGGCTGCATCTCGCGGGTGTTCCTCAGCCAAGACGAGGACGGCGAGTGGAACGCCGACCCCGAGGACGCGATGAACCTCCCGAACACGGACGCCTTCCGCGACATCGGCGGGACGCGGATCAACTGTTACGGCGACCTCAGCCCGTGGGAGACGCCTATCTCCTCGGAGGAGAACTACGCGCATCCCCGCGTCTCGCTGACCCACACGGTCGGCGACGTCGTCGAGGCCGGCACCGGCGAGGGGATCCTCGGTGCCTGTCAGTTCTGGAACCGACCGAACCCCTCGGAGATTCAGGGCGCGGTCGACGAGTACGACGAGGTCGACGGCTGGTACGTTCAGGGGTACTGGGCGATGACGGGCGTCGAGTTCCTCGCCTACTACCTGGGCGCGGAGCAGTCCGACCAGAGCGGCGACACCAACCTGGCGACGACGCCCATCGACGACGTCTACCCGAACCCGTACCGCTACGGCTACCACGTGGACATCCGCGAGCCGACCGCCGAGGAGCCGGAGCCGATGAAGTACTACGTCGCGGGCCGTGCCTCCTGGGAAGCGCCGGACTTCCAAGGTGACGACAAGACCCTCTACGGCTGTTCGGACGGCGACAGCAAGGGCATCTACAAGTTCGTCGCCGACGAACCGATCCCGAGCTACGACGACACGGACGCGATTGCGGGCACGCTCTACGCCCCGAAGATCACGAACGACGCCGCGAACGCCGAGGAAGCCGGCCAGCGTAACTCCCCGGCCCAGACGCCGCTCGAAGTCGAGTGGATCGAACTCGGTCACGCAACGAACGGCGAGGTCGAATCCTGGATCGCCGAGTACGACGACGTGACGCAGGTCGACTACCTCGAAACGCATGCCGACACCGACTGGCAGGCAGACCCGGCGGCTGCTATCAAGGAAGCCGATCTCGAGATCATCGAGAACGGCAACCAAAACTACATCACGAACGAGGAGATCGTCGAGTGGGCCGCCCAGTACGAGGAGAACGGCCCCGACGGCGTCGACGAGGACCTCCGCCGCGTTCCCTTCCTCGAAACCCGCGCGGCCGCAAAGGAGATCGGCGCCTCCATCGAGTTCAACAAGGCCGAGGGCGTCGACAGCGTCGACGACTCCCAGCCAGGCGACTTCGTCTACTTCGGCATCTCCGAATTCAACGACGACCTCGCGGACGAGACGGGCGACGTCCAGATGGACCGCGTCGACGGCGGCGTCGTCTACCGCGCCGAACTCGAGCCCAACTACAACGTCTCGACGCTCGAGCCGGTCATCACCGGCCCCGACTTCACCGACGGCCCGCAGGACGCCGACGACGCGCTCCGCAACATCGACAACGTCTACACGATGCGCGACGGCCGCGTCCTCTGCTGTGAGGACGGCTTCGGCGGTCCCGCTCGCTCCTACCCCAACGACGGCCTCTACGTCTTCCAGCCGAACGTCCAGGTCGACGTGGACTCGATGGCCGTCGGTTACGGCCAGACTGGGCGGGCGGCGCTCACCGCGTCGTCGCTCCCGACCGGCTTCTCGGGCGCCGAAGTCACCGTCTCGGTCTCGAACCCCGAGGTCGCCAGCATCACCGGTGTCGAGTTCCCCGACGGTCTCGGCCTCACCGAGAGCAGCATGAGCAACGACGGCTCCTCGGTGACGATCCGGGTCGCCGACACCGACCGCAACGTCGAGGCCGGCGGCCGGAACGTCCCGCTCGCCACGCTCACCGTCCGCGGCGACAGCACTGGCACGACCGACCTCCAAGTCGCCGTGAATCGGATGGACGACGAGGAGGGTACCGCCATCGACGCGAACGCCCGGACGGGCGTCCTCGTCACCGGCCCGCCGACGGTCACGGGCGGCAGCGCGCCGACCGACCCCGACGGCGACGGGCTCTACGAGGACCTCAACGGCAACGGCCGACTGGACTACGAGGACATCGAGATCCTGTTCAACAACTTCGACGCCGACAGCGTGACGATGAACGAGTCGGCGTACGACTTCAACGAGAACGGCCAGCTCGACTTCGACGACATCGTCGACCTCTACGAGGAGGTCAACTGAGGTCGCTCGGTCGGCCCCGACGGCCGGCCCGCAGCGTCCCATCCCACCACCCCATTATCACAAGACGACATCCATGACACGACCCACCCGTTCGATTTCGATACTCACCGACGCCCGCCGCCGCGGCGCGGCACTCGCGGTCGCACTGGCGGCGCTCGCCCTCCTCGGGGCGGTGGCGGCGGCCGGGACGGCCACGGCACAGAGCGAGCAACCGACCGTCGTCGTCACCGACGGCACGACGGCACCGGACGGCACCACGACCGTGGGAATCGTCCTCACGAACGCACCCGACGGCCTCGCCGGCTACTACCTCGACCTCACCGTCGAGAACCCGTCGGTGGCACGAATCGACGCGGTCGGCTACCCCGACCGGTACGGCCTCACGAGCGACCCCGCAATCGGGGGCGACGGGGCGACCGTCACGCTCGAAGCGGCGGACATCGAGGGGGCCATCGAACCCGGTGCGACCGACGTGACGCTGGCGACGGTGACGGTTACGGGCGCCACGCCCGGCGAGGTCGCTCTCACCGTCACGCCCCGGCAGTTCGACGCCGACGACGGGAGCGCGTTCACCCCCGCCACGGTGGCCGGAACGATCACCGTGAGCGGCAGTGGCGACGCCTCGTCGGCCGACGGGTCGACCGACTCCGGTGCCGACGCGGACGGGGGCGATGGCGACGGCGCCAGCGGGTCGGACATCGACGGGCCCGGCCAGGACGGCGATGCCGCCGAGGGCGACGCCGACGGATCGAACGCCGACACCGACGCCGAATCCACGGAGGGCGACGGACCGATCTCGCCGGCGCTGGTGCTCGTGGCGGTCGCACTCCTCGTGGCTGCCGGCCTCCGACGGTGCAGCTAACCCGCGACCCATGTCACAGTCAACTCCCACCCCCGACGACGCGGAATCGCTCCACCGGGCGTACGTCCTCGACGTGCGCATCGTCGAGCGTTCGACCCCCGACGGGACGCTGTACCGCTTCGAAGCCCCACACCACGGCGGCGCCGAGTTCGCGGACCCCGAGACCGCCGAGCTGTACGCCGACGTCTACTTCGACGTCAACGGCTTCGACGAGTCGAAGGTCGGCGAGGAGGGCGTCCCGCCGGCGATCATCCAGGCCGGACGGGATACTCTCGCCGCGTACTTCCACACCCAGTCGTACGGCACCGTCAGCTGGATCGCGTCGTTCTACGGCTTCAAGCCGGAACGGACCCAGCGGTTGATCGACCGGGTCCGCAAGCGGGCGGCGAAGATCCGCGAGGGTGTCGACGACCGCGACCTGGACTGACCGACCCCGTCCCCGCCTTCGAATATCATTATTGAGAACTAAGTCCGTAATGTTATGTCCATCGCGGCCGCCGGTGGAGGTGGGCGACTCGGTTCGGCACCGGCACGATGATAGGTCGTTCCGGGCAGTCGATTCGGCGCGGTTCCGGGGGGAACGCGCCGAGCGTCGAATCGGGGCGCCTCTCGCGTGTGACACCTCGCCCCGACGTGAATCGCGGTCGTGATTTTTGAAGCCTCGAGAATCGGGCCCGGAGCGCGCCGACTGGCCCCAAGACGGGCAGGCCGACGGTCTCCGGACAGTCGATCAACGAGAAAACGGGACGCCCGTTACGCCTCGGCGGCGCTCGCGGCGCGGATGATCGTCCGCTCGTCGAACGCGCCGCCGATCAGCTGGAGGCCGACGGGGAGGCCGTCCGCCTCGCCCGCAGGCACGGAGATGGCGGGGAGGTTCGCGAGGTTGACCGGCACCGTGTTGGCGTCGGCGAGATACATCTGCAGCGGG
>Ga0207714_1001828_pt1 | contig 13459 bp, 13 predicted proteins | sample PonA232FremontCA_2_FD_187270 | JGI IMG/M metagenome (GOLD analysis project Ga0207714, IMG submission 187270) | Marine sediment microbial community from Fremont, CA, USA - Pond A23 Sediment 2 (SPAdes) | ecosystem: Environmental > Aquatic > Marine > Unclassified | place: USA: Fremont, California... | reverse complement strand
TCAAGAAGGAGAACAACCTCCACAGCGTGAAGGACCAGCACTTCCTGGACTGGCTGGCCGAGGAGGGCATGGACGACCTGGACACCACCCACCAGCGTGCGGACCGCATGGCCACGGAGGGCGAGCAGGACTGGGGAGGCGACCGGCAGGGCCCGCCGCAGACCACGCACGCCGCGGAGTAATCGGGGGGCGGCTGGACGGACAGCCATCGTGAAGCCAGAACGGTCGCCACGGTCGGGGGGACAGGTGCCCCCGTCCCGGCACGTCTCCTTTCTACACGGAAACACGCCCACACGCAGATGGAAGAGACCATTGACATTGCCGAGGCGCGGGCCGAGGACCCCGAGGCCCTGCGAGACGCCTTGGTGGACCAGTTCGCGTACCTCATTGACGAGATTACAGCCCTCCGAACGGTGGTGGATGGGCTGCCCGACGAGATCCTTGGCGGGCGCCCCGAGCCCGACGCCCTCACGATGAAGGAGTTGTACGGGGCTATCGCTACGCTTGACGCAGAGGTGCGTCGGACGCGGGTCGACCGGATCGTTGACGAAGAAGAGCCGGACCTGGCGCCAGCCGACATTGACGCGGAGGTGTACGACGCGGGCTGGAATGATCGGGCCATCGACGACATTCTGCAGGAGGTGAAGGCGGCCCGGCGTGCGCTCACCGAACGGCTGGACGAGTTGCCCCTCGACGCCTGGCACCGCGCCGCCACGCTGGAGGACGAGACGCTCACCCTCTTCGGGCTGGTCCACCGCATGACGAAGAACGATTTCCAGCGGCTCCGCGATCTCGGCTACCGGCTCCACGGGGCCCACCTCTCCGAGGACGACGAGCCCCTGCCGACCTGACGCCCGCGGCGCGCGAACGGGGCGCATCGGAGGGGGCACGAGCGCGTTCATCCGCAACTTGGCATTGACCCACGCCAATGGCAAAAGACACGGGCCCGTCCTACGACGATCTGGCCACGGCCTTCCGGCACCAAAACTTCGAGCCCCTCTATTTCTTCTTTGGGGAGGAGACCTTCCTGATCGATGAGCTGCAGGAGCTGCTCATCGACGAGGCGCTCGACCCGAGCCAGCACGACTTCAACCTCGACGTGGTGTACGGGTCGGAGACCGAGGCCTCGGAGGTGATCGGGCTGTGTCAGGGCTTCCCGGCGGGGGCGCCGAAGCGGGTCGTGGTGGTCCGCGAGTTCGAGAAGCTCGAGAACAACCGCCAGTTCAAGGACTACGCCGCCCAGCCCAACCCGCAGTCCATCGTCCTGCTCGCCTGCACCAGCAAACCGAACCTGAGCGCCCATCCGTACCGCGCGCTGAAGGAGCACGCCGCGTGGTCCGAGTTTGAGTCGCCGTACGACAACGAGATGCCGGGCTGGATCCAGGACTACGTGCAGGGCCAGGGGTACGAGATCAAGCCGAAGGCCGTCCAGATGCTCGCCGATTACGTGGGCACCGACCTGCAGCGGGCGGCGAGCGAGATTGAGAAGCTCATCACGTTTGCCGGCGACGCCACGCGACTCACGGCCGACGACGTGCTTGCCGCCAGCGGCCAGACACGCGAGTTCAACGTCTTTGAGCTGCAGAGCGCCCTGGGGGAGGGGCGTCCCGCCGACGCACAGCGCATCGTCGACCGCATTCTGCAGCAGGCGTCCAACCCGCGCAGCGAGGCCATCATGATGGTGGCCGTGCTCAACGGCTATTTCGACAAGCTCTGGAAGTTGCAGAAGCCCGGGGCCCTGCGCGAGAATAAGTACGACCTCGCCGGCTACATCGGGGTCAGCCCCTACTTCGTAGAGGAGTACAAGCACGCCGCCCAGCGCTACGACCGCTCGGCGATTGCCGACGCCTACTCGGCCCTCGTGGCGGCGGACTACGAGCTCAAGGGCGGGGCGTCCCGCGAGGCCTCGCTCGTGATGACGCTCCTGTTGCGGCGGCTGCTCCCGCCGGAGGCCCGTCCGGTGGCGGCGTAGGGAGAGAGCGTTTCCGAACGGGGACGCGTCGTCTCCACGGCGCCGTTCAGATCCGTTTGCGCCGGCTAGGCCCGGAATTCACGGAAACAAGGAGTGCGTAGCCCGAATACGTACCGACGACGGGCCGTCCCCCGAATCCGCAGTGCGTGTTCGCACCGCATGGGACGATCGTTTCCCCATGTCGTAGGGCCCGAGGGCGGCTCGACGAAGGATCTCGTGCCACGGTCTCCGACGCAAACGTACATCCGGCGAGCCACTGTTTATGCAGTTCCCCGAGCGACCCTTTGACGGAGAGGCGTCCGGCGACGGGGCCCCTTCCTACGAGTGGCTCGACGAGTGGCTCTGCGAGTACGTGGACGGGACCATGGACCCTTCGGTCGAGGCCGTCTTTGAGCAGTACGTGGAGGCCAATCCTGAGCTGCGGGCCCACATAGAGCGCCTTCGCCAGACGCGCGAACTGCTCTGCGGGGGCGAGGACACCGGGGCGCCGCACACGGCCCCGGTGGAAGCCGCGCGAGAGGTGGAAGAAAATCTTCTCCGAGACGCCGCTCCAGAACTGATTGCGTCGGAGGAGACCAGTCGGTCTGTCGTGGCCCTCGGGCTTGCGTCGTCCATTGCGGTGGCCCTCGTCGTGGGGTTTCTCGCCGGGTCGATGCTCGTGGAGCCGTCTACGCTCTCGTCCGGACCGGCCACTGCGATTGAGCGACAGGCCGCGCCGTCGGAGGGGCGAGACGAAGCATCGCCGCGCCGGGGCGCAGCCGACCGGGGCCGACCGCCGCGCGCCTCGTCGTTCTCGTCAGACGACCGACTCTTCACGCTCCCGACGGGCGTTTCGGCACCGAGCACCGATACAAGCCGCCCGCCTCCGACGTTTATGACGGCTGGGGAGCGCTGAGGCCGACGGGAGAACTTTGCTCCATTTTGGTCGAACACGGTCCAGTCACCTCCGTTAGCACCGATCCAATTTGCACGGGCTCTTAGCTCAGCGGTTTAGAGCGCTCGCCTCACACGCGAGAGGTCCCTGGTTCAAATCCAGGAGGGCCCACCGCTTCCCCTCAAGCCTCCGGATGCCGGGGGCTTGTTGTGTTTGGGACGCCCTCGGCCTGCGGGGGCTGGAGGCGTGGGCCAATCCTCCCGATCCTGTCCCGTCACTCTGCCGCCCAGACAGCATGCCGTCGCGGCGGACCGTCCGACAGAGCACGCTGCGCTGTGCTTTCCGTCCTCATTCGACTTGACTTCGTTCTCGCCACGGTCCTTCTGGTGGTTGCGCCGCTGGGGCTCCTGCTCGCGTCGGTGCGGCGGCCCGCGGTGCGGGGCCACCTGCTGGCCTACTGGCGGGCCTCGTCGCTGCTCATGGTGACGGTCTACCTGATGATAGACGGCCGCCCCGAGGCCTTCGTGGCGGGCAACGCGGCCCTCGTCGTGATCCCGCTCGTGCTCCAGGCCGGCGATGTTCTCTTTGTGCCCGGGCCGGCGGCGCCGGGGGAGGGGCCCGTGGCGACCTGGGTTCGGCGCTGGCAGACGGGGGCCACGGCCTTCTGTGGCGTGAGCCTGCTGCTCACGGTGCCCGCGCTCCGGTGTGCTTGGGGGCCCGAGCAGAATTCTTTCTGTGCGGCCTGGCTGGCGCCCCCGCGGGCGCTTCACCGGGCCCTTCATCCGTCGGTGGATCCGGCAACGCTCGGCGATGCCGCCGTCATTGGGGGGCTGATCTACGGGGCATACCTCGTGGCGTCCGTGATCCGCGTCGGGTGGAGCCGCTGGGGGGCGTAGGGGGCCCCACGGCAGGCACTGGCTATGCCCCTCGACTCCGCATCCGATCCCTGAAGGCCGACCATGAGCGTGCAACTTCTCTTCGTCTGCACCGGCAACACGTGCCGGAGCCCCCTGGCCGAAGCCCTTGCGGAGGCCCGGGGCGTAGCGGCCGAGAGTGCAGGGGTGTCCGCGGCGGCGGGCGACGGGGCGGCGCCGAATGCAGATCGAGCCCTGCGCGAGGCACGAGGGCTGTCGCTACGGTCCCACACGCCCCGCGACGTGTCCACGGTGGACCCGTCGGCGGCCGGGCGGATCGTGGCCATGAGTCCGGCGGTGGCGCGCCGACTCCGAGACGATCACGGCTGGGCCCCCGACGCGATGGTCACCTGGGCCGTCCCCGACCCCTACGGCGGGTCGCTCGCCGACTACCGGTGGTGCCTCGAAGAGATCAGCGCGGCCCTGGACGATCTGCTCGCATCGGGGTAGCGGCCCACTCCCGACGCCCCCACTGACGAAGACGGGGCCACGAAGCGGGCGGGGGCCGTGTGCGTTGCGGGTCGCACGTCGCAAGCCCCTAGTCCCACTGCTCGTAGTGGTCGACGATCTCGTTCAGGTTGTCGTGGTCGCCCTCCACAATGCCGACGACGAAGAGTCCCGTTTCGTTTTCGAGCTGGGCAAGCGCTTCGGTGTTGGGGGGGCGTCGGCCCTGGGTCTTGATGAACGTGTCCTGGATGGCCTTCTGGGCCGCCTCGGTGGGGGTGTCGGCGGTCGCGACGCTCGAAAAGGGATCGAAGCCGTCCTTCTCGAAGCCGATGATCGTGTAGGTGGGCATGGGAGCGAAAGAAGAATGAGAGACACAGACTTGAGGTGAGCAGCCGTCGGTCCCCAATGCGTGTGGGTCGTCGCCGTTTCCAGGCCCCCACCCACAAGGCGGCGGAGGGAGACGAATCGTTCGGGAAAGGACCGCAAAAATTGCGTACCGGCATAGAAAAAAGCCCGGACCCCCACCAAGAGACCGGGCTTTGGGAGAAATGTGCCCCAAATGAAATGCATCCGGTAGACACGCGGGCCGCCCGGGACCTAACGTCGTTTCTTATTTCTTAATGGTTGTCCGGCACAGCGGATCTGCGGTCAGGGGCCGAGCCACTCGTACAGGAGAATCCCACCGGCGACGGCCACGTTGAGCGACTCGGCGGCGGGGCGATCGGGGGCGCCCGGGAGGGACACCGTCAGGTCGAGGCGGTCGAGCACGGCGGCACTGAGGCCGTGGGCCTCGCTGCCCAGCACGAGGGCCGAGGGCCGGTCGGGGCCCCAGGCATCGGCGCGGGTGCCCTGGAGGTCGGCCCCGTAGAGGGCGGCCCCGTGGCGGCGAAGGCGGTCGAGGAAGGGGCCCGGGGCGTCCGTGCGGGCGAGAGGCAGGGCCCAGTGACCCCCGGCCCCCGCGCGCATCACCTTGGGGCCGTACAGGCCCGCAGTGCCGGGCCCGGCCACGACGGCCTGGGCCCCGAACCACGCCGCCGTGCGGAGCAGCGTGCCCACATTGCCCGGGTCCTGAATCCCGTCCAGCACGAGAACCGTGCCGGCCTCGCCGATCTGCTCGGGCACCGTGGCGGGATCCCGAAGGCGGCGCTCCGCTACGGCCACGACGCCCTGGGGCGTCTCCACGTCGGTGAGGGTCGTCATCGTGTCGGGGTCCGTCTCGTACACAGAGACCGACAGCTGCTCCAGGAGGGCCTGAACGGTCGGGTCGCCACGCCCGTCCGGGGTCACGACGGCCTCCACGAGGGGGGCGTCCGCGTCGAGCGCCGCCCGGAGGGCACGGGGCCCTTCGACGAGCGTCCGGTCGTGCCGCCGGCGGCCCCGGCGGCGGGTGAGGGCGGCGATGGCCTTGCGGCGGCGGTTGGACAGGGGCGTGGGCATGAAAATTGAGCGACAAGAGGAAAAGGGAACGGCGAACGACGCGGCGGAGCAACTGAAGGCGCCGCGGATCGTTCGCTTCAGGAGGAACCGTCGGCCGTTCGACTTTTTGGCGGAGAATCCGGATCTTCCTGGTTCCCCGTCCGGCTTCATTCGGGAAGGCAGAAAGGCCTTCTGTTCACCATCATCGCATTTTGGTCCGCAGTCCCATGCCGTTCAACTTTGACGTCTACGAACGGTCGGCGTATCGTGAGCCGGCCCCGATCGACCACGACAGCCCGTTCCAGTCCATGATGGAGCGGTTCGACGTGGCCGCCGAAATTCTCGAACTGAGCCCCGGCTTCTACGAGTATCTGTGCCGCCCGGCACGGATGCACGTAACGTCGATTCCGGTGGAGATGGACTCGGGCCGCGTGAAGATCTTCGAGGGCTACCGGGTCATCCACAACAACGTCCTGGGGCCCAGCAAGGGCGGCATCCGCTTCGCGCCGGACGTGACGCTCAACGAGGTGAAGGCGCTGGCCGGTTGGATGACGTGGAAGTGCTCGCTGGTGGACCTGCCCTTCGGCGGCGCGAAGGGAGGGGTCGCGTGCAATCCGGAGGAGATGAGCCCGGGCGAGCTGGAGCGGCTCACGCGGCGCTACACCGCCGACCTGTTCGACGTGTTCGGCCCGGACAAGGACATCCCGGCCCCCGACATGAACACGAACGAGCAGATCATGGCCTGGGTGCTAGACACGTACTCGATGCACGCCCGCCAGACCGAAAATGCCGTCGTGACGGGCAAGCCCGTTGGCCTCGGGGGGTCGAAGGGGCGTCGGCAGGCCACCGGCCGGGGCGTGATGACCGTGACGCTCGCCGCGATGGAGCAGATCGGGCTTGCGCCGGGCGACTGCACCGTAGCCGTACAGGGCTTCGGCAACGTCGGGGCCACGGCCGCCGACCTGCTGGGCGAGCAGGGGTGTACCGTGGTGGCCGTCAGCGACATCACGGGGGGGTACTATAACGAGAACGGCCTCGACCTGAAGGCGATGAAGGCCTACACCCAGCAGAACGGGGGGACGCTGGCGGGCTACGAGGAGGCACAGCACATCACCAACGAAGAGCTCCTGACGCTCGACGTGGACGTGCTCGTGCCGGCGGCCAAGGAGGATCAGATTGACCGCGAGATCGCGGAGGACCTGCGGGCCCGGATCGTGGCGGAGGGGGCGAACGGACCCACCCATCCGGCGGCCGACGAGGTGCTGGCGGAGAAGGAGGTGCTCGTCATCCCGGACATTCTCGCGAATGCGGGGGGCGTGACGGCGTCGTACTTCGAATGGGTCCAGAACCGACAGGGCTTCTTCTGGACCGAAGAGGAAGTAAACCGCCGCCTCGACCGCATGATGGGGGAGGCGTTCGACAAGGTCTACACGGCGGCGGACAAGTACGACGTGTCCCTCCGCATCGCGGCGTACGTGGTGGGAATCCGTCGGGTGGCCGAGGCGCTCCGGATGCGCGGGATCTACGCGTGAACGACGCCCCGACCAATCCCGGATGTGCAGTTCTCTGGTCTCGATTGATGGGTGTGACGAGGATGGACGGAATGTTGGGGTCGGGTAGCAGCGGGGGGGGCTGGGACGGAGGCACTAAAAATGGGAGCCGGTGTGCCGTCGGAAGTGCCTTCGGGCTGCTGATTGGGCTCCTCGTGTCCTGCGCCAATCCGCAGGCCCCGAGCGGCGGCCCGAGGGACAGCACGCCCCCCTCGGTCGTCCAGACACGCCCCGTACAGGACACCGTCGACGTGTCTACGGACGTGGGGGCGCTGCGTGTCGAGTTTTCGGAGTACGTGGAGCGGAGCACCCTTTCCCAGGCCCTGTCCATCACCCCGACCTTCGAGCAGCGGCCCCAGTTCAGCTGGGACGGACGGGCGGTCGAGATTCAGTTTCCGTCCGCGCTTCGCGACAGCACGACCTACATCTTCACGTTCGGCACGACCCTGAGCGACGCCCGGGGCGTCTCGCTCGACACCCCGATCACGGTGGCGTTTTCGACGGGGAAGCGCATCAACCGGGGCCAGATTGAAGGCCGTGTCGTGAACGGCCCCGCGGGCACCACCCAGCAGGGCGTGGATGTGTTTGCCTACGCCCTCCCGCCCGGGGCGTCGGCCGTCCGGCCGCTGCCCGACGCGCCCAGCTACCGCACACAGACCGGCGAGGGGGGGCGCTTTTCGTTCGACTACATGCGGGAAGGGCCCTACTATGTTCTTGCCCTCCGCGACAACAACCGCAATCGCCAGCCCGATCCCCAAGAGCCGGTGGCCGTGCCGCCCCGGCTGTCGATCCGGGCCGACAGTGGGGCCGCAGCGGTGCCGGTGCCCTGGCTCCTGGCGCGGCGCGACACGACCGCCCCGCAGCTCCAGCAGGTGCGGCCGGTGAGTCGGCAGCGCCTGCGCCTGCGCTTCGACGAGCCGGTGCGGCTCGGGACGCGAGCCCCGACGGCATGGGCCCCGCGCGACGCGGCCACCGGCACCCCGGTGGCCGTGCGGGGGGTGTACAACGCCCCCGATCGCCCGAACGCGATCGTGGTGCGCACGGCGTCGATGCCCGACGCGCGCCACGCCCTCCCGCTGCGGCGTGGCGCGGTGGTCGATACGCTGGGACAGCCGCTCAGGCCGGACACGGCCCGGTTCGGGGCGGCCGCGCGGGCCGACACCCTGCGCACGCGGTTCCGAGGGTTCGTGCCAACCGGCCTGGGGCAAGACTCGACGGGGGCGCGTCCCCTCCTGCCGGGCGTGCAGCCGGGCGTCCGATTTAATCAGGCCCCGGACAGTGCGGCACTGCGGGAGGGCGTGGACGTTCGGGACACCACCGGCGCCCCCCAGTCTGTCTCGTTCGCAACCGACGACGGCACCACCTACCGACTTCGGCCCGACCCGCCCCTTTCGCCGGGGAAGGTCGTCGACGTGCGGGTGGCGGGGGACGTATTTGCCCAGCCGGATACGACCGTCCGTCGTCGCTTCCGGCGCGTCACCGGCCGGGTGCTCGGCGAGCTTGCGGGTCGGGCCCGCGTCGTCGACACGACGCGCGCGGCGGCGGAGGGGGGAGAAGCGGACGGGGACGCCCCCGCGGCCCGCCCGTCGCCCATTCCTGCCGACTCGGCCCGGGCCGACTCCCTCGCCGCCCCCGAAGGCTCGTTGGGGACGCAGCGGGACGCGACGCCCCCGGACTCGCTGCTGGCCGGCGGCCCCGTTGCGGTCGACCTGACGGCGGTCGAGTCCTCCATTCCGGTGGCCCCCCGCCGACTGACCACGCCGCCCGACAGTCTGTTTGAGTTCGCGGAGCTGCCGGAGGGCCGGTATCGATTTCGGGCGTACCTGGACCGCAACGAGAACGGGCGGTGGGACGGCGGCCAGGTTCAGCCCTACGTGCCGGCGGAGCCGGTGACGTGGCTCCGAGAGCCGCTGGAGGCGCGCCCCCGGTGGACGACGGAGCTGCCGGTCCCGCTGCGGATTCCGGTTCTCGTGCCGGAGCCGGCCCGGCCCAACGCGTCGCCGCCCGACACGTCCGGATCCGCTGGGCGGGGCCGCTGAGACGACTTCCGCGCAATTGGTTGAACCGCAACACACTGCCCGACATGATGGCTTCTTCCGACGCTGAAGCACTGTGCCCCCCCGTCCTTACGGCGGGTGCCATGCAGGCGGCCGACCGCTACACAATTGAGGAGTACGGCCTGCCGAGCTTTACGCTCATGGAGACGGCCGGCCGGGGCTGTGCCGCGCGCATCCAGGACGCCTACGGGCCCCTGGAGGACGAGGCCGTGGTGGTGCTCTGCGGCAAGGGCAACAACGGCGGGGACGGGCTCGTCGTGGCGCGGCACCTCGTGACCGACGGGGCGCGGGTCCACGTCGTCCTGGCGAGCGCCCCCGACGCGCTGAGCGACGACGCGGCCCACAATCTGTCGTTGCTGCGGCACCTCCAGGCGGACGGGGCGGTCGGGGGGCGACTGACCATCGGGGAGCTGGAGGACGTGGAGACACTGACGGCCGCGACGGCGCCGCTTCGGCCTCGCCTCTACGTCGACGCGCTCCTGGGGACGGGGCTCACGAGCGACGTGCGGGAGCCCATCCGCAGCCTCGTGACGTGGGTGAATGGGCGGACGGCGCCGACGGTGGCCCTCGACGTGCCCACCGGCCTCCACAGCGACACCGGGGCGGTTCTCGGCGTCGCCGTCCGGGCCGACCGCACGGCGACGATGGCTGCGCCGAAGGTGGGCCTGCGGGTCGGCAAGGGGCCCACGCGGGCCGGTTCGGTAGAGGTCGTCGACATCGGCATGCCTCCGTTCGTGCTCGACCGTGCCGCAGAGAAGCCGGGCTGTGCGCGGGAGACGACGGACGCGGCGGTGCGGGCGTGGTGGCCGGCACGAGACCCCGACGCCTACAAGTACAGTGTCGGGACGGCTCTGGTCGTCGGGGGGGCGCCTCCGTTTGCGGGGGCGCCGGTCATGGCGGCAAAGGCGGCGGGGCGCAGCGGCGCCGGGTACGTGCGGTGTGCGGGGCCGGAGACCATCCACGCGACGCTCGCCGGGGCCCTCACGACGATTCCGACCCTTCCACTCCCGACCGACGACGACGGCATTGCCCCAGACGCGGCCCTCGATGCGCTGGCCGAGGCCGCAGACACTGCGGACGCTATTCTCGTGGGACCGGGCCTTGGGCGCGCCCCGAGAACGGCACAGTTCGTGCGACGACTGGTGCGGACGGTCGATGCGCCCCTTGTGCTCGACGCCGACGGCCTCAACGCACTGGCCGGTCACATCGACGAGTTGGCCGATCAGCGACAGGCGCCGTGGGTCTTGACGCCGCACGCCGGGGAGTTCCGGCGGCTTGCGGGGGAGGAGGGGGCCCTCACGGACCGGGTGCGCGCCGCACAAACCTACGCGGAGCGGTGGGACGCCGTGTGTCTGCTGAAAGGCATGCCGAGCGTCGTTGCCGGGCCGTCCGGTCGGACCGTCCTCGGACGCATTGCCACGCCGGCCCTGGCGACGGCGGGCACGGGCGACGTGCTGGCCGGCCAGTGCGTGGGGCTCATGGCGCAGGGGCTGTCGCCGCTCAATGCTGCCGCGGCGGCCCTGCATGTGGGCGGGGCCGCGGCCGAGCGGTACGGCACCACCCACGACCCCCGGTCGATGGTGGCGACCGACCTGCTCGACATGATTCCCCGTGTGGCCGCCGAACGGTTCGGAGAGGGGCGCCGGCAGAGGTAAATCTCGCGCCTTCTCTGAAATGTCTGTTCTTCCCTGATACGCCTCCGCCCGATGCGCATTCTGTCGTCCCTCCGCACCGTTCACTACCGCCTTCTTGCGACGCTCTGGACGGTCGGCATTCTCGTTGCGTTGACCCTCCCCACCGGAAGCATGCCGGACGCCCAGGCCACGGGTCTCGACAAGGTCGTGCACGCGGGGCTCTTCGCCGGATTCGGAATTCTCTGGCTGCGCGGCCTGTGCCCGCCGGACACCGAGAGGCTCTCGGCGTGCTTTCGTCGGCGCGGCGGAATGTTTTTCGTCGGGGGGTTGCTGTTTGCGGTGGGAACGGAGGTGTACCAGCACCTGCTGCCCGTCCAGCGGATGGCGGATCCCTACGACGTTACGGCGGACCTCCTTGGGTTCGGCGTTGCATTTGTAGGATACTACGTCTACCATGTGCGTCGAACGGATCGGGCGTCGGCCTAAGCCGTGGCGCTACACTGGAGGGCAGGCGGGCCGACGGGGCCCCTCGGCGAGCCCGATCCGCGTGACGGGGGCGCCCCAAAGATGAAACATCGAGAAAGGGTCGGTGTATTCATCTTCGTCTCGCGTATCGCTCAACATCCGGCCGTGTGCCCGCGCGGCGGCACTCGCATCGTCTCACAACAAGGTGACCCACCATGGCCTTGCGCAAGGAAGAAGGGGCGGATCTACGCAAACAGTACCCGCTGTACGTAGAGATCGGCCTGGTTCTCTCGCTTACGCTCCTCATCGTGGCCTTCCGGGCCGACTTCTCGAACGAAAGCTCGTTCCAGGTCCAGATGGAGGAGCAGGAGACCGTGGACATGAAGCAGATCCAGCAGACCCAGCAGGAGAAGGAGCCGCCGCCGCCCCCGAAGCCCCCGGTGCCCCAGGAGGTGCCGAACAACGAGGTTATCGAGAATGAGACCGACTTCGACGCCTCGCTCGACATGGACGAGCGGCTGGACACCAGTCAAGGGCCGCCCGACGACGGGGAAGAGGAGGAGGAAGAGGAGCAGGAGATCTTTATGGTCGTCGAGAACCAACCCGAACTGGTCGGCGGCATGAGGGCGCTCCAGCAATCGGTCGAGTACCCCGAATTTGCGAAGAAGGCCGGCATCGAGGGGCGTGTGATCGTTCAGTTCGTCGTGGACGAACAGGGCAACGTGAAAAACCCAAAGGTGACGCGGGGCGTCCACAAGCTCCTGAACGAGGAAGCCGTCAAGGCGGTGAAGGAGCAGAGCTTCAAGCCGGGGAAGCAGCGGGGACAGGCCGTGAAGGTCCAGATGTCCCTCCCCGTGACGTTCCGGCTTCAGTAGCGCGGCCTCCGATTCTCGTCTGATCCGTTTCAGCGCGCACCGTGGGAGCCCCCGCGGTGCGCGTTTTTTGTTTGCGTGTTTTTGTTTGCGTGGAGGGCGAGCAGTTGGCCCGGCCCCTCCGGGCTAGGACGCCGAACGGTGGTCTACGGACTCGTCGGGACGGCCCACGAGGACATCGGTCGCCATGTCGAGAAACAGGCCGTGGTCGAGCACGCCGGGGCGGTCGTTGAGCCGACGGTCGAGAGCGTCGGGGGCCTCGATGCCGTCGGGGAACCGGGCGTCGATGATCCACAGGCCCTGGTCGGTGACCACCGGGCCGTCCTTGGCGTCGGCCGTGCGGAGCGTCGGCGTCGCCCCCGCCGCCTGTAGGGCGTTCATTACCGGCGTCGCGGCCATGGGGAGCACCTCCACGGGCACCGGGAACTGGGTGCCGAGCCGGCTCACCTCTTTCGTCGGGTCGACCAGCACCACGAACCGGTCGGCCTGGTGGGCCACCACCTTCTCGCGGGCGTGCGCCCCGCCGCCGCCCTTGATGAGGCGAAAGGCGTCGTCGACCTCGTCGGCCCCATCGAGCGCAAGGTCGAGGCTGGGGGTGTCGTCGAGCGAGGTGAGCGGGATGCCGTGGGTGCGGGCGCGGCGCTCGGTGGCAAACGACGTGGGGACGCCCTGCACGTCGAGGTCCTCGGCCTGAATGCGGCGGCCGAGAAATTCGAGGGCGTAGGCGGTGGTGGAGCCGGAGCCGAGGCCTACGTGCATGCCGTCGCGGACGAGTTGAACGGCGGCCTCGGCGGCGGCCTGCTTGGCGGTGTCGCGATCCATAAAAGAGCGTGTGAGGGAAGGGGGAGCGTCGGAGATGTGTTGCGGGGGGCGCCCATTGATTGCGTTCTGGCACCGTCGGCGCGGTCCCTGGTCCGCCCGAACGTCATGCCGCGTCGAAGGCCCACGCAAAGCGGAGCCGGTAGTCCTGGTACTTGGCGCTGTAGCCGGCCCGAATCACGTCGAATCCTTCGTCGAGGCCGAGGACCGTCATCCCGGGGTGCTTGTTTGGAAACGTATCGTACACGAATCGCTCGTAGCCGCGGCCGGCCACGATGTCGAGCATGTCGTAGAGAAGGGCCCGGGCAATGCCGTTGCGACGATGGGCCGGGTGGACGCCGCCCTTGGCGCTGTAGAACGCGGCCTCGTTGAGCCGGTAGCCCAGCTTGAAGCCCACGTCGGTGCCGCCCGACCGGGCGAGCAGCATGAGCAGGTCGTC
>Ga0207714_1001826_pt1 | contig 13461 bp, 13 predicted proteins | sample PonA232FremontCA_2_FD_187270 | JGI IMG/M metagenome (GOLD analysis project Ga0207714, IMG submission 187270) | Marine sediment microbial community from Fremont, CA, USA - Pond A23 Sediment 2 (SPAdes) | ecosystem: Environmental > Aquatic > Marine > Unclassified | place: USA: Fremont, California... | reverse complement strand
ATGCGAGGGGTGGTCGTCGACGCGACGGGCGTGGACCCGATAGAGTACGTCGACCGGGCGCTCGAAGAGGTGGCCGGACTCGTCCAGTCGGGCGTGACCCGCGTCGTGGGCGAGGCGTCGGGGGTCCTCGGCGGCGTCTCGAAGCTCACGCTCGGCGCGACGATATTCGGGTTCACGCTGTACTACCTGCTCGTGGGCGGCGAGTCGACCGTGAGGTGGTTCCGCGAGGCGACGCCGCTGTCCGAGCGCGTGCAGGACGAACTGGTCGCGGAACTCGACCGACTCACCTACGCGGTGTTGATAACGACGCTGCTCATCGCGGTGGTGCAGGCCGTGCTGACCGGCCTCGCGCTGTTCGTCCTCGGGTTCTCGAACGTGCTGTTCTGGACGGTCCTCGCCGTCGTGTTCGGCGTCCTCCCGTTCGTGGGGTCGATGTTCATCTGGCTCCCGGCCGGGGCGTACCTGCTGGTCACCGGGCGAGTGTTCGGCGGGGCGGCGCTGCTGGTGTACGGATTCGGCGTCGTCAACCTGACCGACAACTACCTCCGGCCGGTGGTGGGCGGCCGGAGCGCACAGCTCAACCCCGCAATTCTGGTGCTGGGGATGTTCGGCGGGCTACTCGTGTTCGGGTTCACGGGCATCTTCGTCGGCCCCGTCGTCCTCGGATTCACCCGGACGCTGGTTCGGGTGGTCGCGCGGGAGTACGGGTGAGAGCTACTGTCAATTGGAGTCGTCTATAAATTCGTCGGGGGATTTCGCACCGTTGTTCAACAGTCCGGAATCGAACGTAACCAGTGGTGCGTCTTCGCCATCTGCCATCGCAAGAATCAGACAATCCATCGGATACAAAAGCGACTCTACCTGCAGTTCGTAGGCGTCGATGATCTCGTCCATGGACGGAAAATACACGTCAACCGATTCGAGTATCTCAGCGAGTCGTTGTTCGACTCGGTCCTGCTCGACACGCTCTTTCTTCGCTAGTACAGTTCGGAACTCCATCGCATTGAATATCGTCGTACAATAGTCGAGATTTTGGTTCAAGAAACGGGGAGCGAGTTCTCCACGACCCGGTTCGTCCACTGTCGTAGCGATGAATACGTTCGTATCGACGAAGACTGTCATTCGTGTTCTCGAACGTCCCGAACTGCTCGAACCGAGTCGACCGAAACATCGTCGAGCGTACCCTGAAGTCGGTCTCCGAGCCGGGATTTGCGCTCGACATTACGTAATGGAGCCGATTCTCCGCCTTCCTGATCGTCCACTGGCCGAACGAAATCCGCAACCCTCCGAATCGAGGTTCCCATGTCGGTCGACTATTTATGGCGTATTGCCATAACGGTTGCCCCGTACCATCACGAGTAGTAGCGCGAAGAGTTCAACCGGTGAGCAGCGACGCGTCAGTATTCCGGCAGTCGAGCCGACCTGTCGCTCCCCTCGACGAACGGCAACTCGACCAGCGACGCGAGCGTCTCCTCGCCCGACACCCGAACCGTCAACACCGGGTCGTCGTCGGCCACGTCGTAGTCGACCACCGCGAACGCGACGGGCTCGCCCCGCGTCGGACTCTCGACCGCGCGGGTCACCTCGCCGACCGACTCGTCGCCGTCGAAGACGGCCGCGCCCGAGTCGGGAACCGCGTCGGCTCGGAGGCCGACGAGTCGCCGACTCGGCTGGCCCCGATTTTCGACGCGGGAGACGACCTCTTGGCCGACGAAACAGCCCTTCTCGAAGTCCACCGCGTTCCGCAGACCGAGGACGTTCGGAATCCGGCCGTCGAGTTCGGACTCGAACAGCGGCGTCCCGGCTTCGAGCGTGAGCGAGTTCCACGTCCGGCGGCCGAACGGCGCGGCGTTCAGCCCGTGGTTGAGCAAGGCGTCGAACACGAGTTCGGCGTTCGCCCGCTCTCGGCCCGTCTCGTTCACCGTCGTCCCCGTGGTACAGACCACCTCGTAGCCCTCCTCGCCGGTCGGTGCGTCGGTCCGGACGACGGTGACCCCGACCTCCGACACCCGGCCGCGAGCGAACGAGAGGCGTTCCTCCGGCGAGGACGCGCCGTTGAGCACGCTAGCTATCTTCTCGGTGGCCTTCGGCCCGTGGACGCCGAACACCGCGAACTCGTCGGTGGCGACTTCGACGTCGACGTCCTGGATGAACACCTTCTCGCGCCACTCGTCGGCCAGCGAGTCGGCCTCGCCCGGCGGGACGAACAACAGGAGTTGCTCGCCCGCGTTGTAGACGTACAGGTCGAGTTCGACGCCGCCCTGCGGGTCGAGCAGGAGGGCGTAGACCCCCTCGCCGTCGTCGGTCGGCACTCGGTTCGACACCACGTTGTCGACGTACTCCACCCGGTCGTCGCCCCGGACGACCACCACGCCGTAGGGCATCTCGGTGATCCCGACAACGTTCCGGACCGCGCGGTGAGCGCGCTCGGGTCGGCCGTAGTGGTCGGGAATCCGGCGGCCGCCGGACTCGGCCCACGTCGCGCCGAGGTCGGCCTGCTGGTCCTCGATGACAGTCATGCTATCCGAATATCGGGGGCCGCGCGGGATTAAAAGGTGGGAATCGGCCCGCCGCTCGGCGGCAGTCGTCCGCTACTCGGTGATAGCCCGGTAGAACGCGACCGAGTAGACCGAGAAGAACCCGCCGAACGCCGTCCCGAAGGCGGCGACGAGGGCCGAGCCCGCGACGACGACGCCGAGCGAGGGGTCGGCGAACCCGACCGTCAACGACGCCGACGAGAACGTCGCTCCCGGCGACGTGAGGGCACCCGCAATCCCGAAGACGAGGCCGGCCACGCCGCCCAGCACCGTCACGAGGAGGGTGTACCCCAGCGTACTCACGGGGTTGCGACCGACCACCGCGACGCTGCGTTCGAGGCCGTCGACCGCGTCGAAGCCGTCGACGACGATGGCCTGCCCGTAGAACTGGACGAGGAAGACGACCGCGAGATACGCGACCACGACGGCCGCGAGCACGACGCCGACGACCACGAGAACCGAGGTGGGAATCGACGCCAGTCCGCCACCGCCGCCGTCGAGAAAGAGCACGCCCGACAGCGCCGCGACGAACCCGACCGTCCCGAGCACGAAGTTGACGGCCAGCAGCGCGAGATACGCCACCAGCAGCGACAGGTAGTTCGACTTGCCGGCGTCGACGAACGCGTGCAGCGAAGTCCGCCCGTCGAGCGCTTCGTCGGCCATCCCGACGATTCCCGCTTGGAAGAAGGGGAGGCCGACCAGAAACGCCAGCGAGAGCCCGAGCGAGGCGACCGCGCCGAGTAGCGGACTCACCGACTGGAGGACGAACTGGGGAACTTGTATTACGAACAACGCGAGGACGGGGACGAACACGACCGGGTTCCGTGCAAGCGCGCGAGGCGTTCGACGGAGAGCACTCAGGACAGCCATATCAGTCCGTCGAACAGTAGGTATGAAAGTGTTTTCGGTTAGATGTCAGTTGTCGGCGCGACCGGTTCGCGAACGTCGGCCGAACCGCTACATCGAAGGGGCCGCCGCACCAGGACTCGGGTATGCACACCGAGCGCGCCGACCGACGCGAGGCCGTCGGCTGGCCGACGACCGCGACGCGCCGACGACCCCGCGCCGCCGACCGACAGGCCCCTCGTCCAGCCAGCCAGTTCCCATGAGCAGGGTCCGAATCCGGGGCGTCTACGCGACTGCACTGACCGAGCGTCTCGGAGAGGCGTTCGACGTCGTGCAGGCGTCCCCGCCCATCCGCCGGCGGTTCGACGCCGAGTTCGCCCCCGAGGAGTACGACGCCAGCGTCCGAACCACCGACGACCGGCAGGGCGTCGGCGTCGTCGGCGACCCCGAGACCGTCGAATCGGTCGCCGCCGACCTCGCGGACGCGGGTCTCGACGCCTTCCGGTGGGGTGACCCCGCGCCGCGCGAGGCAGTCTTCGACGGAATCGTGACCGACGCACTCGGCGGCGGCGCGGTGGTCGACCTCGGCGAGCGGGAAGGCTACCTGCCGTACGGCGCGGTCGACCGGCGCGTCCACGAGGGCGACCGGGTGCGGGTGCAAGTCCACGAGCCAGCGCCCCCGTGGACCGACCGGCGGCCCGAACTCGGGACCGAGGTGCAGGTGTTCGGCGGGGTCGCCAGCCTCTCGCGGGGCGTCGACAGCGTGGTCGCGTCGGGCGACGAGGCGACCCGGACCGAACTCGCCCGGACGACCGAGATGCTGCCGACCGACCCGCCCGACGAGTGGGGCGTTCGCTGGGAGTACGCGGCGGCCGACGCCGGCCTCGACGCGATGGACGATGCGCTCTCGCGGGCACTCGACCGGGCCGAGGCCGTCGACGCCGACCTCGCGGACGCGCCCACAGACCCGGCATCGCCCGCTAGCGCGCCGGACGCCGCCGACTCGGCGGCGTCCGGCGCGTCGGCCCCGCGACGACTGCTCGCACCGAGCGCGACCGAGTGGGTCTGGTTCGGCCGCGAGTCCCGGTTCGGCCTCGACGCCGACCGGCGCGCGGTCACGACCACGATGTCCGGCCACCACCGGGTGAAGGCCGCCCACGAGTCGGCCAGCGCGGCGGTCGACTTCGCGGAGGACCTGTGGGCCGGCGAATCGGGCGACGACGGGTCGGGGTTCGGCGACGCCGAGGAGTTCCCCACGGGCGCGGTCCTCCGGCAGTTCGGGCCGAGCGAGGGCGAGCAGGTCGCCATCCGCCACGGTAAGCCCGACGGTCGATGCTTCTCGCTGGGGCGGGGCGAGGTGACCGCCTGCGACCCCGACGCGGGGAAGGTCACGGTCCGTCGGGAACTCTCGGGCGGGGGTACGTACGACGCGCTCGGGACCGCCCGCGAGTCGGGCGACGTCGCGGTCACCAAGTTCCGCGAGGGCCGGTGGTGGTATCCCACTGCCTACCGGAGCGCCGAGGGCGCGAGCAAGGGCACCTACGTCAACGTCTGCACGCCGGTCGAGTTGTTCCCCGAGACCGCCCGGTACGTCGACCTCCACGTCGACGTGGTGAAGTATCCCGACGGGTCGGTCGAGCGGGTCGACGACGACGAACTCGACGACGCGGTCGCCGAGGGGGACGTCCCCGAGGCGTTGGCGGAGAAGGCGCGGAGCGTGGCCGGGAGCGTCGAGCGTGCGCTGGCGTAGTTCGGGGGTCCGGAGAACGGAGCGGGACCTTACCGGCCCAGTTTCTCGCGGCTGACTTTCACGCCGGTCGGGGTGACGAGAATCTGGTCGTCGCCTTTCTGGACGATGTCGCCGTCGACCTCGCGGGCGACCTGCTGGAGTTCGTTGGTGATGCGGTCGACCGTGGTGTCTTCGGTCCGGAGTCGGGTGATGTCCGCGACCACGAGGTCGCCGTCGTACACCGCGTCCTTGATGGCGATAACGTCCTGTTGGCCCTGTATCTCGGCGATGTGAACCTGCATCGCGGCCTCGCTCGACGCGGTGTCGAAGTCGTCGAGGTTGAGTTCGACGTAGTCCTCGGCGGTCGTCGCGTCGCGGTCGCCGAGAATCGTACTCATGAGTCCCATACGGACATGGGCCGAGCGGAACGGTATAGTTCTTACGTCAGACGGGCGCAATCGGCCGGTCTCTCCGCAGTTCTTCCCGTTCGTCGCCCGTCGTTTCTGTCGACTAAATTCTAGATTTTAGATTTTATTTATAAGAAATATATTTGTGCTTGGATGTGGTAATTGTGACCGTATGCCAGACAAAAACCACGACAGACGAAGTGTGCTCAAACTGTCCGGGTCGGCGCTCGCCGCGCTCAGTGGCGTCTCGTTGGTCGGAAACGCTGCCGCGAACAAACCCTGTCCCGACTGCGGCGGCGGTGGTGGCGGCGGCGGCGGTGGCGGTGGCGGTGGCGGTGCCCCACCGACAGTGTCGACGCGGTTCGCCGACGTGAACGGTAGCTCCGCCACGCTCAACGGCCGCCTCGATTCGGTCGGCGACGACGACTCGGCGGACGTCTGGTTCGAGTGGGGTCCGGAGGGTGACGGACTCCCGTACGACACGCCGCTGTTGACCCGGAGTGGGCTGACGTTCTACTCGGACACCGCATCGAACACGCTCGACAGCGGAACTTACGAGTTCCGCGCTGCCGCGAGCAACAACTGGGGCAAGTCCGAAGGCTACGTCCAGACGTTCGAGGTCTGAGCGGCCGGAAGACGCCGACGGATGGGCGGGTCGGGAGCGGATTTTCTCGCTCGCACGGGGACGAACTCCCCCGACGAGTCGAGCGCGTCGACCCCCATGGTGGTCCCGCGCGTGACGCGACCGACCGCCCTCGAACGCGCCAGACACAAAACCCGACAGTAACGCCCCCAGCATATAATTACGTTATATAAACTATAGAAAAAATTAAATAGGGAGTGCGTCTTGTTTTCTTCGATGTCAGGGAGTAACAAACAAGTTTCGAGGCGCAACGTGCTGAAAGTGGCCGGTGGCTCGGTCGCGGCGAGCGGACTGGCCGGTCTCGGCAGCGCGAATCCGAAGGTCGAGGTCAACGTCGGGTTCTCGTCCGAGCGCGGACGACAGGCGACGGTCGACAAGGCCGACGAGACCGTCCGGGAGTTCGATTCGCTCGACATCGTGACGGCCAAGATGCCCGCGCAGGCGGCGAAGGGACTCCGGAACAACCCGCACGTCCGCTACGTCGAGGAGAACGGGACGGTTCACGCACACGCCCAGACTCTACCGTGGGGCGTCGACCGCGTCGACGCCGACGTGGCCCACGACGACGGGAACACCGGCGACGGTGCCGACATCGCCATCCTCGACACCGGCATCGACTCCGACCACCCCGACCTGCAGGCCAACGTCGGGACGGGCAAGGACTTCTCCGGCAAGGGCTCGTGGGAAGACGGCGACGGTCACGGCACCCACTGCGCTGGCATCGCCAACGCCGTGGACAACACGGAGGGCGTCGTGGGCGTCTCCACCGAGGCCACCCTCCACGCCGGGAAGGTGCTTGGCGACGACGGCAGCGGTTCGTTCGCCGACGTGGCCGCTGGCATCGAGTGGGCCGCCGACCAAGGTTACGACGTCGCAAGCCTCAGCCTCGGCGCGAGTTCGGGCTCGACCGCCCTACAGGACGCCGTCGACTACGCCCACGAGAACGGTACGCTCGTGGTCTCTTCGGCTGGCAACTCCGGCCCGTGTACCGACTGCGTTGGCTACCCGGCCGCCTACAGCAACGCGCTGGCCATTTCCTCGACCGACGAGGGCGACTCGCTGTCGAACTTCTCGTCGACCGGCCCGGAGATAGACCTCGCCGCGCCCGGGGGTAGCATCTACTCGACGTACGCGAACGGCGGCTACGAGACGCTTTCGGGCACGTCGATGTCGTGTCCGCACGTCTCCGGCGCGGCCGCACAGCTGATGGCCAACGGCGCGACCAACACCGAAGCTCGCGACGCGCTCCTGAACGCCGCCGAGGACATCGGTCTCGGCGACAACGAGTCCGGAGCGGGCCTGCTCGACGTCGAAGCAGCGCTCGGCGGCGGCGGTGGCGGCGACCCCAGCCTCGCGGTGTCGACCGGGAGCGCATCCGACGTGACCGAGACCGAGGCCACGCTCGGCGGTAGCCTCGACGACCTCGGCGGCGCGTCGTCGGCCGACGTGTACTTCGAGTACGGCGAGAGCGGGACGAGCCTCGACAGCACGACGGCCACGCAGACCGTCTCGTCGACCGGGAGCTTCAGCGACACCGTGACCGGACTCTCCGCCGGCACGGACTACGACTTCCGCGCGGTCGCGGACGCCAGCGACGGCGACTCGGCCACCGGCACGACGGCCACCTTCACGACTGGCGGGGACGGCGGCGGTGGCGGCGACGCCGCGCCCGCCATCGACACGTTCGACGTCAGCAACCAGAGCAACGGCGGCTGGGCTCGCTTCGAGACCAGCTGGGGCGTCTCCGACGCCGACGCCGACCTCGCGTCGGTGGAGGTCACCCTGATCCAGTCGGGGTCGACCGTCGACTCCGCGAGCTTCTCGGTCGGCGGCTCCAGCGCGTCCGGGTCCGACCGGTTAGAGGAGAAGAAGGGAAGTGGCAGCTACGACGTGACGCTCACCGTCACCGACGCGAACGGAAACACTACCAGCGAGACGCGGACGGTCTCGGCCTGACGACCGGACCGGTTCGGGACGGCTCCCGAGTCTCCTTTTTTGCGGGGGGCGCGACCTCGGCGCTCGGACGGCCCACAGCGGTCAGCGTCCAGCCCTGCGTCCGCGCCCAGCCCTGCGTCCGCGCCCAGCCCTGCGTCCGCGCCCAGCCCTGCGTCCGCGCCCAGCGTTGGCCACACCCCGTCCCATCCGTGCCCCCGTCGTCCGCGCGCCGCGTTCGCGACCGGCACCGCAGACCACCGGCGAGCGCGTCGTTCGACTCGAAGACGACCCAGAGACATTTCTACTTTCTTCTATTCTAATTTTATTCTATTCTTGTTTGGAAAAAAATTAAATAGTATGGCCTACATTATCGGAACGCATGTCGAAAGACAACAAACCGGTTTCGAGGCGCAACGTGCTGAAAGTGGCTGGCGGTTCGGTCGCGGCGAGCGGCCTCGCGGGTCTCGGCAGTGCGAGGGGACCCCTCGAAATCAACGTCGGCTATCGGGGCGAGCAAACACGTCGGGCAGTCCGCAGTGCTGCCGACGACGTGGTCCGGGAACTCGCGAACCTCGACGTGATGACCATTCGGGCGTCGCCGACCACCGCGAGCAGTCTCGACCAAGAAGACAACGTCCGCTTCGTCGAGGAGAACGGGACGGTCCACGCCCACGCCCAAAACCTCCCGTGGGGCGTCGACCGCGTCGACGCCGACGTGGCGAACAACGACGGCTACACCGGTGACGGTTCCGACATCGCCATCATCGACACGGGCATCGACGCCGACCACCCCGACCTGCAGGCCAACGTCGGGACGGGCAAGGACTTCACCGGGACGGGTTCGTGGGACGACGACAACGGCCACGGCACTCACTGCGCCGGCATCGCGGGCGCGGTCGACAACACCGAGGGCGTGGTGGGCGTCGCGCCCGAGGCCACCCTCCACGCCGCCAAGGTGCTGGACAGCAACGGAAGCGGGTCGTTCTCGGACGTCGCGGCTGGCATCCAGTGGGTCGCCAATCAGGGCTACGACGTCGCCAGCCTCAGCCTCGGCGGGAGTTCGGGCTCGTCGACCATCCAGAGCGCGGTCAGTTACGCCTACAGCAACGGCGTGCTGGTCGTCTCCTCGGCGGGCAACTCCGGGCCGTGTTCGGACTGCGTGGGCTACCCGGCTGCCTACGGCGACGCCATCGCGGTGAGTTCGACCAACGACGACGACACGCTGTCGAGTTTCTCCTCGACCGGGCCGGAGGTCGAACTCGCCGCGCCCGGCGGCGACGTCTACTCGACCTACCAGAACGGCGGCTACCGGACGCTCTCGGGCACGTCGATGGCGGCCCCGCACGTCTCGGGCGCGGCGGGTCTGCTCATGGCCGACGGCCAGACCAACACGCAAGCCCGAACCACGCTCCAGAACACCGCCGAGAACATCGGTCTCGGCAGCAACGAGTCGGGTAACGGCCTGCTCGACGTGGAGGCCGCAGTCAACAGCAGCGGCGGCGGCGGTGGCGGCGGCTGTCTCGACGCCACCCTGTGGCCCTCGGGGACCGGTCTGAGTGGGTCCGAGAACATCGACAACGTGACCCTCGGCGGGCAGGTCTCGGAGAGTTCGGCCAGCAACGCCTACGAGGACTTCACCTGCTCGGGCCCGCTGACCGTGAGTCAGGGCGGTTCGTTCACCGTCTCGCTCGACTACTCCGACGGCGGGTTCGACGGCCACTACGGCAACGTCTACGTCGACTGGGACCGGAACGAGGACTGGTCGACCGCGAGCGAGACCCAGATCATGTCGGACGTGAACGACGACACCGCGACCTACACCGCGACCGTCCCCGTGCCGAGCAACGCCGCGACCGGCGAGACCCTGCTCCGGGTCCGACTCGGCTGGAACGGCTTCGACGCCGCCGACGCCACGGGCGCGTACGGCGAGGTCAACGACTTCGCGGTCGAGGTCCAGTAACGCGGGTCCCGACTCGCACGCGTTTCCGCGACACTTCGTTTTTTGGCCCGCCCGGTCGTCTACTGAGCCGTGACCTTCAGCATCTGCGTCCGCGAGGAGTACGAGGACAGCGAGGGCGACGACCAACACAGGTTCGGCGTGGCGGTGACGACCCGGCTACCGGGGGTCGGCACGCTGTGTCCGTTCGCCAGCGAGAACGGGGCCGTCGCCACCCAGAGTTTGGTCAACGTCGACCTCGGCCGGAAGGGCGTCGCGTATCTGGACGACGGCCTCGCGGTCGAGGACGCGCTCCAATCCCTGCTGAACGCCGACGACGGGAGCCCACAGCGCCAACTCCACGGCGTCGACGCCGAGGGCACGTTCGCGTTCTCGGGCGAGGAGTGCAAGGACTGGTACGGCCACCGCGAGGGCGACGGGTACACCGTGGCCGGGAACCTGCTGACCGGCGAGTCGGTCATCGAGTCGACGGCCGAGGCCTATCGCGAGAACCGGAACGGCGACGCGCCGCTCGCGGAGCGACTGATAGACGCGCTCGAAGCCGGACACGCCGAGGGCGGCGACAAGCGCGAGGACCTCCACGTCCAAAGCGCGGCCCTCATCGTCGAGACCACCGAGGACCGCGAGATGGAGCCGTATTACGACGATCTCCGAGTCGACGCGACCGAGACACCGGTGGCGGACCTGCGCGAGACCTACGAACTCGCGCGCGAGGGGTTCGAGATGGCGGTCGAGCGCTACGAGGAAGCGTACGACGAAGACGAGATGGACGCCGCCGAAGACGAGCGGGACGCCGCCGAAGACGAGCGGGACGCCGCCGGAGACGAGCGGGACGCCGTCGAGAGCGAGACTGCGGGCGGCGAGTAGGGGACGATGCGCTCGCCCGCGCTCGTCCGCCTCGCGGGACTCGCCGGCGTCGCGGGCGGTCTCGCGTGGGTGGTGCTGGCGGTCCTCTGGCTCACGGTCGGGGGCGGGGCGACTCTGCTCGGCTACGGAATGTTGGACGCGCTCGCGCCCGTGACGTTCGCGCTGGCGCTCGCTGGCGTCGCGGGCTACCGAGCGCAGACGGTGCGGGCGTGGGGTCGGCTGGCGACAGCGGGATTCGCAATCTTCGCCGCTGGATTGGCAGTTACGGTCGTGGCGTCGTTGGTCTACGTGGTCTCGGACGTACTCGAAGGGTGGACGGTGTCGGTATGGTCGTACTTGCTGGCGATGGTCGGCGCGACCGTCTTCGGGACGGGGTTGCTGTGGGCCAGCGTCCCGCCCCGGTCGGGGGCCGCGCTCTTCGCGGGCACGCTCCCGGTGGGTGTAGGGGTGCCGCTCGCGCTCGCGGTCAGTGGCGTCGCACCCGACGAAGCCGTGATCGCGGCCGGACCGGGCGTGCTGGTCGGGACCGGAATCGTTACTGTGGGATGGCAAGTATGGAGAAAATATTAGATGATTCGGGTGTAGAACCCATTTGCACTGATCTCCGATTAACTGCTGTTAACGAAAGATATTTATCAAGAGAACCCTCCTCATTCCTGTGCCTTACACCTTGGCCGGTGTAAGGAAGTCCTTTCCATCGAGGCATTCACTCTCAACTGATCGCGTGGTCGTGTGCCTGACCTCGACCACATTCCTTCGATGGCGGGCAAATCGAGTGACCGACTATGACACGATTGGCAACGCGTGCTGACGAGAGGTATAGGCACAAAAGACGACACGTTCGGAACTCGGCGCTCCACCGTTTACCCAGTCTCGTTGACTGGTTCGTGGAACGCCTGAAGAGCGCGAACCCACTGAAGGCCACGTCGTGGGCTCTCCGCATCGTGGCTTCACTCTACACGCTCGCTCAATCCTGTTGAGTTAGCGTGATGGGTTAGTCTGGTAAGACAGACGGGGCCTTTGTGCCCTTTGGAATATCATGGATAATTCTCTACAGGGAAACGTACAACCGATGTCTCGCTAGATGGAATGCAAACGCAGAGGAATTATATTTCACTCTACGCTCAGGTAATAGCCCAGGTTCTAGGAAAGCAATTAAATAGTAGGGAGGTTCTAGGGCTAGGTGTATCAGTTGAGAGTGAGTGTCCGTTGCCAATCGGCGCACTCGATTTTCTAGTGCGGATACAGATGAGACGGGCTCTATAGAAATCAAGCTTGTTTCTAGGAAAGCAATTAAATAGTAGGGAGGTTCTAGGGCTAGGTGTATCAGTTGAGAGTGAGTGCCCGTTGCCAATCGGCGCACTCGATTTCTTTACGCACGTAAACCGAAGAGTTGCTTCTCAAACGTCGAACTCGTAGAGGTCGTCGCCGACGTGGTGGACCGACTCCACGACCTTCCCCGACTCGCCCACCATGTCATCGCCGCCGGTCGTCGCGCGGCCGACCGCCAGCACCTTGCCGTGAGACTCCTCGGCGATGGCCACGAGGTCGCCGGTCTCGATGTCGGCGTCGGCCTCGACGATGCCGGGCCGCATCACGTCCGCGCCGTCGCTGACGAACGACACCGCGCCCGCGTCGACCGTGACCACGCGGCGCTCGGGCGGGTACTCGTTGGCCCCGCGAACGGTCAGAAACGGTTCGCGGTCTCGCGGTTCGTCACCGCTCGACTCTTCCGAGGTATTCACCGCGCGCTCGTAGTAGAGGACGCTCGGCTCGCCGTCCACGAGTACGAGGTCGAACGCCGAGTCGGCGAGTTCCACGAGTTCGTAGGTGTCGGCGTCGAGGTCGACGCCGAGGCGGTCGGCCAGCCGGTCCTCCACGTCGCGCACCTCGTCGCTCCGGAGATGGTGACGAGAGTTGACTTCCATACCCCAACGTCCGTCGCTTCGGGGCGTAAGGCTTCCGCCTTCGGTCCGAACGCCCCCGAGCCGAGTTTCAGATAAACGTAAAACCCTGCCGGCCGTACGGCCACCTATGAAAGCAAAGCGGGAGTACCGGGGCCGCGAGGAGGTGGAAGTCGCGGTACTCGACGCGCTCGTCGACCGGAACGACGACGGGATGACCGTGTTCGAGATACGGTCGGAGGTCGACGCCAGCATCGACGACCTCGAAGCCGCGCTGGGAAACCTCAAGGACGACGGCCTCATCGACGCGACTTCCGGCGATCACCGCACCCTCATCACGCCCGACGACCGCGTGGTTCCCGACCCCGACGACCGCGAGGACGACGACCCGTCGTTCGTGGACCGCGTCATCGACCGTCTGCCGCTCTGAGGACGGTGCGACTTGCGGGTGCGATTTCGGGTGTGGTCGCGGGTATAGTGACGATTGCGGATGGGGTCGCGGGTGCGGATGGGGTCGCGGGTGCGGATGGGGTCGCGGGTGCGGATGGGGGCGCGGATGGAGGTGCGGTGCTGTGCGGCGCGGTCGCGGTTCTCACTGGCTCAAGGATAGTGGCGGTCGCGGTTGCGGGTGTGGTC
>Ga0207714_1001825_pt1 | contig 13470 bp, 4 predicted proteins | sample PonA232FremontCA_2_FD_187270 | JGI IMG/M metagenome (GOLD analysis project Ga0207714, IMG submission 187270) | Marine sediment microbial community from Fremont, CA, USA - Pond A23 Sediment 2 (SPAdes) | ecosystem: Environmental > Aquatic > Marine > Unclassified | place: USA: Fremont, California... | reverse complement strand
CCCCGGCTGGGCATACCCCGTGTCGGAACGATTCACCACCATGGTGGCCAATCGCGGCGTGTCGTGCGACCCGATGAGGTTCTGAAGCGCACCTCGCACGCGGGGCGGATGAGCCGATCGTCGCTCGCGCAGCATCGCGGCAAAGCGAGACGGGTCGAGCGTGTTGTCGATCAGAAAGCCCTTCACCGGGAAGGAAAAGCCGTGGTAGTTCATCGTGGCCGAGAACCCGGCCTCTTCGAGATAGCCCGCGGCGTCCTCCCAGACCTCCGACACCGTGTACGCCTCCGAATTCAGGTCCCGCACGTGGGCGTTCCAGTTCTGCCAAAAGCCCACCGGCACCTTTTCCGCCACGTCGAGCCGCCAGCCATCCACCCCGTCGGAGGGATCGCCGTCGCCGTTTGGATCCATCCACTTGGCCGTAGCGTCCAGGATGTACTGCTTCGGGCCGGGGTGCAGGTTGGTGTCTGCCTCGTTGTTGGCAAACTCAGGGAGCGTCTTTACCCCCCACCAGCCCGTATAGTCGAACTCGCTGGTGTCGGGCGTGGCCGGGTCGTCGAACGAGTTGACCGCGTACCAGTCCGCGTATCGGGAGTCGGCCTGATTCTCCACGATGTCCTTGAAGGCAAAGAAGTCGCGCCCCGTGTGGTTGAACACGCCGTCGATGACAACGCGGAGGTCACGGGCGTGCGCCTTCTCCAGCAGGACGAAGAAGAGCGAGTCGGCGGCGGTGGTGTGCCAGGTGGAGGGGTCGGTGGGATCCTCCTGGGCGATCAGCGCCTTGTCTCCCGCAGGATCTGGCCCGAAGTGGGGATCGATGTGGTGGTAGCTCCGGCCGTCGTACTTGTGGAGGGAGCGCGCCCAGAAAACGGGGTTGAAGTAGAGGGCCGTGACACCAAGAGAGTCGATGTAGGGCAGGCGGTCGATCACGCCCTGCAGATCGCCGCCGTAGCGGCGCTCGTAGACGCCCTCATAGAAGCCGCCCATCTGCTGCTCCCAGTCGGCCTGCTCGTACCAGTCGCGCGTCCAGCGGGTGGGACGCCACGCGGCCGGCACGTCGCTGATCGGGCGCTCCAGTGTCTGCCGCGTCGGATCGTTCGACGGGTCGCCGTTGCGAAAGCGCTCGGGAAAGATCTGGTACCAGACCGCGTCCTGCGCCCAGGCGGGCGTGCGCTCGGCGGGTGTAGTGAGAGCGGAATGCTCCTCCGACGCCGACTGACATCCCGCCAGGCTCAAGAGCCCAACGAGCAGTCCAAGGGCTGCCGCGAGCGACAACGTGGGACGGCGATCCAACCAACAAGAAATACGCATCAGGAGGTCGACGGGGAAATTGTCAGCAGGACGGAGGAGCGGGGCGCGTCCGCCGGAGCGGCACCCCCCGTGTGCAGGCCGGGCGCCGGGGTCACGACGTGACTGCTACTGGGGCGATCCGGCGGCTCCGGAAATTTGTTGTCGTCCCCGCCGTCATCGTTTCCTCCCAACAGCCCACACCCGGGAAGCACAATGACGGTCCCGAGAACGAAAACCGCGACCAAAGACCGAAGAGTCGTGGAAGAACGTGTCACAGGAATCACCGCAATCAATTGAAAAGAATTTCCCGGGCGTCGATCAGCCGATCGACGCCACTGATGAGCGGCGGGCCGCCCCAACCGGCAGCAGCACGCGCCCTACCGCACCAGCGTCATTTTGCGCGAGCGGGTGGTACCCGCGGCCTTCACGCGAACGATGTAGACGCCACTGGCCGCCGAGGTGCCGCTTCCGTCGCGTCCGCCCCACCGCACCCGGTGGAGGCCCGCTTCGCGACGGCCGTTCACGAGCATCCGCACGCGGCGCCCCAGCAGATCGAACACCTCCACCGTCACGTCGCCCGCTTTCGGAAGCGTGTACTCGATGGTGGTCCGCTGCCGGAACGGATTCGGATAGTTGGGCCACAGCGTCAGCGACTCGGGAAGCAGTTCGGACTCCTGTTTCTGAACAAACGTCTGAGTGCCCGTCAACAGCGCCCATCGCGTCGTCCCCGAGCCGGGCGTCACCGTCACGGACGACTCGCCGCGCAGATCGTAGGTCTCTCCGCTCTCCCGGTTCACGAGGCGCACCTCTTCTCCCCTCCCGTCGCCCGCCACGGAAAGCCGAACGGGGCCGTCCGACACCGTGCGCAGAGACAGTTCGTACGTCTCCCCCATGTCCCCATCCGTCGCTCGGATCGAGCGGGCCAGGGCCGTCTCGCGGCCTCCGTCCTCCGCCTCCTTCGCCCGCACATGCACACTCAGCGGCGCAAACTCCGTGGTCGGCGCCACCACGTCCTCCGGCCCCACCGCATCGGTGGCCGTGCCCGAGGCCCCTACCTGAACACGCGACGTGCCCCCATCCCGCCCCTCGGCCGTGATGGTCAGCAGCGAGGTTCGCGTCGGCTCTTCCGACACCTGCACGGCACTCTCGCTCGCGCCCCCCGCCACGTACGGCACGTTGAGAACGGCGCGGTCCGACTGGTTGTAGAAGTAGAACGCCTCTCCACCCGTCGCGGACGCAAAGGTGCTCGCCTGACGAAAGCCATTCTCGTCGAAGCGCCAGAGCGGCTGCAGCGTCCCGTCGTTGGCCGCCTCTACGCGGCTCCACGACACATCGGTGCCCAGCGGATTGGAGATGATGTTCCACCCGGCCCGCAGCGGAACGCCGCGCCCCGGCCGTCCGCCCAGGTCACTGAGCGGCACCGTGTCTACCTGCCCCTGCACGCTCCAGGACGAATCGCTGATGACCCAGAATCCGCGTCCGGGCCGGAAGTCGAACGTCGAGGACCCATCAAACGGCTGCAGGTAGTCCGACTCGGAGCCGTCGTCCCAGTACGCCTGCCACGCCTCGCCCGCCTCGCCGCGGAAGGTCTGCCCGAGCCCCCGCTGCACCTGCCCCGGCAGCGCAACGAGACGGTAATCGCCCTGGTCCTGCCCGTCGCCAAACGAGCGGCTCGCCGAAATCGTCACGGTCTCGGGGTACTGAATGGCCTGCGCCGTGGCGGTGGCAGGACTCCGGAGGCCGTCGTTGTCGAGGGCCACCACGCGGTAGTAGTACGCCGCCTCCGTAATCGTCGAGTCGTTGTAGCTCGTCGTTTGCGGCCCCACCGTCGCGAGGCGCGTCCCCGTCGTATCGAAGTCGCTGGTGGTGGCGCGGTAGATCTGGTAGCCCGTCACGTCGCCCGCCGGACTTTCCGACCATGAGAGCGACACGACACGTCCGTCGTCGGCAAACTCGGTTTCCAGGGCCGAGGGCGCCCCGGGCGGCGGAGCCGCCGCGTCGTAGGGCACCAGCCCCGCCTCCGGCGTGGGCACCGGCTCGCTGGTGTAAATGTGAAACTCGCCCGGCGCCATCTGAATGCCGGCGGTCTGTTCCGTCTCCTCAATGTTGACGCGGGCGCCCGTAAAGTAGTCGTACCACGCGCCCGTGGAGGGGAAGTTGGGGGTTACCTCTTGCGTCGTTACCCCGTAGTTACCCACCACCACAGCGTCCATGGACGCATGCTGCAGCAGGATGCGACGGGTCCGGTTCGCCCCCGCCTCCGACAGCGTCACGTCCGTGTCTGTGGCGGTAAACACGGGGTGCTCCATGCGCAACTGGAGCAGCGCACTCCACGTCTCGTAGAGCTGCACTCGCCCAGGGCTCTCCGACGGATTCCAGTACTCCCACCGAATTGGCTTCGGCCCGGTGCGGCCCGGTGCGCCGGCCGAACAGGCCCCATCGCCCCCGCCGCCCGGCTTCAGGCATTCGTCGGGGCCCCACCCGTAGCCCACCTCGCCGAACTGCCACATCATGCGAGGCCCCGGCACGGTGAAGAAGAACGCCCCGGCCATCTTCTGCCGGCTGAGCGCCGTGTCCAGATTCTGCACGCTGTAGCCGTCGCTGCTGTTGCCAAACAGCTTGTTGCGGCGCATGAGCCACTGCTCGTCGTGACTCTCCATATACGTGATGTAGTTCGGGTTGCTGAGGCCCCGGTTCTCGTAGTAGGTGCCGGAGATGTCGGATCCCTCTTCGAAGCCCATCGACATCTGGCTGTACGGCTCGTTCATGTTATTCCAGAGCATCATGCCCCCCGTATCGTTCGCCCGGTACGAGGACAGCGCCTGCTCCTCTTCCGGCACGCCGAAGTGCTCCAGAATCACGTAGGCCTCCGAATCCACATTGTCCCAGATGTGGTCGGCAATGCGCTGGATGTTGTTGATGCGCTGCTGCTGGTATCCATTCGGGTTGGTCGGCTGTCCCGAGATGAAGCCCTTCGACAGGTCGAACCGAAAGCCGTCTACGTTGAACTCCTCCAGCCAGTACGTATTGGCCCGGTCGATGTACTCCTTGACGAACGGGCTGGCGTGATTGAGCTGGTTGAAGACACTGAACGGCGAACTGGCCGGCACATTGAGCCACGGATTCTCGTCCGAGGTGCCGTACATCTGCACGAGGGGCGACTGACTGGTGGCGTGGTTGTACACCACGTCCAGAATGACCGCAATGCCCCGCTGGTGCGCCGCCTCCACGAATTGCTTCAGGTCTTCGGGCGGGCCGTAGGCCTTGTCGAGGGCCATGTGAAAGTTGGGATTGTAGCCCCAACTGATGTTGCCCCCAAAGTTGGAGACCGGCATCAACTCAATCGCATTCACGCCCAGATCGTCCAGGTAGTCGAGCGTGTCGGTAAGGGTTGCGTAGGAGTTGTTCTGCACGAAGTCGCGGAGGAGCAGCTCGTAAATCACCATCTCGCTGCGGTCCGGCGGGGTAAAGCTGGAAAAGTTGAAGTCCTCCTGCCCCGGCTCCAGCACCGACACGAGGTTTTCCGTCTCGTTGCCCGGGTACGACTTGAGGGGCCCTTCAAACCCGAGCGACGGGCCGTCGAGATACTGGTCCTGCGGACTGAGCACCTTGTGCGAGAAGGGATCGCCCAGGCGCAGCTCCCCATCCACAAAATACTGATAGGCGTACTGCTGTCCGGCACTCAAATTGTCGATCGTGACCCACCAGTGCGTGCTGTCGGGCGTCACCTGGTGCCGCTTCATGAAGTAATTGCTGTCAATCTCCCAGTCGGTAAAGTCCCCGATGGCGTAGACGAAGTCCTTGTTCGGAGCGTAGAGGGAGAGCGTAACCGACCCGTCGCTGTTGTAGTTGATGCCGCTCTGCACCCCGGCTGGCCGCGGCTCGTCCACCACGTTGGGCGTGCGGATAAGCTCCGCTGAGGCAGACGCCGTAATCGTGCTGTCCCCGCTGGCCGCCTCCGTCTCCGCGCGAAGAGTGTACCGGTTCGGGGTGTCCATCGCCAGGCCGTACGACAACGACTCTTCCGTGGACGTGGCCACCTGACTGCCGTCCACAAAGAGCCGCACCTCAATCAACGAATCGATGTTCGCCGTGGTGGACGAGACCGATACCGTCACCGTCGTGTCCTGCGCCACCATAAACGGATACAGCGGCGGGTTGCCCGTCGGCTGGGTGATGTTCGTCTCCACAACGGGCCCCTGCCCGCTCACGTCCACCACGTCCACAAAGATGTCCGCGCCCCCGTCAGCCTTCCCTTCTTTGCTTCCGTCCGCATTCCGGAAGACGAAGTTCATCGTCTCAATCTCCTCGTTCTCCCCGAGCGAGCAGCTAGTGCTCGTATCCTGGTAGAACGCGCGGATGTCGTCGATCTCCAGCCGGTACCGGTTCGGCTCTCCCTGAACCTGCGTGAGCTGGGTGTCGTCCCGGTTGCCCGTAAAGCTCGACTCCGTCGGCCAGTTGTTTTTGACGCACTTCCACTCCTGATCGGCATTCTGATTCGTAGAAATGCCGGTGTGGGCGTACACCTCGCCGGTGTGCCCCGCCAGCCCGCCGGACCCTTCGTCGGCGTTGAAGTAGACCGTCACCGACTGATCGGTGCGGGGCGGAGCCGGATCGGTCTCAACGACCTGCCCCACCGCCGGGGTGGCAACCAACGAAAGTCCAACAAGCAGAAGAAAGACACGAAGACGCATCACAGCAGCAGGGAGGTGAAGAAAACAGGAGGCGAAAGCGCCGAAAAACCAAAGCGCACCGGCCGATCCCGACCGGTGCGCTCATTGCAACAACTCGTTTGCGCTGCGCCGATCCGAGTGATTTCGGTTGCGGAGTCCCGGGGCCCATTCCGCACACCGGAGGCTTCGTAGACCTCAGGGCCTCGGTCCCGATTCTGCAGGGACGACCGGCCGGCCGTCCCTGCGTCCACGTGGAGACCCCGCACAGGAGCCCCGACAGTCGGCGTTAGTTGCTCGGCTCTCTCAGCCGGATGTCGTCGATCAGGAAGGTGCTGGTGTTGCCCTGGGTCGACTCAAGGCCAATGTTTTGCAGGCCCGGATCCTGGAGCGCAGCCACGTCGTCGCCCAGGTTCGATACCGGCACCTCAATGGTCTGCCAGCCGTCGGTCGGGAGCGTCACGGTCGTGCCGTTCCCGTACTCGTAGCCGCCGGCATTGCCGTTTCGCGTTTCGAGGAAGATATAAAGCTCATCTCCTTCACTCGCGTTCACGCGAGCCGAAATCACTCCGTCCGGCGAAAGGTCGGCGCGCAGCGTGGCGTAGTTGTAGCCGAAGCATCCACTGCCATCAATCTCGCGCGAGTTGAATCCGTCGCTGGCATCGGCCACGTCATTCGACGTGCTGAGCGTAACGCACGAGTACTCAAAGCTCGTCCTGTCGAAGTCATGGATTTCGGCCACCATGCGGTCTCCGCTGTCGAAGCTGAGACCGTCGACGTAGTAGGTCGCGTTTGCATCCGCCGACATTTCCACGCTCACGAACGGTCCATTGCCGCCGGACCGGGACGCCACCGGATTGAAGTCGTCCCCAATCTGGCTGAACGCAATCCCGTACTCAAGCCACTGGTCGCCAGCTTCCACGGGCACGTCTACTTCGTGAGTCGTGGTGCCGCCACCGGTTTCCTCCGTAAAGGTGAGGGTGAGCGTAAAGCTGGTGCTCGGGTCGGGATGCACCAAGAACGAGAAGCGGTCGGAATCCGGGGCGTTGGTTCGCCGCGAAATTGTGGCGGAGCCGTTCGGGCTGCCCTCAATCATCAGGCTGGCCACGCCCGCGCTGTTCTGGGACACGACGGTGCTGTCGAACGCAGCCGACGTCCCGCCGGTCGTGGAGAGGCTGCGCTGACTCCCCTCATAGTCCGCAATCACGGCGCTCGTGTTGGAGAAGGAGCTCCGAACGATGAACCGGCTCACGGTGACGGAGAGGGTATCCACAACCTCTCCCCCGCCTCCCGCAGACCGAAGGATGATGTTCTCCTGCACCACGCCGTCCGGCGATTCGGTGTAGCCCACGGACCACTCCTGCGACCCGTCTTCGGGCGTGCCCGACTCGTTCGACTTCTCCAGCGAGAGCCCGCCGGTCCCCTCGGCTTGGGGGTGACTGTCGAGCCCCTGGTAACTCGTCTGGAACGACGTGTTGCCCTGTGCCAGCACGAGGCTCAGGGAGTTCGACGAGGCTTCCAGATTGGGCTGCACCTCGAAGTCCTGGACGGAGGTGGGACTACTGTCGCACCCGACCAGTGCAACGCCGAGAACAAGAATGAGGAAGATACTGAGCGATGAGGTGGCGGTTCGGCGCATGGCGACTGTGTACGTCTGAGTGTGTTGCGATAGAGAACCCTGAACCCTCCCGGGCCGATTCGCCGCGCGACGAGCACTCCTCCCCGCCGCGCGGCCGATCGACGGCGGCTTAGTAGTCCGGGTTCTGCGTCATGTTCGGGTTGGCACGAAGCTCCGAGCTCGGGATCGGGTACAGGCGGTAGAGGTCATCGGTCGCCTGTCCGCCCTGCACGCCGCCCTTCCAGGACCACACGTAGTCGTTCGAGGTGAACTGGTCGAAGCGGATCAGGTCGGTCCGCCGGTGGCCCTCCCAGAAGAGCTCCCGACTTCGCTCATCAAGGATGAACTCGGGGGTGAGCGAAGGCCCGTTGCTCGTGCCCACGTCTCGCCCGAGCCCGGCGCGCTCACGGAGGTCATTGACGAGCGAGACCGCCTCACTCTGGCTTCCGCCACCTCCTCGGGCAACAGCTTCCGCGTACATCAGGTACGCATCAGCCAGGCGGAACATCGGGTAGTCAATGTCCGAGAACTCAGAATCCGAACCGGCCTCTCCCGTAGACGTCACGTTCTGGTACTTAGGCACCATGTACCCATTGGAGAACTGGGTCAAGCTGGCGACCTGCTTCGTCTGTCCATCGGTGAAGAACTGTCCGGACCCGACATTTTCGAAGACCGGTCGTGTGTCGCCTCCAGAAAAGAGGTCGACCATCTCAGGCGTGGTGCGGAGCCCAAGCCAGGCGGATCCCCAGCCCAGGGCCGCCGGGTCGATGTTTCCGCCAATCGACGCGTGCCCGAGGAAGGTGGTCCCTCCGAACGTCTGTGCATTGTCGCCATCCTGAGGCAGGCCCCAGATCATCCCATTCGCGGTGTGATTGTCCGCGAGGAAGAGATCGTGGTAATCGTCCTCCAGGGAGTACGGTCCTGAGACAACGTTCTCAAGGACACTGATCACGTCCGAGGAGTGCTGCTCCCCAATGTACACCGGGGCATTCTGGTAGAGCTTCGCAAGCACCATGTACGCGGCGCCTTTGTCCACCCGTCCGTATTCCGAGGCCCCCACCGGAAGGAGATTCTCCTCGCCTTCCGAGTCTGTGATGGCCTGGAGCTCATCCCGAACGAAGTTGTAGATCTCCTGGCTAGACGCCTGCGGGGGCGGCTGCGCCCCGCGCGGGAAGTCCTCTTCTACGAGCGGCACGCTCCCGTACAGGTCGAGGGCATGCCAGTAGCTGAGCGCCCGCAGGAACCGCGCCTCAGCGCGCCACGTCGGCATCTTTTCCACGACCGACGGATCGACGCCTCGTTGCTCGAGCTCAGCGTCCGTAGACTGGCGCAGAAACTCATTGGTCTGGGCCACCTGGAAGAAAATGCGGCTGTACATTGCCTCATTGAAGACATCCTGCGGTCCCCAGGACATCGTGTTGAAGTCCTGCAGCGTCTGGTCCTGCCAGGCGACCACCGCCTCGTCGGTCGGAAGCTCTTGCAGCTCCCAGTAGAGACGCATGTATTGCTGCGATCCCGCGTCCGAGACGCCGGCGCTGACATCCAGGTCCCCCTGCGCGGACTGCCCAGTCACGGTAAGCCCCGCGTAGAGCTTCGCGAGGTACGACCGGTACGAGCCGTCCTCGGTAAAGATATTGGCTGCTGTAGCGCTGCTCTTCGGATTCACCCCTACGTCCGTACACGCAGTGGTCCCGCCGAGCACCAAGATTGCTAACAAGAGAGGATAGAGTGAGCGTAGCTGCATAACAATGCGATCGAGCTTAATGGAAGGGCAACTGGTAAAAGAGTCGGCGGCAGTCAGGACTTACAGCTGGAGATTGATCCCCGCCGTGAACGTCCGGGAGCGAGGATACACGTTGTTGTCGATCCCAATGGCCAGAGGGTTCGCGCCGCTGTAGCCGGTGATAATAAAGGCATTCTGCACGGTGCCGTAGATCCGAAGCCGATCAATCCCCGAGACCCCGTCCGTCGGAAGCGTGTACCCCAGCGTCACGTTGCTCATCCGCAGGTTCGACGCGTTCTCAACGTAGTAGTCGGAGAAGTACTGCGGCTCACTGAAGTTCGTGGTCAGCACGGACTCGTGGAGGTTCGACGGCGCAAAGTCCGACAGCCGGGAATAGTTGCCGTAGTTCGAGGCGATGTTGTTGTACACATACCGGCCCAGCTGCGCCTGCAGCGTGAAGGACATGTCGAAGCCGCTGTACGAGAGCCGCGAGGTATGACCGAAGTTCCAGTCCGGCTGCGGGCTTCCCGAGAGGACGCGGTCCTCGGCGTTGATATCGCCATCACCGTTCTGGTCTACGTACATGTCCGTATCGGCCACATTCGGCCCATCCGTCACTGGATTCCCATTCTCATTTTTCTTGTGCTCGTACAGGTAGAAGGAGTTGAGCGGCTCTCCTTCTCGGATGATCTGAACTTCATTCCCGGTGCCTCCAGCAATGCCTCCCGTCAGAATCTCTCCGCCGGCGGCTGCCACGTTCAGCACCTCGTTCTTGTTGTTCGAAACGTTGAACTGCGCGTTATACGAGAGGTCCTCCGTACTTACCACCTGCGCGTCCACCGTAAACTCGAAGCCTCGGTTTCGCATCGAGCCGACGTTCGTAAGCACCACGTCGCTCAGGTTAGAGCCGCGGGGCACTGTGGCCGGAAAGAGGAGGTCGTCGGTGTCCTTGACGTAGTACTCGAAGGCCCCGGAGATTCGACCATCAAAGAGTCCGTAGTCGACGCCAATGTTGTAGGATGTCGTTTCCTCCCATTTCAGCGCTGCGTCGGCCGCGCTCGGGCGGATGGTGCCGGTCCAATCATTGCCGAACTGGTACTGCACCGTCGGAGCACCCGCGGAATACAGCGGGGCGTAGAGGAAATTGCCAATCTCCTGATTTCCGGTAATGCCCCACGAGGCTCTCAGCTTCAGTGTGGAAAGAGCCCCCTCGAACATCGATTCGAGGACCGGCTCGTTGTGCACGCGCCAGCCGAGCGCCGCGGACGGGAACGTTCCCCATCGATTCTCAGGCCCGAAGCGCGAGGATCCATCTCGCCGCACCGTGAAGGTCAGAAGGTAACGATCCAGAAGCCGGTAATTGGCCCGCGCAAAGCCGGAAATCAGCCGCTTGGGGATTTCGTTCACGTATGGGTCCGTGTTTTCCAGACTCGTGACGACCTCGGCGCTGTTCGGGCCGAAGATGTTTGTCGAAAGCCCCTGCGCGACGAACTCCGGATATTCCTCGTGCCACTCCTGCCAGGAGTATCCAGCGGTTACGTCGATCTCGCTACTAATATCGTCGAAGGACCCGCTGTACTCCAAGAACGCATCCAGCAGCGTGCTGAACTGCGTGAAGCTGCGCCGCTCAACCACACCCGGGTTCGAGCTTTCCTGCTGACCCTTCAGATTGGTCGGCTGGAAGAACTCCCGCTCTCCATTCGTGACGTCGTAGCCGAGCTTGACCCGAGCATTTAGCCCGTCGATGTACGGGATCTCGTAATCGGCCTCGATATTTCCGAGGCTCCGGTACGTTTCCCCGTTGTTCTCCGTCAAGATGTAGGAGGCAACCGGGTTGTTTTCGGCAAGATTCTGCTCCCACTCAAAGAACCCTCCGTCCGGGCTGCTGAGGTCGCGAACCGGCTGGGTCGGAGCAAAGGTCAAGGCGCCGCCAATGACCCCCGGCTGAAACGAGTTGTCAACCTTCGAGCCTCGCAGGTTGGAGGTGATTGTGAGTTGATCGTCCAGGAAATCCTGGTTGTAGCGGATGGACGAACTCACGCGGCGCGTGGACGAGGTCTCAATGGTCCCGTCCTGATCCAGGTAGCTTAGCGAAAGTCGAATGTTCGAGTCCTCGTAGCCTCGCGAGAAGCTCAGATTGTGCTCCTGGGTAAACCCAGTCCGCTGCGTTACGTCTTGCCAGTCCGTTGTGGCGTCGCCCAGGCGACTGAGCTGGGACGGAGCCTGCTGACGGACGATATTCCGGAATTCGCCGGCCTCCAGCACATCGGTCCGATCCACAATGCTCGCCTGGGAGGCCGATCCCGAGTAGGAGATGCGGGCCTCGCCTTCGTCGGCGGACTTCGTTTCGATCATGATGACGCCGTTGGCTCCGCGCGCTCCATAAATGGCGGTGGCGGAGGCGTCCTTCAGGACCGTGACATTCGCGATGTCATTCGGGTTGAGGAAGTTGAGCGGGTTTCGCGTCGCCTGATTCCCCGTATTGCTGAGCGGCACTCCGTCCACCACAAAAAGCGGCGAGCTGTCGGCATTCACCGAGCTGGCCCCGCGAATTCGGATGAAGGAGGACGCTCCGGGCGCGCCGCTCGTCGACTGGATCTGCACGCCCGCCACCTTTCCGGAAATCAGCTGCTCGGGGCTCACCACAGGACCTTCGTTAAACTCCGCCGGACTCACCTTCTGGACCGACCCGGTTACGTCTTGCTCCTGCTGAGTGCCATACCCTACGACCACCAGCTCATCAATCTGCTGGGACGCCGGGGCGAGAGCCACATTCACTGTCGTGCGTCCACTGATGGCGACGGTCTGCTCCTGAAACCCGACGAACGAGAATCGCAGGGAGTCTGCGTCGCTGGGCACATTCAGGGAATAGCCTCCCTGCGCGTTTGTGGCCGTTCCTACGGTCGTACCGGGCACGGACACGTTTGCGCCGGGCAGCGGGGCGTTGTCGTCGGCACTCGTCACGGTGCCGCTAATCGTCTGCTGCGCCTGGGCATCAACCGTGCCCAGGGAGAGGACCATGCCGAAAAGCATGAGCAATATAAACGAGCATCGGTATCGCATTGGACTGGTGCTGGATCGGTGATGCAGAATCGTATGGTGGGGACGGCCGACCCCACGGGAAAGCCGTAAACCGTCGGTGCCTCGCCCCGGCGTGACACAGGTGCAAGACACGTTGCTTCATTTTTGAGTGCATGAAGCCCTGCTGTAAGGGCTTACATCAACGCAGGTAAAATATTGGTATCGAAAGGCGTCAGGACGATCGGTTCGGCAGGCGTCCGTTCGGGCTGTCGGGGGACTCGTCGCGGGCCCCGCATGTCTGTCGCACAACGAGCTCCGGCGAGAACACCGTACTCGATACTGCGCCGCCTCCCGAGGTTGCAATGCGCCGCAGCAGGTTTTCGGCAGCGCGCGTCCCCATGCTGCGGGCCGGCTGCCGGAGCGTCGTCATGCCCGCACAGCGGCTCAGCTCAATGTCATCAAAGCCGACGATCGCGAGGTCGTCGGGCACACGAAGGTCGGCCGCCTGGGCCGCCCGCATGGCCCCGAGCGCCTGCATGTCCGACGCGGCGAACACCGCGTCCGGCGGAGGGTCGTTTTCGAGGAGCGCCGTCATGGCCCGATATCCACTTCGCTCGGAAAACCCGAAGGGACGCTCATCACTCGCAGCGATCAGCGCCTCGTCAACGTCGCGCCCATTGTCGCGCAGCGCCTGCTCGTACCCCTCGCGGCGAAGCCGGGCCGGGGGCGGATCGTACGCCACCGTAATGTGCCCAATCCGCTCATACCCGAGGTCAATCAGGTGCTGGGTCGCCTCGTAGCCCCCTTTCTTGTTGTCCACGGAGAACGATTCGAACGCCGAATGCTCCGTATCAACCAGTACGACGGCCTGGCGCGTCTCGTCCAACTGTTCGGCCCACATGTCGGTCAAGGGCATCGACAACAGTAAAATGCCGTCGTTGCGGCCGGGCTGCAAGGCCCGAGCCATGTATGCATTGAACGACTCCTCGTCGGGCTGCTCGTGAATGCGCCCCTGGGGATTGGCCGGCGCATGCACCATGAGGTCCATGTCGCGGTCCGCCAGAACATGCTGAATGCCCCGCATCACGTGCATGTAAAAGTAGTTCGCCACCACCGGCGCCACGACGGCAATCTGGTTCGTATGCTGCCGC
>Ga0207714_1001823_pt1 | contig 13474 bp, 10 predicted proteins | sample PonA232FremontCA_2_FD_187270 | JGI IMG/M metagenome (GOLD analysis project Ga0207714, IMG submission 187270) | Marine sediment microbial community from Fremont, CA, USA - Pond A23 Sediment 2 (SPAdes) | ecosystem: Environmental > Aquatic > Marine > Unclassified | place: USA: Fremont, California... | reverse complement strand
CTCGGCGTGGACCGGGACTCGGACAAGCTGCGGCATCTGTTCGAGGAGCGCAACGAGGCGGTGAAGCGGTTCATCAGCGAGCTCCTGCGGCGGATCAGGGAGACGGTGCCGGAGTGCAAGGTGGGCATCTGCGGCCAGGCGCCGAGCGACTATCCCGAGTTCGCCGAGTTCCTGGTCCAGGAGGGAATCGACTCCATCTCCCTGAACCCGGACAGCGTGCTCAACGTCAAGAAACGGATATCGCGGTTCGAGGCGGGTGGGTCCTGACTATTTCACCGTAGGCCTTCACAAGGGTTGTTCCGCCCTTCTGCGACAGGAAGAGTAGCCCACCACAGAGGCACCTCAGTTAAACACCCCAATGGGGCCCCGGTTTAACCGGGCAAGCGGAGAACGCGGAGGGGGACGCGGAGGAAAAAGCCTTATCCTTTGCCCTGAGACGGGGCAAAGGATAATAGGGCTCCACTTGGCTAGTGTCTTGTCACGTTTCATTTGTCGGATAAAAGAGTATAAAGAATATCTGTCTAGAAAACACAGAAAGCCATGATTCATGGAGAGACAAGACACTAGCTCGTTTCTTTTTCAAAAAAAGAAACAAAAAGGCGGTGAGTAGAATTTTTTGATTTTCTTGCTTCTTCTTTTACCAAAAGAAAAAGCGGACTAGTGACTTGTCCTGCTCAAGCTGTCATTAAGATGGAACATATGCGTGGCTGTACAGTGACTCCATAAAACCGACGATTCACGCTGGACAAGTCACTAGAGTTCTGATGAGCTTTCACGCCGGGGCTGAGCCATTTTGCTTTGCGGCACCTCACCGCAAAGCAAAAATATCTCTCTGCGCCTCCTCAGCGCCCTCTGCGGTGAGAAAAGATGTTCTCTGAGGCTTTGCAGTCCGCCTGTCTTGCCCCTTGAATGATTACTCATCCCCTCCCTGTTGGGGCTTTTTTTCCGGAGGGAAGTCCTCGCCGTTGATCCGGGGATGGTATTTGACAGCCACCAGGGTGACGTCGTCCTCCTGCCGGGCCCCGCCGCGGAAGGACTGCAGGGAATCCACGATGATGCGGCAGATCTGTTCCGTGGTTTTTTCCGCGTTTTCCGCCAGGATCGTCTGCACGCGCTCCCTGCCGAACATCTCCCGCGCGGGGCTGCGCGCCTCGCGGATCCCGTCCGTTCCGACGAGCAGGATGTCCCCTGGCTCCATGACCATGTGTTGTTGCCTGTCGTGTGACACATGGGCGGTTATGCCCAGGGGCATCCCCGAGCTTGCGATCTCTTCCACCGCTCCGCTGCGGGCCCGGTAGCACAGGGCCGGCTCGTGGCCCGCGGAAATCCAGGTCAGGGAATGGGTCTCCGGATCAACGACGGCGTAGAACAGGGTCAGGAACTGGTCGTCCCTGGAGTCGTGAACCAGGTGGCTGTTGAGCGTCTGGAGCAGGTCCTGGAGGTTCAGGTTGTATTGCAGGGCATGGGAGCGGATGACTCCGCGGGCGGAGGCCATGAGGAAAGCGGCACCCAGGCCGTGCCCGCTGACATCGCCCACTGCGATGGCCAGCTTGTTCATCCGCGGGGCCTCGATGTCGATGAAGTCATAGTAATCCCCGCCTGTCTCGTCGGAGTAGATGCTGGTTCCGCAGATATCGAAGCCGGGAGTCTTGGGTGCATAGCGGGGCAGGAGATAGTTCTGGGCCTTCTTGGCCACTTCCATGGCCTGGCTCATGCGCTTGTGTTCCTCCAGCTTGGGGCCGATGTTGTTGAAAATATCCCCCAGTTCCTGCATTTCGTCCCTGGAGTCGAGCTCGATTCGGGTCTGGAAGTCGCCCTGGGCCAGCCTTCGCGCCGCGCTGGCAAGGTTCAGGACCGGTCTGGTCATGGACCGGGCGCTCCAGAGGGCCAGGATCACGGAGAGCCCGATCGCCAGGAGCAGGATGAACCCGGAGAGGAGGACCCATTGGGCGGTCTCGGAGCGGATGGTCTGTTTTTCCGCTTCAGCCTGGGCCACGATTTCCTCATAGGGCAGCATGATCAGCGGAAAGGGCTCCCCAGACTTGTGGGAGCCGTGCGCGAGCAGGAGCTCCCGGTCCCCGCGCTCGATGCGATGCACCCCGGAGTCGCCGGAGGCGATCATGCGGCGCACCTGGGGAAAGGGCTGGAGATCGAAGGTGTTTGAAGGCATGCCCTCGCCGCGCTCGGTCCGTTCCGCGGTTATGCCTGCGTTTTGGCTTTCACGGGCCAGTATCTGCAGCTTGTCCGCTCCGGTGCCGTTGGGTTGGTATACGGCGAGCATGGCTGTCGCGCTCGCTCCCCAAATGGTGGCAAAGCGCAGGTCCTGAAAAGCCCGTTCGTAGGGCACGCTTATGGCGGTTACCCCCGCGAATCGGCCGTCCGGGAAATGGACGGGCATGGCCACGACCTGATTGACCGCCAGGCTCGCTGGATTCCTGCTCACCACGCGGACGATGGAGTCGGCCTCTCGGGCCCGCTTGTACCAGGAGGATTCGCGAGGATCGTAATTCGGGGGAAAATCCCCGTGAGCGGGGTAGGTGCTTTGAATACCGGAGGCGAGGACTGTGTGCTGCCAGAGGATGTGCTCCGGATGCAGCTGATACACGAAACGATAGTTCTCCGTCAGACCGGAAATGAGGTCCAGAGTGCCCGAAACTCCTTCCCTGTTCGTATCCGGGGCGAGATGGACCACCTGGTGCTTATAGTTGACCCAGAGCGGGCCGTATTCCTTGGGGCGGTTCTGCCGCATGTGCTTGTAGTCCAGGCGCAGGCCGGGTATGGGATCTTCCCCCCTGCGGAAGGCCCCGGGGAAGTGGACCGTTGCCCCGTCAGGGCTTTCCCCGCCCAAGAGCCGCTCCACTTGCCGCGCCTGGAAATGGAGGGCGCGCTCATGGGTCATTTTGTCCCGGCGCAGAATGGCCGTATAGTCCTGCACGATCTTGTGCAGGAGATCCCGTTCCTTGCGTGCGAGGATTTCCCCCGTATGTTCGGCCATCCTCGTCCCGAACCGGGTCATGGAGGAATGCTGGAAGTAGGTCACCGTGACCAGCGGGACGACGACGAGGAAGATGGCTAGCAGGGAGAACTTGTTTCGTATCTTCATTCGCGCGGCTCCCCGTAATAGGGAAAAGAATTACGCCGCCATGGGCCGACATTTCGGTCGAGCGGGCCATCCGCGCGCGAAGCGCCGATTTCGGGCCCTATGCCGTTGGCGCGCTCCGGCCCTGGCCGTCCCGGACAGCGGATCGCGCTATTCTTGCTTTTCCTCGGAGCTATCCAAATAGGGGTTCCGGGAGTGCTGCCGGAATTCGTACGCCAGCCCCTTGTTCAGGCTCCGGCACATGAAGAGCATGAGCACGGTGAACGGGAGAGCGGCGGTGATGGCCATCTTCTGCAGGGCCTCCAACCCGCCCGCATAAAGCAGGATAACTGATGTGCCGGAAATGATCAGCCCCCAGGTGATTTTTTTGGCCGCGGGCGGAGAGAGCCTTCCCCTGGAGGTCATCATGGACAGAACAAATGTTGCCGAATCCGCCGAAGTGATGAAGAAGACCCCGAGCAGGGCCACTGTGAGCAGGCTCAGCCCGATGCTCAGGGGAAAGAATTCGTAGAGCTCGAAGAGGCCCACGGAAACGTCTTGAGACACGGTGCGGGCGAGATCCGCCTGGCGGGTGAACTCCACGTGGAAGGCCGCTCCGCCGAAGACGCTGAACCAGAGGAAGGTGAGCAGCGTGGGCACGATAAGGGCCCCGGATACGAACTCCCTGATGGTGCGCCCCCTGGAGATGCTGGCGACGAAAAGGCCCACAAAGGGGGACCAGGAGATCCACCAGGCCCAGTAGAACATGGTCCAGGAGTGGGTCCATTCATAGCCCCGAAAGGGATTGGTGGACAGGCTCATGTTGAACAGGGAGGAGAAGTAGTCCGCGATGGTGTTCAGGAAGATGTCCAGGATATAGGTGGTGGGGCCGGCAATGAGCATGAAGCCGAGCAGGGCGAGGGCCAGCATGATGTTGGTCTTGCTGAGCATCTGGATCCCCTTGTCCAGCCCGCTCAGGCTGGAGATCAGAAACAGCACCGTGACCACGCAGATGATGATCACCGTGGCCGTGAACGTGGGCTCAAAGGGGAAGACCGTGGAAAGCCCGGAGGTGATCTGCATGGCCCCGAGCCCCAGGGAGGTCACCACGCCGAAAACGGTGGCGAAGACCGCCAGGGCGTCGATGAGATACCCCGGGATCCCGTAGATCCGTTCCCCGATCAGGGGATAGAAGCAGCTGGAGATGAGGGGGGGCATGCCGCGCCGGAAGGAGAAATAGGCGATGCACATGCTCATGACGATGTAGATCGCCCAGGGCTGGATTCCCCAGTGGAAGAAGCTGTACTTCATGGCGAACTTGGCGGCCATCCCCGATTCCTTGGTGATGTATTCCGGGGGGTTCAGGTAGTGGCTCATGGGCTCGGCCACGCCCCAGAAGATCATGCCGATCCCCATCCCCGCGGCGAAGAGCATGCTGAACCAGCCGAAATAGGAATACTGCGGCTTTTCACCGTCCTTGCCCAGTTTGACATTTCCGTATTTGCTCAGGGCAAGATACAGATTGAAGATGATAAAGAGAAAGGCGGCCAGGAGATAGCCCCATCCGAACATCTCGATGATGCGCTCCTGCAGGTACGTGGCGAGGGAGGAAAGGCGATCCGGGCTGAGGATGCCGATGCCCACGAAAAAGAGGACGATGAAGAGCGCGATGATGAAGACGATATTGTTTTTCAGAAGCTGCATGCTTTCGTTCCTGTGGGGTTTTGCCGGATCGGGATCGGTTCGGACCGAAAATCAGCCTTTTCGGATGTCGGTGACGACGAAGAGGGAACACCTCGTCCTGTCCGGAAGCGTCTCCGCCACGGAGCCGAGCATCTGCTCCAGGGGCCTGGCCTTCTCCGACTTGCCCACGATGACCAGATCCACCTTTTTCTTCCGGGTCTGGCGAATGATCTGTCCCTTGACCGAACCTGTGACCTCCATGGTTTCCACCGTTGTGAAGGCGTGGGAGCACTCCTCGGCCAGGCGCTGCAGATTGCGCATGCTTTCCCGGTGCCTCTCTTCCTCGGCATACGGATCCGGCGCCCTTTCTCCCACATGGAGCAGATACAGGATTTCTGCACAGAAGTCGCTGTTTTGCAGGTAGGGCATGACCGCGCTGTCCGTATGCTGGAAGTCCGTGGCATAGAGGACGCGGTTCAGGTTTGTCTTTCGCTCCAGGTGGCCCCCGCTTTGGTAGATGAAAACCGGATGAGTGCACATGCGCAGGATGTCCGCGTCCGCGCTGCCCAGTAGGGTCTGCTTGATCACATTCTTCTTGCGCCAGTGCAGGCTCAGGTAGTCCGCCTCGAGCTCCTGGGCGGTTTGACACACCGTATCCGCAATGCGGCCGGTCTTGAAATACATTTCCACGTACAGGCCCAGGTCGCGCAAGCTGTCCGCGATATCGCGAATGGTTTGCTGGATGTTTCTTTGCTTGGGGGAATCACCCTCATCCCTGGCCATAACATGGACCAGATAGACCGTTTCCGTGCCGAAGTGCTTCAGGCACCGGGCCATGTCATAAAGTCTTTGCTTGGATTCCTTGAGGCTCAGGGGAAGCACGGCCGTTTTCAGCATACTGGGCTCCGCGATAAAATGGGCTTCGCCGGGTGGTTGGCTCCGGATCGCTTGCGAGGGTACACGAAATCGTTCCGGGACAAAAGAGGTTTGCCGTTGGGTTAGGCGCGGGGTTCATGGTTCCCCGTTCTCCGTTCCCCGTTCCCCGTTCAGGGTTTTGGGGGCTCGGCACCAGGTTTTGAGTTTTGAATTTCAAATTTCGGATTTCGAATGACTGGTTCTTGGTGTCTTGGCGGCTTATTTTTTCGAGAGCGGATTCAGCCTGGGCTGTATTGAACCGAGCCTTGCCAATAGAGTGCCTGTCGGATTATGATTCAGGATCGATAAAAAGGCGGCCATACTTCATGCCCCTTGGGGAATAAAACGAATGAACCGATTCGCCTGGGTTTTTCCCAAGTGTGCGGCCGCGGATGCGAATCGACGAGGAGAAAGTGGATGGCGATGCCGGAGCACGACCCCCTTGTGCAGGCCCTGAGCAGCCGCTTCCCGGAAGAGGAGGCGGCCTGTCTCCGGAGGTTGGTGCTGGACTGTTTCCGGGAGGTCAATCCTCGTTACGAGGATGTCGATATATCCGGAGAGAATAAGGACGAATGCCTTCTCGAGGCCTTTGAGGAGCGGATTGTCGTACCCGCCCGTTCCGGGCCGGGGGGAGGATGGAACGACCGCTCCCTGCGCCTGGAGGCGGGGGAATACTACACCATGCCTCCGGTGGTGTGGCATTTCATGCGCCTCGCCCAGGCCCACGGCCGTTTTCTGCCGGACCAGGCCCTGCATGAGGCCCTGTCTACGGTGCTCGGCGAGGACACGGAACAGAGCGCGTCATTGATCCGGGAAGCCCGCAAGCACGTAACCCGGCATTACTTTGAGGCGGGGCTCTTCGCAGTCCTGGCCCGGAATCTGGAGCTGGATCTCGATCTGCACGAGACATTGGACCGGTACGTGCTCCTTGGGATCGCGAGCCCGTACGCAAAAGGGGATGTGAATACCGGTCTGGCCTGGTACGAGATCAACCCCTGCCTTTTTTGGTAGGCGCGCACAATGAGTTCAAGCCAATTTTTGTTCTCCGGCTGAGCCGTGTACCCGCATTGGCTGGGGCGCCTCTCCTGAGTGGCGCGGAAAACGAAACGAGCTCCATGTCAAGGAAGAAAGCTCTCCATGAAACGTAAAGTTCTGGTTCTTTTGGTTCCAATTGTGTGCCTCTTGGGATTGTGTACCGGGATTCGGGCTGAGACATCCCCCTGGGGAGCGACCCTTTTCTACGGGCAGCTTACCGAGACGCACTTCGAGGAGATTTTCTACACCCGGCCCCGCGTCGAGGAGCGCTATCTGCTCGGGGGCATGCTCCGCAGGGAGCTGGGGGCCGTGAGGGAGGCGCTCGAATGGGCCCCGAGGAAGCTGTTCCTGGACGCGGAAGGTGGTTTGCTGCACAAGTGGGGCGATTGGAAGGGGGTGCATCACAGGTTTCAGGAGGCGGTTCTCTCGGCCAACCTGCGCTACGATTTCGGGAGCAATCCGTTGAGGCTCGAGAGCATCAGCTTTGGAAACGGATTGTCCTTCGCCACGGAGAAACCGGAATACGAGAAGGATATTACCCTGAATGAGCGAACATCGCGGCTTCTGTACTACCTGATGGTGGAGACGGCCTTTCGCGTGCCAGCGGCCCGGGATTGGGAGCTGGTTTTCAGGGTGCACCACAGGTCCGGGGGATACGGCCTCATCAACGGTGTGAACGGGGGGTCGAACTATCTGTGTCTGGGGCTGCGCTACAATTTCGCCTGGTTTTAATGAACCGACATCCGACGTCCGTACCAGAAAAAGGAGTTTTTTGGCGCGGGCTGCTTCGCAGCACGCGGGCGCCTGTCGGCGCACGCGGTGAAGAGAAGAGAATATACGTCTCATGCAGCGGCGCAGAGGCGCGGCGGGAAGAGAAGAGGGCCCAGCAATGAGTGAAGAGTGATGAGTGCCCAGTACCTAGAACCCAGAAAGCAGAACGGGGAACGTAAAGCCCCATAAGTCGGTGAGTCGGCTAGTCAACGGCTCGGAGTCCGATCTCCGACATCCGTCCCACTGACACACCGACAAACCGACTGACCGACTTACTGACCACTCACTGATTCACTGACGCACTGGCTACTGACCCACTGACACACCGACATCCGATCAAAAGGGGGGGGCATGGCGGAAGAGATATCCCGTGAACGCGCCGACTATCTGGCAGAGGCCTTTTGCAGCGAGTTCGTCGATTTCTGCCGTATCCGGCCGGGGACGATCCGCAGGGGCTACCTGGAATCCAGCCTGGAGGTCGGTCCCATCCATTTGCAGCAGGACGGGGTGGTCCATGCAGGGGTCATTTCCACCATGGCGGACCATAGCGCCGGATATGCGACATTTACCGTGATTCCGGAGGACTTTCAGCTGCTCACCGTTGAATACAAGATCAATTTCTTCCGCCCGGTGCGGGGAGAGATGCTTCTCTGTCGCTCTCGCGTGGTCAAGGAGGGGATGCGCATTCTGGTTGCCGAATCCGAGGTCTATGAGCGCATGGAAGGGGAGGAGGCCTTCGCTGCCAAGGCGACAGTCACATTGACCGCCGTGTACAAGGAAAAAATGCCGGAGAGCTTGCGATCCGCCGCGGAATGAGATGGAATGTCCCGAGAAAAGGGCAGTAAGCGGAAGGGAGGTTTCCGGCATTTGGCGCCGCCCCCGTGTCGAGCCCGAAATGGACTCGACACGGGGGAGAAGCATTCATTTCGCCGGCTGGAAAGGCGCCAGTGCCGGAACAGGGAGTTGTCACCCCATGCTCAGATCATTCCGGCCGCCCGCTATTGAGACCGAGGCGGCCGATCCGGGCCACGACACAGCCGTCTCCCGGTTTCGCGACTTGCAATGAGGCGATGTCTCGTCGTCTTAGTTGAACTGGTCCTTGATGTTTCGGCTGGGCGTGAATTTCACGTCGTTCTGGGCGGGAATCTGAATGGTTTCACCGGTGGAGGGGTTTCTGCCCCGCCTGGCCTTGCGCTGGGTGACCGTGAAGTTGCCCAGGGGGGAGAGGGTCACCTTGCGCCCCGAGCGCAGCTCCTCCTCAATGGATTCGAGCAGGGTGTCCAGAACCATTTTGGTCTTGCTCTTGGTCATTTCCGCCTTGCGGGCCGCCTCGTTCACCAGGTCGTTTTTCGTCTTGCCGGCCATATACAGCTCCTGTCCGTTTTTTTGATAGGTTACCAAAGCGCTTTCGAATGAACCAGATATCGCGAATACCTCGAACTCGCCCTTTAATGGAGATAAATTATCTTGAAATACAGAGTTACGTCAACGCTTCGCTGGGCCCGGATCCGTTTTCCGGAGGCATCCTTCCCGCCACTGTTGCTGATGCGCGCCCGGCTTGAGCACTGACCACCGATCTCCGACCTTTGACATCCGTTCTTCGCACCGACGATAAACTGACACAGCAACTCACAGGCATGGATAATTCCTTGATCCATGGGAAGATATCTGACACATTGAGGATATTATTGAGATAGTTTCATTTGATGTCGGCTGTTTATTTGTATGGACCAATATAGTGGGCAACTCCTATGGCTGGAACGGAAAATAGGATGTTTGTCGCTTAGTTTATGTATTGAAGCGAGCTATAGAGACTCGAGGCGAAATCCGACAAGTAACAAGCTATGACCACACTCCTTTTCGCCTTCCTGGCCACTCTGCTGGTCTCCCTCGCCCTGGGTCCCTTGGTGCGTCGTGCTGGCCTGCACCTTCAGGCAGTTGATCAACCGAGCGAACGCAAGATCCATCAGGGACTTGTTCCACGCATCGGGGGGCTTGCGATCTTTTTGGCCTTTTCTCTGGTCCTCGGTTTCATGATGCCCTGGGATAATCCCATAGTCAGAAAGGCCGTCTTGGAGGCGGAAAACATCCCCTTCCTGGCAGGAGCGGCCATTTGTTTTGCGACTGGCCTCTGGGATGACATGAGTCGACTGGGTCCCTGGCAGAAATTCGCCCTCCAGATAATTGCGGCAAGCCTCGCCTTCTGGAGCGGTCTTCGCATTCACTTCCCAGTGGATCTTCATCTTCCCCATTTCCTCGCCACGAGTCTCAGCTTCTGCGCCACCCTGTTCTGGTTTCTCCTCTTCATCAATGCGGTCAATCTCATCGACGGATTGGACGGTCTCGCCGGCGGAGTGGTTCTGTTTACCTGTCTGACCATGATCATCTTTCTGGTCCTGGACAACGAATTCGCCCTGGCTTTGTTTTTTGCCCTCCTCGGTGGGTCGGTGCTCGGTTTCCTGCCCTACAACTTCAGCTCATCCAGTAAAATGTTCCTGGGTGACGGGGGCAGCTATTTCCTGGGCTACAGTGTGGCCGGCTTAGCGGTTATGGGCTCGATCAAGACCCAGGTGGGAGCGACAGTGCTGATTCCCCTTGTGGCTATGGGGCTCCCCGTCTTCGAGGCCATTGTATCTCCTTTGCGGCGCTTCATTCTGGCCAGACATCCGTTCAAGCCGGACAAGTCCCATATCCATCACCGCCTGCTTGCTCTGGGGCTGACCCAACAAAAGGCTGTTATTTGCCTTTACGCCGCCACTATCCTCCTGTGTCTGGCGGCCGTGATCATGGTCAATCTTTCCGACGAACAGGCGGGATTGTTCCTGGTCCTTATGGGGGCCCTGGTTTTTCTGTTTATTCGAGGAACAGGGTGTTTCGGGTATATCGATATGGAAAAAACCCGGAGCTGGTTGTGCGATATAGGCTTTGTGACCGGCCTGGCGCGAGATCGGCGCCGTTTCCTGGCTTTGCAGATGGCAATCGCGGAATCCAGGGATCTGCAGGAGCTGTGGGATGCGGTGTGCAAGGCCTCAGGAGAGCTGGAAATGGACTTTGTGGAGATGCGCCTGGCTTCTGACTCAGGCAATCCGGTTTCGAACAGGAGTTTTCGATGGAGTCGGGAGGGCTTGGACGTGGACACGGTTGCGGCGAAGGCCAATCTGTTCAAGCTTGAGCTGCCCCTTCAGGTGGACAGGACCCATGCCGGCGAGATCTGGCTGCTCAAGGACCTGGATCGGTCTCCCATCCATCACTATACATTGACCCGCCTGGAACATCTGCGTCGCTCAATTTCCAGAGCCTTGCGCGCCATACGGCTGACTGAAAAGCGACAGTCCCAATCTTCCCTCTAGTGACTTGTCCAGCGTGAATCGTCGGTTTAGTGAGTCCTTGCACAGCTAGGCATGTGTTTCATCTTAACGACACCTTGAGCAGGACAAGTCACTAGTCCGCTTCTTCTTTTGGAAAAAGAAGAAGCAAGAAAATCAAAAGATTCTATTCACCGCCTTTTTGTTTCTTTTTTTTTAAAAGAAACGAGCTAGTGTCTTGTCTCTCCATGAATCATGGCTTTCTGTTTTTTTCGACACAGATATTCTGTATGCTCTTTTTATCCCACAAAAGAAACGTGACAAGACACTAGCGGCCTCCCCAAAAAAACGAGCCCGGTCCTCGCGGAGAGAGACCGGGCTCGTGGCTTCCTTGACGGCTGAAAGCCGACTTCCGGAGTTTATTCCCAGCTTCGCTTGTCCTCGATGGACTTGATCTGCGGGGGCATGGTTCCGGGGGCGAGGATCTTGAGCTGGGGCCGGATCTTGATCTTTTCCCGGAAGGTGTGCAGCAGATCGTCCTGCTGGGTGAATTCCGAGGCCTCGATATAGAGGGTGACCTCGTCGATGCCTCCGGGATTGGTCACTTCCAGCTGCCAGCGCTTGATCTCCTCGTAGCGGGAGACCACCTGCTCGATCTGGTGCGGATAGACGAAGAGTCCCTTGATCCGGGCGGTTGTGTCCACGCGGCCAATGATGCCGCCCAGTCTGGGCGATGTGCGGCCGCAGGGACAGGGGCTGCGGTCGATGTAGGAGAGGTCGCCGGTCGCCAGGCGGATCAGGGGATAGGTCTTGTTGAAGGAGGTGACCACCACTTCGCCCACCTCGCCGTCCTTCATGGGGATGCCGGTGTCCGGATGGCAGATTTCCACATAGGCCCTGTTGGCCAGGTGCAGGCCGTTGCAGTGATAGCACTCGTACCCGATGCACCCCACATCCGCTGTTCCGTAGCCCTGGCGCAGGACGATGTCGAATTTCTTTTCCAGGGTGTTGCGCATTTTTTCCGTGAGCTTCTCCGCGGTGACAAAGGCCGTTTCCATGAACAGGTCCTTGCGCAGGTTGATTCCCATGGTTTCGGCCTTCTGCGCCAGATGCATCAGGTAGCTGGCTGTGCCCACGTACCCCGTGATGCGCAGCTTCTGCATGATTTCCAGCTGGGTGTTCGTGTTCCCCGGACCGGCGGGAACAACGGCGCAGTCCAGGTTGCGCAGTGGCTCCTCGAACATGAGGCCCGCGGGATTCAAGTGGTAGTTGAAGCAGTTCTGCACCACGTCTCCGGCGCGGAAGCCCGCGGCATAGAACCCTTCACTCCAGCCCCAGTAGTCCTGGACCCTGTCCTCGGGATCGAAAATGGGGCCTGGGGAGAGGAAAACGCGGCGCATCTTGCCCAGGTCCTTGGTGAGAAGCCCCCCCAGCCTGGGGCCCATGGACTGCAGAAAGATGAGCTCTTTCTTCTTCAGGATGGGGATGTGCTTGACGTCGTTGATGTCGTTGAACTTGTTCACATCGAACTGGGCCCGGTCGAAGCGCTTCTTGGCCTCCTCGGAGTAGCGGTAGGCGTACTTGAGCACATCCTTGAGCTGAATGCGGTTGTACTGCTGCCTCTCGGACTCGTCCAGGACTTCCAGACGATTGTATATCCCTTCGGTGCGGTCTTTTCGGGTCATATACCTCTCCCTGATCAAAAAAAGTGTGTTATCTGTATATAGTACCTAACCGAATATCGTGATTGGACGTAAACTTGTCCAGATACAAGGAGCAAGAAATTTTTAAACCGCAGTGTATATTAATACATGAGGATTTCAAAATTGTGCAGCGACAAAGTAGATGGGCAAGTTTACGTCCAAGCACTATATAAATCGGATGCGGCCAATGGCAAGGGGGTGCGCCTAGATGGCAGGACCTTTCAGCGCAGGCCCTTGCCATAAACCCTGTGGGCCGTAAAGTCAAAAAGGGGCAACCCTTTACAGGGGTGCGGTTCCGGGGTCCCCGTTCAGGGTTCCGGGTTGAAGACAGACAGAACTTACGGTAAGAGAAAAATCTTATCACATACCACAAATGCTTGAAAGGGAATCATTTCATGACCCTGCAAAAAATGAGATATCCCGTGTGGGCGACCATGCGGTCCTCGGGCCTGAGGCGGTCCGCGACCGGCTTGTACGGCCGCACCAGGATTTCCACAACTTCCACATCGGTGAAGGCGGAGCCTTCCAGGGCACGCAGGAGCTGCTCCACCTGGTTCATGGTGGGCAGGAGGAAGCCGGCTGGAGCGCCGTTGCGCAGGGCCTGGCTCAGCTGATCCACGTAGTCCCACGGTGTGCGCACGTCGATGAAGCCGGCCGGGATATCCGTCAGGCCGAATCCCTCATCGATGTCCCTGGTGTAGAAGCTTACCCGATCCCGCAGTCCCACCCGCTCCAGGTTCCGGGCACACAGATCCACGAATTCCTCGCGTCGCTCGAAGCTGTGCACACGACCCTGTTCCCCTGTGTACCAGGCCAGGGCCATGGTCAGGCTCCCGGACCCGCTGCCGGCCTCAAGGACCTCTCCCCCTGGCGTGATCCCGAGCTTGAGCAGGATGTAGCCGATATCCTTGGGATAGATGATCTGGGTTTTGCGCTGGACATTTTTGAGCAAATCGTAGAGGGTTGGCTTGAGAACAAGGTAT
>Ga0207714_1001822_pt1 | contig 13480 bp, 17 predicted proteins | sample PonA232FremontCA_2_FD_187270 | JGI IMG/M metagenome (GOLD analysis project Ga0207714, IMG submission 187270) | Marine sediment microbial community from Fremont, CA, USA - Pond A23 Sediment 2 (SPAdes) | ecosystem: Environmental > Aquatic > Marine > Unclassified | place: USA: Fremont, California... | reverse complement strand
CAGACACTGGCCGATATCGGGCTGTTACAGCGTGCGCAGCAGGCGAGCTGGGATGAAGTGATGACGTTCATTGAACGTGAAGAGCTCCACGGACTGGGCTGCGGTCCGGTGGACGTGACCTTGCTGGCATCCACACTGATGACCCCGGGCGGATTTTGTGACACCCACAAATCAGCCAAGCCCTTCGGAAGGGGTCGATCTGCTATAAGCCCCCTGAAATGGCGGAAGATCAGGCCTTCAGACCAGGTCCAGGGCGGGCATTCGTTGCCCCCGCAAATGAGCCGTTGTACGCGACAGCGCACACGCGATTACCGCATTCTTTGAATGGCAACAAAGCCGGGATCGACCAGAATATTTCCAGCCCGGCGGGTCAACGGATTGGCCGTCCAGCCTCCGAGCTGGACGTCCGGCATCCCCCCTGTCCTTTTCGCAGGCCTCAAAACGGCGAATTCGAGCACCCCTGGATCTTGTCCCGATGCTGATTGGTACGGGCGAATTGGACACACGCGGCGATTGCGGGAACAGCGTCAGCCCCCATCGACACCGGTCGGCGAGGTAAGGCGTCGATACGGGCGTGCGACGCCCGGGCTCACTGGCTCTGGTGCAGGCCCATGTCCCAGAAGGACTGCTCCAGCCGGGTGGCGTCGCTGAAGAGTCTTTGCAGGGACGGTAGCCGGTGTTCGCCGCCGCGCGCGCTGAAGAGTGTATCCATCTGCTCGCGCACGCTGCGCGCAAGGTCCTGGAATTCGTCGTCACTGTAGGTCTTGATCCAGTGGGCGTAAGGGTGTTGCTCCAGGCCTCCTTCATTCTTCCGGGCGCATTCGAGCCCGATCTCGGCGTAGCCCACGACACAGGGCGCCAGGGTGGTGAGCAGATCGAGCCGGTCGCCGGCCATGCCCGCATCCAGCACATAGCGGGTGTACGCCATGTTGGCGCGTGCCTCGGGTGCGGCCTCGAGCTCGTCCGGCTCGATGCCCCATTGCGTGCAGTAGTCGCGATGCAGCGCCATCTCGTGGTTCAGCAGGCCGTCCAGAACGGCCACGGCCGACTGCATGGCGGCGACGTCTTCCGCCTTGTACACCATGAGCGCCCAGGCCCGGCTGAAGTGTTTGAGAAAGAGATAGTCCTGGATCAGATAGTGCTTGAATGCCGCTTCCGAAAGCGTGCCGTCCGCCAGATTGCGCGTGAATTCATGCTCGACATAGGCGCGCCATTCTTCGGCGCATCCGGTTTTCAGCCGTTCCACCAGCGTGTTCTGCATCAGGATCTCCGTTGCGCTTTCCAGGCCGACCCCGGAACGTATTTCCACCGACCAGACAGCGGCAAAGCCTCCGTCACGCCGCTCGATAACCCATGACAAGCATGATGACGTGAACCTCAAGTGAAGGCACTTGTTTCGTGCTTCTGGAGCGACTACCTGTTGATTGATCCCGCCCGGGCGCCGCTCCACAATCATTTCGAGACGTATTGCGAGGTAGCTTCCCAATGAGCGACAAGGATCTCGAGGCCCGCCGGGCGGGCTGGCAGCATCGCGGGCAGGCGCGGCCGGATTTCGCCGTGGCGCCCGGGCCCGGCCAGGAGTCCGTCTGGGACTATCCGCGCCCGCCGGCCTATGTCACCGACGATCGCCGGGTCGAGATCCGCGCGGGCGGTCGCATCCTGGCCCGGAGTCCTCACAGCATCCGGGTGCTGGAGACGGGCAGTCCGCCGGCCTTCTACCTGCCGCCGGAGGCCTTCGATGACAGCCTGCTGCGGGCAGCATCGGTTCGCACCTTCTGTGAGTGGAAGGGTGAGGCGGAATATTTCGATGTCGTCACCGATGAGGGCATCATCGAGGCGGCGGTCTGGACCTACCGGGCGCCCCTCAGTGGTGCGGAGTCCATCGCCGGCTGGTGTTCCTGCTATCCCGAACGCCTCGAGTGCTACGTTCGCGGCGAGCCCATCGATGCCCAGGCGGGGGCTTATTACGGCGGCTGGGTGACCCGTGAACTGGTCGGCCCCTGGAAGGGCGAGCCGGGTACCGGGCACTGGTAGTCTGCCGAAGAAAATCGCGGAACCGGAATTTCCGGGCCACGCGCCTTCAGTCCGCTTCGGGCTCACTATGCGGTTTGGCCGCGAGGTCAACTGCGAAGGCTTTCAACAGCTTCAGGGTCGTCTCAAGGCTGGGATTGCCTTCTTCGTTGAATGCCTCATAGAGGTTGGAGCGGGACAGGCCCGTTTCCCGGGCGAGCTCGGTCATCCCCCCGGGCGCGTGCGGCCACATCCAGCGCATGAGCAAAAAAAGCCCGGTCGCGGGATGCAAAGGCATCGCAAAGAAACGCCGCGATGCCTTCGGGCGTATCCAGCCCCTCGGCCGGATCATGATCGTACACCGCTACTGCAACGCCAGCCGGGACACCCCCAAATTTACCTCACTGCAAACAGCACTTCTTGTACTTGCGGCCGCTGCCGCAGGGGCAGGGATCGTTGCGGCCCACGCGCGGGCCCTCGCGGCGAAGGGCATCGCCCGCTCGTCCGGGATTACCTTCGGCCGCGGGCCCCATCGGCGCCTGCTGGCGCTGTTCCAGAAAAATCCGATGCATTTCGAGCACCGGCTCGGCCAGTCCATCCGCCAGCTTGTCTTGAACCTCGAGCGGCCCGCCCTCCTCGTCTTCCGGCATTTCGGCCACGCCGTTGGTGCCCAGAAACCAGATCACGCCCAGAGGATGATCAATATCCTCGGGCTCGCCCAGCACTTCTTCCCAGGCTTCAGGGTTCAGGCTGACACCACGCAGAAAGCCGGCGCACCAGGGCCGTGCCTCGAAATGGGGGTCACCCTGTTCATCGTCGACCGTAATGATCAGGGGTGCGTACTTTTCGGGGCGTTCCATGAGCAAGCCCGAGATCTCGTTCATGTGGCGCATGATCAGCTGCATCAGATGATCTGCCTGATCCCGGTCTTCGAATGCCGGCATCTCGCCGCCAAAGATGACGGGCAGCCAGGTGGACGGCATCAGGGTTTCCGGACCACAGACGACGGCGGTGAGAAAGCCGTCCAGTTCCGTCAGCGAGACAATGGGCTGTGACGACGCCTCGGTTTCCGGGTCCAGGGTGTCCGGGTCCGGCGCCCGGGCCTTGAGGAAGTCATCGAGCTCGTCCTGTTCGCTTTCCGAAAGGGGTTGGTCCGGTTGCATGACGGTGTCCGGGGCCGACGGAGAATGGATGTCAAAGCATAATCCGCGCCAGCGCCGCCGGGCAATGCCGCGAAGACGGAGTCAGAGCCCGGCCTTGTCCATTCGGCTCATCAAGGCCGGGCGGCGACCATATTGTTCGCGTAACCGCCGAAGCCAGGTCTCGGTGTCGGCTCCCGGGTCGAGATCGCGGGCCTGTTTCATCAATCGTACCAGGGCCGGGTAGCGTTTGGACTCGGCGGGCTGGATATCCACATCCACGCAGCGGCGCAGGAAGGCGGCGGCGTCGCCCGGATGCGTGTCGCGGCAGACTTCGGCGAGGCGCTGCAGCAGCTGCGGATGCGCGGCCTGCTCCCGGGCCAGCTGTACGGCCGCGTCGATCTCGTCATCGCCCATCAACAACATCAGCCGATCCGAGATATTGCGGCGGCCATCCGCCAGCTCCGTCTCCAGTGCGGCCAGAAACGACAGGGCCTGTTCACGCCAGGCCGGCCAGTCGTCGCCGGCGAACGCTTTCAGCGACTGCCACCGCGAGCCAAACGGGCTCCGGCGGAAAGCCTCCCAAAGGCTGGCCATGGCCTGCTCATGAAGCCCCGCTCGTTCATATTCCTCCGCCAGCATTTCAAGCAGCCGGCTGTCCCGGGGATTTTCGCGGACGCCTTCTTCGGCCCACGCGCGGGCCCGGTCGTAATAGCCGAAGTGCCGGCAAGCCTCGATGATCCGGACATAACCGAAGCCATGGGGCAAGCTACGGCCGTAGAGCTCTTCCAGTACGTCCAGTTCGCCGCGCTGATAGGCCAGTTCCTCCCGGCGGCGCAGCACACCGAACTCCCCGGACCGGTAGGCCTCGGCCCGGTCGCGGGTGGCGGGCGGCAAGGCGGCGTAGTCCTGTTCCACCTTGTCAGCGTACTGGCGCTGTCCGGCATCGCCGAGCGTCTCCCAGTACGCTTCCAGGGGGAAGAGTCCCCATTCGTCCTTGATCTTCAGTTTGTACAGCGTCGTGGCCAGCTTGCGCCCGCCTTTGCCGCTCTGGCGAATGGCGCGGGCGTGGAGCTCGGCGAAACGGTGGGTCTGCTCGCCGATGGCGCCGGAGGAATCATCGGCTCGCCCGTAGACCGTCAGTAGGCGCTTGACGGCGTATTCGCACAGCGCGGCGCACTCAGCCGGTTCGGTTTCCAGGATGTCCTCCAGCAGGGCCAGGGGACCGTCCAGCTGATCGGCGAAATCCATGCTGCGGCGATAATCCAGAAAACCGCCCGTATTCAGCGCATTCCGCAGGATCTCCTTGAGCGCCGACGGCGAAACCAGTGAAAGCCGCGCACGCAGGCTCTGTTCCAGTACCGGATCGTTGGAGGCCAGCTCGTGGAGCCAGCTCGCAAGGGTTTCGGTCGATTGCGCCCGGAGTGCCGTGAGCAGGTCATCGTCGCCGGCGGATTTCAGGGTATCGGGTTGTGCCGGCGCTTGCTCTCCGACCCCGGCGGCCAGGGCTACCGCCACCAGGTGCTTGCAGAAATCCCCTTCCTCCGCTGCCGGGCAGTCACAATCCCAGACCAGCCGCTCGCCCTGCCACCACAGGGAAGAACCGTAGATCGATGTGCCCATCACAATGGCGCTGGCCTTTCCGGCACGAGTGTGCAGCTCAGTCACATGGCCGTTGCGGTAATAGGAAAGACCACGCTCGAACGCGCCTTCACCCGCCCGTTCAATCAGCGCTGATTCATCCAGCTCGGAAAACAAGTCACACCTCGTGCAGAAAAGCGTGTGTAGGCCCGGGATCGGTCCGTCCAGACAAGAACCGTCTCACCATCGCCAACCGAAGTATAACCCGGAATCCGCGGAATTCAGGACAATCAACAATTCTGGCGCCGGTTAGCTGTGATCAAACAACAGGCGCTCCACTGCCTGGACGCTATCCGATTCCCTGTCCAGCTCCTTTTGCACGAACGCCTCAAGGGCTTTCTCGTGGGCGTAGACATAATCGAAGAACGCCTGGCCTTCGTCGCCCTCTGTGTTCTGCTTCAGGCGCAGAAAGGTCGCGTGGAACGGGCCGTGGCGTCGCGGACCATTTTCATGGCCAGGCGCCAGGGCATCCGGCTCAGGGCGGCTCACTCCGCGCGGCCCCTCAATGCCCGGCCCCCGGGCTCGACAACCTTCTGGCCGGTGCGTGCCATGTAATCCGAAAGCGCTACAGAGCCTGCTCTTCCAGCTGCTTGAGCGTGAGCCATTTCTGCTTGCGCGCGGGATTAACAGGCTGTCAGGTCAGGCGTGCCGCAGTATCAAAGACGGCCCGGCCGTAGATTTCCGATTCATGGATCCGTTGCAGATCGGCTTCGTATTCCGGATAGCTCACCAGAGATCTCCCTTTTCAGGCGACGATGGCCGCCGACGGCACCGGGTCGAATACGCTCCTGCCCCCCCTATCAGGTGCCTGACTTTGACGCGTTCAGCGTGTAGGCCCAACGCCAGCCCAGCTTCTGCAAGGGGACAAAGCCATGTTCTTCAAGCGACGCGGCAAGCTTCTCGGCATTTTCGAAATCGGGATCGGGGTGGTGCTCGGTAATGGACAGCACGCCGTCTTTCTTCAAAACCCGTGCCGCTTCCTCCAGAAACGAGGCCCGGTCCTCAATCTCGCCCAACACCGTGACCAGGAACAATGCATCGAATACGCCGCTTTCGAACGGCAGCGATTTTCCATCAGCCTGCCGGGTGGAGAAATTGGTAATGCCTTCTGCGGAAAGCTTTTTCGCGCTCTCCTCCAGCATCTTCTCCTGGATGTCGAGCAGCGTCAGGGATCCTTCCGGAATGCGTTTGGCGACCTTTACGCTGTAGTAGCCGGAGCCCGAGCCGACTTCAAGCACACAAGCATCCGGCTTGACTGGCAGGCGTTCCGCCACCGTTTGGGCCGACATGATCAGGCCACGACCCGGAAGATCAAGAAACCAGGCAAGTTGGTGCGGGAATACGCCTCGCCCGAAGGCTCGGGACCAGATTTCAATCTGTTCGGTTCGTTTCATTACGCGCTCCTGAAAGCTGATGGGTACAGCGTAGCGATGAACCCCGAGGTCGTATTGAACGAAAGAGCTAAGCAGGCTGTTGAAAAACCCCTTGCGCGCTCAGGCTTTCAGGCTGGTTCGCAATCGAGGCGCCCTTTTGAAGGCGGGCGTCCGCCCGTCGAAAAAGGGCAACGATGAATGCGGACCAGCCTGAAAGCCCCGCAGGGCGCTGCCTGAAGCGCCTATCTGCTGCACCTGGCCGCTCGGAAAGGGAGCTCCACTGTCCTCTGCGACCAAGCACACCTGCTGAACCCTTCAGGTCACGCTGAGTGCGCAAGGGGTTTTTGAACAGCCTGCTAGTGCTGCTGTGCCTGCTGCCAGGCGTGCAGCGCATCCATGTAGGTGAGACCGAAGGACTCCGAAAAGGCCCGGCTCATGTGAGCCAGATCGCTGAAACCGGCCTGCATGGCGGCGTCCATGGGGGTTGCCCCGTCCAGCAGGGCGTCCATGGCCATCCGCAGCTTGAGCCACTTCTTGTAGCTGCGCAGCGGAATCCCCGATTGCTCCACGAACCAGTGGGAAAACCGGCTGGGCGAGAGGTTCACCATGCGCGCCAGGGCCTCCCGGTCCAGATCCTGCCCGTCGCGCAGCTGCCGCGCGATTTCCTCGGTGATGCGCGGGAAACGCTCGTCCGATACGGAGTCGGGGCCGGTCACCGCGAGCAGATCCGATTCCAGCAGCGCGCGCAGATCGGTGGCCGCCGACAGGTTTTGGAGGGGCTGGGGCAGCTTCTCGGCCGTCAGCGCGACCCAGCCGGCAGCGCTCCCCTCCCCCAGCCTTTTGAGCGGGGCTTGCGTCAACGGATCAAAATAGATCGAGCAGACGAAGCCGGCGAATAACTGATGCCTGACCTTGGACGACAGGAACACGGCCTTGGCACGGCGCCGCCCGGAGTCCCCCGCTTCGAATTCCAGCTCCCCGTCCAGGGCAATGGTCAGCTGGGACGCCCAGTGGCTGTGGACCTTGTTAGGCCCCACATGGCCACGAAAGATGGCCACACTGTTGGAAAAGACGATGTCCAGCTTCCAGTCTTTTTCCATGTCCGCTGCACCCGAAAGGTCATTCAGTGGCTTGCCCGGACCGGACGCGGCTGGGAGGCGAGGCCGGGCCGTTGATGTTTCCTGTCCAGCTCGATCATACGAAGGGTGTGGCTGGCTGAACAGCCCGCACCACTCGTCCGGCCCAGGTCCTTCGATTGATCCCGCCCGGGCGCCGGGCCACAATCATTTCGGGACGCAATTCGAGGGCAACGTCCATGACCGATAAGGATCTCGAGGCCCGCCGGGCCGCCTGGCAGCATCGCGGGCAGGCGCGGCCGGATTTCGCCGTGGCGCCCGGACCCGGCCAGGAGTCCGTCTGGGACTATCCGCGCCCGCCGGCCTATGCCACCGACGATCGCCGGGTCGAGATCCGCGCGGGCGGTCGCATCCTGGCCGAGGGTCCTTACAGCATCCGGGTGCTGGAGACGGGCAGTCCGCCGGCCTTCTACCTGCCGCCGGAGGCCTTTGATGACGCCCTGCTCCGGGCCTCGCCCGTGCGCACTTTCTGTGAATGGAAGGGCGAGGCGGAATACTTCGATGTCGTCACCGAGGAGGGCGTCATCGAGGCGGCGGTCTGGACCTATCGAGCGCCCCTGAGCGGTGCGGAGTCCATCGCCGGCTGGCGTTCCTGCTATCCCGAACGCATTGAGTGCTACGTTGGTGGTGAGTCCATCGATGCCCAGGCCGGGACTTATTACGGCGGCTGGGTGACCCGTGAACTGGTCGGCCCCTGGAAAGGCGAGCCGGGTACCGGGCATTGGTAGACTGCCAGAGAGGCTTGTGGAAACGGACGTTGCAACGCAATGAGGGTAGATCACGGTGGGGTCAGGTGCGCAAGTAATCCGCAACCGTCAGGGCATACTCCGGGAAGGTTTGCACCAGTTTCTGGTCTCCGGTTACCAGATTTGTATTCAGCGATTTCGCCAGGGCTACGAATTCACAGTCATAGGCCGAGCACCCGGTTTTGGTGGCCCGTTTCAAAACGTCCATGGAACCGGCGTTCCGCAATTCACTACGCCACAGCAAGGGAGCGATCCAGTGCGGGTCCTTGTGCAGCAGGGAAACAACGCTGTCGATTTGGTCCGTGGGCAGGTAGAGGTACGCGATCGTGTTGGTGTCCGCTACAATCATTCCCGGCCCTGATCCCGGGCGGCGTTAATTTCCCCGGTATCGAGCCGCTCGGCGCCCACGCGGCTGCGCAGGGCCCGGGCCCGGTCGGCCAGTTCCGTGGCGGAGACCCGGATTGGGCTGAAGGTTTGCTCGAGGCAATGAATCAACTCGCTGTTCACGCTTCTGTGATGCGCTTCGGCGGCCTGCTTCAATTGCTCGTAGAGATCATCCGGGATGTTCTTGACGGTCACGTTGGCCATGGCCGGGCCTCTTCACGGTTTCAAATTGGTTTCTTTTTGGGTTTTCAGGGCGAAATCTGTCCAATTTACAGTGCAAAAGTTGAACACCCGGGGATTTAGCAGCAGTCGCAGACGAGCTGGCAGGGGCGTCGAAATCGTTACCCGCAGAAACCCAGCACGTCGGGGCAAATCAGGGAATCAACAGGAACGCCCAGACCGTTGAGAAAAGCGTCTTCAATCGGCCGCTGCTTCATGGGGTTTGGCCGCTAGGTCCACGCCGAAGGCCTTGAGCAGTTTGAGGGTCGTATCCAAGGTGGGATTGCCCTCTTCGTTGAACGCATCATAAAGATTGGAGCGGGACAGGCCCGTCTCCCGCGCCAGTTCGGTCATGCCTTTGGCGCGCGCCGCCACGCCCAGCGCATGGGCAATGAAGGCCCGGTCGCCGGATTCAAGGGCATCGGTAAGAAACGCCGCGATGCCCTCAGGCGTGTCCAGCACCTCGGCCGGATCATGGTCATAAAGCTCTACCATCCTTCGTCCTCCAGCTCCTTCGCCAATCGGACGGCTTTCCGGATATCCCGCTGCTGGGAGCTCTTGTCGCCACCGCACAGCAGGATGATCAATTCCTCGCCGCGACGGGTGAAATAGATCCGATAGCCCGGACCGAAATGAATCCGGATCTCGCTGACGCCCTAACAGGCTGTTGAAAAACCCCTTGCGCGCTCAGGCTTTCAGGCTGGTTCGCAATCGAGGCGCCCTTTTGAAGGCGGGGCGCGGTCCCGTCGAAAAAGGGCAACGATGAGTGCGGGCCAGCCTGAAAGCCCCTCAGGGCGCGGTCTGAAGCGCCCGTCTGCTGCACTTTGTCGCTCGGAAAGGGAATCACCCTGTCCGTCGCAACCAAGCACACCAGCTGCACGCTTCAGGCCACGCTGAGCACGCAAAGGGTTTTTCAACAGCCTGCTAAGCCAGATCGACAAAACGCAATACGGTGTTCCAACAAAATCCATCGAACCTTAAGGACTCGCGGAGGTGTACCATGCAGATCCACTTCCGTTTTCCGTATCCGAGCTCTGGCGATATTTTTCTGTTCGCATCGATTGCTCTGGCCTATTCGAGGCCTTATGTCCTCAGTTTTTCACCTGGTTAATTCAGGATATCGGTCAACGTCTCGCGGGTGACTTGGGGTTTCATGCATTGAGCCTTGGTTTGGCTTTCTTCATCGGGGATTTCGCTGTTGATGATTTACATTCACAGGTGCATTCGCGATAGCAACTCCCGGAAACAGCATGATAGCTCTTATGCCTTATTGGTCGCTGTTTACTCTGCCTGGGAATCTTTTTCTTCCGTCCCAGGACGACGGCTGGATCGAGGATTAGCAAAACCACATCAAGAAGGAGTCGACGCGAACTAAACTCCCAACAGCCGTGCCACTCGATCCAGATCCTCTTCCGTAACCAATTGATCTTTGTCAACAAACACACAGCGCTCCCGATCGCGGGCTTCCGGGAAAAGGTCACGGTCATCATCCAGGATGGCCCAGGTGCTACCGGGCAGCTTCTTCTCAGCGACGATCCGGATCAGCTTGCCGCGGTTCTCGAGTTCGAGGTTGCAAGCCCGGTTGTCACCGGGAAGTTTTCCGATCACGCGGGGGCTGATTGCTCGCTGAAAAAAGCTAAGGTTGTAGGCAAGGCGCCAGGTTGAGCTGATGGCTATAGAAACCTGGTTGGTTTCCGCGAAATCGTGTACAAGCTGCCCCCTCCCGGGGTCAATGTTGGGCGGGCCGTCTTTCCGGCGAAGCACGCCGTCGATATCAAGAAAGACAACTTTTTTCATCCTGAACCTCTATGCAAAATCCGTTTGGGCGATGTGTAAGCTTCGATCGAGCTCTCGATCAAGGTCGCTTAGAACCCGGATTTTCACCGCTGCTCCCGCCAGGCATCCACTTCTTCCCTGATCAGGTCGCCACGCATGTGCTTCAGCAGCCTGGCCACGTTCCGGGCATCATCAAGCCCGGTGTGAGGCGTGCCTTCGAAGTCCAGACCGTGGTACCTGAGCGCTTTACCCAGGCCCCGGCTCTTCACCTTGTTCGTTTTTCTCCAGGGGCGCTTGAGGTTGATATGCGGCGTGTCCAGGAAAGCCGGCGCAACACCGTGCCTTTCACGCTCCATTTCAAGCTGGCGGCGATCGTAGTTGCCCCAGGATCCCCATACTAAGCCTTTGGTCTCGCCGACCCACTCATCCACAAGCTTGCATGCCTCCGCGAAAGCAGGAGCCTTATCCACATCTTCCTGGGTGATAGAAGTCAGCTCCGTGCAAAAAGCAGTGAGCGTGGGGTGCTTGACCGGGCGGACATAGGTGGAAAAGCTTCGCTCCACGCGACCGTCCGGGTGTGCGAGTGCGGCGCCCATCTCAATGACCTCCATGTCCTCGATCGACTGCTCGCTTTCTTCTGGATCCCAGCAGGTCGCTTCCAGGTCAACGATCAGAACTGGTCGCGCCATAAACCTCCCTCCGCTGGAAATTTGACATGGGCAACTATAAAGACACCTCGGCCGTGTGTGAAATTCAATCACTTTATTACCACGCAGGGTACTCCCCGTTCCCGAAAAATGGGGGTAGAAACGCCCGCAATGCTCAACTCCTGGAGCAAACATCCTTCTCAACCACAACCCGGCCCACAGCCCCCTGGATGAATTCCCGGGCGTCGCGGCGTACGATCCTGTGGGAACGCGAGATGCGTACCTGCCACTTGGGACAGGCCGGCGCGATCCGAACACCCGGCCCGGTGCCTGCCACCGCGCCGAGAGCGCCCGGCCAGGCCGTCACGCGAATCCCGCGGCGGCCAGGTATGCCCAACACGCCGCTGCCATTGACCGTTCTTCGCAAAGAGTCTCCTTTGGCTAAATCTGGTTTCTTCGCAATCCATTTTTAGCAGAAGTTGGAGCACGAAATAGCCAATTACTGTCCCCCATCGACCGGGCTCGGCCGCCCGGCGGGCCGCCACGCGAATCGCGCTTCGGCCGGGTGCGAACCCGCACGCTGGGGCCGTTGACCGTCCAATGAACAGAGTCTCCTGGCGGGGAAAATGGTATCTTTGTGATACAATTTAGGCAGATTTGGATCATGAAGGAACCAATATGCCGACCCCGCATCGACCGGGCCCGGCCGCGCGCCGGGCCCTCAAACAACTGGGCGCGGATCTGCGTGAAGCCCGCATCCGGCGCAATTTGAGCATGGAGCGTGTGGCCGATCGAGCCTCCACTTCGCGGGCCACTCTCCGGCGCCTGGAACAAGGGGATCCGTCGGTGGGCCTCGGCGTGGTGGCGGCGGTGCTGCAATCGCTGGGCCTGGTGGGCCGCCTCGCGGAGCTGGCCAGTCCCGAATCGGATGAAGTGGGCCAGGCGTTGGCGCGGGATCGGCTGCCCCAACGGCCCTATCAGCGCCAGCCGGAGACGGGAGACAAACGTGGCTAACATCGAGGTGTTCATCGATGGGCCCACGGGCACCCGGCGCGTGGGTCTTTTGCGTCGCCATCCGGCGCGCGGCCGCGAGACGGTGACGTTTGAGTACGCGCCGGAATGGCTCAATGCCCGGGACCGTTTTGCCATCGATCCGGAGCTGCCGTTGCATCCCGGGCCCCTCGCGCCGGGGGACAACAAGCCGCTTTTCGGCGTGATGTCTGATTCCACGCCGGATAACTGGGGCCGCAATCTGATGCGCCGCCGTGAACGGCGCCAGGCGGAAACCGAAGGCCGCGATGTACGTACACTCCAGGAGATCGACTTCCTGCTGGGGGTATCCGACCCGGCCCGGCTTGGCGCGCTCCGGTATTGCCGCGAAGACGATGCCGAGTTCCAGGCGCCGCAGGAGACCGGTTTTCCGGACATGTTCGCCCTGCAGCGGCTATTGGCCATTGCCGGGCGCATCGAGGAAGGCGTTGAAACCGATGAAGACCTGCAGTTCATCTTCGCTCCAGGGTCGTCGCTGGGCGGCGCACGCCCCAAGGCCGGTGTCGTCGATGCCAACGGGCAGTTGTGGCTGGCCAAGTTTCCGCGCCAGGGGGACGAATACCCCCAGGAGCGATGGGAAGCGGTGGCGCTGACCCTCGCGCACCAGGCGGGCATTTCCGTGACCGATCACCGGTTAGAGGATGTAGCCGGCAAGCCTGTGCTGCTCGCCCGGCGATTCGACCGCCGGGAAGGCCAACGCATTCCCTATGCCTCCGCCATGGCCCTGACCCAGCACCAGGACGGGGAAACCGGCAGCTATCTGGATATTGCGGACGTACTGATCGAAAACGGTGCCAACAGCCAGGCCGATCGCCAGGAGCTTTTCCGGCGCATAGCCTTTCATGTGCTCATCAACAATGTGGATGACCACCTACGGAATCATGGCTTTGTACGCACGGATGGAACCGGCTGGTCGCTATCGCCGGCCTTTGACCTCAACCCTGTGCCGCGTGATGTCAAACCGCCCGTGCTCAACACCGCGATCAACTTTGATGATCCCACTTGTTCAGTCGAGCTGTTGCGCAGCGTAGCGGAGGAATTTTCCCTGGCCCATGGCCAGGCCACGGCGATCATCCGGGAAGTCGCCGAAACCACGCGGCACTGGCGGGAAATCGCTCGACACTATGGGGCCGGAGAGCCCGAAATCCGCCGCATGGCCAGTGCCTTTGAGCACGAGCTGCTGGAACAGGCACTGGCGCTGTAACGGCACCCGACGAACAGCGAACAGACGCGTGCCGGATCTATTTTTGTGTGCAAGAGCTACTCTCGCCGACCTTACACCACTCCAAATGGCGCACCGTTTCAGAAAGCACTCCCATAGATTGGGTCAAGTTCCCCCCTGAACATCGAACCCAGCTT
>Ga0207714_1001821_pt1 | contig 13483 bp, 8 predicted proteins | sample PonA232FremontCA_2_FD_187270 | JGI IMG/M metagenome (GOLD analysis project Ga0207714, IMG submission 187270) | Marine sediment microbial community from Fremont, CA, USA - Pond A23 Sediment 2 (SPAdes) | ecosystem: Environmental > Aquatic > Marine > Unclassified | place: USA: Fremont, California... | reverse complement strand
CCGCGGCCGACGGCGCCGCCCTCGAGACGATCCGTGCGGTGGCCGGTGACGTGGTCACCGTGGGGCCGGAGGGTGATGTCCGGGCGGCCGACGGCGGCCGCGACGGCCTGGAGTGGCGGGTGAGTATCGGGGCCGGTCCGGCGGGCGGGGATGGAAACGAGGGCTGGAGCGTCGACACCGCCCTCCCGCTGCTGGGCGCCCACCAGGTCGACAACGCCGGCGTTGCGGCAACGCTGGCCCGCCAGGTCGCCGACGTCGGCGCCGCTGCCCTGGAGCGGGGGCTGCGCAACGCCCACTGGCCCGGGCGATTCGAGGTGATGGGCCGGGAGCCGCTGGTGGTCCTCGACGGCGCGCACAACCCCCGCGGGTGTGCCCGCGTCGCCGAGACCCTGGAGGCCTTCGAGTACGAGGACCTCCACCTCGTCGCGGGGGCACTCGCCGACAAGGACCACCGCGGGATCGCCGCGGCGCTCGACGCCGCCGACACGGTGGTCGCCTGCGAGCCCGACCGGGACCGCGCCGAGGACGACGGGGTGCTCGCGGAGGTCTTCAGGTCCGAGACTGACGCCGACGTGCGAACGCGTTCGGATGTGCCGGGAGCCCTCGACATCGCCTTCGATACCGCGGAGTCGGGCGACGCCGTCCTCGTCACGGGCTCGCTGTACACGGTCGCGGAGGCCCGGACCCGCTGGGCGCGGGTCGAGATTCCAAAGCGGGTCGACTCCATCGCCGCCTCGCGGGCGGCGATCAAGGGAACCCACGTCACGGATGCGGGCGCCTGGCGGATGCGCGGGAAGGGCGTCCACCGCGTGCTGAAGACCCGCGTCCGACCCCGGCAGGCCCAGTACCTCAAGGAGGAACTGCTCTCGCTGGGCGGGGAGTGTGCGGTCTCGGGGCTGAACGACCAGGACCAGGAGTCGCTCGGCGTGCTCATGATGGCAACGATGGCCCAGTTCAAACGGCTGGCCGACAAGCTCGATGGCCAGCCCTACGGGCTCGCGAGCTTCGGCGACGAGCTCCGGGAGACGCTCGGCATCGGCGTCGGGCCCGACGAGCGGGGCTACCCCTGGGAGGGCGACACCGCCGTGATGGGCATCCTCAACGTCACCCCCGACAGCTTCCACGACGGCGGCGAGTACGAGGACGCCGGCGACGCGGTCGCGCGCGCCGAGGAGATGGTCGCGGCCGGCGCGGACATCGTCGACGTCGGCGGCGAGTCGACGCGGCCGGGCGCCGACCCGGTCCCCGTCGACGAGGAGCGCGACCGGGTCGTCCCGGTAATCGAGGCGCTCGCCGACATGGATGTCCACGTCTCCATCGACACTCGGAAGGCCGAGGTGGCGCGGGCGGCACTCGCCGCTGGCGCGGACATCCTCAACGACGTCTCCGGGCTGGAGGACCCGGAGATGCGGCTCGTGGCCGCCGAGCACGACGTCCCCGTGGTCGTGATGCACTCCATCGACGCGCCCGTCGTTCCGGGCAAGGACGTCCACTACGACGACGTGGTCGAGGACGTCCTCGACGAGCTGACCGAGCGGGTCCTGCTGGCAGAGAAGGCGGGGCTTGACCGCTCGCAGGTCATCGTCGACCCCGGCCTGGGCTTCGGGAAGTCCGGCGAGGAGAGCTTCGAGCTGCTGGGGCGGCTCGGCGAACTCCGGGGGCTGGGCTGTCCGGTCCTGGTCGGCCACTCCCACAAGTCGATGTTCGCGGAGGTGGGCCGCGAGGCCGGCGAACGCTTCGAGCCGACCGTCGCGGCGACGGCGGTGGCCGCCGAGCGCGGCGCCGACATCGTCCGCGTCCACGACGTCGCCGCGAACCGCGCGGCGGTCGACGTCGTCAAGGCCGCCGACCCCGATTCGGCGTAACCGGGCCGTTACTGGCGACAGTCGGGAGATGGGTCACTGCCGGAAGCGGTCGGTCCCCGAGACGGGTTCAGGCCGCGTCCCCCTCCTCCCCCGGCCGGGCCAGCAGCTCCTCCTGGTAGGCGGCCACCGCGCCGACTACGCGGTCGGCGTCCTCCTCGGGGACGTCGAAGGCCGCGAGGCTCTCGTGGAGCAACTCGACCGCGCGCTCGATGTCTGCCGGCGTGAACGGGACGTGGAGGTGGGCCTCCCGGACCGGCTCGGCGTCGTACGTCTCGGGGCCGCCGGCGGCCTGACAGAGGAAGTCCGTCTGGGTCCGGCGCAGCTTCGCCATATCCGCGCCCTCGAAGAACGGGTCGAGGCCGTCGTCTGCGAGCAGCCGGTCGTAGAAGTCGTCGACGACCGCGCGGATCCCCTCGCGCCCGCCCAGCCGGTCGTACAGCGTCGCGTCGGACATACGCTGATATCGGGATCGGGGGCAAAAAGTGCGTGGCGAGGCCCCGAAAATTGCCGCCAGTCCATTGCTGCAACGGGGACGCTACAGCAGCCCGTACTCGGCAGTCAGCCGCTCGTAGGCGTCGGCGTACCGGCCGGCGACGGCGTCGTGGTGGTAGCCCGCCCAGGAGTCCTCGACGCTCAGGCGCTCGAACTCACCGCAGTCGACGATGGCGTCGGCGAGCTGCTGGGGGTTGGTGACCCGGAAGCTTCGCTCGTAGTTCTCGATGAGCTCGTGGGCACTTGACTCGGCCTGGTACTCGACGATGCCGATACAGCCACAGGCCAGCGCCCACAGCAGCTCTGTCGCGAAGTACTCCCGGTAGGCGGTCTGGACGAAGGCGTGGGTGCCACGGTAGATGGCAAGGCGGCGCTCGCGGTCGCAGGCGCCGACGAACTCCACGCGGTCGTCGATCCGCAGGTCCGCGGCCTGGCGCTCGTAGGCCTCCCGCTGTGGGCCGTCGCCGATGACCCGCGCCGACCAGTCCCGGTCCCGGAGTTCCGCCAGCCCGAGCAGGAGACTCTCGACGTTCGCGCTCCCGTCGAGCGGGTGCGCGTAGGCGACGTCCACCTCGCGGGCGGGCTCGACCCCGCGGACCCGGTCGAAGTCGATGCTCTCCGGAATGACTTCGACCCGCTCGCCGGGGACGCCGAACTCCCTGACCCGGGTCCGGACCAGTTCCGAAGGGGAGACCACCAGGTCTGGGCGGGAGACCGCAGCCCGGGTCAGCCGCCGGTCCGTGTCCAGCCCCTCGTCGCCGTACCACTCGATGACCAGCGGGGCGCGCGCGAGCGTCCCGCCGACGCTCGCGGCGAGGACCTGACCCGGCGGCGTCGGTCGGGTGTGGACGACGTCGGGCCGGTGGCGGGCCAGCACGGCCGGGAGGGAGGCAAAAAACGAGCGTGGAGCACGGCCGAGAGTCACCGGCCGGTAGCGGACGCCGTCGACGACCCGCTCCGAGTCGGTGCCACGCCAGAACTGGGTGCAGAAGACCGTGACCTCGTGACCACGCCCGGCCAGCCCGCGAGCCACCTGCTCCAGCCGGCGATTCCCCGGGGTGTCCGACAGGTGGCTCGTCTCCATCGCGACCAGCGCCACGCGCATACCCGCCGGGTCGGCGTCACCCCTCAAAAATCCCCCCTTTGCCCGCGGTATTCCCCGGTCAGCTCACCGTCACGTTCACGCCCGTCCCGCCGACGAAGCCCTCCTGGCCGAGCAGGAGCACCGTCGAGCGCTCGGAGGGGGTGAGCACGCGGGCGCTCAGTCCGCTTTCGATGGTCCACTGCCCCTCCTGACGCTCGCCGCGAGCGTCGAGGTAGTCCCGCAGCGCGGCCTCGAACTCCGCCGCCTCGCCCGCGTCGTCCCAGGCGAACGCCCAGGCGTAGCTGGCGTTCGCCTGCCCGGGGGCCCGGTAGACGGTCAGTCGGTCGTTCCCCCAGCCCGCAGCCGCCTCGTCGGCCCGGTCCTGGACCACCCCGACGGCGAGGGTGGTCCGGACGAACGCCTCGCCCAGCCGGTCGGTGCCGACCGCGCGCCAGTCGCCGACCGGCGTCGCCGACAGCTTGAGCGGGACCGGCGGCTCCTCCTCGACGGTCAGATTGTGGATCACCTGCTCGCTGGTGACCGGGGGGTTCTCGTACACCCCGGGGATATCCGCCGGGCTGTCTGCCCGGAAGGCGACGTACTCGAACCCCTCGATGTACTGGCTGTTGCCGTAGCGGGCGACGTGTCCGCGGGGGAGTGCCGCCTCGATGTCGTCGTAGACCGGCGAGTTCAGCGTCCCGTTGTCGGTGTACCGCCGCATGTAGGCGTCGGTGGTGTACACCGCCGGCCCCTCCAGCATGCTCCGGACGACATAGGCGCCGTCGGTGGTCCCGGCCTCGACGTGCCGGCGGACGGACGTCGACCGCCCCTCACGGAACTGGATGTAGTGGACGAACTCGTGGGCCACCACGAGCCGGACGTCGTCCAGTGTGGCGTTCGGGCTGGTGTAGACCAGCACGGTCCCCAGCGCGGAGGTTTGCCCGGCGAACTGGAGACCGAGGTCGCTCGCGTTCTCGACCGGCCCGGACCTCAGCCCGACCGCCGCCTGGAACGGCGGGAGCCCGCCCCCGCCAAGCGAGCTGTTGCCGTACACGTCGGGGTCGTTGAACGCCTGCACCCGTTGGGGCGGCGTAACGTTGGTCCCGGCGACGGCCTGGACCCGCGAGAAGACCAGCCCTGGGTCCACCGCGAGGGTCCCGCTCTGGACGGTGATGTTTGCCGGGCCCGCTGGCCCGGCCTCCCCGCTGCCGGCGATAGGAGCCTGACAGCCCGCCAGCAGGAGGAGGCCGGCGAGCGCGACGGCACCGAGCGCCCGGCGGCTCATGAGCCCAGCGCGGTGGAGGCGTTGACCGCCGTGCTCGCTTTCTCCGGGAGACTCACCGACACCGGCTCGTAGCTGACCCGCGCGTCGGCGCTCGACCGGACTTCAAGCCGCTGGCCCTGCAGCGAAACCGTCGCGTTGGTCGCGCTCTCGACACGGAGCGGCTGGCCGTTTTCCGTGGAAGCGTAGACCGTGATCGAGGCGTCAGTCACGTTCACCGACGCGGCCAGCCCGGAAGACTGCAGCGACCCGAGCGCGTACTCCTCGATGGCTTCCGGCTCGACATCGGCGGCGAGGACGTATGTCTCGGTACCGTCAACCGTCGCCGTCCCCTCGAGCGACAGCGACGCGTTCGGCAGCGCAACCTCGACCTGCTGGAGCAGGTCGATAGTCCGGAACGTCCGGGAGACGTTCTCCGAGACGTCCTGTTTGATCCACTCCGAGGAGTACGCCTGGACGAAGGCGTCGCTGCGCTGGTAGAAGACGCCGTCTTTCAGGTAGGCTTCGGCCTCGGTCGTCTGGCCGAGCACGCTCGTGGTCTGGTCGGCGGCGAACTCCCGGTTCGCGCGGTCGACCCGCGTCTCGCTCTCGACGGTGATCCGCTGTTCCTGGTTGTTGGCGAGGACCGTTACGTTGGTCGTCCCGGCGATGGCGTAGCTGTCCGTCCCGTCTGTTGCCGAGAGGACGTCCCCGCGGACGTCCTCGGCGGAGACGTCTCCACCGGGAGCGGCGGTCGTCGTCCCGCCGCTGCCACAGCCGGCCAGCACTATTGCGGCCGCGAGCACGACGGCCGCGACCGCGCGCCTTGAGTTCCACCGGAGCTGGGTGTCAGTCATCGTGTCCACGGATACGGCCCCGTACTACGTATAAATCCCCCAACCGTCGCCGGGCCGGCGAACGGGGGGTAGATTTTTATATGGGAACGAGAGGCGTGGCTCAGTCGTGACGGAACGCCCGGCTGCCGGTGAACACCATCGCCATGTCGTGCTCGTCGGCAGCCTCGATCACCCTGTCGTCGTTCTGGGAGCCGCCGGGCTGGATGACCGCCTCGATCCCCGCCTCCGCGGCGTGTTCGACCCCGTCGGGGAACGGGAAGAAGGCGTCCGAGGCCATGACCGCTCCGTCGGCGCTTTTGCCCTCGGCGTGTTCCTCGGCCTTCATCGCCGCCAGCCGGACGGCGTCGACCCGGGAGACCTGTCCCATCCCGACGCCTACGGTCTCAGTACCCTTCGCGAAGAGAATAGCATTCGATTTGACGTATTTGATCGTCTGCCAGGCGAAGACCATCGCCTCTACCTGCTCGTCGCTCGGCTCGCGGTCGGTGACGACCTCCAGGCTCTCGGGCGTGACTTCCTGGGTGTCCCGCTCCTGGACGAGCCGCCCGCCGACGAGCGGTTTCTCGGTCATCGGCTCCGTGACCTCCATCGCACCCTCGACCTCCAGCACGCGGAGGTTCTCCTTCTCGAAGAGGGTCGCGAGGGCGTCGTCGGTGTACCCCGGCGCGACGACGACCTCCTTGAACGAGTCGACCACCTGCCCGGCGGTGGCGGCGTCACACTCCCGGTTGAGGGCGACGATACCGCCGAAGGCGCTCATCGGGTCCGTAGCCAGCGCGTCCGCGTAAGCCTCCGCGAGCGTGTCCGCGGTCGCACAGCCGGCGGGGTTGGTGTGCTTGATGACCGCCGCCGCGGGCTCGTCGAACTCCTTGACCAGGTTCAGGGCGGCGTCGGCGTCGTTGTAGTTGTTGTAGGACAGGGCCTTCGCGCCCTCGTTGCGCTGGTCGGCGTGGACGACACTCGCCTCCCCGGCAGTGTAGTCGGCGTAGAGGGCGGCGTCATGGTGGGGATTCTCGCCGTACCGGAGGTCCGCGGCGCGGTCGTGGGATGCGAGCCGGCGCTCGGGGAGGTCACCACCCGTGTCACCCTCGACTGTCACCGCTGCGGGCTCGCCGTCGGCGTCGGCCTCGACGGTCACCCGGTCCTGGGCGAACCACTTGACTGCGCGGGGGTAGGCCTGGAACTCGCCCTGGTAGAGCACCCGGTCTTTCAGCGCGTCGGCGTCCTCGCCCTGGTAGACGGGAACCGGCTCCTGGGTGACCACGGGACCGCCGTCGACCTCGTCGTCGAGGACCTCGCCGTTCTCGTCGGTGGCGTCGGTGACGGCGTGGACCGTGCAACCGGTGACAGCGACACCGGCGTCGAGCGCGTCCCCCCAGGCGTCCATCCCGGGGAAGGAGGGGAGCAGGGAGGGGTGGACGTTCAGCGTCGTCGGCGCGGCGTCGAGGAAGGTATCCGAGAGCACGCGCATGTACCCGTCCAGACAGACGAGGCCGAACTCGTAGTCGGCGAGCGCCTCCAGCACGCGGCGCTCGTGGGCGCGGCGGTCATCGCCATCCCGCTCGACGACCTCCGTGGGGATGTCGCGTTTCTCGGCTTTCTCCAGCACGGGTGCCTCGGCCTCGTTCGTGAGGATGACGGCGAACTCCGCCCCGCCGGGCGCCCGGTCGGCGACGTTCATCAGGTTGCGGCCGCGGTTGCTGGCCATGCCCGCGATTTTCATGTGTGAATGGGCGCGCGGCGCGCGCAAAGGCGTTGCGGAAGTGCACGGTGAAGGGCTGGCTGCAGAGGGGGTCGTGGGTGGTCGTCTGAAGGCCCGGCAGTCAGGGCGTGACCGGCAGGCTTTTTCCCGGAGTCCGACAGGGAGAGATATGGACAGAGGCCCGCTGTCGGCCGTCTCGCCACTGGACGGCCGGTACGCCCGCTACACCGAGCCGCTCGTCCCCTACGCCAGCGAGCGCGGACTGATGCGCGCCCGCGTCGAGGTCGAGGTGGAGTATCTGGTCGCGCTGGCGGACCTCGACGCCGTCCCACTGGCCCTCGGCGGCGGGGAGCGCGCGGCGCTGCGCGCGCTGTATGAGGAGTTCGACGCCGAGGACGCCGCCCTCGTCAAGCAACTGGAGACGGAGGGGTACGGCAACTATCCGGCCACCAACCACGACGTGAAGGCCGTCGAGTACTTCATCCGCGAGCGCTCGCCGGTCGACGTGGGCGAGTGGGTCCACTTCGCGCTCACCAGCGAGGACGTCAACAATCTCGCCCACCGGCTGCTGGTCGGCCCGGCGGTCCGGAAGGTGCTCCTGCCCGAACTCCGCGAGGTGCGGGACGCGCTCGCCGGGATGGCCCGCGAGTACCGGGACCTCCCAATGCTCGCCCGCACCCACGGCCAGCCGGCCACGCCGACGACCTTCGGCAAGGAGATGGCAGTCTACGCCTCCCGACTGGGGCGAGCACTGGGCAGGGTCGAAACCGCAGCCGACGCCCTCTCCGGCAAGCTCGCGGGCGCGAGCGGGAGCTACGCCGCCCACCACGCCGCCTACCCCGATGTCGACTGGCGGGTCTTCTCCGAGGACTTTGTCGCCGGGCTCGGCCTCGACCACCAGCCGCTGACCACGCAGGTCAACCCCTGTGACGACCTCGCGGCGCTGTTCGACGCGCTCCGGGGCGCGAACAATGTCCTGCTCGACCTGGCTGTCGACTGCTGGCTCTACGTCTCGGACCGCTATCTCGGCCAGGAGGCCGTCGAGGGCGAGACCGGCTCCTCGACGATGCCCCACAAGGTCAACCCCATCGATTTCGAGAACGCGGAGGGGAACCTCTCGAAGGCCAACTCGGACCTGGTCTTTCTCGGCGACTACGTCACGAAGTCCCGGCTCCAGCGGGACCTCTCGGACTCGACGGTCAAGCGCAACGTCGGCGGCGCGCTCGCGCACTGTCTCGTCGCCTACGGCAAGCTCGGGACGGGGCTCGGCAAGGTCGTCCCCAACGAACAGGTGATGCGCGAGGACCTCGGGACCACCCCGGAGGTCATCGGTGAGGCCGTCCAGACGGTCCTGCGCCGGGAGGGCCACACCGACGCCTACGAGCGGGTGAAGGCGCTCACCCGCGGCGAAGCGGTCACCCTGGCTGATTTCCGGGACCTCTTCGCGGAGCTCGACGTCCCCGCGAGCGTTCGTGAAGAGCTCCGGGCCCTGACGCCTGCCGGGTACACGGGTGTGGCCGAGGAACTCGTGGACGAGCTGGACCAGGGATGAGGGCCGTGGGCGAGCGAGACCGGAGGTGAGTGGCAGCGGGCTGGACCGGGAGTGGGGGGCGGCGGGCTGAATCGGGAGTGAGGGGTCGTCCCCGCGTCGCGGGAATCCCCTTGCGCTTTTTATATTTTGGAGTCCGTACAATACAGCATGGAGATAACCGAACTCGCCAGCGAGGACGTGGTGACAGTCTACCTCGACGAGAGCATCCTCGAGGTCGCCGAGACGCTCCGGGAAAAGCGGGTGGGGAGTGCGGTCGTTCTCGACTCGAACGATGACGTGCTCGGGGTCGTCACCGACCGGGACCTGGTCGTCTACGGCCAGCAGTTCGTCGACTCGCTCGCGACGACCACGGTCAACGACATCCTCTCGATGGGCGTGCTCTCGGTCGGCCCGGACGAGAGCGTCCTCGGGCTGACCGAACTGATGCGCGAGGAGGGCGTCCGCCGGGTCCCGGTCGTCGAGGACGGCGAGATCCTCGGGATCGTCACCCTCGACGACGTCATCGTCGGGCTCGCCGAAGACTTGGAGAGCAAGGAACTCGAGAATCTGGCGGCGGTCATCGAGGCCGAGTCGCCGCGCGGACGGAGCGGCCCCGACGACGACCGCTGAGGCTCCCCACTTTTTTGCGCGAGCCTCCAAGCCCCGGCAGCGAACCGACCCGACCTTTGATAACTGCCGGCCGGCAAACCGGTGACAGCCACCCCGGCGTCACACATGACTTCCCGCCACTCCCGCCGGCCGGCCCGGGAGGCCGACCGGGCCCAGGCCCGGCAGCTCCCGCTGCTGGCGCTGTGTGTCTTCGGTCTGCTGGTCGCGGCGCTGGCCCTCCCACCCGCAGACGCGAACGGTGCCGGTTCCGACGGCGCCGGCCCGCCGGAGCTTCCCGAGTTGGACGGGAACGTCACCATCGACCCCGGAGACGTCCCCATCGATATCCAACTCCCGGAGAGTCAGATACCCGACAGCGGCTGTCTCGTGGTCCTCGGCGGCGAGCCAGTGCCGGGTAGCGACCTGGCGGTCTACGTGGTCCGGGACCGCCAGCCGGTCCCCGACACCCGCGTGTGGTTCAACGGCCGCCGGGTCGGCCGGACCGACGACCGCGGACAGGTCGTCGGACAGGTTCCCTACGACCGCGAGCTGAACGTCCGGGTCGACCTCGCCGCGGAGTGTGCCTTCGTCACCCCGGACGGCCGCCGGTACGACCAGTCTCTGGTCGGCAGAGCCGACGCGGCCGCCCTCACCGGCGGGCCGGAGCCCGGCGCGACCGGGGAGCGGGTCCGCCAGACGGGTACGAGGGGGAACGACTCGGCGACAGTGCCGGTCGACGGCGAGGTGGACGTCGGCGTCCGAGGCGAGCCCTACCCCGGCGAGACGGTCACCGTGGCCGCCGCCGTCAGCGGTGTCCCGTTCCGGAACGCCGGCGTGTTCGTCGACGGCGAGCGCGTCGGCCGGACCGACGACCGGGGCCGCTACCGGCTCCAGGTCCCGGACCGCGAACGGGTCACCCTCCGGGTCGAGCGCGGCGACTTCGCAGGTGAGCGGGCGCTCGAAGTCTGGACGCTCTCGGTCAGCGTCCAGCCCCGCGGCCTGCTCGCGGTCCCCGGCGAATCCGGGACCCTGCGTGCCACCCTCGGCCCCCGGCCGGCCGCGGACGCGCCGGTGTTCGTCGACGGCGAGCGCGCCGGGAAGACCGACGGCGGGGGACGGCTCCGACTTGCCCTCCCCGCCGACCCCGGCGCGACCGTCGAAGTCCGCGCCCGCGGCCAGGTCGAGCAGCTCCCGATGTGGGCCGTCTACCTCCCCTCGGTGGCGCTCGTCGCCGGCCTGCTCGGGCTCGCGACCGGGTCGACCGCCGCCGCGGGCCGGCGGTACGGCATCCGCGTTGGCCTCCTCGCTGCGGCGGGCTGGCTGACCCCGGTCGCGCTGCTCGCCGGCTACGTCCTGGGGGGGTGGCCGGGGCTCGCAGCCGCCGCGGGACTCGTCGCGGTCCCCTGGGCCGCTATCTCGGTCCGCTCCCGGGGCGAGGACCTTGCCCCGGCAGGCGCCGACATCGAGGGGCTGCTCGGCCGGCTCGCACGGCGGGGCAAGGCGGTCGCGCTCGCGCTCGCCGACGGCCTCTCGGGAGCCGTCGACCGGGTGCTCGCAGCGCTGCGTGGCGGCGTGGCCTGGTGTCGTGCCCTTCCGGCCCGGCTCCGGGCGGTGCTGGCCGCGCCGGCCGCGTGGCTCGCCGCCGCGCCCGGCCGTCTCGTCTCGGCCGCCGCGGCGTTCGCGAAGGCCGTCGCGGCTGTCCCGGGCCGCGCGCTCGAGAGGTACGGGCGCGTTCGCATCCTCCTCGCGGGCGGGCTCCTGGTGGCAGCCGTCGCGGGCGGGTACGTACTCGCGGATGCCGGGGGTGCCGTCGCCGGGCTCGGCGTCTGGACGATCGCCGTGGTCGTAGCAGTTCTCCGCCGGCGGCCGGAGCCCGACCGGGCGGACGAGTCACCCGGCGAGACCGCGACGGCGGCGAGTCCGGGCGCCGCATCCGCGGGGGAGAGCGAGCCGGACGAGTCGGGCGAACGGGGGCCGGAGACGCTCCGCGAACTCTGGCGGCAGGTCGCGCGCCGCGTCGCTCCCGGACAGTGGCAGTCCTGGACGCCCGCGGAGGTGGAACGGGCCGCGACCGACCGTGGACTGCCGGCCGAGCCCGTCGAACGGATCGCGGAGGTGTTCCGCGAGGTGGAGTACGGCGACCGCCCGCTCTCGGACCGGCGGTGGCACCGCGCCCGTGCGGCCTACGACCGGCTCCGGGAGACCTGGGACGAGCGCAACCGGGGAGGGCGCGAAGAGTGAACCGGACCGCCGTCCGCGCCCTCGCCGGGCTGGGTGCGCTTGCCGTGCTCGTCGCGCTCGCGGTCGCGCTCGTCGGCGCCGACCTCCCGACGGAGGACGTCGACCGCGCGGTCCGGCTCGCCGGCGTGCTGGCGTTTCTCGCCGGGCTCTATCACCTCTGGCGGCTGGCAACCGACACCGGCGGGTACGCACTCGCCCCGTGGTCGGTCGGCGGCGGCATTGTCTCGGGCCGGCCGGAGGAGACCCCGTCGGCACATCCGCTGTCCGGCGAGCGCCTCGCAGGGACCCTGGAGGAGGCCGAACGGGCCGCCCACCGCGACCGGCGCGTCGAGGACGGACTGGACGTCGTCCGGCCGGCCTTGCGCGAGAGCCTGCTCGCCGCGCTCGTCCGGGGCGGCCGGGACCGCGAGGCCGCGGAAGAGGCGCTGGCGGCGGGCACCTGGACCGATGACCCGGTCGCGGCGGCGACCCTCGACCGCCGGGCCGGCAGCCCCGAGCGGTCGGTCCGGCGGCGGGTCCGGTCCTGGCTGTTCCCCGCTCGCGAGGTCCGGACCCGGGTCCGCCGTGCGGTCGGCGCCATCGCCGAGGCCGCCGGCGGGGCGCTCCCGGCGGTCGTCGGCCAGCGGGCACCGCGAACGAACCCGGTCGTCCAGCCGCGGCTGGAGCGGCTCCGTCGCGGCGTCGACGGCCGGCTCGACCCGGCCGCCAACCCCGACAGCCTGTCGCTCGGGCCCGACCCCGACGACCTGGGCGCCCCTGCTGACCCGGGCGACGGAGACGACGGGTCCGCGGCCGACGGCCCGCCGGACCCGGCGTCGACACTGGCCGGCGACGGCCAGCGGGAGGGTTTCGGCTCCGACGGCGACGGAGGTGACGGCACGGCACCCGGTGTGTCGGCCGAGAGCGCGCTCGACGCACTCGAGGGCGAAGACGCGGACGGTCCGTCGGCGGGCCGGAGCGTCGAGACGGGTGACAGTCAGCGGACGGCCCGCTGGCAGGGCGGGGTCGCGGCCGCCGTCGCGCTCGCGACGGCCGGGCTCGTCACCCGCCAGCCGGCGCTCGTGCTCGCCGCGGTCGTCCCGCTGGGCTACGTCGCCTACGGGTCCGCGGGGACCGCGGCGATGCCCGACGGGCTCATGGCGGTCCGGCAGGTGGCGCCGACGCCAGCCCCACCGGGGCGGTCGGTCCGGGTCCGGCTGACCGTCGCGAACCGGGGCGACGGGACCGTCTCGGACCTGCGAGTCGTCGACGGGGTCCCGGACCGGCTTGCGGTCGTCTCCGGCACCCCCAGGGCCGGCACGACGCTGGCCCCGGGCGAGGAGCACACCGTCGAGTACGTCGTGGTCGCTCGCCGGGGCGAGCACGACTTCGACCGGCCGACGGTCAGGGTGCGCGACGCCGGCGCGGCGAGCATGGCAACCGGGGCGCTGGCGGCCGGCGGCGACGACCGGCTGGTCTGCCGGCTCGACGCCGACGTCCCGCCCCTCGAGGAGTACGGCGCGGGCTACGCCGGACCGCTCTCCTCGGACGAGCCGGGACAGGGCGTGGAGTTTCACTCCGTCCGCGAGCACCGCTCGGAAGACCCCGCCGACCGGATCGACTGGCGCCACTACGCCAAACGGGGAGAGCTGGCGACGGTCGACTACCGCCACACCACGTCGGCGACGGTGGTGCTCGTCCTCGACGCGCGGTCGGTGACCCGGGTCGTTTCGGGCCCCGGCAGGCCGACCGCCGTCGAGCTGTGTGGCTACGCGGCGACGCGGGCGCTGGCGGCACTACTCGGGAGCGGTCACGACGTGGCAGCCGCAGTGGTGGGACTCGACGGCCCCGGCCCGGCAGGG
>Ga0207714_1001820_pt1 | contig 13488 bp, 10 predicted proteins | sample PonA232FremontCA_2_FD_187270 | JGI IMG/M metagenome (GOLD analysis project Ga0207714, IMG submission 187270) | Marine sediment microbial community from Fremont, CA, USA - Pond A23 Sediment 2 (SPAdes) | ecosystem: Environmental > Aquatic > Marine > Unclassified | place: USA: Fremont, California... | reverse complement strand
AAGTGATGGTGATATATGAAACCCAGCTCAAGCGGCCCCGCCTGCCTTCGCTTTTTTGTTGTATTTCAAAAAGTTACGACACATTTTCATACAAAAAAAGAAGCCCCTTCTCGGACACGGAAAACAATTCAGCGTCCTTTCAGGGTCCAGGACGGATAAGGAGTCCCCATGGGTTTTTTCTCCAGGATCAGCAAGCTGTGGAAGAAACAGACAACCGAGGAGAGCGTGCCCCAGGAAGCGCCTCCGGAAGCGGGAGCACCCGCCGAGTCCGGGGAGGCCGCGGACGAGGACTGGCAAAACGAGCTCCTGACCAGCCTGCAGCAGGCGGAGCCCAGGCTCTCCGCCTGGCTGGATCTGATCCTGCAGGATGTGGACACCGCTGGGGAAAGGCTCTGGAGCCGGCTCTTCTTTCTTCTGGACAGCCTCCAGGTGCCGCGGGATGAAGCGGAGCAATTCATCCGTAGCTTTCGGGAATGGCTCCGGGACATGGAGTACGACCGGGTGGAGGAGTTCCGTTCCGAGCTGCAGTACAGGCTCGCTCTGGCCCTGGACCTGGAGGACGAGGAGGACGAGCGGAGCCGGCTCTTCGAAAAGCTCTCCAGCGGGCTGTCCAAGACCAGAGACCAGCTCTCCCGCAGCATCGACCAGCTCCTGGATCGCAGCGACGACTTCGGGGAGCAGTTCTGGGAGGAGCTGGAGGAGATCCTCATCACCGCGGATGTGGGTTTCCAGACCACGACCACGCTTGTGGACACCCTGAAACGTCGGGTCCGGGACAGCGGCGCAGCCACGTCCGAGGAATTCAAGGAGCTCTTCCAGAAAGAGCTGGCTGCCATGTTCCCCGCCCCTCCCAAGCGGATCAAGCCCGTTCCTCCGGAAATCGTGCTCATGCTGGGGGTGAACGGGGTGGGCAAGACCACGACCATTGCCAAGCTGGCCCACAGGGCCCGCATGCAGGGGTCCAGCCCCCTTATCGCCGCGGGGGACACCTTTCGGGCGGCCGCGATCGAACAGCTCGAGATCTGGGCCGAAAGGGTGGGGGCGGGATTCTACGCCAAGGCCTCCGGGGCCGATCCCGCTGCCGTTGCGTACGAGGCCCTGGACAAGGCCAGATCGCAGGGCTACGATCCGGTCTTCATCGACACCGCGGGGCGGCTCCACACCAAGACCAATCTCATGGAAGAGCTGAAGAAGATCAAGCGGGTCCTGGCCAAGAACCACCCCGGCAGCCCGCATCGCAGCATCCTGGTGGTCGACGCCACCACCGGCCAGAACGCCGTATCCCAGACCAAGCTCTTCCGGGAGAGCATCGGTCTGGACGAAATCGTGCTCACCAAGCTGGACGGCACGGCCAAAGGCGGCGTTGTGCTCGGCATCAGCCTGGAGCAGGGCCTGCCCATCACCTACATCGGCCTGGGGGAAAAGATGGAGGACCTGCGCCCCTTCGACGGCCAGGCCTTCGCCCGCGCCCTTCTGGAATAGATCGCTCCGACTCATCGAAAAATCGGGCTCACACGGCCCCAAGACCCTGCGAACGCGAAATCCCGTTCCATGCGAAGCTCCGGAGACACGATGCAGCACGAGCCCCAGAACCTCGAGCCGAAATCCGGGTCGGAGACGGAAATCCCCGCCACAACCCGCCGGATCAGCCTCCCGGACAAGGAGGTCTACCTCCTGGGCACGGCCCATATCTCCCAGCAGAGCGTCTCCGACGTCGCCTCCCTGATCCGGGCGGTCCAACCGGACAGTGTCTGCGTGGAGCTCTGCCCCTCCAGATATCAGAGCATGGTCCAGCCCGAGTCCTGGCGCAAGATGGACGTCTTCCGGGTCATCAGGGAAAACAAGGCCCTGTTCCTGCTCATCCAGCTCTTGATGAGCTCCTTCTACCGCAGGATCGCCCGCAAGCTCGGAGTTACCCCGGGCGCGGAAATGCTGGAGGGAGTCACCCAGGCGGAGAGGACCGGAGCGGAGCTGGTCCTGGCGGATCGCGACATCACCATCACCCTGAAGCGTGTCTGGAGACACTTGAGCTTGTGGCACAAGCTCAAGCTCATCCTCCAGGCCGTCACCGGCGCCGCCTTCTCCGGAGAGCTGGAGTCCGAGGACATCGAGAAGCTCAAGGAAAAGGACCAGCTCCAGGTGGTCATGGACGAGCTGGGCCAGTCCTTTCCCCAGATCAAGGAGCGCCTCATCGGGGAGCGGGACGTGTATCTGGCCCAGAAGATCCGGGAGGCCCCAGGAGAAACCGTTGTCGCCGTTGTCGGCGCGGGCCACGCCCCGGGCATCGAGACCCACTTGCCCCGGGACCACGATCTGGCCCCGCTGCTGGAGATACCGCCTCCCTCGCCCGTTCCAAAGATCTTGAAGTGGGCCATTCCCGCGATCATCGTCATCCTGATCGGGCTCGGCTTCTTCAAGGGCGGGGCCGCGGAATCCATCCATTCCCTGACCATCTGGGTCCTGATGAACGGCATCTTCTCCGCCCTGGCCGTGACCCTGGCCATGCCCCATCCCCTGACCATCGTGACCGCCTTCCTGGCCGCGCCCCTTACCAGCCTGAATCCCACCATCGCAGCGGGATGGGTGGCAGGCCTGGTCCAGGCCTGGTTCAAGCGACCCAAGGTAGGGGATCTGGAGGACCTGCCTGCAGCTCTGGGATCGCTGAAGAAGTTCTGGGCCAATCCGGCGATCAAGGTCCTTCTGGTGGTGGTGCTGGCCAATCTGGGCAGCTCGGTGGGGACCTTCGTCGCCGGCAGCTGGATCGCCTCCAAGTTCATCTGAGCCGAGGGCCGTTCCAACTTTCGGTTTATTCTTATGAGAACACATTCAGCCCGGGAACACGACCCGGTGCTTGACAAAGCCGGGAAAATGGCTAGGTGATCTGTGGCCGAGGGGAAGGCTCAACTCGGACAAGAGCTGCGACCGAGACTGGTTTCCCAGTAAAGGATAAGCATTCCCTCTTTCCAGCAGATCACAGAGCAGCAAAGGAGGCAGAATATGAGCCAGGCGGAAACCCATGAATTCCAGGCCGAAACCCAGCGCCTGCTGAACATCATCATCCACTCCATCTATACCAATCGGGAGATCTTCCTCCGGGAGCTCATCTCCAACGCCTCGGATGCCCTGGACAAGGTCCGCTTCGAGCAGAGCAGGGGCACCGAGATCGTGGAGCCGGAAAGGGACCTGGAGATCCGGATCGATCTGGACAAGACCAACCGCTGGATCACGGTCTCCGATGCCGGCATCGGGATGAACAAGCGGGACATCGTGGCCAATCTGGGCACCATCGCCCAGTCCGGGACCGAGGAGTTCCTGAAGAAGGTCACCGAGAACAACGAGAACCCGGACAATATCATCGGCCGTTTCGGAGTGGGATTCTATTCCGTCTTCATGGTGGCCGAGGAGGTGGTCATCGAGTCCCGCAGCGCCTTTCCGGAGGACAAGCCGGTGAAGTGGCGCTCCAAGGGCATGGGGGAATACGAAGTGGAGGAGCTGGACCAGGATCCGGGCCGGGGAACGAAGATCCACATCCGCATCCAGGACGGGGCTCAGGAGTTCCTGGAGGCGGACCGGCTCAAGTCCATCATCCGCAACCACTCCAACTTCATCTCCTTCCCCATCTATGTGGACGGGGAAAAGGTGAACACCGTGCCCGCGCTCTGGAAGCAGTCCAAGTTCCAGATCGGCCAGGAGCAGTACGAGGAGTTCTACAAGTTCCTGACCTACGACTCGCAAGGCCCCCTGGAGACCATCCACGTGTCCGTGGACGCGCCGGTGCAGTTCAGCGCCCTGCTCTTCATCCCCCCCAAAACCACGGCGCTGCACGACACCTACACCGAGGACTACGGCCTGGATCTCTATGTCAACAGGGTCCTGATCCAGCGCCAGAAACAGGAGGTCATCCCGCAGTACCTGGGCTTCCTCAAGGGAGTGGTGGACAGCGAGGACCTGCCGCTCAACCTCTCCCGGGAGTCCGTGCAGGAGAACACCCTGATCCAGAAGATCAACTCCACCCTGACCAAGCAGGTCCTCTCCCGCCTGCAGGGAATGGCAAGCAAACGGCCAGAGGACTACGCCACCTTCTGGCGCGAGCACGGCAAGCTATTCAAGCTGGGATACACCGATTTCGGCAACCGGGACAAGTTCGCCGAGCTGCTTCGCTTCAACGCCTCCATCCACGAGAGCGCGGAGGAGATCACCTCCCTGCAGGAGTACGTGGACCGGATGAAGTCGGGACAAAAGGAGATCTACTACCTCTCCGGATCGAGTCGGGAAGCCATCCTGAGCAATCCCCATCTGGAGCTATTGAAGAAGAAGGGCATCGAGGTCCTGTTCCTGTACGAGCCCGTGGATGAGTTCGTTCTCCAGGCTGTGGGCTCCTACAGGGAATACCCCTTCAAGGCGGCGGAGCACGTCAATCCCGAGGATCTGAAGGACATCGCCGCGGAGGAGCAGGAAACCGAGTCCGAGGAGCAGCCGGAGCTCAGCCAGGAGGAGGACCAGCAGTTGAACGATCTGCTGAGCCGAATGAAGGAGCGCCTGGGAGAGAGGGTCACCGAGGTGCGCCGATCCAAGCGGTTGAGCCAGAGCCCGGCCTGTCTGGTCAATCCGGACGGGAGCATGAGCTCGCAGATGCAGAAGCTCATGCACATGATGCAGAAGGACGACTCCATCCCCCAGCAGATCCTGGAGATCAACCCGGATCACTCCCTGACCCGGAACATGCTCGCCATCCATCGCAGCAATCCCCAGGATCCCTTCCTGGACAAGGCAACGGACCAGCTCTTCGAGGCCGCGCTCCTGCAGACCGGATACCTCCCCGATCCGCACAGCCTGGTCACCCGCTCCTTCGACATCCTTGCCGATGCGAGCCGGTGGTACACCCAGGCCAATTCAGCGCAGGAATAATGAAGGGGTGGTGCGAAAGGGGCGTCCCTTTCAAGGGACGCTTTCGCACCACCTTCCTTAATCCGCCTGCTTCCGGATGAAGGACGGGATCTCCCGATCGTCCTCGTCGAAGACGAACTCCTCACGGCTCTGCCTGGGCTGCTTCTCCCCGGGCTGGCTGAAGGAGGCCTCCTGCGCGGTAGGGCCCGAGCTCTTGCGCAGATAAGTGGGGATCTCCCGATCCTCGGTGCTCTCCGCGGGCGGGGCCTTGCGCATCGGCTCCTGCTCCGGGGCTGAGGCGCCCTTCTTCTGCACCAGGCCCATCTTGCTCGCCGAACTGGACTGATTCGGCGCCTGTTCGCCGTATCCCTCGATTCCGGTGGCAATAACCGTGATCCGCATCTCCTCCGAGGCGTTGTCGTCGAAGACCGTGCCGAAGTAGATCTGTGCGTCCTCGCGCGCGGATTCGTAGATGGCGCTGGCCGCCTCGTGCACCTCCTCCACTGTCAGGTCCTGCCCTGAGGTGATGTTCATGAGCAGGCCCTGGGCCCCGTCGATGGAGACGTCCTCGAGGAGGGGACTGGTGATCGCCTTCATCGCGGCCTCGCGGGCCCTGCCCTCGCCCTGGGCGATTCCGGAGCCCATCAGGGCCAGTCCCATCCCGGACATCACCGCCTTGACGTCCGCGAAGTCGAGGTTGATCAGCCCGGGCACCATGATCAGGTCGGATATGCCCTTGACCGCGTAGTACAGGACCTCGTCCGCTTTCTGCAGCATCTCCAGGAAGGTGGCCTTCTTCGAGGCCAGGGACAGGAGGCGGTCGTTGGGGATGGTGATGATGCTGTCCACCGATTCCCGCAGGGACTTGATGCCCTTCTCCGCCAGGGAGTTCCGCTGCTTGCCCTCGAAATAGAAGGGCTTGGTCACCACACCCACGGTCAGGGCGCCCTGCTCCCGGGCGATCTCCGCGATGATCGGCGCGGCGCCGGTGCCTGTTCCACCCCCCATTCCGGCGGTCACGAAGACCATGTCGCTTTCTGCGAGCATCTCCCGAATGGTGTCGCTGCTCTCCTGGGCGGCTTCGCGGCCGGTCTCCGGATTGGCTCCGGCTCCCAGGCCCTTGGTCAGTTTCTCCCCCAGCTGGAGCTTGTACTCCGCGGCGGAATTCTTCAGGGCCTGCACATCGGTATTGGCCGCAATAAAGGAGACCCCCTTCAAGGAGGAGTGGATCATGTTGTTGATCGCATTGCCCCCTCCGCCGCCGACGCCGACGACCTTGATCTGGGCCTGGCCTTCAGGCTCTATTTCCATATACTCCATAACGGCCTCCTTCCCTTTCGCTTTCTTGTTCCCGCCTTGAAGAAACGCATTCAAAAACGTATTCAAAACCTGAGCTGAGCTGCCCCCTTCCAGCTCGACTTCTGGTTTTTCCCGCCTTTCCTTGGAAGACGAACCAGCCGCGCCAGACCGTTCCCCGAAGATCCGGGGCACCTTTTCTTCAGCTAATGTCCGAGAACCAGCGCCGCATCCTGGACCACACCCTGCGGAAGAGGTTCTTTTCCCGGATGCGGAAGCGGAAGTCGCTGGTGTCCCTGCCCGCGCCGTATTTCAAAAGCCCCACAGCGGTGGCGTACTTGGGGTCCATGACCACGTCGGTCAATCCTCCGATGCCCTGGGGATTCCCCACCCGCACCGGGAGATTGAACACCTGCTCCCCCAGCTCGCTTATGCCCTCGATCAGGGAGCATCCCCCGGTCAGGACCACGCCGGCCCCGATGGTCTGCTTGAACCCGGAGCGAACCAGCTCCTGGTCCACCAGGGTCAGGATCTCCTCCACGCGGGGCTCGCAGATCTCGGCGAGCACGCCCCGCGAGACGCTCCGCGGCTTGCGACCGCCAACACTGGGGACCTCCAGGGCCTCATTGCTCTGAACCAGATCCGCCAGGGAGCAGCCGTGCTTGATCTTGATCTGCTCCGCGCTGCTCACCGGAGTGCGCAGACCGAAGGCGATGTCGTTGGTGAGGTTGGCCCCGCCCAGGGGGAGCACGGAGATGTGCTTGATGGAGTCGTTGCTGAACACGGACAGATCGGTGGTTCCCCCGCCCACGTCGACCAGGGCCACGCCGATCTCCTTCTCCTCGTCCGTGAGCACCGCGTTCGCCGAAGCCAGGGACTCCAGGACGATGTCCTCCACGTCCAGGCCGGAGCGATGACAGGCCCGAACAATATTCTGCGCGCTGGATACAGCGCCGGTCACGATGTGCACCTTGGCCTCCAGGCGCACGCCGGCCATGCCCAGGGGATCCTCGATGTCGCGCTGATCGTCCACGATGTACTCCTGGGGCAGGATGTGAATCACCTCCCGGTCCAGGGGGATGGCCACCGCCTTGGCCGCGTCGATGACCCGCTCCTGGTCCTTCTGGGTCACCTCCCCTCCCTTCACCGCGATCACCCCGTGACTGTTGAAGCCCATGATATGGCTTCCGGCGATTCCGGCGTACACAGAGCGGATCTCGCATCCTGCCATGAGCTCGGCCTCTTCCAGGGCCCGCTTGATGGACCGGACCGTCTGCTCGATGTTCACCACCACCCCCTTGCGCAGGCCGGTGGAGGGGCTCATGCCGATGCCCACCACGTCCACGCCATCCGGCGTGGTTTCGCCGACAACGCTACAGATCTTCGTGGTCCCTATATCCAGCCCGACGAGAACGTTCGATCGCGTGCTCATAATGACTCCGTTGTTCCATCAAGCGATTCCGTCCCGCTCCCGGGCAAGCCCTTGGGGAGAGGGATCCGTTCCAAACGGGATACCCCCGGGTCAGTCAGGTGAACGGGTGTCCTCGGCGGTAACCCCGTTTTTCCGTTGAACGCCGCGGCCCAACACCCTGTCCATCAATCGGTATCCCCGGAATCCAATTTGACCCATCCCCTGGTCCCGTAGACCAGGATTCGTCCTGTCCTGCTCAATTCGCCCCTGTCGCGAAGATCCTGCCATACCGCGGAAAGGGTGTTCAGATTGTCCCGCAGGGAGCTTCCGCCAACGCATATGCGAAGGGAGCGGTCCATGAGGTGCATCTCCACGACCTCCCCGGAAAAAAAGCGTATCCAGGCGATCTGGGCCAGGGTAAAGGGCAGGGAGCGGTTCCGCAGCCGACTGGAGAGGATCTCCAGCTGCTCCCCGGGCTGCCCGCCTCTGTCCGAAAGCCGCAGAAAGGGAAGGGAGATGAACGTTTTCGTCCGGACCGGGGCGATGGCCTCTCCCTGCGCGTCCGCGTAGTAGATGGTATCCCCCCGCTTGATCCAGAAGACGGGTTGTCTCTCCTCCACCTTGAGCAGCAGGGCATCCGGCAGGGAGCGACGGACCAGGACCGAATCGATCCAGCCCGAGCTGCTGAGCCGATGCTCCACCCGGCCCATGTTCACCTGGAAAATGTTTTCACTCCTGCCCAGGCCCGCCACATCCCGTATTCGCTTGTCGCTCAGGACCCGATTGCCCCGGACATCGATGCGCTGCACCGCAAAGAGCTCCGTTGTGGTCACCCACCTGTAGCCAACCAAGAGCCCCAGGCTCAGAACGGCCAAAAAGCCGATCATGAGCACGAATTTCGCAAGGAGCGACAGGATCCTGGCCATGACGTACACCCTCATTCTCCCGCTGCCGGAGGCGCAGCACAGCATCCCCTCCAGCTACTCCAACAGCCGGACCTCGCGCTCCAGCTCGATTCCGAAACGTCGCAGCACTGCGGTTCTGGCCCGTTCGACAAGCTCCAGCGCCTCATTCGCCCTGCCTCCCCCTTGGTTGATCAAAAAATTGGCATGCTGCCGGGAAAAACCCACCTGACCCGGAAAGAAACCCCGAAAGCCGCAGCGTTCCAACAACTCTCCGGCAGCCGGCCCGGAATCGGGATTCTTGAACACGCAGCCGCAGGTTCGGGCCGAAACGGGCTGGCTCCCTTTCTTGGCCTTGAAGCAGTCCCGCATTCTTTGCCCGACCTCGGCGGGGGTGCGGGGCTCCAGATCCAGCTCCGCTTCCGTGATGCAGAAAAAGCCGCTCCTTCCCGGATCGAATTCCCGATAGGCCCAAGCCAGCTGGCCCCTCTCCAGCCATTGCCGACCCCCCCGCGGGCTCCAGATCCGGACCCTGGCCAGGACGCTGCCCATATCGCAGCCGTAGGCCCCGGCGTTCATGGCCACAGCCCCGCCCACGGTAGCGGGGATGCCCACTAGGCCTTCCAGACCGCTTAATCCCCTGACACGCAGGCCGGCAAGGAGCCGACCCAGTCCCATTCCCGCATCCACGCTCACCCGAACCCGCCCGTCCGGCAGGGATTCGGCTCCCAGCATCTCGCTCGGAGCCTGCAAAAGCAGCACCAGGGGCAGATCCCCCTCGCGGGCGAGGATATTGCTTCCCCGACCCAGACAGACCGGAGTGAGGCCCCGCCCTTCCAGAAAGGAGGACAGCGCCTCCCAGTCCGCTCCGGATCGGATCCTGACCCCGCATTCCGCCCGTCCGCCCAGGCGCAGCGTGGTCAGCTCTCTTAAGCTCGGCCTGCGCAGGATGTCCATGCAACCGGCTCTCCTCCCCGCGATTGTCCGGGCCCCCGTGCCGTGCCCGCCGGATCATTTCCAGGCCTTGTCCATGTGATCCTGCCTGGGGTATTCGTGAGCGATTGAGCGGAAATGCGAAATGAAAAAGCATCGCGAAGGATCACTCGTTCAAGAACATATCCCCCAGCCGCGTCACGCTCCCCGCCCCCAGGGTCAGCACCACGTCCCCCGGCGCGGCGATATCCCGCAGCTCGCGGAGACAGACGGAAAGGTCCTCGCAGAAGACCACCTCCTGAGATCCCATCTGCCTGATGCCCTGGGCCAGGGAAATGCCGTTCACTCCGGGTATGGGATCCTCGGAAGCGGGATAGACCTCGGTCAGAAAGAGCAGGTCGGCCTTGGTGAAGGCCCGGCAAAAGTCGGCGAAAAGATCCTTGGTCCGGGTGAAGCGGTGCGGCTGAAAGACCACGATCAATCGCCGGTCCCCGAAAACCTCCTTGACGGTTTGCAGGGTGAGGTCGATCTCCCGGGGATGGTGCCCGTAGTCGTCCAGAACCAGCACCCCCTCGCTCTCCCCTTTCTTCTCCATCCGTCGCCCCACCCCGCCGAAGCTTTCCAACCCCTTGAGCATCGCTTCCTGCGGGATGTCCGACTGCATGGCCACAGCGACAGCCGCCAGGGCATTCAGGATGTTGTGCCGCCCCGGATGGGTCAGGGTCACATCGGCCCAGTGCGCCCCATACCAGTATACGGCAAAACGGCTGGCCTGCCCCAGCTCCTGGATCTCGGCCTGGAGATCGTTCTCCGGACCCAGCCCGTAGGTCAGAACGGGACGCTTGATCCGGGGCAGAAGCTCCTGGATCCTGGGATCGTCCCCGCAAACCACATTGAGGCCGTAGAAGGGCACCTGGTTCATGAACTGGACAAAGGCCTCGTCCACCGAGGCCATGTCCGGATAATAGTCCGTATGATCCAGATCCACATTGGTCACCACGTTCATGATGGGCAGCAGGGAAAGGAAGGATCCGTCGGACTCGTCCGCCTCGGCGATGAGATATTCCCCTTCTCCCATGAGGGCGTGGCTGCCGTAGGTGTTCAACCTGCCGCCGATGATCACCGTGGGATCCATGCCCGCCTCTGTGAATATCGCGGCCAATAGGGAGGTAGTGGTGGTCTTGCCGTGGGTTCCGGCCACTGCGATCCCCGTCTTGAGGCGCATGAGCTCGGCAAGCATCTCCGCGCGGGGAATCACGGGAATGCCCTTTTCCCTGGCTGCGATCAGCTCCGGATTGTCCGGATCGATGGCGGTGGACTTGACCAGGACCTCGGCGTCGGCCACGTTTTCCGCCTTGTGAGCGGTTTCGATCCGCGCTCCCAGGCCGCGAAGCCGCCGGACCGTATCGTTGTCCGCGATATCCGACCCGGAAACGCTGTATCCCAGATTGAGCAGGACCTCCGCGATCCCGCTCATGCCCGCGCCGCCTATTCCAACCATGTGGATCCCGCGTAGCTTGGTCTTCATGCATCTCCTCGCGCGTGGTTTGACTGCCCGCCGGATTCCCCGAGAAGCCCCTCCAGGCCGTTCACGATACGCTGCGCCGCGTCCGGCCGGGAGAGTTTCCGGGCAGCGCTTCCCATCTCCTTGAGCTTGCTCGGAAGCGAGAGCAGGTCCCCGATCATGTGGGTCAGGTTCACCTCGTCCAGATAGCTCTGTTCCAGGATGTAGGCGGCGCCCTGCTGCTCCAGATAGCGCGCGTTGTCCAGCTGATGGGCGTGTGTGGCGTAGGGGAAGGGGATCAGGATGCTTGGCCGGCCCATAACGGTCAGCTCCGCCACTGTGGAGGCGCCGGCCCGGCAAATCACCAGATCCGCCCATCTGTACGCCGCCCCCATGTCGTCGATAAAGGGTCGGACCAGGGCGTCGTCCAGTCCCTGTCGCGTGTATTCCGCCCTGACCTGTTCGAAGTCCTGTTCCCCTGTCTGGTGCATGATGTTCACGGAATAGGACGCCAGCGAGGGAAGGGCCCTGAGAATGACCTGGTTCAGGACCTGGGCCCCCTGGCTTCCCCCGAGCACCAGGATATTCCTGGCCCCCTCGTGGGCGTAGCGCTTCTCCTGCTCCCCCATGCGCAAAAGATCCTTGCGTACCGGATTGCCCGTGGGCACCACCTTGTCCTTGGGGAAGCTCTCCGATTCGTCCGGGAAGGTCACGAAGACCCGGTCCACCTTCTGCCCCAGCACCTTGTTGGTCATCCCCGGTCGCTTGTTCTGCTCGTGGATCGCGGCGGGGATGCGCTGCCTGCAGGCCAGCCAGACCGGCACAAAGCCAGCGTAGCTCCCGAATCCCACAACCACCTCGGGGCGAAAGCGTCGATAGAACGCGCTGCACTTGAGCAGACTGCGGCAGATCCACCACAAGGACCCCAGGGAGCGGATTCCGCGGCCCATAACCCCTTTTGCCGGCAGGGAAACAAAGGAGAGCCCGGCCTTCTCCGCCCAGTAGCGCTCCAGTTCCTTTTCTCCGCCCACAAAGACGATATCCGCCCAGGGATAGCGCTCCCGCAGCTCATCAGCCACCGCCAGCGCAGGGAAAATATGCCCGCCGGTTCCGCCGGCGCTCAGCACGATGCGTTTCACCCTAGTCCCGCCTCCTTGTGCCGATGTTCAAAATGAGCCCGGTGCACAGACACATGACCAGAAGATTGGATCCCCCGTAGCTCATGAAGGGCATGGGCATGCCAGTGGGAGGGCAGGCCCCCACGACCACGGCGATATTCAAGAAGGCCTCCAGAAGCACGATGAGACTGAGCCCGAACACGGTGAAGCGGGATTGCAGCTCCTGCTGCTTGAGGCAGATGCTTAAGGAGCGGACCATGAATACCCCGAAAAAGATGAAGATGACCGAAAGCCCGGCAAAACCCAGCTCCTCGCCTACAACGGAAAGAATGAAGTCGGTGTGGGCCTCGGGGAGAAAGAAGAGCTTCTGCTTGCCCTCGCCCAGCCCCACGCCGAAGAGACCGCCGTTGCCCAGGCCGTACAGGGACTGCACCAATTGGTATCCCACGTTTTGCGCGTTCTCGAAGGGTTTGAGAAACGCTGTCCAGCGCTCCAAGCGATAGGGGGAGTTGAGGAGCATGAGCACCCCGGCGCCGGCGCACAGAAATCCGGAGGCAAAGAGATAGGTCAGCCGCGTTCCCCCCACCAGGCTCATGAAAAAGAACAGGGCGGTGATGAAGACCGCCCCGCCGAAATCCGGCTGCAGGATCAAGATCCCGGCGAGCACCAGGGTCACCAGGATGGGGGGCAGGAACCCCACGCTGAAGGTCTTGATCTTGTCCTGCTTTTGGCTGAAAAAATAGGCCAGGTAGAGCACCAGCGCCACCTTGGCCAGCTCCAGGGGCTGCAGTGTGGCCACTCCCAGGTCCAGCCATCGGCTCGCCCCGCCTGTTCCCGTTCCCGCAGGAGTCAGGGTCAGAAGCAGCAGAACCAGGGCGAGCAGGAGCCAGAGATACACCAGCCGAAAGATGAGGCCGATGGGGACCCGCCAGGCGCAGTACATCGCCCCTGTCGCCAACAGGGCATAGACGAACTGCCTGCCGAAGAAATAGTACTCCAGGCCGAAAACGCGTTCCGCCCGAATGGCGCTGGAGCTGAGCACCATCACCAGCCCCAGCCCGATCAGGACAAAGACGGAGACGAGCAGCCACTGGTCCGTCCCGTCCGCAGGCGAAGTGTTTTTGGTTCTGGCCTGGCCCATAATCCGTCCCTAAAATCCTTCCACCACTTCTCGAAATCCCATCCTCAGAGTCGATCGTCCACAGCCTTGAGCCTATCGCCCATTCGATTCACCAGCTCCTGGAAGGCCCGGCCCCGCTCTGCGTAATCCGCGTACTGGTCAAAACTGGAGGTTCCCGGAGCGAACAGGAGCACGTCGCCTGCCCGGGCCAGGGCCAGCAGCCTGTCCAGGGCGTTCTCCATACTCTCTTCGCACACCACGCGCGTGCTCTCCCGCCAGGCCCTTTCCAGCTGATCCCGGCATTCGCCGAAGACCCC
>Ga0207714_1001819_pt1 | contig 13489 bp, 9 predicted proteins | sample PonA232FremontCA_2_FD_187270 | JGI IMG/M metagenome (GOLD analysis project Ga0207714, IMG submission 187270) | Marine sediment microbial community from Fremont, CA, USA - Pond A23 Sediment 2 (SPAdes) | ecosystem: Environmental > Aquatic > Marine > Unclassified | place: USA: Fremont, California... | reverse complement strand
GCAGTACGAGGACCGCGAGCTAATGCTGGTGGACACGGCGGGAATGCGGAAGCGCGCCAAGACCGACGGGGTCGAGTTTTACGCCACCGTCCGCAGCGAGCGGGCCATCCGGGCGGGCGACGTGTGCGTGCTCGTCCTCGACGCCACCGAGGAGCTGCACAAACAGGACCTCAGCGTGCTCTCGCAGGTCAACGAGCACAAGAAGGGCATGGTGGTGGCCGTCAACAAGTGGGACCTCGTGCCCAAGGACGACGGCACGATGGACCAGTACACGAAGTACCTGCGGCAGTACCTGGGCACGCTCGACCACGTGCCCGTCGTGTACGTGTCGGCCGTCACCAAACAGCGGGTGTACAAACTGCTCGACAAGGCCCTGGAGGTGGCCGAGGCACGGGAAAAGCGCGTGCAGACCAGCGCCCTGAACGACGCGGTGCAGGCCGCCATGGAGGAAAAGCATCCCCCCACCACCAGCAGCGGGGCGTTCGTCAACATCAACTACGTGACACAGGTGCGGGAGGCGCCGCCCGTGTTCGTGTTCTTTGCCAATCACCCGGAGGGCATCCGCACCGACTACAAGCGGTACTTGGAAGGGATGCTGCGAGAGGCGTTCGGTTTTGAGGGGGTTCCCCTGACGCTGGTCTTCAAGGAAAAGTGAGCATCAGTGCACGTCACCGCCTCCGGTCCTCGTGGAATTGAGGCAGGCCGTGCTGATGTTGCTGTCTCGTCATGGACACCTGCGGGGCTTAATCTGTAGATAAAAAGCACTCACCATCACTCCCGCGCACGTGCGGCTGCCAAGACCGGCGCCGCAGAGGCCACGATCCGCATGGGATCCACCGACTTGAGCGATCTGAAAGACCGGTCCGAACGGATTCGGTTGGGCCGCAAGGTGCGCGCCTACCTCGTCCACCTCTTCACCGCGTCGGGGGTAGCGTTTGCGTTTCTGGCCATGCGGGAGGTCGTGCGGGTCGACCTGGACCCGCGATGGGTCTTCGGCTGGCTGACCCTGGCCGTCTTCATCGACGCGGCGGACGGGCCTTTGGCACGGCTGTGGGACGTGAAACTCTACGCCTCCCGCATCCTGGGCAAGACCATCGACCTGATCGTCGACTACCTGACGTTCACGTTCATTCCCCTCACCCTCGTGTGGCGGATGGACTGGCTGCCGGGGTGGGACGGCCTATGGGTCACGCTCGCGATGGTGGCGAGCCTCCTGGGGTTTGCCAACACCGCGGCAAAGCAGAGTCAGGAGGGCTTCTTTCTGGGCTTTCCGTCGTACTGGAACGTGGTGGCGTACTACGTGGGCCTGCTCGCCGTCGAGTATGGCGTCGTCGGGGCCTACATGTCGCTGGGGTCGGTCCTTACGCTCACCGTCCTGACGCTGGTGCCGGTCCGGTTTGTGTACCCGAACGCGGCCCCGCCGCCGTGGCGCGCCATCGTGACGGTGGGGGGCATCGCGTGGCTCGCGCTGCTACTCGCGCTGCTGCCTACTTTCCCCGAGCTGCCGGCGTGGGGCGGCGACTGGGTGCTGTGGGTGTCCTTCATCTACCCGGCCTTCTACTTTGGCCTGTCCGGCTGGCTGGACTGGAAGAGCACGTAGGCCGTCACCGGCGGTTGAGGGCCTCGAGGCGGGCGCCGATGCTGTCGGCCAGCACGTGGAGGGAGGCCCCGAGACGCGAGGTGAGGGCGCGGTAGTCCGTAACGGGCCAGCCGGCCTCCCGGTGCTCGACCCGGTCGCGGGCCAGAATTGCTTCGTCGCCCGGGGCGAGAACGGTCCATCGCACGCGCATCTGGGCGTGCCCTTCTGGCGTGGGGGCATCGTCGTCGGCGTCCGGCCCGGGCGGGCGCGGCCCGACGCCCTCGAAGCGGAAGACGTGCAGCTGCAGGAGGGCGTCGAACGTCGCTCCGCGCGGCCACGGCACCATCTCCACCGACCGAATGCCCGGCCGGGTTTCCAGCGCGCGCGCCACGGTGCGGCCGATGCCCTGATCCAGGGCCTCCCCCCAGCGGTGAAACTCGGAAAACGTGATTGTATTGGGGCCGTGACGCGTCACGATGCGCGTTTCATCGAGGTAGGAGGCCAGGCGCGGGGTGCGCAGCCCAATCCGCAGGCCCGTTGTGTCTGCGGATGGGGCCTCCGTCGCCACGGTATCCGGAGCGGATGCGCCGTCGAGCAGATAGTAGGTGGCGTCGCTCGCGCGCGGCTCCAGTAGGCGCACACACCCGGCCACGGAGAGCGCGACCAGGCCGACGGCCGCGGCGCAAACCCCGAGTCGGCGGAGAAGAACGGGGGCGGAAGACACAGTCATGCGATTACTGCTGGTTCGAAGGGGGGGGCTCTTCGCGGCCGCGGAGGAACATACTGGGGTTGCGCTCTAGGGACTGTACGAGCACCCGAAGGGCCTCCGTGGCCTCCGAGAGGTTCGAGAGGGCTTCGTTCATCTGGTAGCCAATGCCGGAGTCGGTGGAGAGGGTCTGATCCACCTCGGTCATCGTGCGGCGCATGCGTTTCAGGGTCGTGCGGAGCTGCCGGCTCGTCGTTTCGAGCTCGTCGGCCGTCGGCTCCACGCCCCGATCGAGCCGCTGAATCAAGCCCTGCGCGTCCTTGATGGTGGCCCGGAGCCGCTCGGTGGCCTTCGGCATGTCCTGCAGCGTGGTGCGCACCTCCTCCGACTCCACGACCTCCCGCACCGACTCGATGGTCGCCAGGGCCGAGCGGTTGATCGCCTCGGCGTCGAGCGTCTCCAGTTTGTCGTTGGCATTGACGAGGAACGTGACGAGGTTCTCGTTGATCTGCGTCACATCGAACTGGCGCAGGTTCGTCACGAGGCCGGACGCGCCCTCGCCGAGCTTGGCCAGGGGGGAGAGCTCGGTCGGAATGGAGAGGCGAGAGGGCGGCCCCTGGGCGTAGACGACCGAGTCCGGGTCGGAGATGTACGTGAGCTCGACGTACAGCTTGCCGGTGACGATGCTTTCGAGCTGCAGCTGCGCCCGCAGCCCATCCTCGACCTGGTCGCGGAGCAGGGCCGGATCGTCGAGGTTGAGGCGCGCCCCGGTGGTGTCCGTCACGGGATCGAGGTTGATTGCGTACTGCACCGGCACCTGAAACGTCTCGTTTTCGAGGTCGACGCGCAGGTTGATGTCCGTCACCTCGCCGATGGGCACCCCCTTGAACTTCACCGGAGCGCCCACGTCGAGCCCGTTGACCGACTCGTCGAAGTAGCTGATGAACGTCGTCCGTTGCTCGAAGAACTGTCCGGAGCCGAAGGCCCCCACCCCCACGACGGCCAGCGCCAGGGCGCCGACAACGAAAAGGCCGATAAGGGTCGGGCTGACACGTTGGCTCATGGAACGGGTCGTCAAGCGGGCGAGGGCCCGGCACTATTCGTTGTTGAGAGACCGAGTTAAAAACTGATACACGCGCTCGTTCGGTGGGTTGCTTCGCAGGTCCTCGGGCGGGCCGAGGGCCGTCATCGTCTTGGTGTCGATGTCGAGGTAGAGCGCGCGGTCGGCGATGGTAAAGATGCTCTCAAGGTCGTGGCTCACCACCACGACGGTCGTGTCGAGGCTGTCGCGCAGCTGCAGGATGAGGTCGTCGAGGCGCCGGGCGCTGATCGGGTCGAGGCCGGAGGTCGGCTCATCGAAGAACAGCAGGTCGGGATCGAGGGCGACGGCCCGGGCGAGGGCGGCCCGCTTCTGCATGCCCCCGCTGATTTCGTGGGGATGGAAGTCCTCGAACCCCCGCAGGCCGACGAGGGCGAGCTTGAGCGACACGATCCGGTCGATGTCCGGGGCTGTAAGGGTCGTGTGCTCCTCGAGCGGCAGGGCCACGTTCTCAGCGAGCGTCATGGTGCTCCAGAGGGCGTCCTCCTGGTAAAGAATGCCCACCTCGCGGAGCATTGCTGCGCGTTCGTCCGCGCTCATCGCCCACAGGTCGCGCCCCCCAATCCGAATCGTGCCCGCGGACGGGTGCATCTGGCCGAACAGGTGCTTGAGCAGGGTGCTCTTGCCCGACCCGCTCCCGCCCATGATCGCAAAAATCTCGCCCGACCCCACCTCAAACGTGAGGTCCTCCATCACCACGAAGGACCCGAAGGCAAGCACGAGGTCCTCGGCCGAAATGGCGGGGGCGGAGTCGGAAGCAGACATGGACGATCAACTGGGATGCCGAGCGGTAGGTGAGGAAGATTCGGAATGATGCGTGACTCGCGATGCGTGATGCGTGAGACGTGATGCGTGAGACGTGATGCGTGAGACATGACGCGTGATGTGTGGCACTTCAGGATCGGGGTGCGTCCTCACACATCACGATTCACGGCGCACCATCCCACAATCTACGCCAAACGGTCGAGGAGCATGACGCGCCACGGATCTTACGAGCCGTCCCTAGACCTGAAGCACGGCGGCGGCCCAGTCGATGACGGCGTTGGCGAAGACGATGAGGAGAATGCCGGTGACGACGGCGGACGTCGTGGCTTGTCCCACCGCCGAGGCGTCGTCGCCGGCCTGTAGCCCCCGCATGCACCCGGCGAGGCCGATGATGCCGCCGTACACGACGGCCTTGAAGATTCCCACGAGGGCATCGGACAGCACGACCGGCTCCAGGAGGCCCGTGAGAAACTGCGTGGTCGTGAGGTCTAGCATGGTCACGGCCACCCCCATGCCACCGACGATGCCCAGCGCGTCTGCGTAGAGCGTGAGCATCGGCAGGGCCAGCACCACCGCCAGGATGCGGGGCGTCACCAGAAAGTCGATCGGCGAGATGCCGAACGTCTCCAGTGCGTCGATCTCCTCGTTCACCTTCATGCTCCCGAGTTCCGCGGCGAACGCGGCCCCGGTGCGGCCCGTCATGATGATGGCGGTCATTAGGGCCCCCAACTCCCGCAGCATGCCGTAGCTGACGAGGTAGGAGACGAAGTAGTCCGCCCCGAACCGCTGGAGCACCACGGCCCCCAGAAACGCAACGATGAGGCCCACGAGCAAGCTGATGACCGTGACGATGGGCAGGGCCGAGGCGGTGCTTTCCTGCAGGGCCACGCCGAACGTGCGCCAGCGCATCCGCCCCCGTCCGGTGAGGACGGCGCCCACGCTGCGGACGGCCTGCCCCAGGAAGGTGACGAGCGCGTGCGCCTCATCGTACAGGTCCAGCCCCCAGTGGCCGAGGCGGGCGAGCAGGGCTGAGTCCTCCGCCTCCGGCGTCGTGTCCTCCTCCGGGACGGCCTGCGAGAGGGCGACGAGCCGCTCAAGGGCCGTGGGGAGCGTGTCGGTCCGCACCTCCAGGTCGTGGGCCCGGCCGTACTCGGCGGCCTCAAAGAGAAAGGCGACGAGGCTGCTGTCCCAGTCGCCCAGCCCGGAGGTGTCGAACGCGAGGGCCGTCACGGGGCTCGACGGGGCGGCATTCACCATCACAGTCCGGACGTCGGGCAGGGGGCTGTCGAGCGTCCAGTCGCCTACCGGCGCGAGGACCAGCGTATCGTCGGTATGGTGCGTCTCGACCTGCATTGCGGCAGCTCCGGGTCACGAGGGAGGAAAAAGCACCGGGCATTCCCAAAATGCCGGTCGCAGGGCATGAAGGCAACCTGCTTGCATTCTGGTCGTCGCTCCAAGATTTTGTAAAACGGATCCTGCATCATATGTCCCCCGAACCACACCGACCACTCATGTTGCGCTCTGCCCTCCGCTCGTGTCTCTTCCTGCTCCTCGGGGCGGCCCTCGTGCCTGTCGCTGCGGCCCAGGACGCCACACAGCTCCTCCGCCAGCCCACCGTGAGCCAACACCACATCGTGTTTGCCCACGCCGGCGAGCTGTGGCGCGTGGGGCACGACGGGGGCGATGCCGAGCGGCTCACCAGCTTCCCCGGCGTCGCCTCGCACCCGCGCCTCTCGCCGGACGGGGAGCGGGTCGCCTTCTCCGGAGAGTACAACGGACAGACGGACGTGTACGTGGTGCCGGTGGACGGGGGCACGCCGGAACGCCTCACCTGGCACCCCGGCACCGACGAGGTGCAGGGCTGGGCGCCGGACGGCACCCGCGTCCTCTTTGCGTCCGGCCGCGACAGCGCCCCCGCCGCCTACGACCGCTTCTGGACGGTTTCTACGGAGGGCGGCAAGCCGTCCCCCCTCGCCATTCCCCGCGCGGACGTGGGGCGCTACGGGCCCGAGGGGGAACGGATGGTGTACCAGCCCATCGAGCGCTGGCAGAATCACTGGCGCGGCTACCGCGGCGGCCAGACGCACCCGCTCTGGATCGTCGACCTGGACGACTACAGCACGACGGAAATTCCCTTCGAGGGCGGCATCGACACGCGGCCCCTCTGGGTCGGTGACACCATCTACTTCGTCTCGGACCGCACGGACAGGGTCCGGAACGTCCACGCCTACGACGTGGAGGGGGGGACGGTCCGCGCCCTTACCAATCACACGGAGTTCGACGTGAAGACGATGGGCGCCACCGAGGGGACGATCGTCTACGAGCAGGGCGGGCGCCTCCACCGGCTCGATCCTGCCTCCGGCACGTCGACGCCGCTCGACATCACGGTTCAGGGCGATTTCCCATGGACCCAGACGCAGTGGAAGGAGGTGGGCGGCGACATTATGAACGCCAATCTATCTCCGACCGGCGTGCGGGCCGTGTTTGGGGCCCGGGGCGAGATCTTCACGGTGCCCGCGGAGGAAGGCGACTGGCGCAACCTGTCGGGGACGCCGGCTCAGGCGGATCGCTTTCCCGCCTGGTCGCCGGATGGGGGACAGGTGGCCTGGTTCTCGGACCGCAACGGCGAGTACCAGCTCATGATCGGCCCGCAGGACGGGCAGGAGGCGCCGCGGGCAATCGACCTGCCGCCGTCGTTCTACTACCGCCCGCAGTGGTCGCCGGACGGGTCGCACCTGCTCTTTACGGACGCCGACCGAAATCTCTGGGTGCTGGAGGTGGAGACCGAAGAGCTGACGAAGGTCGACTACGACCTCTACGCCCACCCGCAGCGCTCCCTGAACCCCGAGTGGTCGCCCGACGGCGACTGGATCGCCTACGCGAAGCGGATGGACAACCAGTTTCGCACCATCCATGCCTACTCGTTGGAGGACGAAAAAAGCATTGCCCTCACGAACGGCATGGCCGACGCGGTGCACCCGGCCTGGGACCAGAGTGGCGACTACCTCTACTTCATGGCCAGCACCGACTACGGTCTCAACACCGGCTGGCTCGACATGAGCTCGTATGAGCGCGAAACGGAACGCGGGCTGTACCTCGCGGTGCTCGACGCCGACGAGCCCTCGCCCCTCCTCCCGGAGAGCGACGAAGAGCCGGTCGGGGAAGACGAGAGTGGAGAGGACGCTGAAGAAGAAGGGGACGAAAATGGAGATGTACAGATCGATCCCGAAGGCCTCGACCAGCGCATCCTGTCGCTCGACGTGCCGGTGAGCACGTACAGTGGCCTCTACGCCGCCACGGAGGGCACCCTGTTCTTTGGCGAAACGGGGGGCGACGCGCCCGGGCTGCAGGTCCACCGGTACCAGCTCGACGCGGACGAGGCGCAGCCCTACCTCAGCGGCGTCACCCAGTTTGCCGTGTCCCACGACGGGCAGAAGGCCCTGTACCAGGCCCGCGGGCAGTGGGGCATCGTCGGGACGGCCGGCAACCCGTCCGCCGGCGACGGGGCGATCGACGTGTCCGGACTGGAGATGAAGATCGACCCGACGGCCGAGTGGGCGCAGCTTTTCCACGAGGCCTGGCGCCTCTACCGCGACTACCTCTACGTGGACAACGACCACGGCCTCGACTGGGCTGAGGTGCGGGGCCTGTACGAGCCCTGGCTGGAGGACGTGCACCATCGGTCCGACCTCAACTACCTGATCGCCAACATGATCGGGGAGCTGTCGCTCGGTCATACCTACGTGGGGGGCGGGGACATGCCCGAGATTGACGGGCCGGGCACGGGGCTCCTGGGCGCCGATCTGGAGGCGGATCAGGGCCGCTACCGCGTCGCCCGCATCTACGACGGAGAGAGCTGGAATCCGGACCTCCGCGCCCCGCTCCGCGCGCCGGGCCTCGACGTGGAGGAGGGCGACTACCTGATCGCGGTGAACGGCACCGCCCTGACGGCCGACATGAATCCGTATCGCCTCTTCGAAGGGCAGGTGGACCGGCAGGTGACGCTGCTCGTGAACGACGCCCCGACGCGGGAAGGCGCCCGCGAGGTGACGGTCGTGCCGGTGGGCAGCGAGGCGGGCCTGCGGACGCAGGCGTGGGTGGAGGCCAACCGCCGCCGCGTGGAGAAGGCCTCCGACGGGCGGCTGGGCTACGTGTGGGTGCCCAATACCTCCCAGGCCGGCTACGAGAACTTCAACCGCTACTACTTCTCGCAGCAGGACCGCGACGGCATCATCATCGACGAGCGCTTCAACGGCGGCGGCTCGGCGGCGGACTACATGATCGATGTGATGGCGCGCGACCTGCACGGCTTCTTTAACAACCCCATTGGCGACCGCGACCCCTTCACCACACCGGGGGCCGGCATCTGGGGGCCGAAGGTGATGGTGACCAACGAGGCGGCCGGCTCCGGCGGCGACCTCCTGCCCTACATGTTCAAGCGGGAGGATCTGGGGCCCACCGTGGGGCGCACCACGTGGGGCGGCCTCGTCGGCATCTGGGACACCCCACCCCTCATTGACGGCGGGTATCTGACCGTGCCCCGAGGCGGCTTCTACGACCGTAACGGCGAGTGGGCCGTGGAGAACGAAGGCGTGGCGCCTGACATTCAGGTGACCCAGCAGCCGCGTGCGGTCATCAACGGGGCCGATCCCCAACTCGATCGGGCCGTGGAGGCCGCCCTGGAGCGGATGCCGGACGAGGATCCGGTTCTGCCCGAGCCGGCTCCGCCTACGCCCGCGCCGCGAGGGCAACAATAGGGATGACGGAGGGCGCCGCCGCAGAACGGCCGCGGGGGACGAGATAGCGGCACGACCTTGGGATCATTGCCACGGATCTCGCTTTACAAAAAACACAGACTTGTAAAAGAAATGTATTCCGTGGGGGCGTTCGGGCGCGAGCCTCTCGGCCGGGCCGGATCGGCTCTCGGAGGGGACATGTGATGCATCGGAGGGCCAGGCCCGTTCGGGGCCCGCCTCCGACCACCCTTGTGCCATGAGACCCGCCGCGCCATGCCTGATGTGTCCTCGCGCTCCACCGGAGAGTCCGTGCCCGCGACCCAGGTTGCCGATGTAACCTACCGCAGTCTCACGTCGGCCTTGTCCCAGCAGTGTGCCGATCTTCACAACATGGACGTGGAGGTCACCCGCACTGGTGTGGGGTCGTCAATGGAAATCCGGGTGCAGTGCGAAGACCGGTTTGAGGTGTGTCTCCGGGTCACGGTGGAGCACGTCGGCGGCAACGTGTACGACGTGTTCTGCACGATTGACGAGGGGGCGTCGCGCCAGCTCACGTACAGCCGTCCCGAGGGGGCAGGCACGTCCCTTCCGCTGTGTCCGCGCCTGGGAGAGAAGTTTTCGGCGTTCGTGCTGGGGGCCCTGGAGCAGCGACTCGGGCGCTGGCACCTCCGCGGAGAGCAGGGCTAAGTTGCAGCGGGGCGTCCCTTCGAAACTGGGGCGGCGTCCGAGAGCGGCGGGCGAACGGCGAGGCCGGTCCCTTCGTATTCCCGGCTCGTGCCCTCCAGCACAGCCGTGTCGCCGGAGGTCCACACCCGCACCTCCACCCGTCCTCCGGGGTGTATTCGACCACGGTGAACACCAAGTCGCAGCGCAACGGGGAGGCTGCCCTCGTCGGCCCAGGGGCAGAGTTGAGAGACCGTCTCCTTGACAAAGTCGGCGAGGTCGAAGGCCGCCGGCGTGAGGGGCATTTCCCCGGCTTCCAGCTTCGACAGGTTCAACACCACGTTGGGGAGGGGCGTCGCTACCGGCCGCCGTTGTCGTCCGTTCGGGCCTGCACGCTTTCCCGATACTCCTCGCTGGCGTAGATGGCTACCTCGACGCGTCGGTTTTGCTGGCGCCCCTCTTCCGTGTCGTTGGAGGCAACGGGCTCGGTCTCGCCCCGCCCCACGGACGTCAGGCGGCTCGGGTCCACACCGCGGTCTACAAGATGGCTCGTGGCCGACTCTGCGCGTCGGTCCGATAGCTTCTGGTTGTACTCCTCGGAGCCCTGTGCGTCCGTGTGGCCCACGACGAGAATTTTGGTCTCCTCGAACTCCTCCATGCTTTCCGCGAACTCGGTCAGATTCTGACGGGCCTCGCCGCGGAGGGCGGAGGAGTCAAAGTCAAACAGGAGGCCGCTGTCGAAGGTCACCTTGATCCCCTCGCCGACCCGCTCCACGTCGGCGTTGTCAAGCTCCTCGTCGAGCTCTTCGGCCTTGGTGTCCATGCGGCTGCCGATGATGGCTCCGGCGGCACCGCCCACAGCCGCGCCGATGATGGCGCCCTCGGCGGTGCCCCCGGCGGCCTTCCCTACGGCGGCGCCGGCCGCTCCCCCGGCCCCGGTCCCGATGATGGCCCCTTTCTCGGTGTTGCTCAGCGACGAGCATCCGCCCAGGAAGAGGGCCGTGACGAGAAGAACCAGCGGGGCAGAATGGCGAACGGACAGCATAGGCGGGAAGGAAGAAATGAGGAGGAAGAAAGCGCATCACTGAAGGGATTCCGGGACTGTACACGCTCTCGCGTGCGCAGGGTTGTGCCGCCGAGGTGAACGCCCGGCTTTCGGCCAGAAGACGGAGCGGATACGCTCAGCGTGGAAGCCGGACCGTGAACGTCGTGCCGACCCCCGTCTCACTGTCCACCGCGATGGTTCCGCCCATGAGCTCGGTCAGGCGCTTCGCGATGGGGAGTCCGAGCCCGCTGCCCGACTGCCCCGACGCGTCGTCGCCGCGGGAGAACGACTCGAACAGGTCCGGCAGAAAGTCCTCGTCGATGCCGGGCCCGGTGTCCTCCACCGCAATTGCAACCGTCTTGGGGTTGGCGTGGGCGCGGAGCACGACCGTTCCGCCGGAGTCCGTAAACTTGAGGGCGTTGCCCACGAGGTTGTCGGTGATGCGGTGGAGCATCGTCGGGTCGAGCTCGGCCGGCAGGGCGTCGTCTGCCACCTCCGTGGTGAGCGTCACGTCCTGCTCCTGGGCCTGCGGCTGAAACATCTCGGCGGTGCCCAGCACCTCGTCCACCACGTCGACCGGTTGAGGGGTTGGCGTAACGGCGTCGGCCTCCAGCTTCGACAGGTCGAGGACCGAGTTGATGGTGTCGAGCAGGCGGCGGCTGCTGCGCTCGATGCGGTCGATGCTGTCCTGGCACTCGGCCGGGGCCGTCTGGGCCAGCATCTCCGCCGAGCCGATGATGGAGGAGAGGGGCGTGCGCAGGTCGTGGGTCACGTTGGCGAGGAACGCAGCCTTGAGCTCGTTGGCGTGCTCGGCCGCCTCCTTGGCCGCCTTCAGCTCGCGCTCGTGCTGGACCTGGTCGGTAATGTCCTCGATTGAGAAGACGACCTGCCGGATTGTGCCATTTGGGTCGTAGAGGGGGGCTCCGTTGACGGAAAGGGAGCGGGTGGTGCCGTCGGGGCGCTCCAACATGTACCGCTCGTCCGAGATCGGGGTGCCGTCCCGCAGAATGCGGCGAAATGGCCACTCCTCTGCCGAGAGCACATTTTCCTCCAGGTCGGAGAGGGTGCCCGTGTCGGCATGGGGCGTTCCCCGGAGGGTGTCGGCCGACGCCCCGAGAATCTCGCTGGCCCGTTCGTTGGCGAAGGAGATGTGGCCGTCGGCCTCGACGATGACGAGGGCCGCCACGCTCGTATCCAGGATGGCCTCCGTCAAGGCGCGCTCGCGCCGAAGGTTGGTCTGCGCCTCCACCCGGTCGGTCACGTCGTCGAAGTACACCGAGAGGCCGCCGTCGAAGGGGAAAGCCTTTACCTCCAGCCAGCGGTCGAGGGGCGGGTAGTACTCGAGAAACTCGACCGTGCGCTCCTCCTCGACGGCCGTCTCGTACTGCTCCTGAAACGTGGACCCGACGGCCTCGGGAAACTCGTCCCAGATGCGGCGCCCCAGAAGCTCGTCGCGGGGGCGTTCGAGCAGGGCTTCGGCCTGGGCGTTGACGTAGGTGAGGGTCCAGTCCTCGTCGAGGGCCACGAAGGCGTCGGTGATGCTCTCGAGGATGCGCCGTCGCTGCTCGCTCGTCTCCCGGTGGGCGCGGCGGGAGGCGTCCAGGTCCGAGGCGTAGTGGCGGAGGGTGAGTTCGTCCATCACCACGCCGGCCAGGTCCGCGAGCGTCTCCCGGTCCTCGTCCGCGAAGGTGCGCGGCGTGTCATCAATGAGGCAGAGGGTGCCCAGACGGAATCCATTCGGGGCCGTTAAGGGGGCGCCGGCGTAAAACCGAATGTGCGGATCCCCCGTGACGAGGGGATTTTCGGCAAACCGGTCGTCCTCGCGGGCGTCCGGCACCACCATGACGTCCGTCTGCTGAATGGCACGGGCACAAAATGAAACCTCCCGGTCCGTCCGCTCCAGGGCGAGGCCGTGCGAGGAGAGGCACCACTGGTTCTCCTGGTCGATGAAGTTGACCATGGCGATGGGCACCCCGAAAAGCCGGGCGGCCAGGCGCGTGATGCGGTCGAACGCGTCCGTGGGTGGGGCATCGAGCACGTCGTACTGCTCGAGCGTACGGAGGCGGGCGGCCTCCGGATCAGAGGGCCGAAAGTCCGGGGGGGAAGCCTCCATGGGAACGCGGGTAAAGATGAGACGAAGACCGTCACGTCACGGCTATGCGGCTTCGGCGGCCATCGTTTCCGCCAGGGCGTCGCGAGTGTCTTCGAGCCGTTCCTCCAGGGCGTCACTGAGAACGACGTTGTAGTCCCGGTTCGCGGCGGTGGGGGCGCGGAGGCCGGCCGGCAGTTCATCGAGCCGCGCCGCCGCGTGCTCCCGGACGGCCGTCAGGGGGCGCGCAGCGCCCGCCTCGGTCCGCTCCCCATCGGCCATGACCCGCTCCAGCAGCGGCGCCCCGTGCGTCTGCTCGTCCTCGGTCGCAATGACGTCCCGCACGGCCGTGCCGTCCTCGTACTGGCGGACGACCTGCTTCCGCCCCGGCAGGTTTGACTTGTCGGTGGCGAGCTTCATGCGGGGCGTCCCGGCGTAGCCGGACAGCTTGTAGGCACTGTCGAGGGCGGGCTGGTCGGCGGAGGTGCCCATCCTGGTGCCCACCCCGAAGCCGTCGATGGGGGCCTCGCGGTCGAGGAGGTCCGCGATCGTGTGCTCGTCGAGCCCCCCGCTGGCGAAGATCATGACGTCGGTGAGGCCGGCCTCATCGAGCAGTCGGCGGGCGGCGTGGGCCAGCTCTGCAAGGTCGCCCGAATCGAGCCGAATGCCGCGGACCTGCACGTCCTCGTCCGTTTCGTCCATCAGGTTGATCACCTTGCGCACGCCGTCGAGCGTGTCGTAGGTGTCGACCAGCAGAATCGTCTCCGGGTAGAGCGCCGAGAAGGCGCGGAAGGCCTCCACTTCCGA